>Ga0193730_1000573_pt1 | contig 10434 bp, 9 predicted proteins | sample U1a1metaG_FD_144919 | JGI IMG/M metagenome (GOLD analysis project Ga0193730, IMG submission 144919) | Soil microbial communities from a riparian zone of the East river system, Colorado, United States - U1a1 | ecosystem: Environmental > Terrestrial > Soil > Riparian zone | place: USA: East River...
ACATTAAGGGCCAAAAAATTATAGGTTAACAAACATATTTTTGTAATAGCACTTTCTATTTATATTTATAATATGTTGAACCTCAAATCTATGGTTCTAATACTTGTCATAGTCGCTGCAATCGCTATTATCTTCTTTTTCTTTGTCGTGCCTAAACTTCCTGCTGATTTCATTCAGGTCCCCATGATGCTAGTGAGTGCAGTAAAATTATTCATAGTTATTTTGTGAAAATCTTTCATCATATTCTTGTGGCAAACGTATGTGTCATGCAATAGTTGAAAGTAGCGGCCATCATTATGTTACGAGATTTCTTTAGTGCATTGTCTGGACTTTTCTTTGTGAGGCTCTTGCACCCGTCTATTGCTTGGCCGCCTGGCTGTACTCAATCAGTCAGTCTACTATGATAAGGGTTGGAAGAGAAAGTTCGTATCTTACTGTGATGAATGTGACAGAATTCCTGTAATTAAAAGAGAATTAGTAGATGGTAATTGGAAGTATTTGGCTTATGGAATCTTGGAATTTATAAGAAATAGTACTGGCGGAAGTGATAACAAGAATGAAGTTGAACAAACAATACACGAACCAGCAAGAACAAATAATCGGTTTCGAGGTTGCTGTCAGAAAGGGGTATTATCAGAATAAGGAGGTAAGCCATTACCTGGGCTATTCTTAGATGGGTACTATAGATCCGAATTGCAAACCGCCCGAGCCTTTTGATCTAGCTGCCATAACAAACGCGTGTGTGTGGGAGTTTCGTTACTAGCCCAATTGAGAAAAAGTTATTATCCATATAAATCAAATATACATCCAGTATATTTGATAAAAGATCACGATTGCGAATTGACCAGTTGGCATTTTGATGATAAACATCCAGTAAAAAAGGCTGTAGAAGAAGTTAATGCTGTTTCCACTGAGAACCAGTAAAATAAGAATATGGTAACACACTATCTTTTTCTAGTAGCTGCAACAGAAGGGCCGATACTTATCAAAGGAGAGACACCAATATGATTGGGGACATTAAAGTTGAGCATTAAAGAAGATACACGAAAGGATGAAGAAAGTGTATCGGCAACAAAACTAGAAAAAATATCTCCTGTTTCTACAATTCATAAAAAAGAACATAAAAAGAAGCATTATCATAGAAATCTCAAACAAATATTCATCCTATCTTTTGATGCCCTAAGGGAAAGAAAAGCCAGATCTATTTTGACGATATTGATGGTTGTTGCTGGGGGCGGTTTAATGATTGCGCTTGATGGGATGAGTGCAGGTGTGGCTAGTCTTATTAATAAGCAATTAAGTATCTTGGCACCCAATGTACTGTTTGTCTCTCCGGGCCAAATTAATTTTCGTGGAGGACCTTCGCCACCACCTACTATAATTTTTAATTCCGAGGTAGTAAGTAGAATAAAATCGCTTCCATATGTTCAGGATGTTCTTCCTTCATATCAAGGTCAGTTTGAGCTTAACGCTCAAGGAAATATATTAACCACTCCTGTCCTTTCAATAGATCCATCGAAACTTCATTTGATTAGTCCATCATTGGAGCTAGTACCTGGTTCGTCAATACAAGAAAACAACCCATCTAGTATGATTGTAGGTGATACTATAGCAAATCCACCAGGAAAGACAGGCTTTGTAATGGTTGGCCAGAATATCAAAGCAACCTATTCCTTTGCTGACCCTAGAACTGGAAAGCTGCAACAACAATCTAGAAGTTTTGTGATAAGTGCATTAATGGAGCCTTCAGGTAATACTTACATAGATAGATCAGTTATAATCAATATACCAACTGGCAATTCATTATTTAAAAAAGGAGGAAAGTATGATCAAATGGCAGTAATTGCACTTTCTGGAGCTTATGTTAATGCTGTTCAACAGGAAATCATAAATCTATATGGGAGTAACAATATTGGAGTTACAACTCCCAAAGCTATTCTTAAAACAATACAGGGGGCTCAGGGAGGAAATAGTTCATTTCAAGCAGGTATAGCATTTATTGCACTACTTGTAGGAGCTGTAGGAATTATTACTACCCTGTATACATCGGTTAATGAGAGAATAAAAGAAATTGGAACTATGAAGGCTATTGGAGCAAAGAGTAGGTTCATTCTTGCATTGTTTCTAAGTGAGGCTCTAATTATCGGTCTTTTAGGCTCAACACTAGGATTATTTACAGGTGTTGTTGGAGCCTATATACTAACATCTGGCACTCTGGGAGCAGGAGGCGGAGGATCACCAGGATCAGGAGGGGGAGCTACCCATTTTGCTCCCATCTTTCTTCCAAATGATCTTTTGAGTGTCTGGTTTCTCTCCCTTTCTTTAAGTTTAGCCGCAGGAGTCTATCCTGCTTGGAAGGCATCGCGTCTCTCTCCACTAGAAGCTCTAAGAAGGTAGCTGCTAGAATGACAGAAGTAATGGAAATGAAAAACGACTATCACTCTTAATTATATTAAAAAGAATATTAGATACCAAGATCATGGTTCTAGTCCTTTTCACTCAAATAAGTCAGTATTCTCAACTATATTAGGCCGACCAGGGTCAAGCCGAGGCTCTTCATAGAATTTCCTGGCAGCTTCCAAATTCTTGACCGCGCTGTTTGCTGCCGCGCGTCTTTATGGCCCAACATGCTTTCAGATATAAACAAAATATGATGATATAATATCATATTTCTTATGTCAATCCAAAATTCTTCATCATCCATTCTTTGAACTCTCTATCAGACATATTTTTCCTTGTATCCATGAACATTTCAGCATCTTTCCCTATTACATACCTAAAATTGGGTTTGTCTGAAGTAACCGCCTGTAATATTACTTTTGCAACTTCTTCTGCTGGAACTGCATTTCCTGACATACTTTCAAAAGACTTTGATACAGTCTGAATCAATTGTGAGTATGGTGAATTGGTGTTTGTTAACTGTTCTGCATTTTTAGCTATTTTCAGATTAGCCCAAAAATTAGACTTTATAGCACCCGGTTCGATGAGGATTATCTTTATGCCAAATTGTTCTAATTCATATTGTAGTGATTCACATACACCTTCTAAAGCAAATTTAGTACCGTGATAAATCGGATCAAGAGGAACTGCAATCCTTCCCCCCATAGATGCGATATTTACTATCCTTCCGCTTCGCTGCTTTCTCATTGTAGGCAATACTGCTTTTATAGCTCTAATTGCTCCAAAGAAGTTGGTTTCAAATTGTGACTTTATTTCATCGATTGATGTCTCTTCTAAAGGACCAACTAATGCATAACCCGCATTGTTAACTAAAATATCGATTCTTTTCTCTTCTGATAATATCTTGTCAATTGCTTTATTAACAGATCTATCATCATTAACATCGAGTTGTAAGACCTTTATTGGAAGTCTTTCTCTATTTGCAATATCAACTATTTCTTGTGATTTGTCAGTGTTGCGCATTGTCGCGTAGGTGTAAAAATCATTCTTGGCAAGGATAATAGATGTTTCAAATCCTATACCGGTTGAACTGCCTGTTACGACTGCTACTTTTTTCTCAGTCATATAGTTAGATGTGATCGAACTATTATATAACTACCAAACCATGATGTAGAATCCTGATGTTTTAACATTACGGAAAGGCTAAACAATCGTTAGTAGAACTACTACAAATCTAACTGGCTGCGTACCAGAATGTAGATACTATCATAAAGAAGGTAGGATTGAAGACTCAAGAAAGCTTTTAGCTTAGATCAGTTTTCATAAAAAGAGAAAAGCAATCTTTAGAGCTTCCCATTTATCAAATAAACGGTTAGTCAGAAGTCATGCCATCAGCATGGTTCAAGTGCTTTCATACACCCTTCGCTTGAAGGATCGGACAGTAGGGGCTCTGGGACCACAATAGTGGTTATAGGGTCGCCAGTATTGGGATCGATAAATTGGTTGGGGTCGTCAGAAGATTTCTTTTGTGTTCCAAATTCTGAATCAGTCCACACTTTTTACGTTCCGTTCGTCATCATTGTTTTTATAGCCTTTCCATTGAAACCTGAACGTAGAGTTTACTGATTACTAACAAAACGTACTGATCAATTATAATACGATAGGATGAAAATCCTAACAACCATATAATTTATTTATATTTATGTATTGACTACAAAAGTTGCAAGAATCCATTTTCCATGACTGATGTTAACAATTATTGGTTGGTCAACGCATAACATGTGATATATATAAGTAAGTAGAGATTCTCAATAACATTATCTGGCTATAATTTAGATTCCATTTTATAACCGGCTCTATTATTCATTTCTGTAATGTTTAAACAAATTTACCTAACTTTGATTGCAGTATCGTTAGCGATCTTCCTAGTAGTAGGAACAACGACAACAAGTATGCTTGGGGGTCATGTCATGGCACAAACACCACAACAGCAACAACAACAACCAATTAAACTGTCAGTAAAAGATATTTCTGTAAAGTCAACAAATAATACAGCTGCAGAGATTCAAATAGCTTTTTCTGCAAATAATCCTACCAAAGGAACTGTGATTATAGAAGAAATTCAGTATAATGTATTAGTAGATGGAATACGAATTGTATCAGGAAATATTGGACAAAGATTAGAAGGCTTTCTAACATCATCTGCAACCATTTTTCCGATTGTAAGCGGTAGCGAAGTAATATTAAAAGATAAACAAATAACCCATAGAAACAGTGCAAATGAAGCCATTTGGAATAAGCTGATAGAAGGCAAAGATAATAATGCCAAAATAAAATATCTCATAACTGGAACAATATCTTACAAACAAGGATCAGTTTTAGAAAAGACCGGAGCAGAAAATGATTTCAAATTAACATTTCCCTGATTACATGTATTGTAATAAAATACTGGAAATTAGGGTTATGTTGAATAATCCGGGTATCTAGAGATAGGGACTTCATCCATTAAAACTTTTTTTGTTACCTTAATTCTTCTTTTTGTGTACGTGTTATTCTTCCCTGGTTTATTATCATTAGTATTGATATTGTTACATATGCAAATTCAAATAGTTCTATTGCTATACCGATAGCATCAATTGGTAGTGCTCTTCCTTCAGTAACTGGATTTGGAACCCTTGTTACAAAGAATATTATTATTAGCACAATAGTTCCGGCTATTCCAATATAATGCCAGTTTCTTCCCCATCTTCTTAGAACAATTATCGTCAAAAACAACTGTGCTGCACCTACTATCAGGAAGAATATTCCTAGGGCAGGATTTCGCCCTATTGTGTTAGGTACTATCATGAGATGCAAAATTCCAGCTATTGCGATAGCCGAGGCTGCACCATAGAAATAATATCTTACTAGACTAGTCATATTAGTATTTCATCTCGACCAAAAGTGGTATATGTTGGTATTGTCCTTGTTCTCTTTAGTTGCATCATTCTTATTATTGTTATCATCTTATTATATTATCTAACTTCTCATTGCACTTGCTCCTGTAATTCTTACTGTTATACATAATGCACGTCAAATTCTGGGACGGCCAGGCGAGATATAGGGAGCAGAGTCTGGAGACAATAAGCTCGACGTGATTAGAACTGGCAATTGGGAAACAAGCTTGAAATTTTCACATTCCAAGCTAGATTATAGGCTAACAAACATGCTTAGTAATCGCACTTGATATCTATATTTGTAATATGTTGAACCTTAAATCGATGGTTCTAATACTTGTCATAGTCGCTGCAATTGCTATTATCTTCTTTTTCTTTGTCGTGCCTAAACCTCCTGCTGATTTCATTCAGGTCCTTATGATGCAAGTGCAGTAAACTAATTCAAAGTTATTTTGTGAAATTCATCCACCATATCCTTTTAGGCAAAATATAAAGCTAAGTACATTGCAGTATATCCTAACTCAATCTTCAACTCATCCGAGCTGGGCTTTCCTGTGCAGCACTGCTAAGACGTAGACAAGTCTTCAATCTAAATAAAGAACATGAAAAAGCCAAATTTGGTATGTAGCAACTGTAGTATGTGGTTATCACGAAAATCTGGTGTCATGCGCCATATTCTAAATGTTCATGGAGAAAACAGCAATCTAGTTTCATTTATTGATCATATGGCTGGCAGAAAGTTGGGATTTTATTTTCCAAGTCCCAGACCTACGTATGGAAAGAATAGCAGCACTGCCACAAGTACGGTGACTGTTATGGATACATTCAAAAATGAATTTTGGAAAGAGAGGAATGAGGAGGAATTAACATTTGTTGATAAGTACAAGCCCCAATCCAATACAGCGTTGTGAAACTTTTATTGTTATTAGCCTATTACTCTGACAAGGGCAAAACCAATGATGAATCCTAGCACAGCGCCAAAGGTAGGCAGCCATTTTCTTTCTTTATGCGCTTTGGGTATCATGTCATAATGTAGCATGTAGAAAATTCCTCCAGCTGAAACTGCAAGTATTATGCCTATAACTTCTTTCATACCCTGTAAATAAAATAGACCAAGTAAACCCAAAAATATTGGAATTACTGAAACAATTCCTATTGCGCAAAGTGCTTTTCTTGCATTGTGACTGAAAGCAGTCTTACCTGTCATCATCTCTCTATAGGAGGCAATACCTTCAGGAACATTTTGTATAAGAGTGTTAGCATAATACCAATACTTTTTTCCGCTTCTATGACCATTTCAAATATTGCTGCAGAAATTAGAATACCTGCACCAAATGCCGTAAGCGATAATATCTGTTGTTCTGAAAATTTTATTTTTTTTGAAATTATCGCACCTACGAATGAAGTGCCACCAGCAAAAGCAGTTATTGCAATTACTGTAATGATGTCTATTGCATCGATGGGAGTTGTCATAATTAGTGTATGGTTGAATTATAGTAAAAATAAAGATAATATTAATGGTTTGGTACTATGATAGTGGTAATATCAACAACTTTCTGATCTGACAACTTTAATGTATGACGACCTCATACCAATGAGCATAGTTGCAATATTTACCTTCAGCTGTTTGTATCTGTTAGCTAGTATAATTAGTCGTGCTATGTATACCGTAAAAGTTCGGTGCCTTGTTTGTCTATTTTCGGATAAAATTCCTCTTATATAGTAAATTGCTGTATTAGAGTGAGCTCCAGAATTGATATATGAAAAATTAGGAGCAATAATAGCAGTGCTTCTCTTTGCAGGAACAATTCTCATACCAATACAGGCGTCATACGCTGCTTAGGAAAATAATATACTGCAGCTACAACATACTACAACATAGAGAGCTAGTCTATGTATCCGAAGAGTGATCATTTTCATGTTGTCAAAAATAATAAGATAAAGCTATTAGCAGCCGTACTAGTGGAAGTATTAGCATCATTTCTGTTTATTTCTTCTACACTGACCTTAACTTTCGCTAGTATTAGTGAAACAGTATACAGCACACAGCCTCCTTCAATTGGTAGAATTAATAATCAAACACTAATAAAAAATAATGATGTAGGAATAATAATATTGAAAGGAGCTACTTTGATCGATGGTACAGGTGCTTTACCCAAATCCAATACCACGATAGCTATCAATGGAAGTAAGATAGTTTATGTATCTAATGGCAATGCCACAAACAATTATAATCTTCCTTCTTCTGCAGTTATGAAGGTAATTAACCTAACTGGGAAATACGTAATCCCCGGACTATTTGACATGCATAGTCATGTTGCAAACGTACTTAAGAACTCATACAATCAAAGTGAGTCTGAATATATGTTACATATGCTTTTAGCTTACGGGGTCACTACTATAAGAAATCCCGGTGGTCCTACCGAGCAGTCAGTTGCCCTGAAAGAAAACGTATCTGAAGGAAAGATAATGGGCCCGCAAGTTTTTACTGCAGGACAATTGCTTAATACTCCACAAATTCCAATACCATTTATAGAAAAACAAGTTGAGACAGAGCAAGATGTTAGACAAGAAGTTAGTCGTCAAGCAGCTGCAGGTGTAGACTTTGTTAAGTTATATGTTGGGCTTACTCCGGAGTTAGTACAGGCAGCCATAGATGAAGCTCATTCTCAAGGAATAAGGGTTATAGGACATTTGTATTTGACAAACTGGACTCAAGCTGCGAATCTTGGTATTGATGCTCTTACTCATGGTGTTCCTGTAAGTCCCTTCCTATTGTCAAAAGAGAACCAGCAGAAATTTTTGGAAGCTGGGAATAATCCTTTTAACCATTTCTTATGGCTTGATTTAGTTGACCTAAATGGTCCCGAGGTTAAGGAAATGATAAAAGCATTAGTAAACCACAAAATTGCTGTAGATCCAACTTTGGATATATATGAGGCCATGATAAAGGCTGAGCCTTACAATCAGTATCTTTGGCCTAAAATATTGCAGCTAACAAAAATGCTTTATGATAATCACGTCAAAATCTTATCAGGAACTGATATTCCAAACTTTGAATTGGTTCCTGGAGCTAGCTTGCATCATGAGCTGGAACTTTTGGTGGAAGCTGGCATTCCTCCATTAGAGGTTATCAAAATAGCCACTGCCAATGGAGCTCAAGCTTTAGATATACTAGATGAAGTTGGTACCATAGAAGCTGGAAAGCAAGCAGATATAATAATACTTTCAGCCAATCCAGAAGATGACATTAGTAATACTAAGAAGATTGAAGCAGTAATGGATGATGGTCTATTTGTTGATAGAAAAATTGCTACTTGATCAGTAACCATCCCTACCAGATGTTGGATTACACAAGTACGAAGCCTGGAAACAGTAGATGGTGTTCGTATACTTACTACTTTTAGTATTAGCTACTAAGAATTTCCTGTCAAAATTCAATCTTCATCATCTGACTCAAAGGATTTTCTACAATGTCCAACGAAGTAATAAAACCTACAATATCTACGAATTTTTAATAGTCTTTATGGATCATATGCATGAAACTCTAATTGTTGTGGAGGAAGGTTCAAGTTCAAGCAAATTAAGAGTATAAAAGGATCATGTCTCCTACCACGTTTGTAGCAACCTTTATGGGTTGATTGATAGTATGTAAACATCCATTGATTCATTTCTCTTCGTAATACTCTAGACGTTGGATAGTGACTATTAATGATTAATAACGCTAATTTTCTTGTTACTAATCTCAGATAATCTCTACTTTTTTAGCTTGACGAAAGTAGCACAATTAGTCGCTTAGTGTTTCCAACTTAATGATAATACTTAATTAAGAGTTAACTAGAACTACTGAAGTTCCATTAGTCAAGGTATCAAATGCAGGCGAAAACCTTTTTCCAATTTCATACAGCTCATTTATTTGTTCTTTTGAGGCATTATTGCTTTTGATATTCATATTTACTCTAAATTGCTGAGCTCCCGGTCTTACATCATTAGATATACCAGTAAAACCACGCAAGTCGACATCGCCTTCTACATCAATGTCAATGCTATCAATCTGGATACCTCTGGATGTAGCATGGGCTACAATAGTTTGTGTTAAGCACGCTGCCAAGCTACCCATACAACTCTCACATACGGTAGGCCCTCTTCCCTCTCCTGAGAGTTGATCTGGAAAATCATGTTTAGTCCTGTATTCAGTATTTCTTTCTATATTTTGGCCGCCAATACGAAATCCTTTGGAGGTAGACGTAACACTAAAACCACCATTCCATGCTGATTTTACAGAAAATGTTGCTTTTGCCATTTCTGGATGGTTTCGCATAGATTCAAATACTGTGTTTAATACTTGCGTATTCACTCCATTGAATCCACTGTTTTTCTTATCGTTCATTTAATAAGTGTTAGAAAAGGTCGGTAATAACATTGTTGTACATTGTTGTAGTAAGAGAAGCAGGACAAATATTGTATTATTCCCATCAAGTTACTCAAGATATTACTGATATTGCTCTATTTTGGAATTGGATGCATATTCTTAGAGAGCCTGTTTAGATCGTACATTCTCTAAAAATAATGAACTATCTCATTTCTAAAAATCTCTATCTGTTCTAGATAATCACTTACTGGCCAAAAGTGAATACGCTTTACACCAGCCTCAGAAAGAGCCCTTATCTTTTCAAGACAATGATCAGGGGAACCAAAGAGAAGCAAACTCTCTAGCTCTTCTGTGGGTCTTCCTAGAGCAGGAGATAGTACATCTTTGGCCATCCTGTGAGCTCTGTTCCTATCATTGTCAATGTATCCAAACATTGACATAACAGAGTTTTCAAATGATTGGATATCCTTACCAAGCGCTTGCCTATAAGACAAAAGTATCTTCCATTTCACTTTGAACTTGTCTGGAGTAATGTTATAAGCAGATGCCATCCAACCATCACCGTACTTTGCAACTCTTTTAAGTCCTGCTTCTGAAGAGCCCCAACTTCCTATATAGATTGGAGGATGTGGTTTTTGAAAGGGTTTTGGTTGAACAGATACTTTTTCAAATCTATAATATTTGCCAGAATAATTAGTTAATGTTGAATTCTTCTGCTCTTTATTA
>Ga0193730_1000575_pt1 | contig 10397 bp, 10 predicted proteins | sample U1a1metaG_FD_144919 | JGI IMG/M metagenome (GOLD analysis project Ga0193730, IMG submission 144919) | Soil microbial communities from a riparian zone of the East river system, Colorado, United States - U1a1 | ecosystem: Environmental > Terrestrial > Soil > Riparian zone | place: USA: East River...
CGAGTCCTCCTCCGCCGCCAAGTCCTCCGCCGCCCTCACCACCGCCCCCTCCCGTGGCCCCGGCTGCCGTTCAACAACAGGCGTCGACTAACTCCTCGACGCGACCAGGCTGGGGAAAGGGCGACCGCAACCACGATCACACCGGCCCGCCCGGGGAGCCGGGCAAGGGCAAGAAGAAATAGCCGCACACCCACCCCTCGCGGTCTGCCCCGTCTGCGGAGAGGTCTTTGATCCCTCGCACTATCAAGTCCTCGTCTCAGTCCTCGACAACGCGGCGTTCGATCGGGTCGAATGCGCCGACGAGGCCCTCGCGGAGCGCAAGCGAAGGAAGAGCCGAGTCCTCCGACGGCGGCGGCCGTCTCGGCTCGAAGCCTTGTAGCTCGGGACCGGCGGAGTCCTAAGCCGCCACGCCCGCGAATTGCGGGATGATCCGGTCGCCGTACGCGGCGAGGGTCTCTTCCTGGCCCTGCGTCATCAGGTAGATGTTGAACTGGTCGACGCCGATTGACTCCAGCTCGTGCAGCTTCTCGGTCACCTGCTCGGCGTTGCCGAGGACGGAGAAGCGGTCGCAGATCTCGTCCGTGACGAACTCGCCGTGCTTGGCCCCGACGCGGCTGTGCTCCTTGTAGTCGTAGAACTTCCGCGCCTTGACGAAATCGGTCAGCGCGGACGGGATCTTGTCTGAGTCGGCCCCGTAGCGCTCGATCAGATCCATGACGTGGTTGGAGACCATCGCTGGGAACCAGCGCACCTGCTCGCGCGCATCGGCGAGGTCGTCCGAGATGTGGCTCGGCGCGGAGACGATGCACTCAAGTGACGCGGGATCGCGGCCGTCCTCCTCGGCGGCCTTGCGCGCCGTCCCCATGATCCACTGGATGATCTGCGGGTCGGCGAGCTGGATGATGACGCCGTCCCCGACGCGTCCGGCGACGCCGAGCGCGCGTGGGCCGTAGCCGGCGACGTGCATCGGGATATCTGGCAGCTCATCGCGTACCCACTCGAGTTGAAGCTCCTTCTCGTTCCATTCGACCGTCCGACCGTTCATCAACTCTTTGATCATTCGGAGCCGAGCCTCGAACTCGGCGATCCGGACCGGCTTCAGCCCGACGACCCGTCGCGACGAGTCGCCTCGGCCGATGCCCATCACCATCCGGCCGTTCGAGATGTCCTGCATCGTCGCGTACCAGCTTGCGGTCACGGTCGGGTCGCGGATCCCGGGGTTCGTGACGCAGTGGCCGAGCTTGATCTTCTCCGTCGCAGCGGCGACGAGGGGCAAGGTCGCGTAGGAGTCCTGCCAGAGGATGTGCGAGTCGTACGTCCAGCCGTATTCGAAGCCGTGCTCCTCCGCCTTCTGCATCAGCTCGATCAGCCGTGTGTACGGCGGATCGGGCAGGACGGTGACGCCGAACGTGAGGGCCATTGTCGGGCGAGCATACGCCGAAGGGACTGTCCCTGGAAGGGACTGTCCCATTAGCCGAGCTTGGTTCGCGGCGCTTTTCGGGACAGTCCCCTACGGGGACAGTCCCTGCGAGAATCGCCCCGTGATCACGCACCTCTTGGCCTTTCTCGGCGTCTCGGCCGTCGTGATCGTCACGCCGGGCCAGGACACGGCGCTCACGATCCGGAACGCCCTGCTCGGCGGGCGCCGCAGCGGCATTCTGACCGCAGCCGGAGTCTCCACCGGCCAGGCGATCTGGGCGCTCGCGACGAGCGCGGGCATCGCGGCCGTCTTACGGGCTTCCGCGCCGGCGTTCGAGGCGGTCAAGCTCGCCGGCGCGGCCTACCTGATCTGTCTCGGGCTGCAGACGATCTTCCGGGGGTCCGGCGAACACCGAGCAGCACCGCCCCGGGCCGGAACATCGCTCCGCCAGGGCGTCGTCAGCAACCTCGGCAATCCGAAGATGGCGATCTTCTTTACGAGCCTGCTGCCGCAGTTCGCACCGCACCCCACCTTCGGAGCGCTCTTTGTCCTCGGCCTCGTCTTCTCCGCGATGACCTTTACCTGGCTGACCGGCTACGCCTTCGCCGTCGCGAAGGCGGGCGACTTCCTTCGCCGGACCCGGATCCGCCAGGCTCTCGATCGCGTCACCGGCGCAGTGCTGATCGCGCTCGGCCTACGCCTCGCCGCCGAGCATCGCTAGCGTCTTGTCGGCCAGCCGGTCGAGCGCCTGGACCGAGAGCTGGAGGTGCTCCTCTTTCGTGTCCTCGAGCTTCGTGTGCGAAAGCCCGCGCAAGCTCTGAACGAACACCATCACGGTCGGCACGCCCGCGCGGGCGACCTCAGCCGCGTCGTGGAGCGGGCCGCTCGGCAGGCGATGGGACGAGCCGGCGACTTCAGTGATCGACTCGTCGGCGAGCTCGATCAGCCGCTCGTCGAAGAGGATCGGCTCGATGTTCCAGATCCGCTCCCACTCGACCTCGATGTTCTCTTCATCGGCAAACCGCCTCGAGGCCGCCTCCGCGTTGCTCAACATCTCGGCCAGCTGGACGGCGTCGAGATGCCGCTCGTCGAGCAGGCACTCGGCGGTCTCGACGACCGAAGTGACGATGCCTGGTTTCGTCACTACCCCGCCCATCGTGCAGACGGCGCCCTCGCCGATCCGCTTGGCGATCTCGCGAATCTCGAGCTCGAGCTTCGCCGCGCCGGCGAGCGCATCACGACGCTTGTCCATCGGGGTCGAGCCCGCGTGGGCCGCTTGACCGCGAAAGGTCACTTGGTGGCGCTCAACGCCGAACGTCCCCAGCACGACCCCGAGCGGCAGGTCGAGCGCCTCCAGAACCGGGCCTTGCTCGATGTGGAGCTCGAGGTAGGCGGCGGCGTTCTCGAGCTCGCTTCGAGCTTCGAGGGCGGTGTCGAGATCGACGTCGAAACGCGCGATCGCGTCGGGCAGAGAGACGCCGTCGGCGTCCTTGCGCTGTCGCAGCTCTTCCTGATCGGCCATCGAGCCGGCGGCCGCCGACGAGCCGAACAGCGAGCGGCCGAAGCGGGCGCCCTCCTCGTCGGCCCAGTTGACGAGCCGGACAGTGACCGGAGGCGTCCGCTCCTCGGCGATCCGGCGCAGGACCTCGACAGCGGCCATCACATTCAGCGCCCCGTCAAGCCAGCCGCCGTTCGGGACCGAGTCGATGTGGCCGCCGATCAGGAGCGCACGCTCGGAGTCACCGCGCAGCGTGAACCACTGGTTGCCGGCCGCATCGATCGTCTCCTCGGCGCCGGTACCGTCGAGCTTTCCGCGGAGCCATTCGCGGGCGCGCTGCCACGTATCGGTCCAGGCGACGCGCTGGGCGCCGTTTTCGTCGCCGGTCAGCTCCTGAAGCTCCCGCAGCCCTGCGACGGTGCGGCCTGGATCGAGCATCTGCGCGATCGTAAACGGCTCCCGCGAGTGTGGTAAGAGATACGCGATGGCGACGATCGCGGCAGAGCAACCCGCTGGGCATCGTCGTGCACCGGCCATCAGGAGCGCCGCCGGGCGGCTCGGGATGCTGGTGCTCGTCCTGGCGATCCTCTGGGGGCTCTGGGAGGGATACCGCTGGCTTTGGATTCGCGAGGGCTGGACGTGGCCTTTCGTCGTCGACTCGACGACCATGCCGCACATCTACGACATCCTGCGGCAGCTCTTCCGCAACCCGACCTCGGGTGCCGGCGGCGACATCCTTCTCGTTCAGCTCCTGCACGCTGCGTGGTTCACGGCGAAGGAGGCACTGGTGGGCTTCGCGCTCGGCGCCTCGTTCGGCTTCCTGCTCGGCGTCGCGCTTTCGCAGTTCCGGTTGCTCCAGCGCGGGCTCCTGCCCTATGTCGTCGCCTCGCAGACCGTGCCAATCCTCGCCGTGGCACCGATCGTCGTCGTCTATCTCGGCAGTCTCCACGTCGCCGCCTGGTTCTCGGTCGCCGTGATCGCGAGCTACCTGACCTTCTTCCCGGTGACGATCAACACGCTGCGCGGCCTCCAGTCGACCGACCGGCGGGCCCTCGAGCTGATGCGCTCGTACGCGGCCGGCCGGCCGAGCGTGCTCTGGAAACTGAGGATTCCCGCGGCGCTGCCGTTCATCTTCACCGCGCTGAAGGTGTCGGCCACCGCGAGCATCGTCGGCGCGATCATCGGCGAGGCGCCATCGTCGATCCAGGAGGGCCTCGGCGGCTTCATCGTCAACTTCAACCAGTACTATTCGCTCAATCCCGAGAACCTCTGGGCGACGAACCTGATCGCCGCGCTGCTCGGGATCGCCTTCTTCCTTGTGATCGTGATCGCAGAGAAGATCGTCGTCCGCCGCGCCCCGGAGAACGTGGCGTGAGTGTCGTAACCATTGAGGGTCTGACGAAAAGGTTCGACGGAGGAACCGTGGCTCTCGAGGGCATCGAGCTGGCGATCGAGGAGCGCGAGTTCGTCTCCCTGATCGGGCCGTCGGGCTGCGGCAAGTCGACGCTGCTGCGAATCATCGGCGACCTGATCAAGCCCACGACGGGCACCGTCCGAGTGAACGGGAAGCCGGCCGCTCAGGCCCGGGCCGATCGCGACTACGGCATCGTCTTCCAGGACCCCGTCCTCTACGACTGGCGGACGGTCGCCAAGAACATTTCGCTTCCGCTCGAGCTGGCCCGCTGGAATCGGCGCCGGCGCAACGAGCGCGTCCAGGAGATGATGCGGCTCGTCGAGCTCACCGGCTTCGAGAGCCATTACCCCTGGCAGCTCTCAGGTGGCATGCAGCAGCGTGTGTCGATCGCGCGCGCGCTCTCGTTCGACCCGGCGCTACTGCTGATGGACGAGCCCTTCGGCGCACTTGACGAGATGACGCGCGAACGACTCAACCTCGAGCTGCTTCGGATCTGGGAGGCCAGCGGCTCGACGATGGTCTTCGTGACCCACTCGATCGCCGAGGCTGTCTTCCTCTCGACGCGGGTTGTAGTGATGTCCCCACGCCCGGGTCGGATCTCGAACGTGATCACGGTCGACCTACCGCACCCGCGCACCGCGGCGATCCGTGAGGATCCTCGCTTCTTCGAGCTCGTGACGAGCGTCCGCGAGGCGCTCCATCTGGGCTCTGACCTCGATCGGAAGCTCGAGGCCCCGACCGCAGTGGAGGCGCAACCGTGACCACCGCCCCGGTCGCCGTCCAGCCGATCCCGCGCGGCACCCTCGCGGGCCGCGTCGGCCGGCGGACCTTGGACTGGGTGCCGGCCCTGGTGGTGCTTGTGCTCGTATTCGTGATCTGGCAGGAGTCGATCGCGATCTTCCACATCAAGCGGTTTCTCGCGCCCCAACCGACTGACATCGCGAGCACCTTCTGGACGAACCGGCACGAGTTGATCAGCGCGGGCTGGTTCACCTTCCAGGAGGCGCTGGGAGGCTTTGTGATCGGCTCCGGGCTGGCGCTGGTGATGGCGTTGGTGCTCGCACGCTGGCGCGGTCTCGCGCGGGCGCTGATGCCGTACATGATCGCCGCGAACGCGATCCCGATCATCGCCTTCGCCCCGATCATGAACGCCTGGTTCGACCCCTTCTCGAAGGGATCGAAGATGGCGATCGCCGCCGTCCTCTGCTTCTTCCCGGTGCTGGTGAACACGCTCCGGGGGCTGACCTCGGTGCGACCGGAGTCGATCGAGTTGATGCGGTCCTACGGAGCCGGAGAGATCGCGACGTTCAGGCGCGTCCGCATCCCCACCGCGCTGCCGTTCATCTTCACCTCGCTCAAGATCGCCACGGTGCTCGCAATGATCGGGGCGATCGTCGGCGAGTACTTCGGCGGTGCGTTCACCGCACTCGGCGTTTTGATCAACAGTCGCAGCACGACCTTCCAGTTCAAGGAGGCGTGGGCGGGAATCGGCGTCGCCTGCGCCTTCGGAATCGCCTTCTATCTCGCGGTCGCGCTGGTCGAGCGGCTGGCCCTGCGCGGGGTGGCATCGACAGGCGACTGACAGAGGTTCAGAATGGCGCCGAGGATTCCAACACGAAAGGGGACCGCATGAAGCGCAGGTACTGGGTCTTCGCGACACTTGCTGCGGCTGCGGCGATCGCGGCAGTGGTCGTCGGCGCCGCCACGAAAGCGGGGGCCTCGACGAAATCGCAGAAGCTGACCAAGGTGACGCTCCAGCTGAAGTGGGTTACTCAGGCGCAGTTCGCCGGTTACTACGCCGCGAAGGCCAAGGGGTACTACAAGGCCCAGGGACTCGACGTCAGGATCAAGCCTGGCGGCCCCAGCATCATCCCCGAGCAGGTCGTCGCAGGCGGACAGGCGGAGTTCGGCATCGACTGGCTCTCAAGCCTGATGACGAGCCGCGACCAGGGCGTCAACCTCGTCAACATCGCGCAGGTCTTCGGCAAGAGCGGCCTGACGCTGATCACGTGGAAGGACACGGGCATCGACACCGTCGCGAAGATGAAGGGAAAGAAAGTCGCCAACTGGCTCGGCGGCAACGAGTTCGAGGTTTTCGCGGCGCTCGCGAAGTTCGGGATGGATCCGCTCCACAACAAGGGCGTCACGATCGTTGCGGAGCCCTTCTCGATGGACTTCTTCCTTAAGCGGCAGGCTGATGCCGCCTCGGCGATGACCTACAACGAGCTCGCGCAGGTGCTTGAGGCGAAGAACCCGAAGACCGGCAAGCTCTACCAGCTGAAGGATCTCAACGTGATCCCGATGCAGAAGGTCGGCACCTCGATGCTCGAAGACGGCATCTTCGTCCGCGGTGACTGGATCAAGAGCAAGTCGCACCAGGCGCTGTCGAAGAAGTTCGTTGCCGCCTCGCTGAAGGGCTGGATCTGGTGCCGTGACCACTTGCGCGACTGCGTCAAGATCGTGCTCGCGAACGGCCCGGCGCTCCCGAAGGGCCATCAGACGTGGCAGATGAACGAGATTAATGCACTCACCTGGCCGTCGAAGCTGGGAATCGGCCTCATGGACCCGGCCTCATACACACGGTCGGCCAGGATCGTCAAGACGTACGGCAAGCTGAAGAAGCTGCCCGGCCACGAGGCCTACCGGACCGATATCGCTAAGGGCGCACAGGCGATCCTGAAGAAGCAGCACATCGACATCTACGGCAAGAACTGGAAGAAGGCGACCGTCAAGGTCACGGCAGGAGGGAAGTAAGCCGAATTGCGGCGGCGGGGGCGCCTCGGGCGTCCCCGCCGCACTGAAAGGAACGCCATGTCGATCCTGATCAAGGGCGGCCGCGTCATCACGGCGGCGGATGACTACGTTGGGGACGTCTACGTCGAAGACGAGCGGATCTCGCTGATCGGCGAGTCGCTTGACCAGGGGGCCGACAAGGTGATCGATGCAAGCGGCAAGTACGTGCTGCCTGGCGGCGTCGACCCGCACACGCACCTCGACATGCCCTTCGGCGGCACAGTCACGATCGACGACGTCGAGTCCGGTCAGACCTCGGCCGCGTTCGGCGGCACCACCTGCCACGTCGACTTCATCATCCAGCCCCAGGGGTCCTCGTTCGGCGACGCGCTCGAGGAGTGGCGCGGGAAAGCGAACGGCAAGCAGGTAATCGACATGGGCTACCACATGGCCGTCACCGATCTGAAGGAAGGCGGCACGCTCGAGGAGCTCGCGACGCTGCCCGACCAGGGGATCACCTCGTACAAGCTCTTCATGGCCTACAAGGGCGCGTTGATGGTCGACGACGAGACGCTCTTCAAGACGATGCAGGTCGCCGCCGAGACCGGCGCGCTCGTGATGGTGCACGCCGAGAACGGCGACGCGATCGACGTCCTCGTCAAGGAGGCGCTCGCCGCCGGCCACACTGAGCCGAAGTACCACGCGCTGACCCGCCCGCCCGAGACCGAAGGCGAGGCGACCAACCGCGCGATCCAGCTTGCCCGCGTGGCCGGCTCGCCGCTCTACGTCGTCCACGTGTCGTGCGCCGAGTCGGTCGAGCCGATCCAGCTTGCTCGCGAGAAGGGCTGGGACGTTTGGGGCGAGACTTGCACCCAGTACCTCTTCATCGACTACACGTTCCTCGAGCGCCCGGATTTCGAGGGCGCCAAGTACGTCTACACGCCGCCGCCTCGCGACAAGGCGAACCAGGACGTGCTGTGGAACGCGGTCCGAACGGACAAGCTGAGCGCAATCTCGACCGACCACTGCGCCTTCCTCTGGGACGGCCAGAAGACGATCGGCAAGGACGACTTTTCGAAGATCCCAAACGGCGGGCCGGGGCTCGAGAACCGGCTGCCGATGATTCACGAGTTCGGCGTCCGCACGGGCCGGATCTCGCTCAACCGGATGGTCGAGCTGCTGTCGACGAACCCGGCGAAGCTGTTCGGGCTCTATCCGCGTAAGGGGACGATCGCGGTCGGCTCCGACGCTGACATCGTCGTCTTCGACCCGGAGAAGCGCGTGACGATCTCGGCCTCGACGCACCACTCGAAGTCCGACTACAACCTCTTCGAGGGCACCGAGGTGACCGGATCGCCTGAGGTCGTGGTGCTCCGCGGCAACGTGCTGGTCGAGAACGACGAGCTCGTCGCCTCGCCGGGCAGCGGACAATTCGTGGAGCGCGCCAAGTTCGGCGAGGAGCTCAGACCGGCGCCGCTGCCGGCGTAGCCGTGGCCGACAAGCCCCGGCGCACAACGGCCGATCTGTCCCAATATCCCGACCTCGTTGTCATCAACCTCGGGATGCGCGTCGACGAGCAGCGCGGCTACGAGCCGAGGCAGACCGCGCGGGGCCGTGGGCCGCAGCGTCGAACCGCAGTAGCTCCGGCGAACTAGCGCAGCAACCGCTGCCTCAGCCGCTGCTCGATTGTGAAGGGATGAACCGGGCGAGCTTTCCAAGCGCTCGCATGACCCGGAGTCGCGCCGCGGTCTCGGTGCAGCCGAGGATCGTGGCTACCTCCGCGTAGGGACGCTCCTCGATCACTCGGAGCTCGAGCGCCTCGCGCTGGTCCTGAGGAAGCGAGTCGAGGCCGGAGGCGAGGCCTGGCGCCAGCTCTTCCGCAGCGACCCGGGCTTCGATCGACTCGACGTCGAGCTCGTAGGCCTGGATCGGCATTCCGAGCCGCCGGCGCGCCGCTTCCTCGACCCGCCCCTTCTCGTAGTAGCGCCGGAGCAGGTTCTTGCCGATCCCGTAGAGCCACGGGCCGGCGGAGCCCCCGGCTTCATCGCGAAACCGCCTGAGGCTCAACGCTGCCTGAGCGAACAACTCGGCGGTCAGCTCGGACGCGGCCGCCTCGGGCACGCGGGACCGAAACCAGCCGTAGAGCTGATCGCGATAGCGAAGGTAGAGCTCTGCGAGCGCTTCAGGATCCCAGCGGGCGCGCCGGATGAGCTCCGCGTCGGTTGCCGCCACTACCTGGGATATACACCGGAAGCACTCGCTGTTTCCGTCTGCCTGAAACATGCCGCAGCAGTCGGCGCATAGAGAGGTAGACGAAAGGAACACGATGGCCGCGACAGATGCGCTGCAGCACGACCTCCGTACCGCCTATTCACGCCTGCTCGTTCGCCGGGCCCACCGGCGCCGCGTCGCGACGGTGTCAGTACTGGCTAGCGTCGGCGCGCTCCTGCTCGGCGCCGCCGCTTTGGGTGCGGCCACCCTGCTCGGCTGGCCTGCTCCTCGGCACGTTCAGAACGACATTGCCGCTGTCGATCGCGGGCTGCCCGCTGACCTGCGGCTCAACCCGGATGTCGAGCATGCGCGGGCGGTCGCATCGACGGCGAGCGCCACCCTGTACGCGGCTTCGCTGCGCGACGGCGGCAGCTGCACGGAGATCGTGACGACCGGCGACCGGGGACGCGGGGCAACGTGCGCGACCGCAGCCGACCGAGCCCGCCGAGCAATCGAGCTGGCAGCCCCCTCTGACGAGGGTGCCGGTATTGACTCGCCGGTCGTCCTCGGTGGCCGCATCAACGCCACCGGCTCGAGACTCGAAGCCGTCTACGCCGACGGCTCGACTGACGACGTCGAGCTCGGTGAAGACCGCTACTTCCTCTTCGAGGTACCCGCGGAGCACCGGCGATCCGTGCACGCGTCCGGGCTGGAACTGGTCTCGCGAAACGGAGACGGCTCGATCGTGGGCCGGGCGAGCCTGCCCGCGGACTGGGACGATTCAGCTGTCCCCGACGAGCAGGCGCCGCTCTACGTCAGCACTCGGTCGAACGACTCCGACCTCACCAAGGTCTACGGTCTGGAGGGCCACGTCAGCGCCCCGGGCGCCGTCAGCCTCGAGCTCGACTACGGCGACGGCACGCAGGCGACGATTCCCATCGGGGCCGACGGAAGCTACGACTACGCGGTTCCGCCTGACCACATCGGCGACTTCATGAAGCAGCGGACGCTCGCCGCGTTGGACAAGGGCGGCAACGTCGTCGCCTCTACCACCGTGGCCGCCGTCGCATACTGGCGCGCGCAGGCGCGGACTGCGCCGTAGCGGCGGGGTCAGCCCTCAG
>Ga0193730_1000578_pt1 | contig 10368 bp, 6 predicted proteins | sample U1a1metaG_FD_144919 | JGI IMG/M metagenome (GOLD analysis project Ga0193730, IMG submission 144919) | Soil microbial communities from a riparian zone of the East river system, Colorado, United States - U1a1 | ecosystem: Environmental > Terrestrial > Soil > Riparian zone | place: USA: East River...
TGATAGCAAGTCGGATGGTTGGGGTGGGAGATGGGAATCGAACCCACAACGTCCGGAGCCACAGTCCGGTGCTCTGCCAGTTGAGCTACTCCCACCGTATCCTGTCGATTATAGCAACTCGCCTCAGAGGATTGTCAGAGACACTGCCACCCGAAGGAATTGTCAGGCAGACGCAAGAGGGATGCGTGGAGCGAAGGAGAAATCTAATTCAACCGCGGCCAACGCCGGCATACTCGAATCCCATGGCCCGCAGGCGAACTGAATCGAGCAGATTCTTGGTGTCCACAATAATAGGACGCTTCAGCAGATGTTTAATGCGATCGAAGTCGAGCGCGCGAAATTCTGGCCAGCCGGTGCCCACCACCAGGGCATCCACACCCTCGGCGGCGGCGTAGGCGGATTCACAATAATTTACCGTGCCGTTCAACTCCAGCCGCGCTTCTGGAATAGCGACCGGATCATAAGCGCGCACTCGGGCGCCTTTGGCAATCAGGCCCTGCGCCAGCCGCACGGAGGAAGAACCCGCAACTGAATTGGTATTGGGCTTGAACGCCAAGCCCAGGATTCCAACGTCTTTGTTCTGCACCGAATCAACCATACCGGAGATCTTCTCGACCAATCGGTCGGCCAAACTGTGATTCACTTCGCGAGCAGCGCTGAGGACTTTCAGTGAGACCCCTTTTTCGCGAGCCAGTTCGGCCAGCGAATCCATATCCGACTCGGCGAACAGGCCGCCCATCGCGGCTCCGGGCTGCAGGCAGCGCGGCGCGATCTTCTTGTCCAGTCCCAAAGCCAGCGAAAGGCTGACCGCATCCGCGTTGACTCGCTCGCACAAATTGGACAGCTCATTGATAAAGGAAATCTTGGTAGCTACGAAAGCTGTAGCCGATTCGCGAATCAGTTCTGCGGTTTCGTGATTGGTGACAATCACCGGAACACCGCGCATCACTAAAGGATGAAAGATCTGCTTGATCGCCAGCACGGCTTCGTTGGAACCTGTTCCGAGAATAATGCGATCGGGCCAATTAAAGTCTTCCACCGCACAGCCGGGAGTGAAGAAGACAGGCTGGGACACCAGCGTAGCCTTCAAACCCGCTTCCGTCAGCCGCCGTTCGATTCCACTGGCGGTGCCCACGGAAACTGGCGTCACCAGCGAGAGAACAGGAGGCTTGGGGGCCAGACGCGCAATCCGGAGCACGTGGTCGGCAAGATGCTCGGGACTATCTTCCGCCAGAAATATCACCCGCGCTCTGCGGGCGAAAGCTTCCATGTCGGTGGAGTACGCCAGCCGCCCGGCACGCACGTTGCGCTTGATCACTTCATTTAGATTTTTCTCGAAAAAGGGGACATTGCCCTGCGCCATTGCTACCATGCGCGAGCTGTCCGGATGGCAGCAGATTACGGGTGTACCGAAATCAGCGAGACAGGCTGATACCAGCGTTCCCAGGTACCCGGATCCGTAAACTCCGATCTGCATAGCGTCCCTCGGCGTGCCCGGGAACCCGCTCGGAGAGCGGCATTCGCCCAGCACCCCAAGTTCTTATGTACGCCCCAGTCGCGGCCTTGGCAATGAGAGAGAAGGACATGTACTTCCGGAATCGGGACAAGCTGCAGAGCGGAATTGAAATTGATTGGCGAATGCAATCGGTGGCAGTCGGGGATTAACGACTCTGTGGAGTAACCAGACGTTTGCCAAGTGGAACTCCGGCCAGATCCACCCAACAATTCTGCTCATCTTCGCGGACGAACGTCAGCTCTTTTACCTGTATGTGACGTCCGCCCTCAAATTCTGCCCAGCGGTCGCGTGCAGTCATGAACGCCTGTCGCGCCTGTTCCTCCGCGCTCATTTTCACGATGGTCAAGTGTGGCATGTAAGGCCATTCTTCTTCCGCGGCCAGCGTCTTGGTGTTCAGGCGATCGTGCAGTTCGCGCATCCGGTAAGCAGCATGGGCTACGCGGATGAAAACTGTCGGGGTGACTGGAACGAAGGTTTCCACATCCCCCAGCGTGATTTCGAATGGATTTACCTGACTGCAGACTTCTTCCAACATCGCCAGCGCCGACAATTCGCCGCCCTGCAGACAACGAGGAGGGAGCAAGGTAAGGTGAGCCGGCAAATGAGGCAACTCGGGATGTAACTCCCGCCGGAGGCGCTCCACAAATTCCCCGACCGGATTCCTCACGTAAGCCACCAGGGCATAACGACGAGTCTGCGTCATTAAATTGGAATTATACCGTGCGTCCTGCGCGCCGTGAATCGGCAACCGCATCGTCTATAATCGAATAGAACCTCAATAGAGTCGGGGCGTAGCGCAGCCTGGTAGCGCACCTGCCTTGGGCGCAGGGGGTCGGAGGTTCAAATCCTCTCGCCCCGACCAATCTTTTAAAAAATCAGTTGTTTACAACAGATATTGCTTCCGGGTGTTGATGTTTTCGGCTGGCGGAACCATAAATCATGGCCTGAAGTAATTGCTGCGTGAGGCGGGATGATGTTTTGCGGAGCACAGTTGGTTTGGCTACGCGGCCTGATGCGCGGTAACATCGCTGGGCAGCGTGAACTGAAACGTTACACCCGGCCCGGAGTTGGAGGTGGCCCACAAACGGCCACCGTGCGACTCGATGATGGAGCGGCTGATGGGCAATCCCATGCCGGTGCCGTGCGCCTTGGTCGTAAAGAACGCATTGAAGATCTGCTCTGCTTGCTCCGCAGATAGTCCTACGCCCGTGTCGCTGATGGAGGTCAGTATTTCGCCGTTCTCGGCTAGCTGCGACTTCACAGTAAGTTTACCTGGCGGTTGTTGGTCCATCATGGCCTCGATGCCATTGAGCATGAGGTTCATAAAAACCTGTTGCAATTGCACATGATCCGCCCTGATCTTGGGAAGATCGTTGGCCAGTTCGCGCTGGATGGAAATCGAATACCGGGCTCCCTCACTGCGAAGCAAGGCGATCATCTCTTCAATGACTTCATTCACGTCAATCAACTCCCGTTGCGGACCTCCTTTCTTGAATAACAAACCGATCCGGCTGATGATGTCAGACGCGCGGGTTACATCTTTGATGATTCTGGAAGCTGCTTGGCCTGCCTCCACCACATCGGGCTGATCGCGACCTAGCCATCGCAAGCAGGTCTTAGCGTCGGTTACCGCTGCGGTAATCGGCTGCTTGATCTCGTGCGCCAAGGATGCAGTCAACTCTCCCATGGTGGTCACCCGGCTGACGCGTGCAAGATTCGCCTGCGCCTCGCGCAGCGCTTCCTCGGCGCGCTTGCGTTCGGTCACGTCCATCACTGCTCCGACAAACTCGATTCTCCCCGATTTATCGCTCAACGCATGAGCCACAACATGAACATATTTGAGTGAACTATCCGGCATTACCAGGCGATATTCATGTTCAAAGTCTTCCCCGTTCATAGACGCACTCTCGATGGTTTGCTTCACATGGACGGCGTCTTCCGGATGAACTCGTTTGAGAATAAGGTTCACGGTCGGTTTCGTCGTCGTTCGGTCATATTGGAAGATCCGAAAGGTTTCCTCGGACCAGCGGATCTCTCCGCTCGAAACACTCCAGCCGACGCTGCCGGTCTTGCTTAATCGCTGGGCCTCGGCTAAGTAGGCCTCACTCCGCCGTAAGGCATCTTCGGCTCGGTGGCGTTCCTCGATGTCAATTGCCGTTCCATACCAACTGACAATGTTTCCTGCCTTATCGCGCAGCGGCACGTTGCGGATCAGCAACCAGCGATAGTTCCCGTCCATCCGCCATACCCGTGCTTCACTCTCCATCGGTTGCCCAGTTGCCACGGCTGCCTTCCACTCGGCGACGTACCTGGTGAGGTCATCGGGATGAACTAAGGAACCCCAACCCCAGCCCAGCATGTCCTCCATAGGGCGCCCCGTAAATTCCAGGAAACGATGATTGATGAAATCAACGGAACCATCAGGCTGGGCGCTCCAGGCGTGCGCCGGAATCGTATCGATGACAAGGCGGAGGCGATCTTCGCTGCTTTGGAGAGTCGCGTAGAGATCGCGCAAGCGCCGGGCGGTATCGTTAAAGACCTGCCCGAGGTGAGCCAGTTCATCTTTTCCACTGACAGACACTTGATGTTGAAACTCGCCCCGAGCCAATGCCCTGGAGCCTTCCACCAATCGCGCCAGTGGCTGGGTGATGCTGCGGGTAATGGCCAGGCCAAGGGTAGCAGCGATCAGCAAGGTCAAGACGGCGGTCAGCGGCACAATCCAGAACACTAGACGCTGCACGCGCCTGATGTTCTGCACGGTTTGGGCCTGCTGTTCGGCCGCCTCGTGGTCGACTTTCTCGACGAGCGCGGAGGTCAAGGATTCCAGTGGCCGTACCTGGTTCGTCAGGCGCAGGTGCACAGCCCGCCAGTCGCCGGAGGTGGCCTCAAGCTGCGACGGCAGCGCGCTCTGAATGACGTGAAGGGTAGGCAGAATGGTCGGATCTCGCCGGAGGTCGAAAGGTGGGAGACTGAGGGCGACCGTTGCGCGACGGATGTCTTCCAGAACCGCGCTACAAAGGGGTCCAGCTTCTATCACCAATCGGTCGGCATCTTCGTCGTCGGCGAACCCATGCAGCCGATCATGAAACGCCAACATACTGGTATGCACACGTAAAACCGCAACTAGCTTCTGGTCGACATCGTTCAGGCGCCCTGCCTGGGTACGGACCACATGGAATTGCCAGAGAATAATGGCATCCGCGGCTAACATCGAAAGGATGATGAACACGAAGCCGAGTATCAGACGAGGGCCAATGTTGAGCCGGCCGGCATGAAGAGTTTTCGCGTCAGCGCTTTTGACCCAACCGTTCAATCCTACCGCTTTGTGAAGTCCCATTGGTTGTTCCTATCGAGCTATCGCTGGCCTCGAACTCACGCCGCGCCGCTCACCGTTTGCGAAGCTGAAACCGGTCGGGGAGAGGTTATTGGACCGATTCAGAGTTGTGTTCAGAGGTGTGCTGATTTCCCTGGGGTGGTCCCTTCTTGAAGCCGGTGGTGCGAACCAATTCATTCTCCAGGGCTGCGGCAGCTTCCGACGCACTCTTCGCGCCAGTCAGCACGGAGTGTACTGCCTGGATGTAGGCGTCGGTGACATGCTGGTATTTTTTGCCTGTGACATTCGAAGGACGCGAAACGGTGCCGGTCCGGAACGCTTGACTCAAAAGGACAAAACGAGGATTTGGTTCGAGTACCTCAGGCAGCTTGTAGAGTTCCGGGAGAGTGGGTGGCTCCGAAAGCACCCGAGACCGCTTCACCTGAACATCTCTACTGCTGAGATACCGGACCAACTCTAGGGCTTCCCGGGGATGAGCCGAGAATCGGGAAACTGCCAAACCGGCGCCTCCCAAGGTACCCACGCGACCTCCCTTACCACCGGGCAGCAGGGCTATATCGAACTTAGTTCGAATCGGGGAGCCTGCCGCTTGGCTGTCGACGAAGGCTGTCGGCCAATTCCGCATGAATGCCGCGTCGCCCGCCACCCAAACGTTCAGCGAATCCCATTCACTGTATCCGACTACGCCTGGGGGTGAGATGGAACCGACCCAGCGCGCAGCCCTTTGCCACGCCTTAATCGCCTGCGGATTATTCACGCTGATCGTCTGGTCCTCTTCGATGATCCGCCCCCCGCCTTCGGCGGCCTGCCATTCCAGTGCGTCGCAGGTTAACGCTTCGGCAGCCGCCCCTTGCCACACAAAGCCCCAAAACTCTTTCTTACCTTTGGCTCGTTCGCCCGCCTGTATTCGAGCCGCCATAGTCTCCAGTTCATCCCATGTCCTGGGTGGTTCGCGATATCCATACTTCTGCAGCAGGTCGGTGCGATAAAACAGAAGCCCGATGTCGGCACGATACGCCATAGCCACCAGTCGGTTGTTCACGGTGTAACTGGCGACTATCCCCGGAAATTGAAGGGAGATTTCATTGGCGAAATATGGCTTGAGATCTATGAAATATTCGTACAGAATCCGCGGCCAGATCACATCGATACCGTACACGTCGGGAACCGAAGCGCCTGTTCCGAGTAACTCCTTCCACAAAGCCAACTTTTGCTGCGCGGACTCCGGAGACGGAAGGAGAGTGACTCTGATTCCTGTGTCTCGAGTGAATTGCTGCAACTCCTGCTGGCGCGCCTCGCTGAACGCCTTGTTCGTCCACTCCTCCAGAAGGGTCAATGTGACCGGTTCATGAACAGATGGCCTCGTACAACCTTGCAGAAGCAAAGAGAGCAGCACAATGCAAATAGGGCATACCATCTTGCCGGAATTTGACCACCCAGGGTAAAGGCCGCTAATTTCCTGTGCGACCATTCTTTGAATTTTCATCAGCATTCCAAAAGGTTCCTCTCACCAGAGGATCAGCCATCGCTCCATCTTGCCGGCGGGTCGCCCACTTTTCGGCATTAGTATATCCAACCGCGATTGAGGGTGCCCCTCAGCTGTTCTGGATTCTGGGGACTACGCCGAGACAACCGTAATACCACTCCCCTGCATCTCTGGGACGCGCACTGCTCCTAAAGCCGGTCACAGGTCAGTTAGCGATCGGCTCCGCGAGACTAACTTGCTTTCTTATCGCCTGATCCGCAAATCGAACTTATTTCATTTCCCTTGGGAACAAATTGTTTTGACTCTATTCCAAATCCGCTTGGCGTAGTTAAGCCGCGCTTCGCCGTCGGGCGACGGCACAAGGAGAAGCGATGAAAAAGCTGCTGATGTTGTCCTTCTGGGGAACCATATTGCTGCTTAGCGTGGCTCCTCTCGCCGCTCAGAACACCGTTGATGTACTGAATAACGGTCCACAGCCCGCGAACACCGCCGGCTGTGCCGTGAACCCAAACTGTATTCCCGCGGTGTGGTCCACGACCTCCAACGCGGGCGCGGACATTAGCGCGGCGATATCGGCGAACTTCGTTTTCGCCAGCAATGTCGGGGCTTTGCCTACCGACTTTCCGGCCGCGACGAGCGGGCAAGTCTGCCTGGCCGATACCCGTGACCTTACCGGGACGACGCTGTTCGGACAGATAGCCACGTACTGTCAGGCCGCCGGAGGCGTCGCTCTCCTTCTTATTCGTGACAGTGCTGTCAACGCTCCGTCGGCTATCCCGGTGTTTGTCATATCCACGGCCAACGGAGATTTTCTGAGGAATACTGTTGGGTTCAACACGACGACCGGCGTCTCCAATTTCCCGCTCCGAATCAATCCGGCCGTAAGTGCTCCCCCCAGCAACCCTACCGGTCAGCACAACTGCCCGAATGGCCAGGCGGTCACAGCGTATGTCGGCCCGGGAACCGCGACCTACACCGCCAATGAGAGTCTGTGCCTTCCCGTGGGAGCAGGACAAGCTGTCGAGCCCAGCATGACTGTGGACTCGCAGGGCACAATCTACGTCCAGTCCATCCGCGGAGTCCCCGGCGGTCTTGACCTGTGGCGCTGGTATAGAACCGCAGACGGCGGTCCGAACGCTGACGGAACGCTGCCGTTCAAGTACGAAGGTCAACCTGATTGCGGCATGTTCATAACTCCGTTTTGCACCGCGAGTGGGTTGGCGCCGGGAGGAGGCGATGGCGACGTTGCCGTGAATTATCCCGACCCGTTGAACCTGAACATTCCAAATCTAGCCGTGGTCAGCCTTAGCGCAGCGGAAATCACTGGCAGCAACTCCACCAACCGTGCGGATACCTTCAGCACTCCGAATGTGGCCGCCGCCGGGGTTCCGTTCGACGATCGCATGTGGATCAATGGCATTAACGACCCTTCCCACGTGTACATGGAGTACCACGATTTTGGGACCACATCCCAAATCTTCGTGCAACGTTCGGCGGATGGAGGCGAGACCTACAACGACGCGGCGGGAACGGTAGTTGATGCCGCGACAGAGCCGAGTGTCGGCCCTCCCACCGGCAATATCGCGGGGCAGATCAAGGTGGATAACAGCAGTTGCTCGAGCCACGGAAATCTGTACCAAATCTTTGTGGGCCCTGACAATCCTGTGGACAATACACACAACAGCCTCGCCTATATGAATGCTGCCTATGTGGGCGTGGCCACCGGCGTGAGTCTCACCAATCCCACGCTATCGTTCACTGACTACAAGATTTTCAGTTGTGGTGCGGGTTCGACGTGTCCTTCGGGAGCCGGTCTAGGCAACCTGTTTCCTGCGCTCGCGGTGGACAACTTCGGGTATGTGTACGCCGCCTGGTCAGATAACAGTGACGTTTATTACTCGTACTCAACCACTCTCGGGACGCGCTGGTCGCCGGCGATAAAAGTGACGCAGAACTCGTCACAAGCCGGAAAGTCGAATGTATTCCCCTGGATCGCTGCCGATGCCAACGGCCACGTGGCCATTGCGTGGTACGGCGCTGATCAAGTCGGCAATTCGAACACGGTCCCGGCGACGGACACACACTGGAATGTCTTCGTTGCAGAGAGCGTTAATGGCCATGCGAACTCGCCGGTTTTTGCGGTGAGCCAGGCTACCGACCACTCCAACCACACGGGACAGATTTCAACCGGCGGCCTGCTGGGAAGTTCCGACCGAAGCCTTGCCGACTTTTTCGAGATCGCGATTGACCCCAACCATCTCGTCAACATTGCCTATGCGGATAATCATGCCGGTCCATCTGTCACGTACTTCACGCGACAAAAGGCGGCGACCGCGGGCATCTCTACCAAAGGAAAGTGTGCAGGCAGCTCCCATCAGGCTGGCGGTAACGGCCATGTAAAAGGCAAGAAGAGTGGCAACGCCCAGTTCAGCTTCAGTTATGACGATTCCAACCAACCAACTGGAAGCGCGTCGTTCAGCGATTCCGGCTCAGGCGTCAATTTTCAGACGACGCAGGTCACAGCCGCGACCTTTGACCAGGCTGCGCACAGCGTGACCCTTATCGGGACTGGGACCGACAACGGGCGCCCGGTAGCGTTCACGATCGTCGCCGCCGACAGTTCGCTGGCGCCTCCGGGATTGTTGAGCATAACTCTCAGCGATGGGTACAACAACAGCGGCAACCTGCTTGACGGAAGCATTACTGTCTACTGAAAGGAAATCCGGACGTCACTGCGAGACTGGCTTCGATCCGGTCTCGCAGTTTTTTTTAGTACATATCCCGTGGTTACCTGTCCATAATGAGTCTAATGCCACAATCAAGACTCTGCGCCGCTGCCGCCACCGCAATATTGCTGCACACCTGGATCGTCGCCACGGCGGAGAAGGTGCGGTTCAGTTTAGTTTCGCGTGAGGGGGTGGAAGCCCGTCTGCGGAAGTACACCGGAGACAACAAGCAACGGGAGGCGACGCTAAAGCAAATGTTCACTGAAGCGGGCTGCGATGGGCAGCATATTTCCGAACAACCGGTGAAGGGATCGAAGCTCCCCAACGTCATTTGCTTCCTGCCGGGCAGTTCTGACAAGGTCATCATTGTCGGAGCGCACTTCGATCGCGTGTCCGAAGGTGACGGAGTTGTGGACAACTGGAGCGGGGCTTCGCTGCTGCCGTCCCTGTATGAAGCGGTAAAGATTGAGCCGCGCAAGCATACTTACATCTTCATCGGGTTCACAGACGAAGAGAAAGGTCTGGTCGGGTCGCGTTTCTATGCGCGGCAAATGACCAAGGAACAGGTCGCTGCGACCGATGCAATGGTGAACATGGACACTCTGGGGCTCGCGCCTAGCGAGGTCTGGGCTACCCATTCGGACAAGCGGTTGATTGGCGCACTCGCTTCTATCGCAAAGCAACTGAACGTACCTATTGCCGGGGTGAATGTAGATAAGATCGGCAGCAGCGACGCGGAATCCTTTGCCGAGCGCAACATCCCTCGTATCACCGTTCACTCATTGACTCAGGAGACTTGGAATGCCGGTATCCTGCACACGTCGAAAGACAAGCTTTCAGCCATGCGGCTTGAGGATTACTACCAGACGTATCGTCTGCTCGCGGCTTACGTAGCTTATTTAGACCAGATTGCGGACATCCCACAGGAGCCGATGACGCACTAGAATTACCTCTCCAAGCAGAGTCCAAGGCCACTAATATTTCAGTTAAACGTTTGGGAGGTCCAGTTGAGTACAGTTGAGACTGCAATTGCCGAACTCGAAGAACGTCTCCGCCTGGCCGAACTTGGTCCCGATCCCAAGTTCTTCGAGCAGGTATTGGACGACAACGTAGTGCTCATCTCTGACGACGACCAGCCCGTTGGCAAGTCCAAAGTCGTCGACGCTCATCGACCCAGAAGAGCGCCGAAGTTCACTCGCGTCGAAATCAGCGACATGAAAATTATCGACCACGGCACTGCGGCCGTTGTGACCTGCCGAGGAACCTATGAAAGTCCCCCATCCAGCGTCACCCTGAAGTTCATGCG
>Ga0193730_1000579_pt1 | contig 10363 bp, 9 predicted proteins | sample U1a1metaG_FD_144919 | JGI IMG/M metagenome (GOLD analysis project Ga0193730, IMG submission 144919) | Soil microbial communities from a riparian zone of the East river system, Colorado, United States - U1a1 | ecosystem: Environmental > Terrestrial > Soil > Riparian zone | place: USA: East River...
CGATGAAATCCTCGATCGAACCGGGTCGGGTCCAGTCGCGCTTGCGATAAGTCTCTGTCTCGATTTCGGCCACCCAGTTGATGAGCTGCAGCCCGTCCGCGCCGGAGGCCTGACGGATCGGATAGATCACCATCTTGCCGTGCGACAGCCATCCCGCCCGCACCATGCTGGCGCCCGACAGCATCGGTTTCCATCGCGTTACGCCGCGCCACATGTTGACGCCGGAATAGCGCGGTTCACCTTCGCCAGGGAAAAACTGCTTGCGGATCGCGGAATTGATGCCGTCACAGGCGATCGCGGCGCGGCCGCGCACCGTGCTGCGGTGGCTGCCTCCCGGCCCGTCGGAAAAATCGACGCTGACACCGGACTCATTCTGTTCAACTCCGATGCAGTGATGGTTGGCCAGCAGCCGGTCGTGGCCTGCGCGCGCACGGAAGGCATCGAGCAAGACCATCTGCAGATCGCCGCGATGGATAGAGAATTGCGGATGCTCGTAGCCCGCTGCCCGTCCCAGCGGCTCCCGATAAATCAATTGACCGAAGCGATTGAAGAAGGTCGCATCCTGGGTTGGGATCGCGACCCGCGCCAGATCAGCTTCAAGTCCGAGCGCGGCAAGCTCTTTGGTGGCATGCGGAAGCAGATTGATGCCGACCCCGATCGGCCTGATTTCGGCCGCCGATTCAAATATCCGGCAGGGAATTCCGGCGGCGTGCAGTGCGAGCCCCAGCGTCAATCCGCCGATGCCGGCCCCGACAATAATGATGTCGTCCATGTCTGCTCCCGGCGCGCGCCGTCAGGCGATTGCCGGAATGAAACACGATTAGTGAGACCACTGTCAATCTGGCTGCTGCGCCGTCAGAAGCGCTATTTCCTAGCGATCTCTGACAAAGCACATCCCCGTTCGGGAAGCCTTGTCGACGACCTGGCACGCGAGCCCCTCGGCACAGCTCCATGACCGAAAGCTCGCGTCGTTGTCCTTGGCGTCGGGCTTCTGCTGGTAGCAGAGCGCGCCCCAGCCGTCCTCGTATTCCGTTCCGGCGAGTTCGGTGCCGCCGCGCACTTGCGGACGGCCGGAAAATCCCCGCGAGTAATCCGGGTCAGTACCGTCCCGCGTCGAGGTCAGAATATCGCGGCGGCGGATCTGGTCGCCGAAGAAATGCGGCGAGGCCGGCACGACGGTCGAATTGTCGGGCTTGGCCGCCATCCAGTCGACGCCGGGGAAATGAAAGCCGCCGATGCCGCGGGTCTGATGGCATCCTGAACAGCTCATGTCGTTGAGCCGGCGCTCGAAGCCCGCGGGTGACCGGATGTTTTGCAACGTAACGCCGGCGTCGGCGGCCCTCTTCAAGGCCTCGACCACGTCACTTTCCCTGAACACGGTGTCAGCCTTTGCGTCATCGGCCCGCAACAGGCCAAAGGCCGGCTGCAGGTCAGAGGCGGTAAATCCAACCGGGGTCGCGGCAATCGCGCCGCGGGCGAGGAACTTCTTCGGCACCAGAATTGTGCCGCGATCCAGCTCGCCGAAGTGCCCGCTATCGAGCAGCCACGCCTTGAAGTCCCGCTTGAGCGCCTCATCCGCGAAAATTCGCTCGCGATCGATCTGGTTTTCGAGCGGCGCTTCTTCAAACGTCCCGGACTGTGCGCTGTAATCGAACACCTTGAGGAGATAATCGGTGCGGAAATCGCGCACCGCCGACTTCGGCGCATGCGCGATCTGAAGATTGGTTTCAATGCGGTCGATGTTTTCAGGCCGGATCAGACCCAGCGGGCCATCCTTCGATGTCAGTTTCTGCGCAAGCTCCACGCCGGTCAGCGTCAATTCACCGAAAGCCAGCCAGCGTCGCGCGATCTCGGCGCACGTGATCTTCACGCCGCTGCCGTCGATCGCGTTATCGGTCCTGGCCTTCAGCACGACGTTGAGCGTCATCGGCAGCCGCGGTGAGATTGCATTCTCCCCCGTCTCGGGCGCACTCGTCCGTATCAGACGGTAGATCAGCCTGATTTCACCGCAGTTGGCTTCGGACAGATAAGCGCGATCCATCCGGTTGACGATACCCGTCAGCACGAAGCGTGAATCGCGGGAATAAAGCAGCTTGCGATCGAACAGCTGAAAATCGAAAGAGGTTCCAACGCCGATGGTTTCGTTCGGAAGCGTGGCCTTGTGTCTGGCGATGTAACGATCGAACTCGTCGTCGAGCGCCTTGCGGACGGGAGCCATCGAGGGCAGCGCGAACACCTGGCTGTTGGTGAGCGGGGTGCTGGACGATCTCATGGGCAGGACAACGCCGCCCAGCCCGAGCCTTCCGCGATCGAGTTCGCGCAAGCCCAGGGGATCGGTGATCGCGGTGCCGCGCTCCAGCGCCGCGCTCTGCCCGGCGCTCGCCGTCAGGACGCTGCAAAACAAAACCAGTATCGTGACTAAAAATCGCATGCGCGGCCCATATCCCGACGAACGCCCCGCATCAGGGACGCCGATTCAAGGCGCCCTGCGGGCAACGTCTTCTAGTCAGGAAATTAGCCGAAAAGCGGACGGGCTGTCTCGCGAATCCGGATCGATCTCCAGCATCGCTTCACGTCGGTGTGAAGCGATCGGTGCCCCGGGCCTGATCCAGCGTCGTTGCGCCAAGGCGGCCCTTGGGGGCGGAATCCTGCCCTAGCGCGCGACAATCAAGCCTTTGCCGGTCACGACCACCCAGCGGCCGTCCTGGCGCCTGATCGCGTCGACCCGGCCAAGGCCCGGGATCGGATCGCCGGCATACACTTCGAACATCCCCCGCCGGCCTTCGATCAGGGCGGCGCCATTGGTGACATCACGCAGCACCCAGCCGTCCACCGTCGGCAGCCTTGCCATTTCAGGCTTGGGTGCAGCTGCGGGCGTTGCCGCCGCAACTGGCGAAATCGAGCCGGTGACTTCCTTCGCCGCGGCCGGCGCCGCAGCGGCAGCAACCGAAGCAACCGGCGCGACGCGAAGCTTATCCACGGCCTCGCTGAGCTTGGCGAGTTTGGCGGCCGGTTCGGCTTGCGCCTTCTCGACCTTGTCGAGGCGATCGCTGGTTTTGCCGAACTGGGCCGTGTTGGCCTTGGCAGAATGTTCGACGCTGGCCTTCAGCGCCGCGATGTCGGCATCGATCCGCGCAACGGTGGCTTCGAGCGCGCTGCTTCCTGCTGTCGTCGCACCATCGCCAAGGTAATGCCCTAGCCCCGCGGTCGCCACGGCGCCGCCGAGCGCGCCCACCACCGCCGCCAGCGCCACCACGGCCGCCAGTGCTGCGAGCCGGCGCTTGCCGAACATCCCGGAGCTCTGCTCCGCCTCCGGTGCGGGACCTGCGCGGTCGCCCGCTGACATGATCATGACTTTCTCGGAGCTGCGCGGCGTGTCAACCTTGGGCGCATCGCCCTTGAGAGCGTCGGTCTTGAGGGCTTCAGCCTTGGGAGCGTCGATCTTGGGAGCTTCAGCCTTGGGAGCTTCAGCCTTGGGAGCTTCAGCCTTGGGCGCGTCCACCTTCGGAGTTTCGCCGGCTGCGCCCTGCTCGGGCGCAAGCTTGGAAGAATCGACATCGGTGGTTTCTGGCGTCGATGGCTGCGCCAACGCCGTCACCGGCTCGCTTGGCACATTCAATGAATTGGGAATGGCCGACCCGGCACTGAGGGAACCGGGTTCACCATTGGTCTGCTCAGTCATTTGTTCGTTCACGCTCAAGACCTCCGGTAAAAGTTGACCATTTGGTAACCATTAATTTCTTTCCAAATCGTTACCGGCAGCCGGTTTACTCAAATTTTAGGAACCCATCCGGCCCGCTTTCGGCCCTTCACCAGGGCAGCGGCGGCGCCTCGGCGCGGGTCCATGCTGCCCTGCGGCAATCGCCGACGTCCCGATGCGTCGTTTGCGCCGCCCTGTTTCCCGACTAACATGGAGCGGACGGACCAGCCAGAAGGCGGGGAGTTCCATGGCCATCGAAAAATGCATCAACGAATATGACGTGGACGATGTCATTTTCGAGGAAGGCTCGACCGGGCGCGAGCTGTTCGTGGTGCTCGACGGCAAGATCGACATCGTCAAGATCGGCGGCGCCGGCAGGACTTTGATCGTCACCCTGGGCAAGGGTGAATTCTTCGGCGAGATGGCCGTCATCGACGGTTCGTCCCGCTCGGCCACCGCGATATCCGCAGCACCCAATACCCGCGTGATGCGGATCAATCATGCCCGCTTCGTGTATCTGGTCAGTCAGCAGCCGGCGTTCGCGCTGATGATCATGGATGCGCTCAGCAAGCGCTTAAGGGCGTCCAACGCCGTCACCTTCAAGGCGGCCAACCCATGAGCGACCGCAAGCCCAGCCCGTTTCCGGTTCTCCTGAACAATGACGTCTGCTCGTTGATTCAGGCGGCCGAGGACGTCTATCAGATCCGCTTCAAGAACCGCGCCGCGAATGCCTATCTGGTGCGCGGAAAATCCCGAACCATCATGATCGATGTCGGGCTGTCGTCCAACTACCCGGCCTTGCTGGAATGCCTCGATCACCTCGGCTGTCCGCCTGATAAAATCGATATCGTGATTCTGAGTCACGAGCATCTCGATCACATCGGCGCGGCGTATCATTTCAACGGCCGTCATACCATCATCGCCGCGCATCGGCTGGCCGCCAACAAGATCATGCTGCGCGACGATTTCTCGATGCTGCGCAAGATGTTCAACGAGCCGAATGTGCCGATCGATGTCGATATCTGGCTCGAGGAAGGCAACCTGATCGACCTCGGCAACTTCCGCCTCAACGTGATGTACACGCCGGGCCACACCTCGGCCTGCATCAGCCTGTTCGACCAGGACCAGGGTCTGCTGTTCGCCGCCGACACCCTGATGCCGGGCGGCGTGATGGGCGGCGTGTTCGGATCCGGCAGCATCAGCGACTACATCCAGTCGCTGGAGCGGCTGAAGGGCTTGAATTCCAAGATCCTGTTATCAGGTCACGGCCGGTTGTCCGATACGCCGCAGGACGATGTCCGGATCGCGATTCAAAGGTCGCATGCGCTGCTGTCGGACACCGCGCAGCTGTTCGACGCGCTCGATGCGCGGTCGAATTTCGAGCCGATCATGCAGTCGGTACGCGACCTCAACAAGCTCGACGACGGCTGAGCATTTTTCAAACGTTTGACCAATCGACCGGCGGTCTGCTTCACGCTCCCCTGGAGGGGGAGGGTCGACGCGAATGAAATGAGCGGCGGGGTGGGGTGAAGTGTTCATGCGAAGAAGTCACCCCGCCCCGTCTCGCATCTTGCTTCGCGCGATGCTCGCCGACCCTCCCCCTCCAGGGGAGGGTGAAGTGGCTCAAATCACCACCGGTGCGTCCGGCAGTTCGTTGCGACCCACGCCATGCGCGGGAAAATGCATCGCCAGTTGCAGCGAAACTGCCTCGATTCCCTTGATCACGCCGCTCTTGAAATTTCCGGCTTTGAAATCGGTCTCCATATCCGCGCAGATTTTCTCCCAGCCGGCGGTGCCGACCTTCGCATCGATGCCGCGGTCGGCGATGATCTCGACGTCGCGGTCGGCGAGCAGCAAATAGATCAGCACGCCATTATTGTGGGTGGTGTCCCAGATCCGTAATTGCGAAAAAATATCCAGCGCGCGCTCCCGCGCCGGCTGATCCCGAAACAGCGGCGCACCATCCAGCGCGCCTTCCACAACGAAGCGGACCTGGCCGGAATGCGTGGCCTCGCTCGCCTTGATCGCCTGCTCGATCGCAGCCAGCACGTCAGGCGGAAAAATCCGCCGAACCCGCCAGCGATGCTCAAGAAGATGCCTGCCGATGCGCCCGATGCCCATGCTACCAGCTCCTACCAGCTTCCAGACGCGCCGCCGCCGCCGAAACTGCCGCCACCGCCGCCGCTGTCGCTCGAACCGCTGCTCGAACTGCCCCCCGAATACGACCCACCACCGCCATAGCCGCCGGACCAGCCTCTTCCACCTCCGTGAGCGGAAGAAGAAGTGGGCGTCTCCGCGACCATGGTGACGACGAAAGCAATGAACGCGGCGATGATCGACGCCGCCAGCGATCCGACAATCAGCCATGCCAGCAGCCCGACAACGCCGCCGGTGGCAACCGCGCCGATCAGCCTGCCCAGCGTGGCTCGCAGGATGGAGCCGACGACAAAGACCGCGAACAGCATGAAAGGATTGAGCGGATCGATATGGCTGAACCAATCGGAACCTGGCTGCTGTCGCGGCTCCGGCGCCGGCAACTTCTCGCCGTCGATCACCCGGATGATTCGGTCGACGCCTGAGGAAATCCCGCCGGCGAAATCGCCGCTCCTGAATCTCGGCGTGATGATTTCATCGATGATGCGTTTTGAGGTGACGTCGGTCAGCGCGCCTTCGAGGCCATAGCCGACCTCGATGCGAAGCTTGCGGTCGTCCTTGGCAACCACGAGAACCGCGCCATCGTCGATCTTCTTGCGGCCGATCTTCCAGATTTCCGCGACCCGCAGCGAATATTGCTCGATGGTCTCGGGCGCGGTGGTCGGAACGATCAGCACCGCGATCTGGCTGCCTTTCCTCGCTTCGAAATCCTTAAGCGTTTGCTGCAGCGAGGCGACGTCGCCGCTGGACAGCGTCCCTGTCTGATCGACCACCCGCCCCACGAGAGGCGGCACCGCAACGTCGGCTGCGGCTGCAAAAGCCCAGCACAGCAGCAGCGCAAGAAGGGAGGCTCTTGCAGCGTTCATCGCGGCCAATCCAGTGCTCCGGTTCCAAAGTTCGCAAACATTCGCGGCATCCTCTGAGGCGAACTTCGAAATCGGAGCACGGGTTGTCGAATTACTTCGCGGGCGTTGCCGGCGCCGGATTGAAATCCACCTTCGGCGCGGTCGAGATTTCCTTTTCGTTCTCGACCGAGAAATTCGGCTTCTCTTTGTATCCGAACGCCATCGCCGTCAGGTTGGTCGGAAACGAGCGGATCGTGACGTTGTAGTCCTGCACCGTCTTGATATAGCGGTTGCGCGCCACCGTGATGCGGTTTTCCGTGCCCTCCAGTTGCGCCATCAGGTCGTGAAACAACGCGTCGGATTTGAGCTGCGGATAGTTTTCCGTCACCACCAGCAATCGCGACAGCGCGCTTGAGAGTTCGCCCTGCGCCGCCTGGAATTTCTGGAACGCCGCGGGATCGTTGAGAACCTCCGGCGTGGCCTGGATGCTGCCGACCTTGGCCCGGGCGTTGGTCACGCCCAGCAGCACATCCTTTTCCTGCTGCGCAAAACCCTTCACCGAATTGACGAGGTTGGGCACCAGATCGGCGCGGCGCTGGTACTGGTTGACGACCTCGGACCAGCTCGACTTGACCTGCTCGTCATTGGTCTGGATCGTGTTGTAGCCGCAATTGGTGAGACTCAACGTCGCCAGCGCCGCCAGCACGGTCCATAATCTGCGCATCGAATTCTCTCCGTTACATTGTTCCGCAAGGTATCAGAACGATCCCGCATAGGGGTAGTTCCTCGTCATTCCCCGATGCGCCAATTGGCGCATCTGAGGGCGAAGCATCGAACCTCAGATGTGCAATTGCACATTGGGGAATCCCGAGATTTCTGCCGCTGATAGCTCTTGCCTATCATTTGCGGAAATAGTCAACATGGCCAAAACATGAGGAAACGAGAGCCCAATGAACCTGCACGAGACCGTATACGACACCATCGTCGTGGAACGGCCGGAACCGCGCGTCACGCGGATCGTGATGAACCGGCCCGAGGCGCGCAACGCGCAGAACCTGCAGATGACCTACGACCTCAACGCCGCATTTGATAATGCGGTGCAGGACGACGCGGTCAAGGTCATCATCCTCGCGGGCAACGGTCCGCATTTCTCGGCCGGGCACGATCTGCGCCCCGGAGCCAGGAACTCAGCCGGCGTGGATTTTCCCCCGGTCGGAAATTGGGGCGGCTTTGCCGAGCCCAATGCCCACGGCCGCTTCGCGCGTGAACAGGAAATCTACCTGCAGATCACCCGGCGTTGGCGCAATTTGGCAAAACCGACGATCGCGGAAGTTCACGGCAAATGCATCGCCGGCGGGCTGATGCTGGCCTGGGCCTGCGACCTGATCGTCGCCAGCAGCGATGCGGAATTCTGCGATCCCGTGGTCACCATGGGGGTTTGCGGCGTCAATCACGTCGTTCCCAGGGCCGAACTCTCGTCATTCGTGATGACGCTGGCCCAGAAGATCGCAGCAAAACCTTCGTTCGCACTGAAGCTGACCAAGGAAGCTGTCAATCGCTCGGTCGATGTCATGGGCCAGCCCGCGGCGATCGATCAGGCCTTCGCGCTGCATCAGCTGTGCCATGCGCATAATCTGCAGGAGTTTGGCATGGTGGTCGATCCCGCGGGGCTGCATCCCTCGGTCAAGAAACCAGCCGTGGCAAAGTAGATCAGATGGACCTTACCTTAAGCGACGAGCAGCGGCTGCTGCGCGAAAGCGTCGACCGCTTCATTACCGAGACCTATGACGCCGGTCACCGCCGCCGCGTCGCCAGCGATCCGCTCGGCTTCAGTCCTGAAATCTGGAAGCAATTCGCCGACCTCGGCTGGCTGGCGCTGCCGATCGATGAAGCCTATGGCGGACTCGGCGCCGGCGCGATCGAGACCGGCATTATCATGGAAGCGTTCGGCCGCGGCATGGTCACCGAGCCGTATCTGGCGACCGTCGTGATCGGCGCCGCGCTGATATCGGCGTGCGGAAGCGAGCCGCAGAAGCAGGCGATCCTGCCCAGGATCGCCGACGGGTCATTGGTGCTGGCGTTCGCGCATTCCGAGCGCGCGGCGCGTTTCGATCTCGCCCATGTCGATACCTCGGCGAAGCGAACGGCCGAAGGCTGGCGCCTCAACGGCCACAAGACCGCGGTGCTCGATGGCAACGCCGCGGGACAAATCATTGTCTCGGCCCGCGTGACAAACGACGACGGAACGCCTGGCAAACTGTGTCTGTTTCTGGTGGCCACAGGCACTGCCGGTCTCTCGTTGCGGGATTATTCGCGGCTCGGCGGCGGGCGCGCCTGCAATCTCGATCTTGCTGACGTCAGCCTTCCCGCCGACGCCCTGCTCGGCGATGGCAGCGATAGCTTGCCGAAAATCGAAGGCGTGGTGGACCGCGCGCTGGCGGCGCTCGGTTCTGAGGCCGTCGGCATCATGCAGATCATGCTCGACATGACGCTCGCATACACCAAGATCCGCCAGCAATTCGGCCGGCCGCTGGCGGCCAATCAGGTCATCTGCCACCGGCTCGCCGACATGGCGATGCAATGCGACGAGGCGCGTTCGATCGCGCTGCGTGCTGCGCTGATGGCCGGCGCCGAACCCGCCGACCGCGGACGCGCCGCGTCGGGCGCCAAGGCCAAGATCGGCAAATGCGCGCGTTTCGTCGCCGAACAGTCGGTGCAGCTTCACGGCGCCATGGGCGTCACCGAAGAGCTCGACATCGGCTCCTACTTCAAACGGCTGCTCGCCTTCGAAACCATGTTCGGCGGCAGCGCCCATCACTACCGCCGTCACGCCGCACTCGGCGGGCGGGCATCCGTTCAATCCTGAACTCAACCGGAGCGCAGCATGGATCTCACCTTCAGCGCCGAAGAACGGGCTTTCGAAGCCGAAGTCCGCGAATTCATCGCCCAGCATCTCACGCCGGAAATGAAGCGTGCGCAGGCCCTGACGCCGTCAGTGTTCTCCGACCCGGAAATCGGCATCGCGTGGCAGAAATCACTGCATGAAAAAGGCTGGGGCGCGCCGGGATGGCCGGTGGAACATGGCGGACCCGACTGGACGGCGGCGCAGCGCTGGATTTTCGAGGCCGAGTGCGCCCGCGCCGGCACGCCGGCGGTCAACGTGATGGGCGTCAAGATGGTCGGCCCCGTCATCATCGGGTTCGGCTCGGCCGAACAGAAGAACTATTATCTGCCGCGCATTCTCTCCGGCGAGGACTACTGGTGTCAGGGTTATTCCGAACCCGGCTCCGGCTCCGACCTCGCCTCGCTGAAAACCCGCGCGGTGCGCGACGGCGACGACTACATCGTCAACGGCACCAAGATCTGGACCACCCATGCGCATCATGCCGACCGCATGTTCGCGCTGGTGCGCACCAACGACACGCCGCGCCAACAGGACGGCATCAGTTTCATCCTGATCGACATGAAGAGACCGGGCATCACGACGCGACCGATCCTGACCATCGGCGGCGATCACGAGGTCAATCAGGTGTTCTTCGACGATGTGCGGGTGCCGGTCGCAAACCGCGTCGGCGAGGAAGGCAAGGGCTGGACCTATGGCAAATATCTGCTCGAATTCGAGCGCGGCTCCGGCATTGCCTCGGCCAAGCTGCGTGAAGCGCTC
>Ga0193730_1000580_pt1 | contig 10354 bp, 10 predicted proteins | sample U1a1metaG_FD_144919 | JGI IMG/M metagenome (GOLD analysis project Ga0193730, IMG submission 144919) | Soil microbial communities from a riparian zone of the East river system, Colorado, United States - U1a1 | ecosystem: Environmental > Terrestrial > Soil > Riparian zone | place: USA: East River...
TTATCGCCGTTGCAACGACACAATCTGCTCGCTCGATTCTTATCCCGCGCCAGTTATATCGATGTCGAACTGCGCTCCGCACCTGTTTTCGTTTCGCTGCTTCGGCTGGCCCGAAGGCAAAACGTGCGGCGCATCATTTCAGTTCATCACCTGAAGCGCACACCGTCTCCCGGACGGTTGCGAACTCAAGCGCGCGCGGCAAAGACGTATGGCGCGGACTTTTTCAAAGTGGCGACACGCACCGACACGCCGGCGCAACTGACGCGCTTGATCGATTTTGCCGCGGCCAAGGACGTTGACATTGCGGTGAGCGCGATGGGAATTGGCAAGCTGGGCGCAGCTTCGCGCGTACTTCTCGCCTGTTGTGGATCGGCCCTGGTGTATGTGTCACTCGGCCGAAGCGACATCGAGGGCCAGATGTCGCTTGATCAGCTTCGCGCGTTCGGAATGGCTCCGCCACGTTGAATCGTTAAAGCGTAAATCGGCCACGTTTTAACGACAAATTACGCTCCACCCGCTTGCTCTTTCTCCAACGCACATATCGTACAAAAAAAGAAGCGTGCCATGTCCTCATCTGTAACCCTTCCAAAACAAGTGCCAGTTATGCCGTTGCCTGGCGCCCTGCTTTTTCCGCATGCGCTGCTCCCGCTTCATATCTTTGAGCCGCGCTATCGCGAGATGTTAAGGCACGCCCTCACCCATCACCGCATGTTTTGCGTTGCACTACTCAAACCGGATTGCGTGGAATGGAATTCGACGGCCGACTTTTTTCAAATCGCGACGGTTGGTCTCATTCGCGCATGCGTCGAACGAACCGACGGTACATCGAACCTGATTCTGCAGGGATTGGAGCGTGTCAGATTTAGCGCTTTCCAGCAGGAAGCGCCATTCCCGATTGCAACGATTGAGTCGCTCGAATCCGACTCCGCCATGTCTGTGGAAACCGAAGCCCTCGCTGCGAAAGTGCTGGAACTTTATTCGAACCTCAAAGGGGATGGACCGCGGCAGCTTCCCCCTAAAGTAGACCGGTATCTTTCCGATTTGAGCGACCCGGAATTGCTTGCGGATCTCGTTGCTGCAACATTTGTGAGCGACCCTCTCCGTCGTCAACACGTCCTCGAAGAACTCTCTATTAACAAACGGTTGCGGCTGGTGATTCAGTATCTTCGGGAAGAAAACGGAAGCGCGGCCGCGTAGGTAGTGGCGATTGACCTCAATCGCCCCGCTCCCTGGCGTGATCACCCGCGTCGCGGGCGGTTCGGGTGAACCGCCCCTACCTTGGCAATCCGCGCGTGTTCTTCCATCAAATAGCGGTCCGTCATTCCCGCGATGTAATCGCATACAGTGCGATGCAATCCCTCGGTCTCAATTCGTTTCGCGGCCGTCTCACCCAGTTCGTCAGGATCGGCCAGGTACGCTTGGAAAACATGCCGCAGCATTTCGCATGCGCGCCGATTCACGCCGGAAACGCGCGGATTATAATAAACGTTCTGGTACAGGAATTTTCGCAAATCGCGATTCGCTTGAAACAAATCATCGCTATAACGAATCAGGGGCGCTGGCTGCTGGCGCGCTTCGTCTGCACTCTGGACGCCCGCACCTGCAATGGATTTTGCGCTGGTTGAGACCAGATCACGCACTTCCGTGTCGATAATGTCGCGAATGATTAGCTTGTGCAGTTCCGGCTCTCGAGCGTCAGGGTAACGTGCCAGCACAGTCCGTAAGCTTTGCCGCCAGACCTCGTTTTTTTCCAGTTGCGCCGCGTCGAGGATTTCAAAATCGACCGCATCATCCAGGTCATGGCTGTAATAAGTGATCTCGTCAGCCAGGTCTGCCACCTGCGCCTCCAGCGATGGGCAACGGTAGCTTTGCAAAGTAGTAGGTGCCTGCGGTCCCGTCGCGTCTTCCATCTCATGAAATGCTCCGTGTTTCCGCAGGCCCTCGCGCACTTCGAATGTCAGGTTCAGACCCGGAAAATTTGGATAAGGGTCCTCAAGGAGCTCGACTACTCGCACACTCTGGCGGTTGTGATCGAAGCCACCATGGTCGCGCATGCATTCAGCCAGCATCTCTTCACCCGAATGTCCAAAGGGCGCGTGTCCCAAATCGTGCGCGAGCGCGATCGCTTCGGCGAGATCTTCATTCAAGCGTAATGCGCGAGCAATCGTACGGCTAATGGACGCTACCTCAATGGAATGAGTCAGGCGGGTGCGCAGGTGATCCCCGGTGCCATTCAAAAAGACCTGGGTCTTATACTCCATCCGGCGAAACGCGCGCGAATGAATGATCCGCGCCCGGTCACGTTGGAATTCAGTGCGAAACGCATGGCCCGGCTCCGAATTTTGCCGGCCGCGCGAGTCGGAGGACTTTTCCGCAAACGGCGCAAGCACAGCGCGCTCACTGGCTTCCATTTCCTCGCGTGTTTTGAAGAAAGGCGCCAGGCGATGCGTTTGAGGTTCAGGAGAATGCTTGGTCACAATTGATTCCCAATCTTATTTGTCGATCTTAGCTTTCGAAACCTCAAATCCGATATGGCCAAGAAAACTCGTCGCAAGAAACAAGTCACACCCGAACGTTTGATGGAACTGAGCTTCGCTTACGCACCGCCGTTGATCATCAGCGCGGGTGTGAGCAATCAGGTTTTCGATTCGTTGGAAGACGGCGCGAAAACACCAGGGCAAGTCGCAGAGAAAACCGGGGCATCGGCGCGGGGCCTGCGGATTCTAATGAATGCGCTCGTTGGTCTAGGTCTTCTGAAGAAAGATCGGCAGGGAAAGTATTCGCTTACACCCGAAAGCGCCGCCTTTCTCCTAAGCAAACATCCAGGCACGCACGCGGGGTTTTTTGGAACCATCGCGCCGCAGATCATTTCACGATGGCTACGATTGTCCGACATCGTTCGCGAAGGCCGTCCGGCCGTCGCCGTAAACCAGGAAACCGAAGGCACGGAATTCTTCAGTCAACTGGTGGAAAACATCATCCCGCTGAGCTATCCGCCTGCGCAAAAGCTTGCCGATCATTTGAAGGTGGCGAAAACAAAGAACGACATTCGCGTGCTTGATCTTGCCGCGGGCTCAGGCATTTGGGGCATTGCCCTCGCCCAAAAATCGCCCCGGGTGCGGGTGGCCGCAGTCGATTGGGCAGGAATGATTCCGACGACAAAACGTATCACACAAAAGTTCGGCGTCGGCGATCGCTTCAATTACGTCGAAGGCGATATATTGGAGGCGAATTTCGGCGGCGGCTACGACGTCGCGACTCTCGGTCACATTTTGCACAGCGAAGGCGAAGATCGCAGTCGCCAGCTGCTCGCGAAAACCTTCCGCGCCCTAAAATCCAGCGGCACGATCGCAATTGCAGAATGGTTGGTGAATGACGATCGCACTAAACCGCTACCATCGCTGATGTTCGCCGTGCAAATGCTGGTCAACACCGAAAAAGGCGACACGTTTAGCTTCAACGAAATTAAAAGCTGGCTGGAAGAAGCAGGTTTCAAAAAAGTGCGAAAGGTAGAAGCGCCCGGACCTTCACCACTAATTCTGGCAACAAAACCGTAGCCGTCGATTCGATTGGATTGGCCGTTCCGCTCGAATGGGCTTCTCATCTGCCCGCGAACCTGTTCTCATAGTATTCGATGAAAGAGGTAAAAACGAAATCGGGCACCAAGACGAAGGCGCGGTCGAGTCGAAAAAATATTGAGGGACTCAGCCCGTACAGCAAACCAGCGCTTCGCAGCGAAGCGTTTGCGAGAGCGCTCACCGACGCAAAATCGTGCATCGACGAGCGTGAGAGGCTGCAAATTCTTTTCAACGAAGCAGCGAGAAAGGCGGCGGCCGTGCCCAAAGACTCCTTTAAAGAGTATTGGCCTTATCTGCAGACAATGCTGCGTTTGATCCGTGCGCACCATCGCGGGGAATACAATCAGGTTACGAGTGATGCGCTGTTATGGATCGTTGCGGCTCTCAACTATCTGGTCGATCCATTCGATCTAATTCCCGACAAGACACCGTTCCTCGGCTTCATTGACGACGCAGCCGTTGTCGAGTTCGTGGTCGATAGAACCCGGCAAACGCTCGACGATTTTATGACTTGGGAAACAGGACCGCGATAGCCACTGGGATCTAGACACCGCATGCGGCCGGCCGTGCTAAGACTGAGCTCGCGCGCTCCCGTAGGAAATTCAAACCAGCAATAATGCTGGGTTTTCCAGCAGGTGCCGTAGCTCTTTCAGATATTCGGCGCCGAGGGCGCCGTCGATCACGCGGTGATCGCAACTCATCGTAAGCGACATGCGATGGCCCGCGATGATCTGGTCGCAGTCGTCCACTACAGGGACGTTTGTGATCCTGCCAACGGCCAGAATGAAACCCTGCGGCGGATTAATGACCGCCGAGAAGCTGTCGATCCCCATGCCGCCAAGATTTGAAACTGTGAATGTGCCACCCTGAAATTCTTCCGGCTTCAGCCGTTTGTTGCGCGCGCGATATGCAAAATCTTTGGTCAGCTCGCTGATCTCGCGCAACGATTTGTTTTGCGCGGCGCGAATAACCGGCGTGAGCAGCCCGTCTTCGATCGCGACTGCAATTCCAAGATCGATGTCGGCGTACTGCACTATTGCATCGCCATCAAACGAAGCGTTCACTCGCGGAACCTTGACTGCGGCTTGTACGGCCGCCTTTAGAACAAAATCGTTTACTGTGATTTTCGCAGCGTCCGCGCCTTCGCCCGCCGACTTCAATTCCTCACGCGCCTCCATCAGCGGCGCGGCATTGATGTCGATATCGAGATAAAAATGTGGAACCGGGCCGAGACTTTCGACGAGTCGCTGCGCGATAATTCTGCGCATTCCGGATAGTTGAATGCGCGCGCTTTCGCCGGCTTTTACCGCCACCGGAACCTTAGGCGCTGGAGTAGGGGGTTTTGATTTAGCTGCAGCGCGCACGTCCGTCTCGGTCACGCGGCCTTCCGGTCCAGTCCCCCTGACGGTGGAAAGATCAACACCGAGTTCGGCCGCAATTCGGCGCGCGACCGGCGACGCTTTCACCCGCGCTTCCTCGGCCCTCTCGACTTTCGGCGCTGGCTTTTCAGGTTCAGCCTTTTTTTCTGTCTTCGGTGGCGCGGCCTTTTTCTCCTCCTTCTCTTCCGTCTTCGGCTTTTCTTCTTTTGGCTGCTCCGCCTTCTTCGGCTTCTCTTCCTTCTTTTCTTCTTCTTTGGCTTTTGGCTCTTCCTCTTTTTCTTCCTTCTCTTCTTTGGGGGCTTCCTCGCCTTCGCCACCGATAAACGCGATTCTATCTCCGACATTTACCTTGCCGCCTTCTTGGACATAAATCTCGCTGATGGTTCCGTCCTCGGGCGATTCCCATTCCATTGTCGCCTTGTCCGTCTCAATCTCCGCGAGCACTTCGCCGGCCGAAACCTGGTCGCCCTTCTTTTTTTTCCACGCGACGAGAGTGCCCTCCGTCATCGTGTCGCTCAATTTGGGCATCTGAATTTCTGGCATGGCGAAAAAGTTAAGAGGTTAAAAAGAGTCGAAACGTTACAACGGTGATCCTTTTAACTTTGTAACTCTTTTAAACGCTCATGCGTAGCAAACTTGTTTCACAGCGGCGACGAGTTTGTCCGCGTTTGGGAGCACGGCTTTCTCAAGACGTTCGTTGTAGGGCATTGGTACGTCTTCTTGTGATACGCGAATAATGGGCGCGTCGAGCGCATCAAAAATGTTTTTCTGAATCCTGTAGCAAACTTCGGCACCGACACCGCAGAACGGATGATCCTGTTCGACGATCACCACGCGATGTGTTTTTGCGACCGAATCGAAAATTGCCTTCTCATCGAGTGGCTTGATCGAACGCAGATCGACAATCTCCGCGGAGATGTCTTCTTCCTCCAGCTGGTCTGCAACCTTGAGCGCCAGCGGGACAGTTTGTGCATAACAAATGATCGAGACATCGCTGCCTTCACGCTTCACTTCCGCTTTCCCGAGTGGGATGAGCAGCTCTTCGTCCGGGGGCTCCACCATTCCCTTTGAGCTGTAGAGCAACTCCGCCTCGAGAACCAGAACAGGGTTGTCGTCGCGCACAGCTGTTTTAAGCAATCCTTTCGCGTCGCGTGGTGTGGCAGGCGTGCAAACTTTCAGGCCCGGGACGCTGGCGTAAAAATTCTCCGTTGCATGCGAATGCGTAGCGCCGAGTTGATGGGCCGGTCCGTTTGGTCCACGAAAGGTGATGGGAATATTAAATTGCCCGCCAGACATCGTGTACATATTCGGGGCGTTGTTCACGACCTGATCGAATGCCACGAGCGAAAAGCTGAACGTCATAAATTCAATGATCGGCCGCAGCCCGACCATTGCCGCGCCAACTCCCAGGCCGGCAAATCCATTCTCACTGATTGGAGTGTCGATGATCCGCCGCGGGCCAAAACGCTGAAGCAAACCATGGCTGACCTTATAGGCGCCCTGGTATTCCGCTACTTCCTCGCCCATGAGAAAAACATTCGGATCGCGCTCCAGTTCTTCCGAGAGCGCTTCATTGAGCGCCTGACGATATGTGATTTCTCTCACGGCGAATTCGTATTTGGAGATGGCGCGCCTGCGCGCTGCTCCGGTACTGGTTCCCCGGGCCGAGGGCGGCCCGGCTCCATCGCCCCATCGGCATACGTATAATCGTAAAGCGTGTCGAGCGGGGGCTGGGGACTCTTCTCGGCAAACTTGACGGCGGCCAGGGCCGTTTCTTTCGCCCGTTTGTCGAGCAGATCGAATTGTTCATTAGTCAATTTTCCCTCGCGCGTGAGCTGCGCGCGCAAACGCGTGATCGGATCGTCGAGCCGATATTTTTCCAGTTCCTGTTTCGTCCGGTAACTTGCCGGGTCCGACATCGAGTGGCCTCGATAACGATAGGTCCGCATTTCCAGGAACGCCGGATGCGGTTCCTTCCGGATGGAATCTACAATCTCGGCAACTTTGTCGCGGACTTCGCGAAAGTTCATTCCATCGATGATTTCTCCGGGAATGTCGTAGCCTTCCGCGCGATCGACAATTTGCCCGAGCGAGGTTGATCGCTTCACGGAAGTACCCATGGCGAAAAGGTTGTTTTCACAAATGAAAACGATCGGCAATTTATAAAGAGCGGCCAGATTCAACGCTTCGTGGAAGGCGCCTTGATTGATCGCTCCATCACCGAAGAAGCAGAGCGTTACACGATCTTCGCCCCGGTACTTGATGGCAAAGGCCATTCCAACCGCCAGGGGAACGTGAGCGGCGACAATGGCGTGGCCGCCATACATGTGATTTTTTCGGTCGAAGAAATGCATTGAGCCACCCAGGCCGCGCGAACAGCCTGTTTCTTTTCCAAAAAGTTCCGCCATACAGGCGTCCGCGCTGGTGCCGCGAGCAAGAGCGTGGGCATGATCGCGGTAAGCGGTGATGACGTAATCATCGTCGCGCACAGCCGCGATAGCGCCGGTCACGACCGCTTCCTGACCGATATAAAGGTGACAAAAACCGCCGATCTTCTGCGCTTGGTACTGCTGACTGGCGCGCTCTTCGAAACGCCGGATCAACAGCATCAGCGAGAGCATTTCGACCTCGTCGCGTTGCTCCGGCCGCTGCATGCCGGTTTACGTGGTGCGCGGCACCGCGGCTCCTGCGCGAGAACGTTCGGAATTACGCCCGAAGTTCATGCAAACTACAAAAAGAAGAGTAAAAAAAAGATCGCCCAACAGAGTGTTACGGAAAAACATCCAGGTCGGCGTGGCGCTGTAGGCCGGCAAACCGAGAGTCAGCGCCTGGGCGAGACCAGCGAAATTCTTCGCGTAGCCCGGATCGTAAAGCCACGAGATGGAGTTAGTGACGAGGTAGAAGATCAGGGAGGCAACAATCGAAGCCGGGAGCAGAGTTTGCATTGACCTGCGCTTTTGCAAGAGCAAGCCAAGACAGCCGACGATCGCGAATCCGAGGTAGTGCGAGAGAACAAACGGGCTGAGCAATGAAAAGCCGTAGTGAATGTTGAGCACCAGATCCGAGATCAGAAGCGCGATTATCGGCACGGTGAACTTGTATTTCGCGGGGAAATACGCTGCCGCGCAAAGCGCAATCGCGGCCATAGGCGCGAAGTTGAGCAACCCGATCGAGCCCGACTCGACGAAAAGCCCTGTCACGATTCGATAGGCGATGGCAGAAAAAATGAGGAGAAGAGCGGGAATCATTCGGAAGAATCTATCTGTCCGGCGAGATATGCAAAGGGCATTTACTATGGCCGCGTCTCTGTGAGACGCATCGGCGCGCGGCCTGCAAACGCCCTCACCAACGCCTCGCGCAGCGTAACGATTACAGCGAATTATTTCGCTGCGCCTGCTAGTGCCTTGTTGAGCCGCGCCTTGCGGCGATTCGCAGCATTTTCGTGAATGATCCCGCGCTTGGCAGCTTTATCGATAGCGGAGATTAGTGTGCGGACTTGCTCCGGACTCGGCGTTTGCACGGAGCGCACTGTCTTCTGCATCGTTCGCAGATGCGTCACGACGCTGCGATTGCGTAGCGATCGTTTCACTGTCTGGCGAGCGCGTTTGGCGGCTGACTTGGTGTTTGCCATTGTAATCAAAAAAAATATGGACCTGCACGCTCGCGAGCGCATTGCGATTGTCAACCCTGAAGGTATCCAAGCCTGCGTTCACGCGGCCGGCATGCAAGCGGCCCATCCGTCCAAGGGCCGAAGCGCTACAATCGTTTGTTCAATTCGAGCTTCGCTTTTTGCCGCTGAGCAGCAACTGCTCCACCCTTTCGCATTTGTTCGACCGAGAGCGTAGCGTTGGAAGCTGGAGCAGAAATTGTCTGGTCCTGGTTCTGAGATTTTGCACTCGCGGTTACGAAAGTATTGGTAGGTTGCGATCGCGGCGCCTTTGCGACTTTCGGCAAGTGCTCAGGGGTAATCTGTACGAGTGCCCCAAGCGGGACGCGATCATAAAGTACGGCAACATCGCTGGACTTCATTCGGATGCAGCCGTAACTGGCCGGGCGGCCGATGGTCTTCTCCTGCGGCGTGCCATGAATGTAAATGCAACGCTGAAAGGCATGGGCGTTTTGCGCTTCGAGTCCGCGCAACCAGATGATACGCGTGGTAACCGGGTCGCGCCCAGGAGCATTGGGTTGAAGAACTTCGCCAGTAAATCGCCGATTATGGAAGACCGCGCCGGTGGGGGCGTTGTCACCGATTTTTTTCTCGACGGCAAGGTAACCCAGAGGGGTCGTCATTCGTCCCCAGTAATCGCCAAGGCCGAACATGGAGGTGGACACCGGGTAAGTCGCCACTTTCCCGCCGTTCTGCACAAGCATCAGCTTCTGATCACGCACGCTGATGATCACCTGGTTCGATGTATCGACCGGTGTAAGAGCGAAGGCAGGCGCAATTGAAATGAAACTAAAAAGTACTGCCAGGGGCCGAAGCATGGGCAACTTCTTACTCGACAAATTTGGATTTGTCACGCGGGAATTGCATCGCCCGCACCTGATCTGCCAAAATTAATCTTAGACCAGCGACTGCTGAAGGAAGAGATGCAGACGTAAAGGAAACCGCTCTGGAACATCAGCAGGAACGGCACTGAGAAAAACTGGCCATGCGCGATCGCGAATATTACAAAGTACGTGAAATAGATTGCGAAACCCAGTTCGGCCAGCGGAAGGGCTGATTTGAGCGGCCGGTATTTGCAGCTGCGCCATGCCTGCGACCTTCGTTCAATGCCATACTTGGGTGTGCGCGTGAAGTCGGATTTGTGGTTGACGAGCGCTTCCAGAACTGCTCGAGCGTTATTGAGCGAAAGACCAATTCCCAACGCAAGCAGGCATGGCAAAAAGAGAATCTCTTTCATCCATGTCCGTGGGTACAGCTCGCGTTGGGCACAAATATAAAAAACCGCCACCGAAGCCGATGCTGCGAGAAAGATCGGAATGTCAATCAGCAACGTACGCAGCCACCCACCCTGAGGCCCTCCGGACGAGGGGTGCAAAAGCACACAAAGACAAGCAAGCAGCAGGTAGGCGAAGTTCGACATCAAATGCCCAGTCGCTTCGAGCTTGATCGGGAACGGAAGGCGGCTGCGCCAAATCGTGGGCAATAATTTCTTACAAGTTTGAACAGAGCCTTTGGTCCAGCGATGCTGCTGAGACTTGAAGCCATTCATATCCACCGGCAGCTCGGCCGGAGTCACAACGTCCGAAAGATAAATAAATTTCCATCCTGCGAGCTGGGCACGATAGCTGAGATCGAGATCCTCGCACAGCGTATCATATTGCCAGCCTCCGCTTTGCTCGATACAAGAACGCCGCCAGAGTCCGGCCGTTCCATTGAAGTTGAAAAACCGG
>Ga0193730_1000581_pt1 | contig 10320 bp, 9 predicted proteins | sample U1a1metaG_FD_144919 | JGI IMG/M metagenome (GOLD analysis project Ga0193730, IMG submission 144919) | Soil microbial communities from a riparian zone of the East river system, Colorado, United States - U1a1 | ecosystem: Environmental > Terrestrial > Soil > Riparian zone | place: USA: East River...
TGCAATCCGGTGCGAGTTCGGCGCGGCGACGGCGCCTCGGCTATTGCACCGTCACGACGGTGCCGACGGGAATTTCGGAGAAAAACTTCCGGGCAGCATCCGATGGCAATCGGATGCAGCCGTGTGAGGCCGGGTAATTCGGCACATATCCGGCGTGCATGCCAAAATCAAGGCAGCTCAGCCGCATGAAATAAGGCATCTCGACGTGATAAATCGTGGACCGGTGGTTGCGCTCTTTGTTCGTAATCACGAATTCGCCACGCTTGGTCGAATAACCTGGCCGACCCGTGGAACATTGCGTGCGATATACTGGCACACCATTTTTCACGAGCGCGACTCGCTGCAGCGCGAGAGAAATTTCAATGCGCAACTGATCCGGCGGCGGTCCGCCGCCAAGAAGAATTTGCGCGGAACGCCAGTGACCCGTTTCGGCAGCAACGTCGAGCGCCGACATTTTGTTGCGACCACTGAGGCGGGTTCGGTTGCCACCTGCCTCGATCAACGCGCGCAGGTAATCGACCTGACCGAGACCAGCTGCAAGCATTAGCATTGTAACATTGCGGTCATCTTCAACGTAACTGCGTAGCCCGTTCGGCAACAGCGCTAGAAAATCCTTGTCACAACGCGACGGCAGGACAGTGTTCGGATCTGCGCCGCATTCCAGCAGAGTGCTAAAAAGCGAGCTGTTGTTGCTGGCAACCGCATACGCAAGAAACGGCACGCTCTTGCCTTCGGGAGTTGGCGGCGCTGTGTGTTTGCCCAGCAGCAAGCGGATTTGGTTCTTGTTCCCGGCTTGCAGCGCCCCGATCAACGCCCGCCTCGTGCTGGTCGTCCACTCTGCCGCTGCGGGCAAGCGCTCCACCACCGTTTGAATGATCGGCGCATTGCCGCCGTCGAGAGCCAATCCAAGGAGATCTCGCCCGTCCGCGCACGCAATTTCGGGACGAAAATTGGTCGATCGGGCCAAAAGCAGTTGGAACATGTCGCCATTGCCATGCATCGCTGCTGCCATAAGCGGCGTAAAACCGTTCTGGTCGGCGACGTCAACGAGTCCACCGGCGTCAACCAGCCGATGCGCCGTTTTCCAGTCCTGTTGCGAAGTCGCGATGAGCAGCGGCGTTCGCCCCTGCGCATCGCGGCCATTTGGATCGACGCGCTCCATCAGATACAAATCGATGAGCGAATCGCGCTGGATCGTCACAGCCCGAATGAATTCGTCGGGTGAGATAGAGATGCGCGAAGGCGGTTCGGGCCCCAGGCCAGCCGTCCACAGCAAGATTAAGAGCACAATGCCCGCCCCAAAGACGAATCGCCTTGTGAACTTTCGCATAGAATGGCCGCTAATTATACCAATCTCGTCAAATAATATAGGGCCGCTGTGGCCGAGCGGCGAGGCCGCTTTTGAATAAGCCGGCATTGGACGGAGCCAGTTGAACGTTGCATCTTTCTTGCTGTCCAAATTCCAACCGATGCGTCTGTCCATTTTAACCCTGTGTGTTGCAATCAATACATCGTTTGCGGCGCAACCTGAGGTCGTCCCGAGTTCCACGGTGCCTGCTGCCGCGGCCGAAGCGGGCAAGGACGTCGTTCACCAGTTGAACAACGCCTTCGCAAAGGTCTTCGAAACCGTGTCTCCAAGCGTCGTTATCATTGAAGTTTCGAAGAAGGCTGAAGCCAGCGACAACTCGGCGCTGGACGATCTTTTTTTTCAGGGGCCGCCGGATGAGAATAATCCACGCCGAAGTCCTGGCGGACCGCGTCCGATCCAAAGCGAAGGTTCCGGTTTTATCGTACGGCCGGATGGCTACATCTTCACAAACTTTCACGTAGTCGAAGGCGCGGACAAAATCGACGTGAAATTGAGAGACGGTCGAACATTTTCAGCGAAGATCGCGGGGACCGATGAAAAGACCGATATCGCGGTGATAAAAGTCGACGCCAAAGATTTACCAGTCGCGCAATTGGGAGACAGCAATGCAGTGCGTGTTGGGCAGTTTGCTTTCGCGATCGGCGCGCCGTTCAAACTCGATTACACGTTCACATACGGAGTCGTCAGCGGCAAAGGCCGCAGCAAACTCTTCCAAACGGGCGGCTACTCGATCTCGGATTATTTGCAGACTGATGCATCAATCAATCCGGGTAACAGCGGTGGCCCCCTTTGCGACATCGACGGGAAAGTGATCGGCATGAACACGCTGATCAACGGCATGAATCGCGGGCTGGGCTTCGCCATTCCAATTAACATGGCAAAAGAAATCGGCTCGGAGCTGGTCGCCGGCCACAAAATCGTGCGTCCGTGGCTGGGCATTCGGATTGAAACCCTCGGGGACGACCCGACGATTCGCGATTTGTTCAAAGGCGCTGACAAAGGCGTCGTCGTGCGCACGATCGAGGCTGATGCGCCTGCTTCCAAAAGCGATTTGCGGCCGTTCGACGTAATCACGCATGTCGACGGAACAGCTATCGACAGCGACTCACAGCTTCAACACGAGGTTTTGAAAAGACGAGTCGGCCAAAAGCTCGAGCTCACTGTCTGGCGTAAGGGACAAGTCTTAAAGGTGCCAGTGAAAACCGGTGAATTGCCGGATGAAATCGCGCGAGCATCGAACGAACCGGCGCGGCCAGTTCAGCCAGAGCGGCAGGAGGTCGGCAAGTTTGGATTGCAGGTGCAGGAATTGACGAAGGAGGTTGCGGAACGCCTGCACCTGCCAAACCAGCAAGGAGTACTTGTAACGGACGTTGAGGACAACAGCATTGCAGCGGACCAAGGGATCGAGCGCGAAGACGTGATCACGGAAGTGGACGGCAAACCGGTGACGAACGTGCAAACGTTCCGCGAAGCCTTGAACAAAGGGGATCCAAAACGCGGCGTGCTCCTTTACCTCGATCGCAAGGGCAGCAAAACTTTTGCCGTGCTAAAAGCCGGCGGCTAACCCTCTGTAGCGGCCGCTGTGTCGCCGTGCAAGGGGCAACAACGTGGGCGCCTCGACGCAACGAGCCGGGCTACAGGACTTCTGATTGCGCTCAAGTCTTTCGGCTGCCAACGATCACCAGCACGATCCCGCCTACGACCAAAAGTCCGCTGAGCACTGGCGGGAACGGGATGCCCTGTCGCTCCGAATGTTTAAGCTCGAGCGGACCAAGTTGGGCGTCTTTTTTTTCCGTCGTCCAGTGTATCCCGCCAAAGGCGAAGCCGACGACGCCAGCGATGATGAGGATGATGCCGACAATGCCGGCTGGTTTCATTCCTTCGATCCTACAAAGCGCGCCGGCCTGAGATCAGTTGGATAATCAGCACCACGATCGCAATGACGAGCAGAATGTGAATGAAACCGCCCAGCGTATAGGAGCTGACCAATCCAAGCAGCCAGAGCACGAGCAGAATAACGAATATTGTCCAGAGCATAGGGTTCCTTTCGGTTAAATCATACGTAGCTTCGTCTTCCACATCGCTATTGCGCTTATCAAATTGAACGACGGTTGTTTAAGACCTACAGGTGACAACATGACTCCGGTCATTTTCGGCGACTGCGGCTAGCTGCTTGCTCTCACTATAAAGATCGGCGGCCGCCCACAAGGTTAATGATGAGCACGATCACAGCGATAACGAGCAACAAATGAATGAGCGCGCCACCAAAATGACCGATGAAGCCAAGCAGCCAGAGCACCAGCAAGATCACAAATATTGTCCACAGCATAGAGGTTTCCTTTCGGTTAAGTCATACCTACCTTCGCGCGAGGCAGTTCTGTTGCGCTTATAGAAGTGTAAATTTTTCTGTGACGCTTTGGCGCCGATAACCGAACGAAGAGACATCTGCCCCGGCGTTCGACAATGCGCAGACCACCGTGCTGCAAAACACCATTACGGCTATTTTTTGTCGATTCCGCCTATGATTCTACGGAGATTCCACCCATTAGCTTCGAGCTTTTGGCGCGCGGATTCGTAATCGGATTGGGTCAATTCAGCGACCACGCGCACGGCGCGATCGCGTAGCTTGGTGCTGGTCGTGTGCAGATCGGCCATCAGATTGTCGTGTACTTTGCCAAGCCCCACCATTGCACCGGTGCTGATTAGGTTGAGCGCTACCTTCGTCGCCGTCCCGGCCTTCAACCGCGTCGAGCCTGTGAGAAGCTCCGGTCCGACGGCAAGCGGAATCACAAGATCAAGATCTGTAGCCGGGGTCGGTGAGCCCGGCGAGCCGGCATCAGCGATGTCAGCTACAGCTGGATTGCACGTAAGCAGAATCGTTTTCGCGCCTAACGATTTCGCGCGGCCCAGCGCACCAAGGACAAAGGGCGTGCGCCCGCTGGCCGTGATCCCGATAACAACGTCGCCACCGTGTACTCTACGCTGGTCCATCGTCAATGCGCCGGCACTTGTTTCGTCTTCCGCGCCCTCGACGCTGCGATAGAGCGCCGTCATTCCACCGGCGATCACTCCCTGAACCAGATCCGGCGACGCGCCAAAGGTCGGCGGGATTTCGCTCGCATCGAGTACTCCGAGGCGACCGCTGGTTCCGGCGCCGACGTAAAGCAATCGTCCGCCGCTTCGAAGCGAGTCGGTTACGATGCCGATGGCTCGCGCTAGAGCAGCCGCTGAGTTGCGCAAAGCCTCTTGAACAAACCTTTCTTCCTCGACGAAAAGTTCGACTAATTCACGCGGACCGAGCTTCTCCAACTTCTTGGACCGCGGGTTGCGTTGTTCGGTCAGTGCTGATGCGAGGCCGTCGACTTCCTGCTGCGAATATCTTGGCTGGAAAGTCACATGATCCGCCGCCTCGGCTGCAAGCAAGGCGGCGCCTAGCTCTGGAGCTCGTTCGGCGACTGCCACACGAGCATCAGGCAGATTCTTTTTCAACCTGCGCCGGAACGCGTGCGTGTAGAGCGAATCCCGGTGAAAAAGACCGCCGATGAGCACGACTTTAGGCGCAAGCATGTGCAACCGCGAAGCGACAGCCTCGGTGTAATCGCACAGGACGCGTGCGCCTTCTTCGATGATGGCCACCATCCGCTCGTCTCCCTGAGTTGCAGCTTCAAATACCACCGGCGCCAGGGTCGCGATCTCCATTTTGTCCGCCGTTTGAACCCAGCGAACCAATTCATCAAGATCGTTCAACGACAACGCACGAAGAATCTTTGCGGCGAAAGGCATGTCGCTGCGATTCAAATCGTGCTCGCGCAGAATCAACCGCAGCGCTTGAATCGACAGAAAATATCCGCCTCCGGCGTCTCCGAGGATATGTCCCCAACCGCCGGCTCTTTCGGTTCGATCACTCCGCCGTCCGGTTACCGAGGAGCCGCTTCCCGCGTTGACGACGATGCCATCAGCACAATCGAGCGCTGCTGCCAGTCCCGAATCACGATCACTTCCTGTGACGATTTCGGCACCAGGCCAGATCTCGAGACAGATTTGCTTGAGCGCGCGCCGATCTTCTTCCGTTACGCAACCTGCGAGGAAAATGCCGGCGCGATCGATTTGTTTTGGCAGTTCAGCAAGGATCGTGCGCAGGCGCTCGGGTGTCGTGAGCCGGAAATTGGATGGAGGAAGTTTCCCTTGCTCGAGAACGTGCGCTTGCCAGCCGGGATCACCGACCCCGGCCACAGTTTCGACCAGGGCCCAGGCGGTTTTCGTGCCGCCACCTTCGACCCCGAGGATGCGCTCACCGGGTTTCATGACTTCTTACGCTTAGCTGTTTTTGCACAAAATTGAAAGCTTGTTGCTCGTTCGCGCTGCCATCCTGAGCGAAGCGAAGGACCTCACACACGATGATGAACCACACACGCAAAATCGTCTGTCCTAACCTTCGAATGGGAGGTTCCTCGCTTGGCTCAGGATGACCTGCTCGCGAGTGATTGCCGAGATTTTGCCAGTTTGTATCGTGTCTAATGGCCAAGGACCGGACGGAAGCCGCAAGGCGTATTGCGCACTTGCGAGACGAGATCCGCGAGCACGACCGGCTCTATTATGAACAGGCTGCGCCTGCCATCACCGACCGTAAATATGATCGACTTTACAAAGAACTGGTCGATCTGGAGACGCAATTTCCCGAGCTGGTTACGCCCGACTCGCCAACGCAGCGAGTCGGTGGAAAACCGCTGAAGGCCTTCGAGCAGGTCGCGCATCTGGTCCCGATGCTCAGCCTCGACAACACCTATTCGGAACAGGAAGTGAAAGATTTTTACGGTCGTATTCAGCGACTTTTGCCGAATGAGAAAATCCCAGTCGTGATCGAGCCAAAGGTGGACGGCGTAGCCGTTTCGCTCATTTACAAAAACGGCAGACTGCGCCAGGCCGCCACGCGTGGAGACGGAAACGTTGGCGACGACATCACTCAAAATGTCCGCACGATCCGCTCTGTGCCGGACCGCCTGCGCGGTACCGCCCCCAAGCTTCTGGAAGTGCGCGGCGAAGTCTACATGGACAGAAAGGGCTTCGAAAAACTCAATGAGGAACGCAAGGAGCAAGGCCTGCCGGTATTTGCAAACCCGCGCAATGCCGCCGCCGGTTCACTGAAGCAACTCGATCCCGCTATCGTGGCGAAACGTCCCCTGGGAATTGTTCTTTACGGAACGGGGGCAACGGAAGGGCTGGACGTCGATCTGCACTCCGAAGTTTTTCCGTTGCTCAAGAAGTTAGGACTGCCCACGACCGAACGCTGGTGGGTCGCCGAGGCGGTCGAGCAAATTTTGCATGCCATTCACGAACTGGACGACATCCGTCACAACTTCGCCTATCAAACCGACGGCGCAGTAGTGAAGGTGAATTCATTCGCACAGCGGGAACGCCTCGGGTTTACCGCCAAATCGCCGCGCTGGGCTATCGCTTACAAATATGCAGCAGAACGTGTTGAGACGCGTCTCAAGGACATCGTAATTCAGGTTGGGCGCACTGGAATTCTCACACCGGTCGCGGCGCTCGAGCCGGTATTTGTGAGCGGCAGCACAGTCGGGCGCGCGACTTTGCACAATGAGGACGAAATCAAACGCAAAGACATCCGCATTGGCGATACCGTGGTAATCGAAAAAGCCGGCGAAGTGATTCCGGCAGTCGTTGAGGTTGTAAAATCGAAACGGCCGCGCGATGCGAAGTCGTTCGACTTCGCAAAACACATTCACGGCAAATGTCCTGTATGCGGCAGTCCGATCCGGCGCGACCCTGAATTTGTCGCGTGGCGCTGCGAAAATCTGTATTGCCCGGCACAGACGACGCGACGCGTGGAATTCTTCGCCGCACGCGGCGCGCTCGATATCGAAAGCATCGGCGGAATTGTCGCGGACAAACTTGTCGAGCGCGGCCTCGTGCGCGAACCGCTGGATCTTTTCGACTTAAAGGTCGAGCAACTCGCGAAACTGAATCTCGGCACAGAGGAAGCCCCGCGCGTTTTCGGCGAGAAAAACGCTGCTAAAGCAAAAAAGGCAATCGAGGGCGCGCGGACGTTGCCGCTATCGCGCTGGCTGTTTGCGCTGGCGATTCCAGAAGTGGGCAAGACGACAGCAACCCAGCTCGCCCGCTTTCATGACACGATCGAGGACATGGCTGCTTCGCAATTGCTCCGCGACGTCGTGGACTATCACGAAAAGCGCGGCGACAAGAAATCTGCCAAAGAAATCGCCGACCGATTAATCAAATCGGGATTTGCAAAACCGTCGAAGAGCAAGGCAGGCAAGGATGGTATCGTAACCGAAGTCGGTCCAGTAGTTGCCGAGAGCGTCCTCGGCTTCTTTGGCTCGACCGCTGGAAAAAAAATTCCACAGCGGATGAAACAGCTCGGCATTGAGCCAAAAAGCGAGAAAATTTCAGCCAAGAAGGCGGCGGCGTTGCCACTGGCGGGAAAAACATTCGTTCTGACTGGAACGTTATCGTCACTGACGCGTGAAGAAGCCACGGAAAAAATTGAAGCGCTCGGTGGTCACGTTACCGGCAGCGTGAGCAAGAAAACCGATTACGTCCTCGCCGGCACCGATCCCGGCAGCAAATTCGACAAGGCAAGAGAACTCGGCGTAAAAATCATCGACGAAGGCGAGTTTCGACAGATGGTGTGACCTTGAAGAGTTCGCTCTATCGATTGCGTCCCTCGGACGCCATCAACTATCAGCTCTCAACCCTGGACGTCCTAAACTAGGGCGTTTATGGCCCCTCGGAATCGAGCGAAAGCGGCATGGCTTGGTTGGGCTGGATCGCGGCCGCCGCGGGAAGCTGGGTCCCGTCGAGCAGAGTTGGAATATTCTTGCTGGCGGGGTGAAGCGTCGCTTGTACTTCGAACGTCAATTTCTGCTTTCCGCGCATGACCGTGATCGGAACTCTGTCGCCGGCGGTGATGTAGAACGAGGCGTCGAGCACATCCTCCGGTTGGGTTATTTTTTTCTGTCCGACCTGCAACAGAATGTCGCCGGGTTTGACTCCGGAACGGGCCGCCGGTGTTTGGTCCATGATCTGCGCCATCTCCGCGCGCGAGCCTTCCACTGGTTGAGGTGCCTCCGAAACGTTGATGCCAATCCATCCGTGTCTGGCCTGACCGAACCGGACAAAATCGCTGCGGATTTTTTCTGCAGCCTCCACCGGCACAGCGTAACAACCCGAGTTGTTTTCCAGACTGCTGACGACGATACCAACAACTTCGCCTTTCATGTTCAGGAGCGGCGCCCCCGCTTCTCCGCGTTGTGTCGGCAAATTCACGCGCAGATGCGTCGTGGAAAAATAACGACCGAGATATTTTCGATCGAATCCAGCAACCATGCCGAAGTTCGGGGTTTCCGGCAGATCCAACGGGAAACCCACTGCAACGACTGGTGTCGCCACTTCCAGTTCCTCCGATTTGCCGATGGGCAGCACCGGCGTTGCGGCGTCGATTTTTAACATCGCGGTCCCGCTGCGAATGTCCGCCACTAATTGACGCGCGGGGTATTTTTTGCCGCCAAAGTCCACGGTAAAACTGTCCGCTTCCCCACCAACCGTGTAGGCGGTGTAAAGCGTGCCAGTCGGGTCGATAAAAAATCCGGTACCGCAAATTGGGCTATGCTGGTCGATGCCGTGAATCTTAACCACTGCTTTGCCGGCCCGCTCAAAGATTTCCTTAACTTGACGGCTTATTGCCGTGGCGGTCTGCTCTTGAGCAAAGAGCACACTACCGCCCGCAAAGAAAAGCAGCGCCAGTGCGACTACGCTGTGCTTAGAACCTGAAAGTGGGCTCATAACTCACGGGGACGCTGTCGAGCACGTAACGCGTTGGGGTGGCTCGGTGAGTCTGGGCGCTTTCATGAAAACTGCGAACCGGCTGCGTCCTGAAAATCGGCATTGAAACCGGAGATGCAAGGTTCCATTCGCCATCGGCATTCGCCGGCGCCGATATGCTTTGCGAACTTTGGAGAGCGACGCGAGCAGTCTCTGGTTGCTGATAAACCTTTAACGAAACGATAGCGGCACAAGCCAACACTGCCGCGACGGCGCTCGGATACGAAGCCAACGAAGGAACATCCAGCCGCGACATAAACGTCTGAGCGCGTTCCAGACAGATTTGCCACAGCGGTTGGCGAAGCAATTCATCGCGCTGCCGGCGATGAAATTCGTGGAGGAAATTCTCGAAATAAGCCGGTGGCGGGTGCTCGTAGCGCTTCAATCGAAGCAGCCTCGCGATTTCGCTATCGTCAAATTCTTCCATTTTCAGCCTAGATTAAGAAACAGGGTTTTTCCGAAATTCGTCCAGGTAATTTTGCAACTGTCGGTTCGCGTAGAAGAGCCTGGAACGTACCGTCCCTTCCGAGACACGCAAGATTTTACTTATTTCCGCGTGGGGCATGCCTTGAATATGGAACATGGTAACCACCGCTCTGTGTTCATCAGACAATTTCATCATGGCCTCGTTCAATCTTCTCTGCAGCTCCGACAGGTCTGCTTCGCGCACCGGACTGCTGGTGGCCGTGACTTCCAGGAATTCCTTATCATTTTGAATGCTCGCGTCCACGTCGTCGAGGCTCAATTGAAAGCGGCGTCCGCGTTTTTTGAGAAAATTGAGCGTCATGTTTACCGAGATGGAATGGATCCACGTATAAAATGAGGATTTTCCCCGGAAGCCGCGGATTGCTTTGTATGCTTTAGCGAAAATGTCCTGTAAGAGATCGTTCGTGTCCTCGTGGTTCGAAGTCATGTTGTAGACGAGACCATAGAGGCGCGGCGTATATTTGATCACCAGCTCGTCGAACGCGCTGGCATCGCCGGCTTGCGTGCGCTTTACCAACTCCTGATCTGGGTCGGTTCTTGGGTGCTCCATCGCGTCGCGCCTAGACTTAGCACGAGCTGGGAGGCCGGACGATAACAAATCG
>Ga0193730_1000582_pt1 | contig 10306 bp, 7 predicted proteins | sample U1a1metaG_FD_144919 | JGI IMG/M metagenome (GOLD analysis project Ga0193730, IMG submission 144919) | Soil microbial communities from a riparian zone of the East river system, Colorado, United States - U1a1 | ecosystem: Environmental > Terrestrial > Soil > Riparian zone | place: USA: East River...
AGCGGCTCCGGCAAATCGACGCTCGCGTTCGATATCTTGTTTGCTGAAGGACAGCGCCGCTTCCTCGACAGCATGTCGCCGTATGCGCGGCAATTTGTCGAGCAACTCGAAAAGCCCGATGTCGACCTCGTCAGCGGGTTGCCGCCGAGTGTGGCGATTGAGCAACGGGTTACGCGGGGTGGAGGCAAATCGACTGTTGCGACCGTGACCGAGGTTTATCATTTCTTTCGGCTCTTGTTTGCGAAAACCGGAACGCAATTTTGTCCTGATTGTGATTTGCCGGTCGCAAAACAGAGCGTCGCGTCGATCGTGAAACAAATCGAGGCGGCTGCAAAACGCGCGCCGCTAAAGGTTCTCGCGCCGCTCGTGAAAGCGCGCAAAGGCTTTCATACAGATGTGGCGCGCTGGGCGGAACGCCAGGGGTTCGACACACTCTATGTGGATGGCCGATTGGTCCCAATCTCGCATTTTCGGAAACTGGAGCGCTTCAAAGAACACACCATCGACGTGGTCGTGGGCATGATCGATCGGCGGCGAGTCGTGCACGCACGAGACGTCGTCCGGCGTGCGTTGGAAATCGGGCGTGGCACGGCGCGTCTGCTCGATTCGAAAAATCGGCTCACCGTAACGAGCACCGAGATGAGCTGTCCAGGCTGCGGCCGCTCGTTTGAAGAACTCGATCCGCGTTTGTTCTCGTTCAATTCGCCTCACGGCGCATGCGAAGAATGCGGAGGGTTCGGCGAAATCTGGGACCAGGATCTCCAGACGGCTGCAAGCCGTGACGGTGAATCGCTTCTGGAAAACGAGCTCGCCGCTGAACGCGAATCGGAATGGATCGAGGCAGGCGAAGCGCGCGAGTGCCCGAGCTGTCACGGATCGCGTTTGAATGCCGTGGCGCGCCACGTACGCGTGCAAGGATTCACCATCGATCAGTTCACAAATCTCTCAGCGAGCGAAGCAGCGCGCACGATCAACAGGTTAAAGTTCAAAGGCACGCATCAAACCATCGCAGCCGGTCTTGTTCCCGAGATCCAGCAGCGGCTGCGTTTCATGGAAAAGGTTGGGCTTGGATATCTCGTGCTCGGGCGTTCGGCAAAAACGTTGAGCGGTGGCGAATCGCAGCGAATCCGTCTGGCTGCGCAGCTTGGCTCAAATTTGCGCGGCGTCCTTTACGTGCTGGATGAACCAACCATTGGTCTGCACCCACGCGACAACCTGCGCCTGCTCGAAACGCTCACCGCACTTCGAAACAAGGGTAATTCGCTGATCGTGGTCGAGCACGACGACGAAACAATGCGGCACGCCGATCACATTATCGATCTTGGGCCGCGCGCTGGAGTCCACGGCGGCGAAGTCGTAATCACTGGCACTTTGCGCGACATCGCGAAGAATCCGAATTCCGAGACGGCCCGCTGCCTCAACACGCCGCTTTGTCATCCGATCCGCGGATCGCGTCGGCCGCTGCGGGACGCTGAAAACTGGATCGAGATCAGAAGCGCGCGCGCCAACAATTTAAAAGATATCGATGTTCGTTTCCCCGTTGGCAGGCTTTCGGTGATCACGGGAATTTCCGGCAGCGGCAAATCGACATTAATGCACGAGGTTTTACTCCCGCAGGTTCGAGGCAGTCTGGGGAGCGCGGGCGCCTCGCCCGCTGTGTCACGCGCCTCGCGGGACACGCACCCGGAGCTTTTCGGCGAGGGCGCCGAAAGTCCGAGCCGGACTGGCGATAGCAAGCGGGGCGCTCGCGCTCCCCAGAACGTTCGCATCATCGAGGCGGTTTACGAAGTCGATCAGTCGCCAATCGGTAAAACGTCGCGCTCGACGCCAGGTACCTACGTGAAAGTGTTCGACGAGATTCGAAATCTTTACGCGCAACTCCCGGTGTCGCGCGTGCGCGGCTATTCGGCGAGCCGATTCTCATTTAACGCCGAGGGCGGCCGCTGCGAGACGTGCAAGGGTCAGGGCGCGATCAAGCTGGAGATGAATTTTCTGCCCAGCAGCTATGTGCCGTGCGAAGATTGCCGCGGCCGTCGTTATAACCCGCAGACGCTGGAAGTTCTCTACAATGAAAAATCCATCGGCGACGTGATGGAGATGACAATCGAAGAAGCGGCGCAATTTTTCTCGGCGTACCCGAAAATTGCGCGGCCGCTTTCCCTCTTAGTCGACACCGGGCTTGGCTATCTGAAGCTGGGACAACCAAGTCCGACGTTGAGTGGTGGCGAAGCACAGCGACTTAAACTGGTGACGCAATTGAAACGCGGAGTCAGCCGTGCAGCGGACGAGCGGATTCGAAAAATGCGCAAGCCGGGATCGACATTGTATTTGCTGGAGGAACCCACCATTGGCCTGCACATGGCGGACATCGAACTGCTTCTCAAGGTGCTGCACCGCCTGGTAGACGAGGGCAACACAGTGATTGTTATCGAACACAATCTGAGAGTCATCGCGGAAGGCGATTACATTGTGGATCTTGGGCCCGAAGCAGGTGACGCTGGCGGCGAACTGGTGGCCTGTGGCACGCCCGAACAAGTCGCAAAAAATCGAGTGAGCCGTACCGCGCCGTTTTTGCGAAAAGTATTGAAGGCGTCGTGTGTTCTGTAGCAGTCGCCCCCTGGGCGACGCGCGTTCTTCGCGCAGCGAACCGGCTACAGTTTGATTGCGCAAGTTGAGAACGTCGCGCAGAATCGCGGCGCAATGCTCGCCTACTATCTGCACGATCTTAACCCGGTCATTTTTCGGATCTACGACAATGTCGGCCCGCGGTGGTATGGCCTTGCCTATGTGCTCGCATTCGTCTCCAGCTACCTGGTTTTCCTCTGGCTTGCTAAACGCGGGTATGCCGATCTTCCGCCGCAAAAGGTGGGCGATTTTATCACCGGCTGCGCACTCTTTGGCGTGATCGTTGGCGGACGGCTCGGTTACGTCTTCTTCTACAAACCGGAAATGCTGCGCGAGCCGCTCTCGATCTTGCGCGTCTGGGAAGGCGGCATGTCGAGCCACGGCGGAATGTTTGGCCTGTTGGCTTTCACTTTTTACTACGCGCACCGGCACAAAATCTCGTGGACAAACCTCGGCGACAATCTGGTCGTTACTGCGCCGATTGGCTTGTTCTTTGGGCGCTGCGCTAACTTTATCAACGGCGAACTGTATGGACGCATCACGAATGTTCCGTGGGCCATGCAATTTCCAAAGGAACTGCTCGATCATCCCCAGGAAGCGGAGCGCGCGGTGGCTGCATGCGCGAGAATCGATCCGGCACTCACGACGCCAGACGCGATTGTTAATGCGGTGCACAGCCATCCAGAAGTAGCAACCGAGTTGCGCTCAATTCTTTCGCCGCGCCATCCTTCACAGCTTTACGAGGCGTTTTTCGAAGGAATCGTTCTGTTCGGGATCTTGTGGTTTGTGCGAACCCGCACGCGGCAGCCCAACGGGGTTTTGACTGGGCTGTTTTTCATTTGTTACGCGATTTTTAGAATCATCATCGAAAATTTCCGCGAACCCGACGCGGAGTTGATCGGTCCCTTCACGCGTGGCCAATTCTTTTCGTTCTTCCTAATTGCTATCGGGGTCGCATTTATTGTCGTAGCGAAAAGGCGGCCGACGTTCCCGAGGAGAATGCTCGGAAAATGACGAATGACGAATGTCTAATGACGAAGGAATGAGAAAATCAGAATGACGAAGCATCCATAGTAGCCATTTGTCTTTTGCGCATTTCGGGGCTTCCCGCGTCGTTCGTCATTCGTGCTTCGTCATTGGAATCTTGCTTTCGTTTCTCCGAAACGGCGTTATTACTTATGGCGGTGACGCGGAAATGCTCTTCGCAACGCTGCTAGCGGCCGGCGGTCTCCTATTTGCGTTCGATCACGCGACGATCGCAGGCAAGCTCGTTCTCTCTCTTCTCGCCGTCGCCTCGATCTTCAGTTGGTCGATCATGATCACGAAATTGCGCGTGATCCGCTTCGCCCGAAACCAGAATGCGCGTTTCCTCGCCGCTTTTCGGCAGGATCGACAACCGTTGCGTCTCTTTGAGAAGAATGCACGATTTCCTGGGTCGCCGGTTTTTAATGTCTATCGCGCAGGTTGCCAGGAGATGACGTTTCATCTGCTCGGATCGCCTGAAGTAGATGATACGTTTCGTGCGCGATTGGGAATCGCCGACAAAATTTCGCCTGCGCAGATGGGTGCCGTCAACGCGGCGATGGAACGCGCTGTCGGCGAAACAGCGCTTTCGCTTGAATCGCAGATGATCTTGCTCGCGACTGCTGTGAGCGGTTCACCGTTTCTTGGATTGCTCGGCACGGTTTGGGGCGTGATGGATGCGTTCACCGGCGTGGCCGAAGCTGGTTCGCCTAGCCTCGTCTCCATGGCGCCGGGCGTCTCCGGAGCACTGATCACCACGGTCACCGCATTGTGCGTTGCCATTCCAGCCATGTTCGGTTACAACTTTCTCGTTACCAGCATTCGCGGGATTATCGTGGAGATGGACAACTTTGCGGCCGAGCTCGCATCCGAGTTCGAGCACAAATACGTCGATCACGGCGCGCGTGAAGCGGCATTGCGAAGGTGATGAACGCCTGTCTTTCATTCGGCGTTGAGCGTTGGGCGTTGGACGTTGGACGTTTCAGGTCGGCAGCAAACGCCGAACGCCCAACGCCCAACACCGAACGTCGAACTCAGAATTCGTGATGCGCCGCTACTCCCAACGCCAGAGTCTCTCCACGTTGAGCGAGATCAACGTCACGCCGCTGCTCGATCTGGCTTTCGTGCTGCTCATCATTTTCATGATCACAACACCGCTGCTGGAAAGCAGCATGAACCTGGTGATCCCATCCAGCGGTGCGAAGAATCCGCCGATCAACAGGTCGCAGGTGCAAACCATTTCCATCGATCGCACGGACACGATCCGGTTTAACAATCAAGCGGTGGACTTGGCAACGCTCATCACACGATTGACGGAGTTGAGAGCGGCGAATCCGGATATCGCCATCGTGATTCGGCCTGATCGCGAATTGCCGGTGCAAAAATTAATCGAGCTAATGGACGCAGTGCAACGGGCGGGAATCACCAAAGTTGGCATCGCCACAAAAGCGGAATCGAAGTGAGACACGAATTTCGCGAATTCGCACGAGGGTTTTGCGCGCGAAAACGCGCTTTGGAGTGCGGCGGCTTGACGCCGCTTTTCTGCTGTTGCCAGCCCTCCACTACTCGGGCAACGCCGCTCTTATCAGGCACGAGCTTTATCCTCCATGAGTGTGGACGACGCGATTCGTATTCATTCGTGTCCATTCGTGGTTAGAATGACTACGGGAAGAGACATCCGTTTTTGGCGAAACGTCGTTTTGATCGCTCTTGCCCATGTTGCCCTCGTGGTGGGACTGATTCGCTGGAGCGTGGCAGCCAGGGCGTCAACAAATGCGGAGAGCATCGTTTGGTTAGGTAGCGCTGATGATCTCGCGGCTGGACAATCAGAAAATGAGGAAGCGCCATCAGCGCAGCGTGAAACTCACGCGGTTGAACCGAAACCTCTGAAGGACGACGAATCGGAAGAGGAAAAACCCGCCGTTACCACGGCGAAGAGCGAAATCGAATTGCCCTCACCGACTCCGAAGCCGACGCCAAAGCCAAGGCCATCTTCGACTCCCACGCCAAAACCAAAGCTAACGCCAAAAACAACCCCGAAACCGACTCCAAAGAAAATTTTATTGGCGAAAGCGTCTCCTAAACCCTTGCCGAAAACAAAACCGAGCTCGGCGAAATCGAGCGAGAAGTCAGAGAAAAATGAAAAAAGCCTTACCGCAAAAACCGGAGCTGCGTCTCACAGCGGCAGTGGGAAAACAGGTTCAACGGCGAAGGGTGGCAGCGCAGGCGGCGGACGTAGCGCGTCGGAGTTCGGCTGGTACGGCCACATGCTTCATGATCGCTTTTACAGCGCCTGGATTCAGCCGACCACGAGCGTCCCTTCCGGCAGCAAAATCTCGACTCTCGTCAAAGTTCGAATTGAGAAAGATGGGCGCGTTTCCAAGTTCGAAATCATCAAACCTTCCGAAAATGTCGTGGTAAACGAATCCGTGGAGGCGATCGCGAAACGAGTGACGGAAGTTGACGCGCCGCCAGACGGCCTCAGCAACGGCGATCATTACGACGTTAAAATCAATTTCGAACTAAACACCGAGCAGGAAGCGCCGAAATGATAGCGATCTTCGCCGCGCGAAAATTGTGGCCGCTTTTACAAAAGCGAGCGCGTCGTCGGCGATAATTTCAAAATCTCCGGCTCTCGCTTCATGCGTCGCGCGAATTCTTTCGAAATTTGGTCGCGCCGACGCGGGTACTGGGTCAGAGCGGCAATGTGACGTTCGTATGCCGCCGCGTCGTTAAGGCGCGCGAACCAGACGAAAACATTTTCGCCTTCGCGCACCGGCAGCGCGGGAAAAGTGTTCTCGCTTTGCTCGGTTACCAAAAACGCCAGGACCGTTGCGCCTGAGCCGATCACGGCCGGTTTCACTGTTCTCTCGAAAAACTCAACGAAGCCCACATCCACCGGCGCATCGAAATAATAGATCGTCGCCACAATCAGGTCGCTCCGGGCCTCGTTTGCTCCCGCTCGAGGACGTTCCTTGTTTCCAAACGAGAATCCCGAAGTTGGCGTTGCCGGATGCAACAGCAGCACATTATCGGAATCGATCATGGTGGCGTTGGCTGCTTCGCGATGTGCCTTCCAGACAGGCCCGCCGTAAAAATCTTTGAGCGACCGCGCGCGCGAAGGCATGTCCCGAAAACCTCGCAACCAGACAAATCGGTTTGGATTATCCAGGTCCCGGAACTGACCGATGACCTTCATCCCCAGCGCTTCCTGCGATTCGACAAATTCCCGGTCGAACAGATCGATCAACACATCCCGCTTTCCCGGATGCAACGTGTATTGCCGCAGCTCAACAATCGGGCAGCAAGTCTGTGGCAGCTGCGCGTCCGGATTTTCCATCCCGAAACCTTGCGCCGCGAAAGGAACCGTTGCCATCAGGAATTTCAACGCGCGCAAGATCGACATTGAAGGTCGACATCATTTAAATTCTCGAGTACGCGACGGCATGAGTTTACCGCGAACGGACTCGGCTTCGTTCGCGCCGTTAGGCCATTCGCTAATGCGTGACCACCAGTGCTGTAAACGTTCCACGTACACCCGTGGGTTTTGCATTCGCTGTACAAACGACGAACTGCCAAGTGTTTTGTCCGGCCAAAGGTGAAGCCGGTTTTCTATTCCGAGCTCCTTCGCAATCTGACGGACGCTTCCCAGCGCGTCGATTGCGTAGTCTTGCCATTGGGCACGTGTCGCAAAAACTTCCGTCTTTAACGCAATTCCGAGTGCCGTCGCTTGCGCTTGCATGCGGCCGACGTTCTCAGCGCGAATATTGATTGGTTCGTGGAAAATCGTCACCGGCTCGAGCTCACGCACCGCCTTCAAGGTTGCGCGTAAGTCTTCGTCGTCGCATTCAGGATATGTCGGCGCGATCGCGACGTACACATGAAGGTCAGCATCCTTCGCGGCGCGCAAGCTCGCAAGCCGTTGCGAAGGTGCCGGAGCTTTTGGCTCATAAACTTTTGCTAAATCGTTTCGCAACGTTGGGAGGCTCATGCCGAACAAAAGACGCGAGCCGAACGTTCGGAACAAGTCGAAGTCGGCGCGAGCGAGCGGACTTCGCGTTAATATCCGAACATTAATTGTGGAATGATCGCGGATAAGCTCTAACGAGCGACGTACCAAGAATCGCGCGTGCGTTGCGAGTTCTTTTCGTCGGCCGGCGTTCGGATGATGAATCACTTGGTAAGGGTCCGTCGTGCTGCAGTAAATGACAGCCCGATTCCCATCTGCTTTGAGCTTGGATTGCGGAGTATTTTCCGCGGCACGCAGCGACGCGAGAAACTTTCGCTCGTCCCATGGCCGCAGCAAAACGTAATTGCCCCACTCACGGTCGGGATCTTCAACGCCGTACGTTGCTAGGCGCTCGCCTTGTTTGATTGTAGCTGCGCTCGGCACATAACAAAACAGGCACGCATGTGAACAGCCGACCGCAATATTGAATGACCAGTTAGACAGACTTTTGTAGACGAAATTGTTCGGCGCAATCACGGCTGGTGCGTGCCAGAGGCCTATCGGTTCTCGGGATATCGTCGCCGAAGTAGCTGAGTGGCGACTCGATCGCTTCCGCGAGCTTTTGCTTCGCCGTGGGCTTACCGTATTGGTGCGATTTGTCTTCACAGCAGTTCGCGTTGTCCGCTTTCGTCGATCTTTAGGATTTTGTTCCAAAAGTTCTCGGCTCGTTCGTGGCGGCTGAATAGTGTGAATCGATAGAGCGGATGATGCTCGGGAATAGAAATATGCCGCGTCCCGATGAAACCTTCGAGTTTGATTCGTTTGCCGAATGCGTCAATCGCAAGCCGCGCGAATTCCGAAGGATCCTTCCATTTCCACTTTCGCCATTCGTCTGAGGCGAGAAATCGATCCATCGCTGTTCGTCCAGCCTCTGACTTTAAATACTGGGACAAATTTCTCGTGATACCGAGGCTATGCTGAATCGTAACCAATAAATCGATTCGTTTGTTCTTCGTAAGTTGGAGCGTCGCATTCATCGGTACCTGAGAAATCCCGGTTGGATCGATAAAGGCTACGACTAACGTGTCTTCGCTGAATTTCAGCTTGCCGCTGCGCGCAAGTTCCGTCCAATCGCGTCGAACGATTTGGATGAGTTCCTTCTTCGGATGTTGGCGAATGCGTTCTTCGAGAGCATTCGCCATTTCAGCATCTTGTTCCACAAAGAGGAAGTCGTTGAATCCATAGTCCAGAGCAACAAACGGCGAGCCAGGAAATTCCGCGCCCGTTTCGGCGTTTTTGCAGCGGCCCGGTCCGGCCATTACATCCAAATAACGCAAGCGCCACTTCTTCCGCATAGCTACCGTGGTTATCCCGCAATAATTCCGAAGAAAGTGAAGCTTTCGCTTTGCCCATTCACCACTTTTACGGGCCAACAAACCATCGGACGCAATTAGCGGCTCAGCGCCCATAGCAGCTCATGCAGCTATTGATACGTTCAGTCGAACGTAAGCGCAAGAAGATTAAAATCTCCCGTTACTTCGCAAATTTCTCCTCAACCAACCGATGCAAATGCTCAGCTATCGCTGGATGATCGAGACGCCGGATGACTTCGTCCAAAAAACCGGTGACTAAGAGGCGTTGGGCGATTTTTGTGGGGATGCCGCGCGTGCGCAGATAGAAGAGCTCGTCCTCATCGATCTGGCCGGAGGTGGCGCCGTGGGTGCAACGGACGTTGTCGGCGAGAATTTCGAGGCCGGGCATTGAGTTGGCTTCTGCATCGTCGCTCAATAGAAGATTGCGAACTTTTTGATACGCGTCGGTGAAATGAGCATGCGGCTCGACTCGGATCAGGCCGCCGAAAGTGGTGCGCGCGCGATCGTCGAGCGCATTTTTGTAAAGAAGATCGCTCGCGGTGTGAGGTGAGATGTGGTCCTGCAAGGTGCGAGCGTCGAATTCCTGCTGGTGTTTGGCGACTGCAACAGCGAGCAAATCGCTTCGGCCGCCTTCGCCGATGAGCCGGCTTAAACTTTCGAAGCGCGAATACTTTCCGCCCAGATGCAAATTCAGGCTCATCGCGGAGGCGTCGTGATCGACCGTCGTCGAGTTCATTTGTAACGCGATCACGTTTTCCGCCCAGTTTTGGGCGCAGACGTAGGTAACCTTCGCGCCGGGGCCGGCGATGAGATCGTTTACACCACAGGCAAACCCGGCGGCGCGCTGATCGCACGAGCGGAAATGTTCGATGACTGTGACCTTCGCGAGCTCATCAGTGACGAGAAGTAGATGGGGGAAGATCGACATATTGTCGTGTCGCAACCAATGAAAGATCTCGATCGGTTCTTTGATCTCGAGCCCGCGCGGCACGAAAAGAAATGTTCCCGACGAAACGAGCGCCTTGTGCAGCGCGGCGAACTTAGCCGAACCGAGTCTCGCTTCAGTGGACATGAAATATTTCCGGAACAGATCGGCGTGCTCCACCATTGCGCGCTCTAGTGGTTGAAAGATCACGCCGCGTCTTTTGAGATCTTCAGAAACGACGTCGCGCTCGATCAGCTGATCGTTCGCGAAAATCATTCGCGCCGCGTAATGGTCGAGACCGCGGGAATACTTTAAAACATTCTTACGGTCGTCTTCAGAAAGCGGCGCACTGATTTTGAACGGCGCCAGATCGAGAAGCGCGACATTGGAAAACCGCCAGGCCTGATCTTT
>Ga0193730_1000583_pt1 | contig 10301 bp, 5 predicted proteins | sample U1a1metaG_FD_144919 | JGI IMG/M metagenome (GOLD analysis project Ga0193730, IMG submission 144919) | Soil microbial communities from a riparian zone of the East river system, Colorado, United States - U1a1 | ecosystem: Environmental > Terrestrial > Soil > Riparian zone | place: USA: East River...
ACACGTCGTCGGGCAATCCCTGATTGCGCATCCAACTTCGGTGCACGAACCCGTCTTTGTCCGCTTTGGCAAACCACGCGGCCGATCGATAGGTGCGTTTTTCATTGGGCACGGAGCTAGTCCTTTCCTTCGCGCTCGTGAGGAATGGCGTCGATCGGAATAGTACAACCGGCGGAAGGGTTTTCGACATGTCTCAGACCGTGTTAGGTCCTAGGCGCCTACTCAACTTTCTTATAGAGGATGACCGCAGCTCCGGGTTTCGCATCAATTTCCACAGGTAAGCCATGACGCATCAATTCGTTGCCCGAACTAGTTTTCAGCACCCCTGCATCTAAATCGGAGATTTTGTAGCTTGCCCTCGGGTCGAGACCTCGCAAACGCAAAATTTTCCTTGAATCGTCATTTTTGGTCCGGCGGAATGCCTGGATCATGCCGTCACCTTCTTCGGGCCGATTGAATTGCCAAGCCGCCCATTCGAAGGCCGCGCTCAGTTCGCTCGTGTCAGGATTGCAGTCGGCCTTGGAGCTGCAGGGCAACAGCGGATAGTAGTCGCCGTAATAGTAAGGACGTAGACGTTTTAGATTTGCGATCTCAGTACGAAGCCAATCGAAGGGAAAGTTCGGCGGGATGAACGTGCCGATCTGTTCCCTGGTTCCGGAAACGTTGAACAGTGCGAACGCCAGCCCGGAACTCGATCCACTGCGGAAATGATAGTTGTCCTGAGCGCGAATCTGAAGAATGGTTCCAAAGTGTGGCCGCCAGTAAGCCAAACCTTCTGTGCTGACCTGGTTCCCAATAGGGTCGGAATCGGGCGCGACCGTATAGTCAGCCCGGCTTAAGTCGACGCCGCGGGCAATCGTATCCAGATCGCCGCGCTGGACAATATCCAAGATCAGCTGCGGATGCCTGCGGCGTAGTTCATCCCAAAACTCCAGCAGACCTTCCACGTAGCGGATCTCCGTGATCCCCTGTCGTTCGCGCGTGTCCGCCTGAGCCCAGAAAGGTGCAAGTGCGAAGTTGCAGTCCTGGCGGAAAATGTCGATACCTTCTTTCATAATCAATTCCGACATCGAATCGATCATCGCCTTCCTCGCCGTTGGGTTGCCGAAGTTGAAGAGCCGGAACTTGACGTAAGGCCGGTCAATGTGTCCGGCAAAGTTGGTACCTTCCTCTCCGATAAACCAATCCGGGTGCTGCAGAGTCCACGGAGTTCCAACCACCGCGCGCTCCGGTTCAAACCAGAGTAGATACGTCATCCCTTTGGCGTGCGCTGCGTCGCTGATGGGTCTCAAGCCGTTTGGATTTGGAACTCTGTTGACGCGCCAATTTCCCGCATGCAGGAACCAGTCCTCGCCGCCGAACACCTGAAATTCATCAACTGCGCGATCTTCGCCGTACCACCCCGCATCCATCCAGAAATTTTCGAATCCCAGGTTTTCCTTCGTGACTTGGTCGAGCAGCCGCAAGCTCGTGGAAGTCTTCATGCCGCCCCACCCCAGGTGTGACACAGGTAAAACTACTGGCTTCCGGTCGTATTGTGGAGTGTGATACTTCAGGACATGACGCCGCAAAATGTTATGTGCATCGATTTCGTCACCTTCCCATGGCGACAGAAGAATGAGCGGAGTGCGAATTTCCTCGTCGGGGTGTAGAGATAGATGCGTATTTTGCATTCCGGCTCTGACTCCAATCGCTTCTTCAGTCGGTCGGGAGAACGAGATAGCCCAGTTACCCGCCCATCCCACTGCGCCGATCAGGCCGCGGCCTTCCATGCGGATGTCAAAGAATGGGATTGTCTCACCCGTCTTGCCGCCGCCTTCGTTCGAAATGCGAAAGTCTTCCAGTTGATTCAGCAGTTTTTTGCGTAATGCGTAGGTGTCCATGCCTCCGGCACCGCGAGAATAGATAATGGTGGGGATACCATTGCCCGCAACTGGCACAGACAAATCGAGGGGTTGAACTTCCTCAAGAATTGGGGTATCCGCTTTGCCTTCATTCTTAAAGTATGCTGTCCACTCCACCACAGGTGAGTTGGAGAATTCCACAGCAACAATGCGAACCTGAAGACCAGTTTTCGGATCAGTCCAGACGACCACGTGTTGAGTGCGTTCGGCGTCAAGTTGCTGGGTATCCGCCTTCCTCCGCCAATCCTTGAGCAGCGCGTCTGATGCTTTCCGATCGTACGCGAACGAGAACGGCAACTTCGACGCGACATTCAGCAGATGGTCCTGCAACCATTTTTTGCCAGTTGCCTGGCTATCAGCGGCTTTGCTGTCCATCGACAAAATAATGACATTAAGGCCGATGGCTGCGATAGCAAGCCACAATCTCAATTGGGTTCGCGTGATCTGCATTGGTGTTCTCTCCGCTCAGGCCTTTCGAGTTCCTAGCAACACCACTTCCGACGTGGCTGGGCGCGCCAGCGAAACCGTAATCCCTTTGGAAAGCAAATCGCTGCCTGATGCCTGTACGGTTTGATTTCGATTTACGAAGGTCATTTCATAATCAACATCCCTGCGAAGTCCGCGAAGCGGCAGTTTCACGGCCTCTTGCTTGCTCTCGGCCTGAAACACAAGCAATACCGACTGATCGGCAGAAGTCGAGACGAACTGGAAAGCTTGAGCCTGGTCCTTCGCACCATCCAACAGGCGGTAGCAGTCATGCTGCAACAGATGGCGGTAGCGCTTGTAGACGGGAATGTTCCGCCGCGCGGCTTCCAGTATCGACTCGGGAAAAAGTGAGATTCGCTCTTTCAACTGTCCGAGAATCGTGCCGAAGCCAAACAAACAGACCATGCGGCTACGAAAGATGGTGTCGAGCGCCGAAGGATCGCTTGCACTTTCTAATAGTGCTTTGTCTTCTGCCACGATCCATCCGCCGTTGTCCGCGCTGGGGTAGAGATAACTTGCCAGCATGGCGTTGTGGCGTACGTGCTCCGATGGGTAGCTCGCGTCACTCAGCCAATTCGATCGAATCGTGCGTGCCAGTCCATAGTCGAGCCGACTGCCGTATCCGCACTGCTCCAGCACGAGATTAGGAAACGTAGCGTGAAGGTGATCGAAGACTTGATATTGCCCAACAAGCGAAGCGTAGCTCGCTTCCCCAGCTTGGTGGCCGTGATCGGCACGATTGCAGTTTGCTGGACTTCCGGGAATTCCCGAGTTGTCCCACTTCAGCCAATCGAGTTGATATTCACGAACAATACGTGTCAGCTCTTTCTTCAGAAAATCGATGTAGTCAGCACATCCCAGACACACGTGATGCACCGAACTCTCCCAGCCTTCCGGGTGCAGCGTCTGCTCTTTGCCGTCAATATGCGCCGCCCATCTTCTGGGAATGGTGACACCCAGGATCCGGCTGTCGATAACATTTGGCCCAACCCACAAGCCAAACTTCATCCCTGTCGCATGTACACGGCGCGAGATAGCCGCCAGACCCATGGGAAACTTCTCACGATCGTCTTTGTAGTTGCCTAGGCCGCAGCCCCAGTCACCCGTACCTTTCTTCGAAGAACCGACATACCACGAGGCATCATGAACAAAAATGTCCACTCCGAGTTTGGCCGCAAAATCCACTTCCCGCAGCAACGCATCCTCAACGCCTTTGGCGTCCGTCGCCCAGAAGTCGTAAACCACCCACGGCCAGCTTTTTAGCGGCGTGGGGAAAACATGCCGCTCCAGATAATGCCGTGCTGCGAGGAACGCCTGCTCACGATCGCCAGACGCTAGGCCAAGAAATACACGTGGCGCCGAAAGCTTCTCGCCAGCTGCCATCTCGTGGGTCAGATCAGCGAAGTCGACGCTCAACCATCGGCCGTTGGCATTTTTTTCAATGCGGTAGCGCCAGCCGCGCTCCCATTCGATCCCGACCAGAAGAAATTCGCCTTTGTCGACCGCTTCCAGCACCACGAGACCGCCATGTTGCGGCGCGTTCCAACCGCCTCCGGTAAAGCTGATCGAGCCATCGACCCGCATGGTCTCCAGCCGGTACTCGTCGCGGCGGACAGCATGCACGCGCAACGGTCCGAGGTTGTCTTTCAACGCGAAACGGAAAGGCCCGAATGCCGTCACGGCAGTGCGTGGAGTCTTCGCGGTATTTTGAAACTCCGTCTGGAATTCCAGAATTGGTGCATCGTTGAAAGCCTGCAGCGTAGTCTTGGCGTTAACTTCGCCCGCCTTGGCTTGAGAGACAAACTCAAAACGGTTGCTCGCCGCTACTCGTTCCCGCGTTGTCGGCTGACATATCCACGCCTGAAGCGATTCCCCGGACGCAGTAAATATGGGATCAAGTGAGGTTCCCGAGCGGATCCATTCAAACCCTGTCTCCGGATTACGCAGCGAGTGGAGTTGAGCAGCGCCTCCCCGTGAAACTTGCATCGTGAGCGCGAAGCCATGAGATACGAACCTTACCTCGTCTGCGGCGGCTCCCCCTGCGGTTTGGGATGCGGCGACTGAAAGGAGCAATCCACCTGTCAAGTGGATAAATTCACGCCGGTCCATGCCCGCCGGCTTCGAAATATTTTTCATTGATCGGCCTCTACTGGAACAATTAACGGACTTGCTCGAGAAAGACCAAGTCGCTGCTGTACTTGCCAGGCAACTTGATCATCAGTCCTGTATTCATGAGTTCATTTCCGGAGTAAGTAGCGTCTGGAGTGGAATGGTCTTCAGTACGCACTTTGTATTTCGTGTTCGGCTCCAGCCCCTTAAGCGCGACGTGCATTTCCTGCTCGTCGCTGTTGGGACGGAAGATGTATAACGTGCCATGCTTCAAACTCGCACTCCAATAGAACATTCCGTCCCAGTGGTAGCCGTCCGGCCGCGGCAGAATGTGGTGGACTTGTGCGTCCCTCAATATCGGGCGCACCCAGGATTTGTAAATATCCGTTGCTCTCTTAACGCCGTCTCGTTGTTTCTGCGTCCAGGTTGCGCTGTGAGTGGGATCAATCTGCCACTGGTTCATCATGGAAGAGCGCCAAAAATACGGCTCCGGCGCATCGGAAACCGTATCGTAAAAATTCTCGTACGTGTAGTTCATGAGCGCAGCGGGTGGGAACGCAAAAGTTGAATCGTAGGTACCCTGACGATTTGGCAAGGAGGAAAGCGTGTCATTCATTGCAATAGTGTGGACCCGTTTAATATTTCCGAAATCCTTTATATGCCCCGAACCGGAGCATCCTTCGTTGATCAGGTTCGGAAATTTATTCAGCAACGATTCCTGCACCGCGTAGTAACCCAGGGTGGACCAATAGCTCACGTCCACTCCGTAATGATGGCGGTGTGTGCTCTTGTCGCAGCTAGTCACAATGGGGGTGTAGTCGGTCTTGAAATAGTCGATGTTGTATTCGGCGACCACGCGCTGGGTCGCCTGTTTTACCCACTCCAGGGCGGGATCAAAGCCCAAGTCAATCAAAGCCCCCCAGTTGATGTTCCCGTCCGGATCCAGTTTCGGAGGCCCGATAAACCAATCTGCGTACTTCTCCACATTAAGCGCCCTAGGGTCATTCGAACCAGAACCCTGGGTGTAAGCCATCCAAAGTCCAAACTTCATGTTGTGGCTGTGAAGATATTCCTCGATCGGCTTGTGACCGTGCGGAAAGCGTTTTGGATCCCAGAACCAAGCTCCCGACTGTGGAAACCACATGGCGTCGACCACGAAAGTCTCAAACCCTAACTCATGAGCGAGAGCTGCGCTCTTCATGACTCCGGTTTCTTCCGCGTCGTTGCCTCCGCTGTCGAGATAGAGGTTATACGCCAAGCTCGGATACTCGTATCCCTGCGGAAACCGCGGCACTAACTTTTCCATCACAAAGCGATGCAGGCTGTAACTGCCATCGTCGATATCGCCGGTGTAGCAGCCCACAAAAGCTGTCGGAACTAAAAAAGTTTCTCCAGCGGGAAGGTCTGTTTTGAATTCGGGCACGTTTCCTACTTCAATCCCTATCCGCGCGGGAGTGGCATCGGTGGCTTGCGCCGCTGTGGGCTGTCCCTCGGGGCGAACGCTGTGAAATCGGATTCTGCCAATCCCCGAGAATTCCCATCCCACATAAAGCCCATGCGAGGTGCCGACTTGCAGCGCCAGCCACGGCACAGGGCTCGCGCCATCGTTAGGATTGCTAGTGAGGGTTTCATCGGAATTTCTTCCCACGCTGCGGGTGAACGTACCGCCTTGGGTAGTGGCGTTGCCAGCACCCCGCCTGATCCACCAGGCATCGAGCGATTCGTTCGTCGGAATTGCAACTGAGTTCAGTACCAGAGAGTCCTGGTGGCCAATGGTGATGGCAGAGCCGGAATTGTTGGTGATGGTCAGCCAATGCTCCACGGGCCCGCGGCCGGTTTGGGCCCGCCAGATCGACCGAAGCTCAAGTTTGGGGGCGAAGTTTGTGAACCGTAGCACCAACTCACCGCGCTTCTGATCAAATTCACCACTCTGGTATTGCCACTTTGTTGGAAGAGAAGAGCTTTGGTGTATGACTGAAGGGAGCAAAACTTCGGGCACCGGCGCAAGTAGCCAATTCGAATTATGCTTTGCCGCACTGATATGAGTTATAAGGGGCGCTCCATTTTGTATTGCCACTTCAATCACAGTGTCATCCGTGCTCAGACGCCAAGATTTGTCACTTTCGTAAGACCATGCGAGACTCACACAGCCAGTAAGGCACATCACCACAATCGAGAGATATTTCATTATGAGACAGCCTCCCTCAGGCCATGCGGGAAACAATGTGTTCAGGTACGATCAACCGGAGGAAAAGATTAGTTCATGTGTTTTTTATTGTCAACACTAGTGTTGACATAATAGGCTTGTCTTTGCGCTGTGACCCGGACGTTTAATTTTTTAGCCGAGTTCGCACGCCCCTTGCCCGACAGAAAGCATGGCGCCGCTCAAGCCCAGTGAGTGCGGCTCCCATCAGTTCATATGGAAGTTAACATTGAGAACTTCGAGGCTTTACGTGATTACCTAACGCAACACGGGCACATTGATTCGATCGACACGGTCTCATTTGAAAAGCTAACTGGTGGGATTTCCAACCGCACTGTGAAGGTCACGTGGCCGGATGGCCACGGTTGGGTTCTGAAGCAGGCCTTAGCAAAATTGCGGGTCAGCGTAGACTGGTTCAGCAATCCGGAAAGGATTGGAGTGGAAGCGAAGGCCCTGCGCTGGCTGAATCGCTCGGCGCCTCAGGGAACGACTCCTTCGTTCATCTTTGAGGATACTGCGAACCACTTGTTGGCCATGGAAGCGATTCCCAATGAGCACGAAAATTGGAAAACAGTTCTGCTTTCCGGCAGGATAGTTCCGGAGCACTTTGAGCAATTTGGGTTGCTTCTGGGCGCGGTCCACCGCCAGTCATCCAAGTCTAGTTCAAATGTTCGTAAACAGTTCGCGGACACCTCACACTTCGAAAGTCTCCGTTTGGAACCGTACTATCTTTACACCGCCCAAAAGACCCCTGCGGCTGCCGGATTTCTCCAGGCGTTAGCGCAAGACACACTCCGTCACAAAGATTGCCTGGTTCACGGAGATTTCAGTCCGAAGAACACGCTTCTCTATCGTGGCAAATTGATTTTGTTGGACTACGAAGTCTTCCACTTCGGAGAACCAGCTTTCGATGTGGGCTTTGCATTGGCGCACTTCTTGAGTAAGGCGCACCACTCGCCCAAGGACCGTGCCCGTCTTGTCAGCGCCACTATATTGTTCGTGGAGGTCTATCGTCGGGAGATTGCTTCGCTCGAGTGGGCGGGATCGCTCGAGCCGAGATTGGTGCGCCATGCTTTAGGATGTTCGCTGGCTCGGGTGGCTGGCAAGTCGCCACTTGAGTATCTGACGCCTTCGGAGGTAGCACGGCAACAGGCCGCTCTCTTGCAACTCATCGCAAACCCACCCTCGAGCGTTGAGTATATGGTCGCCCAATTTATTCAAAAGATCGAAGCTTATGCCAACAATTAAACGACTCTGGGGCCGCGAAGTGCTCGACAGCCGCGGAAAACCTACGGTTCTAGCGATGTGCGCCCTCGAAGACGGAGCTTCGGCTTCTGCCTCCGTTCCATCGGGGGCATCCACGGGAACAGCGGAAGCGTTCGAACTGCGGGATGAAGACCCCAAGCGATATCAAGGCTTGGGATGTAGGCGCGCCGCGGCGAATGTCGGCGTGGCGTTGCACGCCGCCCTCGTCGGGCACGAGTTTACGGACCAATCCGAGTTGGACCAAGCCATGATCGAACTTGACGGAACTCCAAACAAGTCGCAACTGGGTGCTAACGCAATTCTGGCGGTCTCGGTAGCGTTCGCGCGGGCGCATGCTGTTCATCGCGGCGTGCCACTGTACCAGCATTTTGCGGACATGCTCGGCTCTCCTGCAGACGCACTGCCTCGTCTCACTATCAATCTACTTAGCGGAGGCAAACACGCTGGACAGCAAGTGTCCATTCAAGATGTCCTGATCGTCCCAATGTCCGCGGGGACTGCAGATGAAGCTCTGGTTACGGCTTCTGCCGTCTATCAGGCGGCAGCTGACCTCGCGTTCAAGAAATACGGGATGCGCCTGCTCACAGCGGATGAAGGTGGACTGGCGCCGCCTTTTAAGAGTGTGGAGGAAATGTTCCTTCTCGCCGTGGAGGCCATCGAGCAAGCCGGATATGTGCCTGGGGAAGATATCTCCCTCGGAGTCGATGTGGCCTCCACCCACTTTTACAAACAGCAACGATACGAATTGGATTCTGACGTTCTCGACAGCTGCGGAATGATCGAGACTATTTCCGACTGGCTGAAGCGATTTCCTATTATCAGCGTCGAGGACGGCTTGGCCGAGGATGACTGGGAGAATTGGCCCAAACTTCGCGAGGCGATCGAGCGTAGAGCGTTGACGCTGGGTGATGATCTTCTGTGTACCAACCCGGCTCGCATCCAGCGTGCGATCGACAGCAAGTCATGTGATGCGTTGCTCCTGAAGGTGAACCAGATCGGAACGCTCACCGAAGCGTTGAAAGCGTGCCAACAAGCCCGTGACGCCGGTTGGTCCATCACGCTCAGCGTGCGCAGCGGGGAAACTGAAGACAACTGGGCGGCGGACTTGGCCGTTGGGTGGCGTGCCCATCAATTCAAGAACGGATCGATTCGTCAGTCCGAGCGGCTGGCAAAATATAACCGCCTTTTGGAAATCGCGGAGATCACGGGTTGGTCCCTTACCCCCTGGTTTCCCGCACGGTAGTGTTAACAATATTGTAGACTTCTCACGCAAGGTTCGCGATCCCCATCTACGCCTGAAGGTTGCAGCACCCTGCATTGAGCATCCCGAAAACCACGGAGCGTGCCATGAGACGGAAGAGCATCATGCAGCCAATTCTTAGCGGGGTCGTGGTCCAGATGTCACTTCTTTCTGTCGCAACTTGCCTCCTTTTTTCACAAACTAGTCTGCAAAGCCGGGATGGCTACATACGCCGCGAAGGAAATGAATGGATTCTAGGCACGTCCCTTGCAGAACGACGGGTGCGCCTTGCCAAGGGACAGTTTTCACTGGTTTCGCTACGCAACAAAACGTCGGGACGGGAATGTCAAGACGGAAAGACCACACCTGCTGAGATAAAATTCGTCGCCAATGGTCAGGACGTGAGCGCGCCGAATTGGCAGTGGAAGTTGCGTGGCGACCACCTTTCACCCGGGGCGCAGGGGGAGCTTCAACTTGATCTCGAGCTTGAAGCGGCAGCTTTGGACGTGACCAAACACTATGTGATTTATCCAGGAACGTCTGTCATGCGTGAATGGCTGACGCTTAAAAACTCATCCGACAAGCCAATTTGGATTAGCGAAGTAAGCTTCCTGCATACTCGAGTGCTCAGTTCCATCGCACAGGATCTTCAATTCAATTACTTGACCGGGGGCGGCAACTACACGGCAAGCCAGTTGCTGAAAACCGAATCGATGAGTGCTACTTATCAGCGCACCATTGACTCCAATGCTGGCACCCAGCCGATAAGTTACAGCGGGTATCTGCCGCTGCTCTTCTTGCTCAATCAGAAAGCCGACGAAGGTGTAGCGCTGGGCTGGGATTACCTCGGCCACTGGCGATTCGACATCGGGAATCAGGCGGGCGAGCCGCTGGGCATGCGACTGGAGTTAGCTGGCTACGAAAGAGCATTGCCTCCGGGTGATCAGATTGAAACACCAAAGGCGTTCATTATGCCGTTCTCCGGCGGATTGGACGAACTCGGAAATCAACTGCTCGACTGGCAATACGCGTATCTGTGGGACTTCACCAATCCAGAATATTTCGCCAAGACTCGCTGGGCAGTGGATTGGCC
>Ga0193730_1000588_pt1 | contig 10254 bp, 7 predicted proteins | sample U1a1metaG_FD_144919 | JGI IMG/M metagenome (GOLD analysis project Ga0193730, IMG submission 144919) | Soil microbial communities from a riparian zone of the East river system, Colorado, United States - U1a1 | ecosystem: Environmental > Terrestrial > Soil > Riparian zone | place: USA: East River...
CCTTCGAAAAACCTGGAATAATTGGCTGCGATTGCGACGCCGGAAAAGAATCCCGGAACTAGCTGCAAAAGACCGCAGCCACAATGGCCACTAAAAACGCTCAACTCTCAACCCTCAACTTTCTCCCGCCATGCCCGCCTACATCATCGTTGAAATCGACATCGTCGATCCCATTGGGTACGAAGAATACAAGAAGCTCGCCAGCGCGACCGTGAAGAAGTACGGCGGCAAATACATCGTCCGCGGCGGTGAAACAGAAGTGCTGGAAGGCGACCGGAAGCCGAAGCGCATCGTGGTGCTTGAATTCGAATCGGCGGACCGCGCCAGGGAATGGCTTAACTGCGAAGAGTACCGCGAACCGCGCAAAATGCGCCACCGCACGGCCAGGACAAACATGATCCTCGTTGAAGGACATTCCACGTCTTAGTCCCGCGCGACGCGTTGTAGCCGGGATCGTCGATCCAGGAGGGATCAGCTACCTTCCCACGAAAAATAGGATTGCTTTTGCCCACGATCTTTGGCCAATCTGCTTTTTCGTATGCGACTGCTGGTTGAAATAGTTGTTGTAGCTGGCCTAATTTACCTCGGCTGGGATAGGCCTTTTCACGAATGGGCTGCTAAGGGAGGAGCAATGGCGACCTCCAGAATCCATGCGCCAGCGTGGGAGGACCATTCGGCTGCGCCAACGCCAGCCGCAGCAAAAAGAAACCCGCGCTAATAAGAGAAGCGCTTCTCTCCCAACCGCCAGTGACGCGTCATTACGACCAGTAGCGAAGATCGGAGAGTCAAGGTTGAGAAGTTAATTGTCAGTCTTAAACAGCGACGATTTCCCTCACCCCGCGGACTTGGCATCAGACATCATTATTTCCCGACATCCCGCTTGCCACGCAGTGGCATTCGGCGAAGGCGGGTAGTCAATTCGTTTCGCGAGCTATTCGTTTATGGCCTCGATCCGAAGAAGCAGATCTCAACCCGGGTAAAACGGCCCAGTCCGATTGACTCCGGCTCAAGTGGCAGGCCGTCGCGAGGAGAGCCATTGCTCAAACGATTGTTTGCTCTCATGTGATCGCCTGCCTGCAAGAATGCCCTCAATACTGATATCCTCATCTAATTGCGGCCAATGAATCCCGAGACCCTCGCCAATCAACTGATGGTAGTCTCTTTCCGCAGGCGTACCATTCAGCAAACGTGGATACCATGCCAGCGGCGCTGATACTGTTCGGCCGTCGCTGAGATCGATAATCAGCGCATCATCGCTCACTCGTACTGAAGTGGCCCTAATTTCAAGTTGCTTAGTTGCTAAAGAAGTCATGCCATCTCTGCAACAATAGTTCTCGATGTTGTGCAATCAATCGGTAAACGTGCACGTGCCGGGGTTCAGTCCTGTCATCCGCGTAAAAGAAAAAGCGATACCCGCGCTCACGGAGAACCGTCGGCATCTTACGAGCCTACTGGATGAACTTTGTGACGCCAAGCCCCTGTCAACAAAAGTCGATCAGCTATCAACTATCAGCCGTCCGCCTACTCGTTTACGACCTCGATTTGCTTGTCGAGCACTTGGCCGGTAAAGCGGTCAATCGCTACATGCACCCAGTAGCGTTGTTCACCTTCAACGACGAACTTAGTCAGGTTGGTTTCGCCTGGCGCATATTTTCCGCTTTGGGCGATCACGTCAATCAGCAAGTTCCAAGTACGCGTCTGGCACGCGTCGGAAAAGGCGCGCATCACTAATTCGCGAGCCTCCTTGTTACCTAATCCGGTTACCGAGGGATCAGCAGCAAGCCGTGTTAATAGCTCCGTCTTGCCGATCATTGGCTGAGCGGAAGTAAGCGTGAAGAGAGCTGTGATGATATTATTCCGCTCCGTAGAAGTAATAACACTCGTCCCGTCTAAGCGCTTCGTCGCTTGTGATAAGGTTGCGGTTAAGATAGGACTTTGTCTTGTATTGAGCGAGGTTTTACCTGCCTCCATGCCCGACTCGTGCAAAGTGAATACGTCGAGAATACCAGCGTCAGCAGAGTCGGCGTTCGTGAAGTTGAGAGTTTTCCAAGGCTGATCACGGAACACCTGGCCCAGTTCTGCGACGCTCTGGAATGGACGGTTTAGTATTCGAGGCCGCTCGACCGAATTTGCAGGCAGCATGGCGGTTGTAGCTCCGGAGGTGAGGACATCGCCCCGACGTTGTAGTGAATCGAGGTCTGTATAGTGGACGGCTGCGTCTGCGTTATTGGCGTAAAGATAGAGATTCGCCAACGGCGATGAGGCGAACCTGACCCCTTGCGGGGGCAATGCGGTAATTTTTTCGAAGACCCCGGTGGATGTCTCCAAAGTAGTAAGCACTCCTGATGTATAGTCTGTTGTGACCAGGGATTGTTTGCCGGCGTTCCCCCAGACTCCAAACCGTGCGGTTCTAGGATCTAAACTAGGAAACTCCGGGTCTTCAAGCGTGTTTACAGTCCAACTGGGTGGCGATTGACAGACGAGCCGACTCGCCGGTTGAGCACATCCCTTCCACGTCTGATAGGCTTTCCAGATTGTGCCAACCTGAATCTGCATTTGAAAATCACAACCTGACCCAAAATCAGGATATGCTGTATCAACATTGCTAGAGGTCACTGTTGGACCAGATGCAAAAGTAAAGTGGAAGCCGTAATAGCTGCCTAGACTCGGGGCCATCTGCGTTACGCTGCTCCCAGAGCCGGTGTTTACAACTGCCGTGGGGGCAGACGGAGAAGTCCCAAAAGAAGCAGCGTTGACAGTCATATACTGGTTGGGGTTCCCGCCGGGGTTCCAAGGTATGGGGTTTGACGTCACCGAACCGCCAGTCGATGTTATGGTCGCCGTCATGGTGCCCGTAGCCATAACTACTCGCACGTTGCCAGGTCCCGGCGCGTTTTGGTGTGGGTTCCATAACGACGGAAGCAACCAGCCATGAAATTGGGTTGCCGATTGCCAATAAGGCTTGAAAACGAGTTTGTTTAAATACGGGAGGTTTTCGGCGCCCGCTAACTCGTTATTTGCAAAGTTTATAAACGTAGGGATGCCATCTGGATCCGCCTGATCGATGATGTTAGCTCCGATCTGTACAATCTGAGTGTCTGCGCTCAGGCCATTCGTAGTGTCGTAGTATTTGGAATCGGCAGCGACGAAGGTGTTTCCGGGGCCCGAGCCGAGCCCAATCGAACCACTCAAGATCGTTGCTTTCAAGAGCTCGAAGAAGTTCGGTTCCCGATTTTCAGCCGCGACTTGGTCCAAGCGCTCTATCGTCGTCTGAACTGTTGACCCACTAGCTCCGACATAATTCCAGCGACCCGTCGCAGGATCCGTGGAAACGGGCGGGACCCAGATAAGCCCAAAACAGGTCTGGATATTGGCCGCGGTCCCCAACTGAATCGTCTGCAAGCTCACGTTGTTTGCGAGCAGCTGGACGATAACAGGATCGCTACTGTTCGCGGCGTAAACTGCAGCACTCGGGCCTTTGTACGTTATCCAAGCCAGTCGACTCAGTGGGAATCTTCGCTCAATTAGGGGTTCCCCAACGATCGCGGAGGTGCCATCAAAGCGAGTGAAGGAGCTGCTCACGCGCACGCTAAGAAGGTCGCGATTTATCGCCGTTGACGTCTCGGGAGTCGGTATCGTCGCCAGATTGGCGTAATCAATCGTACTGCCCGCGGGGGTCGATGGTTTCCAGCTTGGTGCGTTTAGTTCACGGGAAAAAGTACCCAGATACTGGAGAGCGTTCGCATTGAATCCGCTGGACGCGCGAAATTTTATTAGAGTCTGCCGGTCGGGGAACATCTGATCGGTGCGTTTGGCAGCATTGGAACCACCACTACCACTCACCCACACGTTGTCTGTGCCATCGGCGCGCGTAGAGCGTACCGTCAGGAAACCATTCGTGTTGGATAAAACAGAATTGACGTAGTCGTTCGCCTGCGCGGTGGTGAAGGTGAAGGTGGGGAAATTATTGCCAGGCTTCGCCGAAGCGCAGTTCCGCCATCCGACAATGTTGTCAACGCTGCCTGGGCTGCTCAACCCAAGCACAGTCAAATCTGCAAAGGCAGACACGCCCTTTCGGCCGTATTGCGCCGGAGTCGTATTGTTTGGATAGCCGGCTACGTTTGCATCCAACAAGCCCCCTTCGTCGTAGATCGAATAGGCATATCGACCAATGACCGAAGAGCTCGGTGCCGTAATGGGGGCCGCACCCGTATTTGAGACGAAAACCCAATCCGGTGGCGCGAAGTCCGCTATCGGTGTTGTCACAGATGGATCCGTACCCGAAGGACGCGGTACGAGATAATGCTTATTCCAGCGTGGAAGGCTGACTGAGCGTCCGTTACCAGAAGCATCGCTTGTTGAGTTGACCGCCGACGCGCGGCTAGGAACGGCTGGAGACGGAATTCCATCGGATCGGACGCTGACGCGGACCAAGTTTGGAATCGTAGTCGGCGCATTGCGCACCGGCAGCATGTTGTCGTTAGCTGTTCGTGCAGGGGGCCCCGCGGTGTCCTTGGGTACATACACAGTTGACGATGTGACGGTTCTCAGCGTTGAACCATTCGCAATCTCCTCGCGAAGATCGCCAATGATGTTATCCATCGCGCTTTGTGCTAATTGATCGACAATGGACTGATTGAAACTACTGTGTGCGACCTGGCGGTCGCTGGTCGCCCTCGAGAGGTAAGCGATGGCCACTCCTGTCAACAGGACGACGAAGGCAAGCACGATGATAAGCGCCGCGCCTTGTTTCCCAGAAAGGACCGTTTTGGGCAGCCAATTCATCTTACAAGCTCTTCAAGTCGAAGTAGCGATTGTAGATTCGAATCGCCTTTGCTGCTTCTGGTGGGACAGGCGTACCCGAACTAGTTTGACCAATGGATATAACCGTTTCTATAACCGTTTTCCAAGAATCTTCCATGTCACCAATTCGGTGCGCGCCACCAACGCCTCTGCCCGGTGACGTCCTGAAGTCTGCCATGTCAGAGGCGAGATCGAGAAGGCTATTAGGAGAAGCGGCATCTATCAGCGCCCGCCCTGCCGGATCTATTACAGCGATCGCCACCGCAATCGATTCTACGTCACCGAGGCCGATACCAGCGAGCGATGTGTGGTCCGGCGGGGAATCGGTGTTCCATGGTATGTCAGTCACTTTGCCATTTTTTAGTAAGTAATAATATTCAAACCGAAACACCCCAGGTCCGATCGTCTCGTAATCACTGTCTGCGTCGGTCCCGCTGACCGCGGTCGGCCATCTATCGCTTATCAGAAGCGGAAGGAAAACCATCGGTCTGGGATTACTTGAGTCATTGCCGGGAGGGGGTGTGCTGTTCCATATAAGGCCCTTCCCCAGACGCTGAAGCCTGAGATAGGATGGATTACCCGAAGTAGTGTCTTGATTAACTCGATAACCTACGAGCGAAATTGGACCGCGCGGTCCAGACGAGGGGTCATAGCCGGGTACCTCGCCAAACAAGGCGATCTGGTCGCTCCCAAGTTGTCCGGCCGGTGGGTGACGTCCCCAGCCGTGTCCGTTACCGTGCCCGTGTTGGTTATAACTGTCAGGCCCTTTAACGAAGTAATCAATGTCGGTTCGCTTCAGCATTTGGGCGAAATCCAGCGCCATTCGATCAAGCGCGACTCTCGCCTGAGTGTCGGTATCCATGTGTTTGTGGCCAGTTCGGGTGATAGCCGTTGCGCTAGTCATCAACTGCGCGACCATGAGAATAATGATCGTAAGGACAAACACCGACACGAGTAACTCAACAAGCGTGAAGCTACCGCGTGCACGTCGCGTGGTGATGTTAGGGAATGATTTTGCGATCATCGATTAACTGCCACCAATGTTGTGACTGACCCGGCCGGCACGCCACCTGTTGAGGGATCGACTCGCGCGGGCCAACTAACAGTAATACTTGCCAACGAGGTGGTATCTGTAGGCGGCGCTCGGTAGGTGATCGTCGCCCGAAAGACCGCGGTATCCCCCAGGGAGTTCACCGGCTTACCTTCCTGTGTGAAATAGAGCGTGTCCGGCGTCAGCGTTTGCAACCAGTGTCCATGCAGGGGAGGCTGGAATCCCCCGTCCGTCTCGTGGGAGGCCAATCCCGGTGGGAGGCGAACATCCGCGCGTAAATCGGAAAAGATTTGTGAAATGATCGAGTTCGCGGTCGTCTGCTGAATACTCGCTTGCTGAGTTTTCAAACTCGTGGGGAGCAACCCTAACACGGCGACCAAGCAAAACGCGGCCACACCTAAGGCCAAAGTTACTTCAACGAGGGAAAACGCTTCAGACTCCAATTGAGACTGTTTCATGTCGTAAAAGGTTGTCAGACTAGGGCTGGCACCGTCAATCTGAATTGCAGGATCCATAGCAGGTATAGTTGCTGAACGCCGGCCGACTTGAGAATGATTGACAGCGTTCATCGGCGATAGATTCTTACGTCACCTGTAAACCCGCCGATTTGAATGGCAGCAACGTTACCTAACCACAAATTTCCGCTTTGAGTCACTGCCAAGGACGTACCGTGAGTGGGCAAGACTCCCACCTCGGCAGCCTTAACGATGCTAAAGCCCCCGCCATGGACCAGGGTCTCTCCCCGAGAGCTGAACTGAATCCACTTGCTAAACGTTGTCCCTTGAACCGTGAACGGGTAAGGAGTGTTTGCTGAAGTGGAGATTCTGTGATCAGAGTCCACTGTCTCTCTGCTCTCAAACTCAGTCCCGTTGCCTGACGGTACACCCGTGTCACCAATGTGTATATTATTCAGGGTTATCATTTTGCCGACCTGTATGAGACTGGCAGCAGGAAGAGCACCGTTGGCGCTCCAAAGATTTGTGCCATCCTTGGACGCTACGATCGCGACTTCGACTTGCCCGGTGATGGGCGGCGGCGGTGTATTCGGTCCGACTGAGCCTGCAAAACCGACCCAGGTATAAGTGTTGTTTGCTTTCGCGTAGGTGCGCGCGGTGTCGAGTACGCCTTTGATCGTGTATGCGGCGCTGGTAACGTCAGTCCCGCTCTTGATGGTTGTAAACGCAGGAGCGATTAACACCAGCAAGAGCGCAATGATGCCGACGACGATCAGCAGTTCGAGCAGAGTGAAGCCTGCTCGAACTGAGTTGATAGTTGATAGTTGATAGTTGAGCGACAGCGGACGGCTAACAGAGCCGCCGGCACAAAGCCGCTCGCTGGCTTCCTGGGGAAACATGGGAGTGAAGGAGGAGCGCGCATTATAGCAGAGGCCCGCTTTCGCACAAGCCTACTCCGAAAGCGTTCGCGAGCGGGCCGCCGACGCAGGCAGGACACTCGCTTACTTCAAGATTAGAATTCGGCTCCTGCGACAGGCGCGTTCACATCATCGCCGATAAGGGAACCGTACGCTGGCGTGATTTGCTGGAAAGTGTTTCGTGTTGCGCGACACGAGCAGGCAATTCTCTCTGATCGCGCTCGCCCAGATAATCGCGTCCGGCAGCTTAAGCCGATATTCTCGTCGCAATCTGACTGCTTCTTCAGCCACTTGGGCCGTCAGCGGCACCATGCGAAAATGACCAAGGAACCCGCGGCGGACATCTTCATCCGCCGCAGTCCGCACGCCTGCCAATACTTCCATCCATGAAATGATGCTGACGCAACACTCCTCATAGCGCGCAATTTCCCTGGCCGCAGCCGGGTGGCCATCGAGGAAATCGAGCAGAATGTCGCTGTTCAGCAGCGCATTCAACTTCGCCGACTCCACTCGCGACGCAGTCTGGTGACGTCCCGGGAGACATTCCCGCGCGTTCTGGACGCGCCAAAGAATGAACGCAGATCGCGGACGGATGTGCTCCGGAGAAAACGATCAAGCGCGCGCCGTACGGCTTCCGCTCGCGAAATCTTTTCACGGCGACAAACTAACGCCAGTTTTCTTATCTGTTCCTGGGGAAGATCGACGATCGTTCTCATGAATGATATCGTCGTACGTTATCATAGTGCGGTCAAATGCACATCAGCTCTGAGATAAGCCCTGGTCAGACTCGCTCTGTCTTCTGGAGGGGCTGCATTCGCTTCATCAGTCGCTTGTGCAAACGCAAGCATCAAACTCGTCAGAAATGTTAGCGCAAAAACGGCAGTAATTTTCATGATCGCGATTGTAAACAAGCTCTGGGTTTTTGTCTTCCCTGAGGGGCATTTTGCAAGATTGCAGCCGGCATTCGTTCGCCGTTGCTGAGAGCAAGCTTGTCGCTACAGTGACGGACTTATGCCGTACAAAGATGTCGCTCCGCCTACAGGTGAAAAAATTACCAGAACCGATAGATTGAATGTGCCGGATCAACCGGTCATTCCATTTATCCGCGGAGACGGCACCGGGCCGGACATCTGGGCCGCGAGCGAGCGCGTGTTCGATGCCGCTGTCGAAAAAGCGTACGGCGGCAGAAAAAAGATCTCGTGGTTTGAGGTATACGCCGGCCAGGCAGCAAAAGACAAATTCGGTGAATGGTTGCCGGACGATACCGTTGGAGCGTTCCGCGAGTACCACGTGGGGATCAAAGGTCCACTGACTACGCCGGTGGGCGGCGGCATTCGTTCGCTCAACGTCGCGCTGCGGCAGCTCCTCGATCTTTTTGTCTGCCTGCGACCAATTCAGTATTTCAATGGCGTCCCCTCGCCTCTTAAGCATCCGGAAAAAGTTAACATGGTGATCTTCCGCGAAAACACGGAAGACATTTACGCAGGCATCGAATTTGCCGCCGGCACGCCGGATGCGGAAAAGATTCTCGATTTTCTGAAAAAAGAGTTTCCGCAGCAATTCGAGAAAATTCGCTTCGGAACAAAACAGAAAGCAGCGGACTTTTGGAAAAAAGTCGGGGCGCCGGAAAAAGACGACGTTTGCGTGGGAATCGGAATCAAACCGGTCAGTCGATCCGGCACCGTACGCCTGGTGCACAGCGCGATCTCTTATGCAATTGCGAACCGCCGGAAAAGCGTAACGCTGGTCCACAAGGGAAACATCATGAAGTTCACCGAAGGCGCTTTCCGCGACTGGGGCTATGAAGTGGCGAAACAATATTTCGGCGCAAAGGAGGTCGATGGCGGGCCCTGGTGCGAGATTCCCATGGGCAAACCGGGCGCCGGCATTGTGATCAAGGACGCCATCGCCGATAACGCGCTCCAGCAATTTCTCTTGCGGCCAGCAGATTATGACGTGATCGCGACGCTTAATCTGAATGGTGATTACATGAGCGACGCGCTGGCCGCGCAGGTGGGCGGAATCGGAATCGCGCCTGGAGGAAACATCAATTACATCACCGGCCACGCGGTGTTCGAGGCGACCCATGGCACCGCGCCGAAATACGCCAATCAGGACAAGGTCAATCCGGGCTCGGTGATTCTTTCAGGCGAAATGATGTTCCGTTACATGGGCTGGACAGAAGCAGCAGAACTGATTCTGAAAGGCCTAAGGGGCGCGATTGCGAGCAAACATGTTACCTACGATTTCGCGCGCTTGATGGAAGGAGCGACCGAGATCAAGTGTTCGCAATTTGGCGACAATGTCATCGCTCATATGTAAGCAAAATGACGAATGACAAATGCCTAATGACGAAGGAAACCCGAACGAGCAAATGACGAAACAATCTCGATCTTGCACTTCGGGCTTCGGATTTCGTCATTCATTCGTCATTCGTCATTCGTGCTTCGTCATTTTTATCGCTCTCCTAGCAGCAACCAGCACTGCACTCGGAGAGAAACGTAGCATCACGGAAAAGGATCTGTTCGATTTCGTCTGGATTGGAGACCCGCAAGTTTCGCCGGACGGATCGCGAGTGGCGTTTGTGCGCGTGACGGTCAATGACAAGAAGGAAGGTTACAATACTTCCATCTGGACTGTGCCGCTCGAAGGCGGCCAAGAGCCTCATCAACTGACAAAAGGCGATCACGATTCCGTTCCTCGGTGGTCGCCGGATGGAAAATTTTTGCTCTTTCTGCGCGCGACTGAGAAGAATGGCAAGCCCGAGCCGCCACAACTGGCGATCGTGCCAATGGCAGGCGGCGATTCATTTGTCTTTACGGATCTACCGAAAGGCGCGGGAAGTCCGAGCTGGGCGCCGGATGGAAAAACAATCGCGTTCACCAGTGACACAAACGCGGAGGACCTGGCCAAGCAGGAAAAGAAAAAAGCAAAAGAAGAAGAAGCAAAAAAAGCGGGCAGTGGAAATGCTTCCGCAGGCGCAGATGAACGCGAGAGTGATGTTCGCGTGATTACTCGCGCCGTTTAT
>Ga0193730_1000589_pt1 | contig 10243 bp, 9 predicted proteins | sample U1a1metaG_FD_144919 | JGI IMG/M metagenome (GOLD analysis project Ga0193730, IMG submission 144919) | Soil microbial communities from a riparian zone of the East river system, Colorado, United States - U1a1 | ecosystem: Environmental > Terrestrial > Soil > Riparian zone | place: USA: East River...
ACCCCACCAAATGTGTTCCCATTCCGCGGCGAAACGCAGTCTGCCTTTTAGAAGCTCTCGCAGCCGGTCGGATCGTTTCGTCAGTACCTGATAGGTATGCCAGTTGGCCTTGACCATCACTTGGGAAACAGCCTCAACGTATTTGTCTGGAACACCGGTCTGGAAAAGATCGCTCATGGAATTCACGAAGACAAGCTTGGGTGAGCGCCAGGCAAAGGGCTCGGTCAACTTCTCAGGAACTAAACGCAAATCAAATCACTGCTCGTAAGGATGACCCTTCACCCCGCGAAAACGTTCTGCAAAAGTTTCCGCATAACAATGCTTGCAACCCGGGCTGATCTTGGTGCAGCCGCGCACGGGATTCCAGGTGGCGTCGGTCCACTCAATCTTGGAGATTACTGCCAAGACTCACCGCCCAGGGACATCTGATCCGTGTGGTATTTCAGAACGTCATCCCAAAACTTGTAAGCAAGTTCTTTTCGAGAGAAAAGTGCGATGTAATAGAGAGGCAGGTTCTTTTCATCTGATCTAACACGTTTCATTTTGTACAGCGGCGTGGGTAAATAGCCCAGTCCCTCCATGCTCTTAGCAAACTCAGTAGCTAGGGATTTTGGGAATGGTATCGCATCACCTTGCGCTACTTTCCATCGGTCTCGCCACGTCTTAGACCCAAGGAACTCGTCAACTTTAACTGCATCTTCCATCACGTATCGTTTGTATGCCCGGTTTGCATCGCTATATACCCCCAGCAACACCACGAAGTCAACGTACCGGGTTGAAATTTTTCGTAGCGTCTCGAACTTTAGACCGATGTCGAAAGGATCAGCAAAGCAAAGTGAAAGCACTCGATCAGTGCTCGATCCGGAAGGGATCTCAGCCACAATATCGGTCCTACGTTCGTTGCAATCTCCTTCGATGTAAACAACATTTGCATCTGGTGCAATCTGTTTAGCGCGAATCCTCAGAGCCTCAAGCTTCTCGGGATTCTCCTCACAGAAGATGTACTTGTCGAAAGGATCTGGAAGCGTTAGCGCCCTCAATGGAGAACCAGCAATTATCCGTGAAGTCCCACGAACCTTGCTGTAACCAGCACCCGCATAAAGTTCCAGATAGACTCTCCTATCCCACTTGTTCTTCATTCCAGAGGAAAACAATCTGGCGTACAGCGAAACCAGCCGAAGTTTAGTCTCGGTCCATGTGCCGACCTCAGGACAAATGAGACGGTCGTCACTGACGACGAGGCCTTCGTCTTTTGCTGGATTGTCACCTCCCGTCTTTGATCGAGTCCTTGAGGGAAGGCGCTTCATGTTCGCCTTTTATTCGCTACTAACAAAGATTCTACATTTCGGGAGTCATTTCAACACTGAAGAATTTCAAAGCGGGATATTCCCATGCTTCTTCGCCGGATTCTTATCCCGCTTAGTCTCCAGCATCTCTAAAGCCTGTATCAATTTCTTGCGCGTCTCCCGCGGCTGAATCACTGCATCCACAAATCCGCGCTCGGCCGCGATGTAAGGATTGGCAAAGCGCTCGCGGAATTCCTCGATTTTGCTTTGACGAACCTGTTCGCGGTCAGCCGCGCCTTCCAGTTCGCGCTTGTAAACGATATCCACCGCACCCTCCGGCCCCATCACCGCGATTTCTGCGGTAGGCCAAGCATAGTTGACGTCGGTGCGAATGTGTTTGGACGCCATCACGCAGTAAGCTCCCCCGTACGCTTTCCGAGTAATCACTGTCACCTTAGGCACGGTGGCTTCGGCGAAGGCGTAAAGCAATTTGGCGCCGTGCTTAATGATCCCGCCGTACTCCTGATTCGCGCCCGGCAGAAATCCCGGCACATCCTCAAAAGTCACTAGCGGAATATTGAAGCAATCGCAGAAGCGCACGAAGCGCGCACCTTTGAGGGACGCATTGATATCGAGTGTGCCGGCCAGAAACGCTGGCTGGTTGGCGACAATGCCCACCGGACGCCCGTTCAGCCGCGCAAATCCCACGACAATGTTTTTCGCGTAGTGCTCCTGTACTTCGAAGAAGTAGCCGTCGTCCACTACCGCGTGGATGACGTCTTTCATCTCGTATGGAAGGTTCGACTGGTCGGGAACAATTTTCTCCAGCCGGGCGTCGGCGCGATCAATCGGATCGGTGCAAGGCTTGCGTGGCGGATCGTCGAGATTATTGGACGGAACAAAACTCAGCAGCTCGCGCACCATGGATAAACATTCGGCGTCATCGTGCGCCATGAAGTGAGCGACGCCTGAGGTCTCGTTGTGAGTCATAGCGCCGCCCAGCTGGTCTTTGGTGACTTCCTCGTGAGTGACGGTCTTGATCACGTCTGGCCCGGTGATGAACATGTACGAAGTCTTATCCACCATGACGATGAAATCAGTAATCGCCGGCGAATAGACAGCACCTCCGGCACATGGCCCCATGATCGCGGAAATCTGAGGAATGACTCCGCTATACAAAGTGTTGCGCAGAAAGATGTCGGCATATCCCGCCAGCGACATGACGCCTTCCTGAATGCGAGCGCCTCCGGAATCGTTGAGTCCGATCAGCGGCGCACCCATCTTGGCGGCCAGATCCATGATTTTCACGATTTTGCCCGCGTTTGCTTCTGAGAGCGAACCGCCGAACACAGTGAAATCCTGGGCGAAGACAAAGGCCAGCCGCCCCTCGATGCGTCCGTATCCGGTAATAAATCCGTCACCATAATATTTCTGCTCGACCATGCCGAAATCGTTGCAGCGATGGGTGACCAGCTTGTCCGTCTCCTCGAACGTGCCTTCATCCAGCAGGAATTCGATTCGCTCGCGCGCCGACATCTTGCCTTCTTTATGCTGCCGTTCGCGGCGCTGCGCTCCGCCACCCTCTTGGGCGAGGTGGTCGCGCTTCTTGAGCTCTTGCAGCTTTCGTTCCAGGTTCATAGGTTGAAGATTATAGGCGAGACCGGATGGGGTAGGCTTGGACTCCGAACTCAGCTGACGAAACAACTTGCGAGTTGCTGGTGAAATGGCGATGTTACGCCAACAAACCTCGCCCTCCGCTCACCGCAAGTTACTCCCTACCGATGAGCCATTACCCTGATTTCAAATAATTTTGGCCATAGCTTGCCCGCGACGAACGGCATCAAGCCAAACGCTGTTCTTCTTAGGCCAAGCGCCTGGAAGATTTCAGGCGCAGGAGGTGCCAGCAATTTCGCTGCATACTGCGCACCGATTCGCTGGTGAATCTTCCCCCACGAAGTCAAAGACGGGGATAGCTATTGGAAGTGGAAAACTGCTGCACCTGAGAGATCGGGGTGGCCGGGGACGGGCGCGAATGTTGGGATCGTGTGGCAACCGGTCATGCCTCCACTAGCATCAAGAACCCCGCTGATTAGCTGCCCGGCCGCTAATGAGCTCGGAACCTTCGGCCCTCAATTCTATCGGCTCCACTTTTTCACAAGACCCGGCAGGCGGAGTCGGAACGGAGAAGTGTCATGAAGAATGTCATTGGGACCCGAGTGTCGCAAACATGGATGAATATTTCTCTAAGCTCTGCAACGTATACAAGTGTGAGACAAACACTGACGGTAGTCATTGCCATTCTCACGCTGTCAGCGCTTGCCGCGTTGCCCGTGGCAGCACAGTCAGTCGTGGTGGTCTCGCACGACGGTCAGCAGCAATGGCATTCCCGTATCACAGACGGGATTGGCAATCCGGACCCTAGTTATGGATCGGTGACATTCGTGACCGGCCCAGCCACTCCGCCGCGCGGTATTGGCAGCCTTCGCCTGCAAACTAATCTCGGAAAAGGGGACGGCTCGGCGCAGATGCGGAGCACTAGGTATGCCAGCGTTCTGCTGACAAATCTAAGCGAGCTGACCTATTACGCGTATTCGGCGATGAACAACGGGCAGCAATTCCCTTATCTCACGCTCGCTGTCACTTGCTCCAGCTGCGATGGCGGTACTGACACTCTCTTCTTCGAGCCGCCGTACCAGGAGCCGCTAACCGGTAACCCCAGCTGCCCAAATCAGGGGCCAACCGTCATATTGACCTGGCAGAAGTGGGACGCACTGAAAGGGTGCTGGTGGGACAACAATGGTGAACTCGGCTTTGGCGGCCTTCTGGGCGTGCAGCCGCTCTCTGTCTTTACTAGTAACCATCCGGACGCACGGATTCGCAACCCTAGCGGTGTCGGCGGTCTGCGACTCGCAGTCGGTTTCGCGTCCCCGACTGACAATTTTGACGGAAACATCGATATGGTGACCGTAGGTGTAAGCGGCCGAAATATTAGTTACGACTTCGAACCTCCAAGCGGTTGCCAAAAAGGCGATGCCGACGGCGACTTTGAGGACAACAATGGGCACAAGCATCACGGAAAGTTTCACGACGATTCGTGTGAGAACGGCGGCGGACGGGTCGAGGATGATGATCGCGACTCGGGGAAGCACTTCGAATCGACCTCAGTTAACTCGGCAACTTTCACCTTTAACGCAGACAGCGAGATCCTAACGATGGTTGGGAGCGGTCTCGATAACGGCATTCCGGTCGGTTTCACGATGATCGCGGTGGACTACGGCGGTGTTACTCCTGCAATCTACAGCTTGACACTGACGAACGGACGTACTTTCACCGGCGCCCTGGTGAGTGGCAGCCTCCTGCTGCAGTAGGTCCATCGACGGGTTAGGCAATTCGAGGGGCCGGAGATCCGGCCCCCTTTCTTCGAACGATTGCCCCACAAAACCTCGCACCCATACCGCTTCCGACCCGGGCAAAGTGGCAACCCCAATTATTCTTGAAACCTTGAAGATTGTGCCCGGATGACGGACTGCTCGTTAGAACGCTTGACCCAACTTCCATCCTCGAGATGGAAGACAAGGTCGATAAACAGGTGGCAGCACCGGCTGAAACGAGAACACCCAACTTGCACCGAGCGAAGAATCGCTCACATAAGAGTGTGGATGGAAGGGTGGCGACAGTGGCGACTCGGCTGAGAGAAACAACTGACTAACAAAAACCTAGAAGAACCCACTTGACTCCGACCGGCCTTCTCATAGAAGGCGTTTACACCACCAATCGGGATTGTTGGTGTAACGGGATCTTTCGCCAACAATTGAAAGGGCGGAATAAGATCCTGTTTTTCGGTTCATTTCTGTGGGGCGGTATGATTGGGGTTCGACTTCACTTCCCCAAGCTTCATAGCGGGGCGCCACATAGTGTGATTAGCGATAACTATTCCAAACCCGCCCCTAGCGGCTGGTACCGATACTTCTTCCCGTCCCAGAAGATAGCCGAAGTCATCTGATCAGCGCTGGTTTCTTCCGCATAAATCGCCATGACCGGTTTCTTCTTCACCATCAGTTTTCTTACCGCGATCTGTCTGAAGGGCAGATTGATGATGACGAATTTTGCTTTGGGCGTGGCGGAATGCCAGGCTTCCGCTCCGGCGCCGTGAATGATGAGCAGCACCCGGCCACGGGCGAGCGGGTCCTCGGAGGCAAACTGGCTGGTCGCTTTGGTGTCTCCGTAACCGAAGAAGCTATTGTAGGGGTCGACGACTTTGAAGTTGTTCTCGGTTTCATCGATTAACGGATTGGTACACCTTGCAACGATTACGGCATCTTCAGTGCCGTCGCCATCCAGATCGGCCGTATAAGTTGGAGGCCCGGCCATCAGCGAACAAGTGGCGCCAAATTGCTTTTGGACGAAATCGTTACTTATCGCAGTGGCTGACGTCTTAGCCGACGATTGCGCCAGGCTTCCCGGCGCAAGCCCAAGTATCAGCAGAAGGTAGATCCAACGAGGAGAGGCCATGAAACTAATCTAGTCGTCTTCGTTCAGCGAAGATAGAGACATGCGTGGTGACAGGTTACTTTTGGTGGGTGCCGGTCCGCCTGTGGTCTTATTGTCTCGCGAAGTGCTGCCACCCTTTCGGGACCAGTCCTTGAGCCTCGCCGCTCTTGTTTGTCATAAAGACCCTCTTGCCGCGAATAATATGTCCAATCTGCGTCACCGGAACACCCGCGATGCGCGCAGGAATACGGCGTCCGCGCGGGACGGTAAAGAGCAGCTCGTAGTCTTCGCCGCCGTGCAAAGCAAAGCGCAGATCAACTTCTTGTGTGGGTTTTCCAATGACTCCCCGAGGAATTGATTCTCTGACGATCTCGGCGCCGACTCCGCTTTCTTCGCAAATATGGGCCAAGTCGGTGGAGAGCCCATCGCTGATATCGATCATCGCGGTGGCCAAGCCTCTTTCCCGCAGTTCGCGTCCCAGCGAGAGTCGTGGTTCGGGAAAGAAATGAGCCTTGAAGTCACGTGGATGCAGCTTGGATTTCGGTTTCGCCCTCATCCGTTCTAACGTAGCCGCCGAGCCACCCAGGCCTCCGCTTACATAGATACGATCCCCTGGCCGCGCCCCGGAACGAAGAATCGCCTTACCCCTCGGCACTGAGCCAACCACAACAATGTCGGCAAGAATTCCATCCGGCGATTCCGCCGTATCGCCACCCGCCAGGCTGACGCCGGACTTCGCCGCGATCCGCAACAAGCCGCGCAGGAAGCCGTCCACCCATTTCTGCGGCAAGTCGTTTGGCAAAGCCAGCGAGAGAAACGCTGCGATCGGTTCTCCGCCCATGGCGGCGATGTCACTCAGCCCACGGGTAAGGCAGCGATGTCCCACCGACTCGGGAGCATGCCACTCGCGGCGGAAATGAATCCCTTCCAAGCTAAAGTCGGTGGTGACCAGGGTTTCATGACCGGGCGGAAGCCGGAGTACGGCAGAATCGTCGCCGATACCAGTCAGGACGCGATTTCCGGCTCGCGCCTGCTGGCGAATCCGGGCGATCAAGGCTTTTTCGCGAAGAGGCAAAGCGAAGCCAATATAGATGACAAAACGATTCCGCCCAAACCGGCTATGCTCGGCGGTTTTTCTTCAGAGCAACCCCGCTAGCGGCCGGTTTATCTACCCATCACCTCAGTACGGCACACCACTCCCATCCCCACATGCCGGCAGTTGCGGCATCCATGGCTTGGATCGGACGAATCGGCGCAGTTTCCGAAGGTCACTGACGGTAACTGTCCCCAAGGACTATCCGCGGTTACCCGTCCTTGGTAACTGAAGTTTGGTCGCCGTGCCGTTGACAGGGGGAACCTACTTTGTTACCGTTGCCAAGCTGTCTCCTAAGACCATTGACCGAACTAAGTGCTGCATCCGGTAGGGATTGCAGCCAAAAGGTTTTCGGGCCTTACCTGGTTCCGGTAGGACATGGGCAAGCAAGCGTCTCAGAGCCTAATAGGGACGTTGCCCGTAGTCGGAGTGATGCTGACGATCCCCCGCAAGGGCGACCCGTCCGTCAGCGATTCGCTCCTGATCACTAACGGCAGAGGTACATGAGAAAACGTTCTTACATACTTTTTGTCGCGCGCGGTGACGACGGCCAGTTGCGCAAGATCCATATCCCTGTCCACTACCTCTACGTTTTGGTGGTAGGGGCGGCGATTGGCGCGATGAGTCTGACTGGGATTGCCAGTTCTTACCTGCGCATGCTGCTGAAAGTATCCCGCTTCAACCAGCTCCAGACCGAGAAAGAAGACCTCAAGGGGCGCTACTCCAAGTTGGAGCAGGTGGCCAAGGAAAGAGATATTCAGGTCGCTTCGCTGGGTTCGCTGGCGGGCGAGGTTTCTTCTCTTTACGGCTTGAAGTCGGACCCGCTCCTGGTGGCAAACTCACCGGAACAGATTCAGAACTCGGAGGTTACATCCTCCCTTGACCAGCTTTATGCTTTGCGGACTTCTGCTCTGAGCGGCGCGACCATGACCGGCATCTCTCTCGGACTCACCCGCAATGTAACCACGGCAGACTGGGTTCGGGCCAACTCCGCTCCCAACATCTGGCCGGTGGAAGGCCACGTTACCGGATCATTCGGTGAACGAATCGATCCATTTAACGGTGAAGGCGCATTTCACAGCGGAGTCGATATCGCATCATCGTACGGTCAAGGCGTGATGGCGCCCGCCGACGGAGTGGTGGTCTTTGCGGATTTCATGGGCGGCTACGGTCGCGCCATCATGATCGACCACGGTCACGGCATCAGCACACGCTACGGGCATCTGGCCAACTTCGCAGTGACTGCCGGACAGCACGTACATCGCGGCGATACCATCGGCTACGTCGGCCTGAGCGGTCGCAGCACCGGCCCACACCTCCATTACGAAGTTCGCATCAACGACACTCCAGTCAATCCTCATAAATATCTTCGACTCACCTTCGCCCATAGCGGCGGATTCTCCGCCGGAAGCTAGAAAGAAGAGTGTCTAGTTTCTGGTGTCTAGTTTCTAGAAACCAGAAACTGGAAACAAGTTACTGTCTTAAGCCCATCCAGCGTTCTGAAACCACAATCGAATTTCCAGGATTTTGCGGATCGTAGCGCACCGAGGTGCGCAGGCCTAGGCGGCAGGAATGAAGATTGACCAGTTGTCGTAGGTAGGTCACGTCTTGGGATGCTTCGTAAGAAACGCCGGCGACATCGTAATGGTAGATGAGCAAAGTTAAGGGCTTCTGCTCTGAAGACTGCATCTCCTGCACGTCAATCACGGTGCCGTCAGTAATCCGTCCGATTTTGTCGAGCATTTCCCGGCGTTCCCGCTCTAGCGCTTCTGCGGTCCTCGGTTTTCGACGTAAAAGAAGATAAGCGGCCAGCAGTGCACCGGCCACGCCCAGAATCAAACCATAAAGCTGAAGTGGAGTCATGAGGATTCATCAGAATAAAGCCAGAAAGACAATCGTGGAAGAGACAAACTAGGAACCGAGAACAAGTAACTGAGAACTGATTTGTAAAAAGCCCCGTTACTCATCCACCACCTGGTTTCTAAGGACTCCTACTCCTTCGACGCTGACCTCAACCACATCCCCAGCCACGAGCGGACCGACGCCGGCAGGCGTACCTGTCGAAATCAGATCGCCAGGTAAGAGCGTCATGCACTGCGAGATATAGCGGATTACGACGTCGAGGGCAAAAATGAAATCTCGTGTGCTGCCCTGCTGTCGCACCTCGCCGTTGACGCGAGTCTCCACCTGGACGCCGGCCAAAGGGTCAACTTCATCGGTAACCACGGGTCCAACTGGGCAGAACGTATCAAAACCCTTGGCCCGGGTCCACTGGCCATCTTTTTTCTGCAAGTCACGGGCAGTGACATCATTGACGCAGGTGTAGCCGAGTATGTAAGGGTGGACATCCTCATCCGGGCTGACTTTATGGCAGGTCCTGGCCACCACGACGCCGAGTTCGCCTTCGTGGTCCACACGCTCAGAGATTTTCGGCCGTCGAATCTCGCCGCCCGCCGACAACAAAGAAGATGGCGGTTTCAGGAAGATCAAAGGCTCCGCTGGGACATCATGGCCAAACTCCGCCGCGTGCTCACGATAATTTCGGCCCACGCAAATGATCTTGGAAGGCCGGACCGGCGCCCATAGCGCGGCCTCTGCCAAAGGCACCGGCTCCATGCGCTTGGTAGGTACATCTTCCATATCCCCGTTGGAATCTTCCGGAGCGTTGACCAGCAAACGGGTGATCTCTTCCCGGCCCGCCACGGTTTCGACCAAGCCGTACTGAGGCCGGCTACTGAGCTGAAAGCGGCAATATTTCATAGGACAGATATCTAATCACAACAGGATTGTTAGCGCCGGTCTTTAAGATCAAAAAAATCGCGTTGGTTTCCTCTACCGTTTCTCCCCGCTTAGATTACGGCGGAACCCGTACTCCAGCAGCAACACACAAACCAAAGCTCAAAGCCAGCATCTACAACTTGGCTGATTTGGCGAAGTTTGCCGGTATTCCAGGGATTTCCCCTGTCTCTGAATCCCTCGCCGGATGCAACGGGCTCTAAACCGCTGACGAACGAGCCGGCAACGGCTCAGCTGTATTGCTTTTGGGCGGACCTCCCCCGCCAGATATCGGTCGGGCGTGCTATTCGCGCGTGCAGTCGGAACGATGATACTCAGGCGATGTCTCGTTTCTGGGCGCAGTTTTTGTGATTCGCTGTGTACGTAAGCCTCAACCAAGAAGCGTGGAACAGAATCCATGGCCACCCAGTCCCGAGTGCCGGGCGAGCGACGAAAACACGATCCAGGGGTGGAAGAGCGCAGTAAAAGCGGCGCGCCCAAGCCGGTTCCGCACGGAACCTTCCGCTCGGTTGGGCTTGGACTGATCACCGGCGCAGCCGATGACGATCCCTCCGCGATCGGAACTTATGCGACGGCT
>Ga0193730_1000591_pt1 | contig 10236 bp, 8 predicted proteins | sample U1a1metaG_FD_144919 | JGI IMG/M metagenome (GOLD analysis project Ga0193730, IMG submission 144919) | Soil microbial communities from a riparian zone of the East river system, Colorado, United States - U1a1 | ecosystem: Environmental > Terrestrial > Soil > Riparian zone | place: USA: East River...
CTTTGGGCAGTAAGAATTGGTGTCTTAGAAAGTAAGTTTCCTGCCAGCGGAAGTCATAATTCGGAACATTCAGTATCACCTCGTGACGGCCATCAGGATAGACGGCTTCGGTAGTCATGCTCTTTCCACGAAAATGCATGTGAGCAGTATAGGCGAGGGCGGTCACATCTTTCGGCAACGTGTAACAAGAGGTCACCCGGTGATTGTTATCATTTGGTGGAATCAGGAAAAGGTTGTTCCAGATCTCGTACTGTGCGACCTCGTGCTTAACCGGCTCATTAGCAAACACCAAGCCGATGCTGGTGCGATCTTTGACGTCATCGCCGGTATGGTTGCTGTAATGAACCTGAAACTGCAGATAGGAGCCCGCCGGAATTCTCAGCGCGTAACCTGAGGGCCGGGTCTCCGCCAAATGGCCCGGCAAATAGATCCCCGGCACGATGTTCAGATACCCGGATGTCTCGCCCGGGATTCCCCCGCCCTCGGGAGAGGAGCACCCATCGTCCACTACCGGCGCGTCTCGTTTGAGGTGTAACACTTTGCCGGTGCGGTAATGGTATTTGTCGACTCCGGCGTCGGACTTGGCATTCTCTTCTTCTTTCTTCGCCACTTTGTCGGTCGCGATCACCGACACGGTAGCGTGATGCACCACGCGCCGGTCTCCGGGAGCGACCTCGGCCGCCTGCACCCATTTGTCCTCGGTGAAGTTGGTGGGAACGTAGATGTATTCGTAATCATCCTGGCTACCGCCAGCCACGGTAAACTCGGGGATAGTCAGCACCACGTCGGGTTTGATATGCCAGCCTTCGACGAACTGCGGAGCGGGAGGCAGATCTTTCGCATCGCCTTCCTTGGTGCCGCTTCTAACCCAGGCGTCGATCTTCGCGATCTCCTCGTCGGCCAGCCGCGGATCGTTGAGGAAATCGCCCACCTTGGGATCAGCATGCCAGGGTGGCATCTTGCGCTGCACCACCGCGTCACGAATCGCCCGTGCCCAGGGACGAGTCTCCTTATACGTCATCAGCGACATGGGAGCGATGTCGTTCGCCCGATGGCACGCGACGCAGTTCTTATACAAAATCGGAGCTACATCCCGGTTGAAGGTGACTTCCTTCGGAGCACTTGGGACTTCCTGACCTGCTCCCGAGAACAGGAGGCCAAACGCTCCCGCGACAAGGACAAAAACAATTCTGCGCAGAGCCATATGTCCTCCCAAGTTGGCCGCCATGGTTAAGACCCTGCTTTTCTGAGCACAAGGACGAGCGTCCGTTGATCAGGTAGAGCTTACCACCAACCTCTGAGCGTGCGGTCGAGGGAACCGGTCACTGCAGTAACAGCCAGCGACTCGATCCGTAAGCCCGCCGATTCTCCGATCCGCGGCGCTGCGATAAAATTGAACAGGATGAGGCCATAGTCATGTGCAGGAATATCAAAACGCTTTTCAACTTTGATCCGCCCGTTACTGACGAAGAGGTTCGGGCTGCGTCACTTCAGTTCGTGAGAAAAATCAGTGGCTTCAACAAGCCGTCGAAGGCAAACGAGGCATCGTTTCTGGGGGCAGTGGCGGAAGTAGCCGACATCTCGATTCGTCTTCTCCGTTCACTTGAAACAACCGCGCCGCCAAAGAATCGAGAAGAACAGGCGGCAAAAGCGAAGGCTCGCGCTGTAGAGAGACTCGGCGACGCTTGAGGCTGAGACGCAGCTCGGCTGATTACGGTAGCCAAATGCGTTGGGCCTTGATCCCCTCCAAGGAGGGACACCATGCGGGGAAGTCTCTAATCTGTTCAACATTGCCAACATTCGGGGATTTAACAACAACAATTATTCGGGCTTTCTGAATGACGTCACGTCGCCGGAATTTAACAAGCCTTTGCGCACGGCTGGCGGATTCTTTGGTTCGGGCGGACCGCGAGCCTTTCAATTCGCGCTGAGATACGCGTTTTGATCGGAGAGTCGGGCGTGTCGGGTTGTTGGCCTAACTAGGGCTACGGTCACGTGTGGCCGTATCACCTGGGAAGTTTTTCAATTGCCGGTTCGACAAGCTTGACATGCCGACGGCTCTCTGTGGACACGCCCTCGTTGTTCTCCGAGTATCGTATGATTGCCCGCAACAGAAAATCGCCAGTGGTTTGAGGAAACTTAAAATCGTCGTAAGACGTCTCCTGACCAAGAGGCGCAATTCTGAATTGTTTTATTTGAGTAGTTACACGCTGGCCTTGCATGTTCTCGAGCGCCAGGGTCAGCGTGCCCTCCACCTTTCGATATTCGTCGTTCACCAGCATGACGGGAATCGACCGAAGGCGTCCGGATTCAACCGTGGGTTGCCAGAAGCTAAGATAAACGCCGACTGGGGCGAAGGCGTTGCTCATGTAGTCCCGGAACTCTGGATGCAGCTGCAGATTTGTCACGTCGCGAAAATGGTCAGACGTATAGCCTGCTGGATCGCTGCTGGTAAGGTAGACAAAATGGAGCACGCCTGCGTAGCGGCGGTAAGCGCGCCAGTATTCCGTGAGGCCGGCCAGCAGGTACGCGTTCAGAGCGAGCCTTTGTTGCGCACTGGCGTCTTTGCCGAGCAGGGCGGGGTAAAGCTTTTTGGTAAGTTCAGTCGGCGTGCCATCGCGGTTTAACCAAAGCCATCCGTACTCATTCAGGATGAGCGCGTGTCCGCTGGGCGCGCCCGGAGCCATTCCGCCAGGGCTTTCCAGCGTAGTCATGTTGAACGGCGGACCGCCGTCGGCCATGGTCTGAAACTCATAAGGATGATCTTCCACAGGGTCATCCGGGCCTTCCGGAGGGTTATAGCTGTTCTCCCACGGACGGTTCGAGAGGTCCAATCCACGTACTGCAGGGATGATCTTCTCGCCAAAAGCCGAGTCCCAGGTCTCATTGTTTGCGTCCCAAATGACAACGCTGGGATGGTTCCAGTTGTCTCGCATCCACTCTTTATATTCCTGAATCATATCGCCGCTGTCGAAATGGATCTGATTTTCCGGACCGTGCCAATTCTGACCGGTCCAGACAAAGTACTCGTTCTGAATCAAGAGTCCCGTTTCATCGGCGATCTCGAGCCAGCGATCAGGCACAGGGCCGATGCAAAAGCGGAAACTGTTCCAGTGCATTTCATGCGGGATCTGGACCAGCAGCTTTCGCACCCAAGTTTCGTTCCAGGGCAGAGTTCCGGAAAGCGGGTCTTCAAAGAAGCGGTGCAGCGTGATGTTCGAACCGCGCATAAAGTAAACGCGCCCGTTGAGATAGGCGCGTTTGGTTGCGGTGTCGAAACGAAATTCCCTCATGCCAAAACGGGTGGTAGCGGTGTCGCCTCCGGTAGCGGTCTCCAGCACATAAAGGTTGGGCGATTCGGGCGACCACAAACGTGCTCCGGGCACGGTCACTGTCTGGAGTATTACCTTCATCTCGCCGGGAGCGAGGGTTACATGCATCGGTTTTAAAGTTGCCACTATGACATCGGACTTCCAAGGGTGAACTCGCTGCGTAACGTCGAATGAAACCGAGACCTTTTCAAAATTGCGCAAAGCACTCTGCACCACGATGGAACTGTCGGCCAGCCTGGGAGCAACCTGGACGCTTTCGATCGAGGGATTGTCGCTGAGCGCAAGGGAAACGCTATCGTAGATACCGGGAGTCCACCTTATCTTTTCGAAATCTGTGCCGGCGGAAACCGTGGGCGGCAGCACGCCTGGATGCGCGCCGATGCGCACGATCAATTCGTTGCGGCCCTGCCGGATCGCCTGGCGGACGTCAAAAATGGCGGCCGTAAAGCACGGCAGGTGCTCGCCGATTTTCACGCCATTCAGCCAGACCGCCGCTCCAAACTGAGCCTTGTTGATGCGGAGTATGGCCACCGTCCGCACAGTGGGCACCTCAAATGTGCGGCGGTACCAGAACCAGTTGCGTTCCTGGTGCGAGACGCCGGCGTTATGAACAATGGCGCTAGGCGGGATTTTTCCGTCGCGGGCCCGGTTCAGAATAAGCTGCCGGCTGTCGAATTCGTCCACGTGGAGAAACGCCGGCTGGGCGGAGTGCGCGAGGCCCGGCACTGGTACCGTGTGGTTCCACGAGGTCGGGACAGCTTCAGGCTCTCGCGAATCCTCGATGTCCCAAGTGCCGTCAAGCGAGAGCGATGTTCGTTCCGCCGCTCGCAAAGGAAAGGGGAACGCCGCGGCGAGAGAAACAATCGCAATGAGGCACTTAAGCAATCGATCCATTTTGGTGCGGTCGATACTGAGGGCCGCGAAACCACAGGTCAATGGGCTTCTGCACCCCTTTGGCGGAGAAAGGCATTTGAATTTTTCTCCCCTCCCCCGCAGACGCGTAAGCGGCGTACAAGACTTTCATGACGACCAACCCATCTTCTCCAGTTGCCTGGGGCTCCTCTTTTTCGCGCACGCAGCGGGCGAAGTGAGCCATCTCCTGGGGAAAGCCGTAGTTCCACAACTCCTCGAAAACTGGATAACTCCACCCTTTTGTGCTGGGCGCCTTCTCTACTGCGTAGCCGTAACCATTCTCGCTGTAAGTGGGGAGTGCGTTGCCCATGTGAAGATTCGCGTAGGTTACGCCATCCGAGCCGCATACCTCGATCCTGTCGTCCATCCCGCCACGCCGCCCCCAACTGTTCTCGACGATGCCCAGCGCTCCGCCCTCGAATTCCAGGATGCAAAAAGCTTCGTCGTCTCCCCGCGTCTTGTCGGCGTGAACGTACGTCCCCATTTGACAGTACACCGACTGTATCGCGGGACGTCCCAAGAAACAGTAGCAGAACGCGATCCCGTGGCAACCGAGATCCATGAGCGCGCCGCCGCCGCAGCGATCCACATCCCAGAACCATGGAGCATGCGGTCCAAAATGCTTTTCGCTTTGCTTCACGAGATGGATCTTGCCGAACGCGCCATCATCCGCCATTTCTTTTGCCTTAAGGTATTTGGGTGTGAAGAAAAGTTCCTCGGCGTACAACAGCAACACGCCTGCCTGGCGGGTGACGTGAATCATTTGCTCGCATTCCTCGATCGTCATAGCCAGTGGTTTTTCACATACCACGTGCTTGCCCGCCCGTGCGCAGTCGGCGGTCATCTGTGCATGTAGTTTGTTGGGCGCGGCGATGGTGACCATTTCGATGTCGCGCTCTTTGAGCATTTCCCGATAATCGGTAAACACGCGCGGGATACCGTATCTTTTAGCCAATGCCGCCGCGTTTCCAGGGGTGGGCGAAGCAACAGCTACCACTTCTGCCTCCTCCGATGCGATCTTGAAGGAGGCGGCATGGATGTCGGCTTCGAATTGCGAGCCGATGATACCGACTTTTACCTTTCCGTTTTTGGACATGCGCAGATTTCCTCGGTCCCTACTATCGGAAAGACCAGAATTACTAGCTAACGTTTCGGTGTGCAACTTCGGTCGAATCGGCAAGCCCGCGAGCGAAGGCTTGAATGTACGCCGCATTGCAGCCGCAGCAGCCGCCCAGGTACTGAATGCCCTCCGCCTTCGCTTTTTCTGCAAAGCGCTGGAACGCATTTCGCGGAAGCTGGATGGCCTCCATTTCGTCTGGGAATTGCGGCAGACGGGTAAAACAGGGAATCGCGTCAGTAGTTCGAAACGCAGCAGGTTGTGCGGCAATAGGAACGCTGACCGCCTTACGCATCTCCCGAATGATCGCCAACATGCGATCGGGTTCCTGCTCACAGTTGACGCCCACGGCGGCAGCGCCCGCGTCCACCATGGCTCGCGCGCAGGCGGCGGGAGAGTGCCCGTCGGAGCACTGGCTTAATGTCGGACGGAAAGTCATGGTAGCTATGATCGGCAAGTTGCATGCCCGACTGCACTCGATCGCAATCAGCATCTCTTCCAGGTGAAAGAAAGTCTCCAGAATCAGAAAGTCAACTCCTGCGTCAGCGAGCAGACGAACCTGCTCCGTAATCAGATCGCGCACGTGGCTCGCTGCGGAAGGACCTTCCCGTTCGAAGAGTTGTGTCCGTGACACCGAGCCGGCAACCAGGGCACGGCTTCCCGCGACTTCGCGCGCGATGCGCACGGCGGCGGTATTGATGGCTTCCGTTTGCTCTCCGTACCCGGCTCGATTTAGTTTTTCTCGCGTTCCGAAGAAGGTGAGTGCCTGCAATACCTGCGAGCCGGCATTGAGAAATTCCCGGTGCAATTCGCGCAAGGCATCCGGATGCTCGATGGCCACCTCGGGTGTGAATTGTCCGCTTCCTTTGCCAGTGCCGACCTTTTCGCGTCCCGAGCCGCTGTCCACCCAGCCGCGGCGCTCCAGTTCGAGGAGGTATCCTCCGTCGCCCAGGACAACGCCCTGCTTGGCGATTCGTTCCAGTATGTTTTCAGTTTTTCTCATAAGCGTAATTTGGCGTCCCGCTCTGCTGTTGTGCAAAAACGACGGCTGCGGCTCCCACCAAGCCGGCATCGGTTCCCAACTTCGCGGACACGATCGGCAACCCGCGGCTGTTGTCGGCAAAGATGTGTTCGCGACAGCTCCGTTGGAATGCATCCCAATACGCGCCGCCCGCCATACCCAAACCGCCACCCACGACAATCATTTCGGGGTCGAGCACGTTCACCAGAAATGCCACGCTGACTCCGAGAGCCTCACCCGCCGAAGTTAATATTTCTGTGGCATCCTTGTCCCCGTTGGACGCAGCGCGAAAGACCTCTTCGGCGGCACAGTTTTCCGAGAGTTCTCGAGTTTCTGCCTTCCTGGAATATGCGAAGCGCTTAGCAATGGCAGGACCTGAGGCAAACTCTTCCAGCACAGGATGCAGCTTCTCTCCACAGTGGGTACACACCGTGCTCAGCGGACTGCTCGATAACGTGATTGCGTTGCCGTTCGCGCCCTTGAATGGTCGGCCATCCTGCACCAGGCAAGAACTGATCCCGGTTCCCACCGTGACATACGCAAACAGGCGATGTCCCCGCCCCGCGCCGAAGATGGCCTCAGCCACAGCCGCCGCACGAACGTCGGATTCCACTTGCGCGGGAGCGATTCTCGACAATCTCTGCTGAATCGGGAGGTCGCGCCACTGAATCGTGCAACTGCTGGTCACGTTTCCGTCACAGTCCACCAGTTCTGCAACGCCGGCTCCGATGCCGGCCACTTCAATTCCTTCCAGTCGGGACCAGTCCAGCAGTTGCCTGGCAAGATCCTGAGTGTCTTTTAGAACTGGCTCGCCACCTCGTTTGGGATTTGTAGGAATAATCGTCCGATGGAGAATTTCGCCGGAAGGCCATAAGACCACACCTGCCGCAATCTTTGTGCCGCCGATGTCCAATCCGATAGCTCCGAGTTGTGGCTTATTGTTCATCGGCGGGCCGCGTGTGATCGTGAAGATGATGACGATCCTGCCGTTCCTCCACCTGAAGATCGAGAGGACGAAAGCGTGACTGCACCACGATGGCGCGCCTCTCCTTCGCTGCCTTAGTGCTAGCTTCTATAACTTCGAGCAGGTGAATGTCATGTTCGAGGCTGTGCAGCGGCTGGCGTTTTTCTCGCACCGCATTTACCATCTCCGCCAAGCCGTCGGCCCACAACCAGGTTGGGTCGAGTGGCTCAAACTCTTCCCAGCACCCCGCTCTATTTCGCCATATCTCGAAGCCTCGCGGGTCCCAATCATCTCCAAGCAGGTTTGCGGTCCCTTCGGTGCCATAGAATTCGAGCGCCGGACGCCGGTAACGCTGAATGCAATGACTGGAGACCAGCGAGGACAATGCACCATCCTGATGCCTTAAGAGAACGTGTGAAACGTCTGCACCCGCCGTCTCCACTGGCTCACCAGCAATCTGCCTCTCGGCCACCGCAAGGGTTTCGGCGCTCTGAACTTCAACTACAGGTCCGAGAACCGCCGTCAGACTCTTGAGATTGTAAATCCCAACTTCGGCCAGCGGACTCACGCTGCCATCGTGATACCACCGCGCCCAAGTGGAACCTGCATTGCCATAAAGAGCCCGAGCGGAATGCACCTTGCCGATTGCCCCCTCTCGGATACGCCCCCAAAGTGCTCGAAACGTCGGGGCAAGCTGCACGAAGGGCGCGCACATCAAGTGCAGCCTGCGCTTCTGCGCGAGCTCGGCAAGTGCCTGGGCTTCGCAGCGTGTTGCGGTCGCAGGCTTCTCAACTACGACGTGCTTCCCGTGCTCCAGGGCCATTCGCACGAACGCTGAGTGACTCTCTGGAGAAGTGATGATGAGCACGACATCCACATCGGACTGCACGACCTCGGCTGGATCCGCAACCAACTTGATGCCCGGACGACGAGTTTGAAGGTCTCGCCAGGTTTCGTGGCGTCGAGCGCACACTGGTCCGATCTGTGCCAGATCGCGGGGAAGTAAGCGATCCAGGACTTGAAAATACGCCCAGATCACATTGCCGGCCCCGATGATTCCAACTGTTACTGGACGCAATGAGCTTGCTCCTCTGGCGATGCGACCGCGGCCGCAGGCTCATAGGACAACATGGCGCCGCCCGCCACCGCCAGTGCGATGCCGATCCATTGCAGCGACGTCGGCCGTTCCTTGAGGAAGGCCGTGGCCAGGACTATCGTACACAGCGGATACAAGGCCGTAAGCGGAATTGCAACACTGGCCTTCGCTCCTTTCTCGAGGCATTCAAACACTGCCCAGTTCCCCAACCCATTGACCGTTCCGGCAATCAGCCCGACGAATATCACGCGGGTGCTCAGGCCAGCCAGCGTAGTTCCGCTCCACAAGAAGGGAAGCAAAACAACAAATCCGGCGGTGACCCAGATGACCATGGACTGAGCCGAGACCCGGTTAGTTCCCAGCTTCATGAACAAACCATTGACTCCCCACAGCACAATGGCGAAGCCGGCGTATGCCATCCAGTGCATCACGAATTCCTCAAATCGAAAAAATCACGATGGACGCCAGGGCCAGAAGCATGCCCCCGATCTGCACTTTATTCAACCGCTCGTGCAACACGACGAACGCCAGAATAACCGTGAGCACGGGAAAAAGTCCGGTAACTGGAGTGACGAGGGAAACATTTTGTTCTCGCAGGGCGGCATAGTATCCGAGAGTGCCCAGCCCTGTAGCAACACCGCACAAAATGCCGTAAGTAACGCCGCCACGGTCGCGATCTAGCTTCCATCGCATCTGCAAGAGCATCCCACCAGCTACCGGCAGCATGCCCAAAGTAAACAAGATCTGCATCTGTAACGGACTGGCGGCCGCCGATCCGATTTTGGATAAAAAGCCCCACAAGCCCCACCAGAAAATGCACAGCAGCGCATACCAAAGCCAGACAGGGAAGTGCCTGCGGTCAGTCTGCATTCGGAGATGCCTCGGCTTTCTTCCCCAGCAGGCCGTACTCGTCTTCGACTACATAAGAGCAAATCCGAAACGAGTCGCAGTCCACTCCACACAGCCGCGACAATCGTTCTGCCGCGAGCTGAACAGGTAAAACATCAATTACAAACTGCCAGTGCGGAGGCGACGCTGGCAACAGGAATACCAGATCCCCGGCATTTCGCGGAAGATCCTCACCGACGAGCATCACCAATGCGCCCAATTCCCTGAGATCATGGGCTACGGACAAATCCTGATCGCGCATCTGCGCTTGATCAATCCACAGGCAAAACCGCATCCCATGCCTGACAATTTCCTGCGGACCGTGGCGAAAAGCGCTCGTGCTCATTGCGGTAGCGGGCATCTTAACGCCCTCCTCCCACAACAATCGCGCCTCGTAGCAAGTTGCTAAACTGCCGCCACGTGCCAGGAAATAGTAAGGTGCCCCGCTTGCAAGCCAGTTAGACTCCTCCAATTGTTCCTGCCATGAATCCAGGCATTTTCCGGCCTCGGCTATCGCGTGAAGTAAAGGCTTCGCAATCGAAGCGAAGCCCGTCGTAGCCGAACTCGCCAACGCACTGGCAGCAATCAAAAGCGTGGAATAAGCATTCACCGAAATGGCATGATCCAGCGCGGCCGGGACGACGACGGCTACGGCAGATTCCCGGGCGAGAGGACTGTCTGCAGAATTCGTGATGCCGATGATAATAGCGCCGCTGGCCCTTGCCTTGGCCAGCAGCTGAACGATTTCAATGCTGCGGCCGGTGCGAGAGATTGCGACAATGACGGCTCCGCGGGGAATGGCCGCGAAGTGCAGCAACTCGCCAGCTTCCCGCATATACACTGGGCGTGCAGCCAGATCAAACAGTGCGCCCGCGCTCAGAGCCGCATTCCAGCTGGCTCCGATGC
>Ga0193730_1000593_pt1 | contig 10216 bp, 9 predicted proteins | sample U1a1metaG_FD_144919 | JGI IMG/M metagenome (GOLD analysis project Ga0193730, IMG submission 144919) | Soil microbial communities from a riparian zone of the East river system, Colorado, United States - U1a1 | ecosystem: Environmental > Terrestrial > Soil > Riparian zone | place: USA: East River...
TCTGCCACCCACGGTTGCACCCGTCAGCGACTCGAGGGCAAACACCTCGGCATTCGTCGGTACGTTCAGACTACCATTGCCGGTTACCAGCGTAATTGAATAGGTTTGCAGAAAAAAGCCACTCAGCGCGCCGCTTGCCAGTCCGACAAGACTATGTCCCCAAAAGCCAAATCGGTGCTCGTGGGCCGCTGCAGCGGCAACGTGAGCACCAACCAAGCCCGCTATGATTTGAATGATCAAATTGGTTAAGGTCCACACCATGTCGCTGCTTTCACTGCGAGAGACGGAATTTGTTTCTGGATCAGACCGAGGCCGGCTTCGCGGTCGATGAATCCGCGTTCAGCGGAAGCAGGAACGTGATCAGGGAGCATAACAGCAACATGACTGCGGACCCGATCAGGCAGCCCGTGATACCGGCGATCTGATACAGCACCCCGGATAGAGTGATGCCGAGAAGCCGGCCGGCCGCATTAGCGGCATAGTAGAAGCCGACGTCTTCAGCGGCCTTTTCGGATCCGGCGTAGGCCAGAATGAGATAGGAATGCAGGGATGAGTTCACGGCGAATGGCAGTCCGAAAAGCGCCAGTCCGACCACCAATACGAGATCGGGCCGCGCGACATCGGTCGAGTTCATGATAACTGCCAACGCTATCGGCACCGCTGCGAGCACCGCAGCCCAGATCCTCGCCGCCGGCACCTCATGGCTTAAGCCGTCCGCGCTGCGGCTCACGAGCGAAGGTGCGATAGCCTGAATTCCTCCGTAGGCGATGGTCCAGGCAGCCAGGAAGCCGCCTACTTGCAAGAACTTCCAGCCGTAGGCGTAAAGGAAGACGGGTAGGCCGACGACAAACCAGACATCTCGCGCGCCGAACATGAAGATGCGCGCGGCAGCCAATAGGTTCACGCCGCGCGACTTGCCAAACAATTCACGTATGGTTTTCGATGACTTGGCTTTGCCGAGCTGAGAGGGCAGCAGAAGCAGTCCGGCAACGAAGACCACGCCGAGCAACGCGGCCATCATCCAGAGCGCATGCGTGAATCCGACCAAATCGAGCAAAAGGCCGCCGACAAAGAATCCGATGCCCTTCATCGCGTTCTTCGAACCGGTGAACCAGGCCACCCACCGGAATAACTGTCCGCTGCCCTCGGCGGAGGTTGCCTTGATCGCGGACTTGGATGCGGTCTTGGTCAGATCTTTGGCGACGCCGGCAATACCTTGGGCGATCACGACCCACGCAACCGATGCCGCGGCCCCCCATCCCGGATCAAGCGCCGACAACATCAGCAAGCCTGCGATCTGCAGCATCTGGCCAATCGCGAGCATGCGGGGAATGCCGAAACGTGAAGCGAAGTAGCCGCCAGCGAGATTAGCTCCGATCCCAGCCGCCTCATAAAGCAGAAAGAGAAACGCGAGGGTGAACGGGGTATAACCCAGCCGGAAAAAATGAAAGAGAACGAGCATCCGCAACGCGCCGTCCACCAGCGTGAAGCCCCAATAGGATGCTGTAACGATGATGTAGTTTCGGACCATGGCTAGACACCCGCTCGTTGAACGATATTGGCGAGATCGACCATCCGGCAGGCGTACCCGACTTCGTTGTCGTACCAGGCGTAAATCTTCAGCAGTGTTTCGTCCGTGACCATCGTACTCAAAGCGTCGACGATCGAGCTGCGCGGATCGTTATTGTAGTCAGCCGAGACCAGCGCCCGGGTCTCCAGACCCAGGATACCGGCCAAAACGCTTTCCGAGGCCGATTTGAAAAGCCGATTGACCTCTTCGACCGTGGTCGGGCGTTTCAGTTCGAATACGCAGTCCGTCAGGCTGGCGTTCAAGACAGGAACGCGCACGGCGTGGCCGTTCAGCTTGCCTTTAAGCTCCGGGTAGATCAGCGAGATAGCGGTGGCACTCCCGGTGGTCGTAGGTTGCATCGAAAGCATCGCTGATCTTGCGCGTCGAAGATCCTTGTGCGGTGCATCGACGACGACGTTGGTATTGGTCGGATCATGGATCGTCGTGATCTGTCCGTGCCGGATTCCGATCGATTCATGGATGACCTTGACGACCGGCGCCAAACAATTCGTCGTGCATGACGCCGCGGTCAGCAGCCGATGCCGGGCGGGATCGTAGAGTTGGTCGTTGACGCCAACCACGATGTTGAGCGCCGCGTCATCCTTGACGGGAGCCGCAACGATCACGCGTTTGACGCCGCGGTCGAAGTAGGCCTGGAGTTGATCCGGCTTTAGAAATTTTCCGGTGCATTCCAGTACGACGTCGCAGCCGAGATCGCCCCATGCGACGTCGCCGGGCGAAGCGTGCTCGCTGAAGCCAACGCTCTTCTTTCCGAGGGCAATGGAACTGTCGGCCTCCACCCCGATGGATTCGTGCCAACGTCCGTGGATGCTATCGAATTCAAGAAGATGGGCCGCGGCCGCGATGCCGCCTTTGAGTTCGTTGATGTGGACGACATCCAGACGGTTGCCGGCGTGAGGGTCGCTCTCCGGACGCCGTATGCCGCCGAATGCCGAACGCAACACGAGCCTGCCGATACGGCCCATGCCATTGATGCCAACCTTCATTTGGGCTCCTCTTAGGGCGATACGCGCGTCGTGTCGCCGATCTCATCCAGACGCGCTTTGACCGCTATACGGTCGAGAGCGTCGAATGGGAGGCTTGTAAATATCTCGATGCGTCGCCGGATCATCGCGTAGAGCTCGTTTAGAAGTGTGGTCCGCTCGGTCGCCGACCCCCTGAACTGCGCCGGGTCGGGGAGGGGCCATGCTCCGGTGACGAATTGGCCGCCGAGGTCCGGACAAAACTGCCCATTAGGCGCATCGCAGAGCGCGATGATGAAATCCATCCGAGGAGCGTCCGGTCCCTTGAACTCGTCCCAAGACTTGCAATGCAGGTGGGAGACGTCGTGACCGAGGATCTTCAACCGATCCATCACCTCGGGCAGAGGCTCCTTTGCTGGCTCCGCTCCCGCCGAATAGGCGCGGAATCGTCCCCTGCCGATCTTCTCGAGCAGTGCCTCTGCGATGATCGACCGAGCGGAGTTGTGAGTGCACAGGAAGAGAACATTAAACGCGGGTGTCATGAATTTCTCCGTCGGTTCTTCCGCGATCGCTTGGGATGGTAGATCGAAGGCATCCCCACATAGCTCCGGGCGGCCATTGCAGCAGTCCTGCGAGAGAAATTTAAGCAGGCCTCGGAAGCCGCTAACGTCTGCCCGATAGTTCATCGAGCGGCCGTCCTTCTCAGCCGCAATCAGACCGGCGCGGCTCAGGATTCCGAGATGCGTCGACATCGTGTTGTGCGGAACTTCGCACCGTCTGGCGATTTCGCCGGCAGACAGGCTTTCCGGATGCACCGACAGCAGATGGCGCACCGCGGCGAGACGGGTCGGCTGCGCGAGCGATCCAAAGCCCTCGATGGCACTCGCTTCCCGAACGCTTTCGTTCATTGGATTCCCTGAGAAAAGTGCGAATCTTGGAGTCTTGTCCACGAATATCGACAGATTAAGTGGCGTCTGGATGACATTTGCCTCGAAACCTGCGATATTTCAGACCAATCGAGGGAAATATTAATTCCATGCGTCGAGAAATCAAGACATATTTATTGCGAGGAGGGCAAGTCCGGACTATCGGGAGGCTGTCGCTCGGGACAAAGCTGCGCGATATCGCTTGTGTCGGGGGCGGGGCGTCCGGCCAGAAGAAAGCACATTGATGCAAAAGTTCGATTTGCCGCGGCGCTTAGTGGCGGAGGCGCTTGGCACCGCGTTGCTGGTCGCGACCGTGGTCGGCTCCGGCATCATGGCGGAAACCCTCACCAAAGATGTGGCGCTTGCTCTGCTCGGCAATACGCTTCCGACGGGTGCGATCCTTGTGGTCCTGATCACCATTCTAGGACCGATTTCGGGCGCGCATTTCAATCCCGCAGTTTCCTTCGTCTTTGCGCTCAGGCGCGACCTGACCGCGCGCGACGCGCTGTCGTATATGGCCGTGCAGGTGGCTGGCGGTCTTGTCGGAACCATGATGGCGCATGCGATGTTCGCGCTGCCGCTGTTCGAGGCTTCACTCAAGATGCGAACCGGCGGCGCGCAATGGCTGGCTGAAGGCGTGGCCGCGTTCGGCCTGGTCGCAACCATTCTCGCCGGCATCCGCTTCGAGCGCGCTTCGGTGCCGTGGCTGGTCGGCCTCTACATCACGGCGGCGTATTGGTTCACATCCTCGACCTCGTTTGCGAATCCGGCCGTCGCGATCGCGCGATCGATGACCAATACTTTTTCCGGTATCCGTCCCGCTGACCTTCCCGGATTTGTCGCCGCCGAACTCTGTGGCGCGGTCGCGGCGTTAATGCTGATGAGCTGGCTGTTGCGCACAGGAGGCGACGCGCCTCCGATGGCCAAGGAGGCTCAACTGTGAGCATCACGATCTATCACAATCCTGCCTGCGGCACCTCGCGCAACACGCTGGCCATGATCCGGCGAAGTGGCGAGCAGGCGGAGGTCATCGAGTATTTGAAAAACCCGCCGAGCTGGGCGCGGCTGATCGAACTGATCGAGGCGATGGGAATTTCCGTGCGCGCCCTGTTGCGAGAAAAGGGCACGCCCTATGCGGAGCTTGGGCTGGCCGATCCAAATGGAGCGATGACCAATTGCTCGATTTCATGCTGGCGCATCCGATCCTGATCAACCGGCCGATTGTGGTGACGCCGAAGGGCACAAGATTGTGCCGCCCGTCCGAAGTCGTTCTCGATATTCTTCCCGCCCCCCAAATAGGCCGTTTCGTCAAGGAGGACGGCGAAGTTATCGACGCCGCCTCGAGACCAAAGCAAGACGCACGATAACGCCCGGGCAGCGTCGCCGCCCGGGCGCTTCTCGCGGTAAGATAGCTTCGATCTCAGGCGCTGTATTCGATCGACTTAAAGCTCAGATGCTTCACGCCCTCCGGGGCATCGGCTAATTTGCGGATATTGCCCCAGGTTTGCTTATAGTTCGGAATGATGAATTCATTGACGCCGGCCGACACCACGTTGCCTTGAACGCCGGTGGGATAAGCGAACAACATAAAGGTCTGCTTCCGCTTTGCGGTCGGCGTCGGGTAGGCCATGGCCTGCGTTGAGCCGTTGTCGTTGTACACTTCAACGAGATCGCCCTGCTTGAGTTTTAACTCGGCCATGTCGTCGGGGTTCATCTGGATGTACGGGTACGGCATGTGATCCATGACGAACTCGTTGGCCTGATCGAGATAGGCATTCTGCCAGATGATGTTGGCGCGACCGTTGTTGACGAGGAACGGCCACTTCTTGCGCTCATCTTCCTTGCCAGGCGCCTGAAGACCGCGCCATTGGGCCGCCATGAACGTCGCCTTGCCGTCCTTGGAATTGAATTTTCCGTCGGCAAACAGGCGCTTGGTGCCGATGATTTTTCCGTCCTTGAAATCGGTCGCAGGTTCCTGAAAACCGTTGGTCCCCATCGTTCGCAGCCGCTCATAGGTGACAAACTCACCGCCCTTTTCATGGCCGTGATAGCCGTCCATGAAGGCGTCTTCTTCAGTTTTCCAATCAAAACCCTTGAACTTGTCGGCGTATTCTCCCTTACCTTGCTCCCGCAGCACGCGCTCCATATGGTTCGCGATACGCGCAGCGATCAGGCTATCGGGCATCGCTTGGCCCGGCGGGTCCATGTACCTCTCGGTCAAACGCATACGGCGCTCGCCGTTCATCGAAGTGAGATTGGCTTCCCCTGCGGTCGCGGCCGGTAGCCAGACATGGCAGGCCTCGCCGATTTTCGTCGGCACGATATCGACATCGACCGCGAATAACCCGCCCTTTTTGATCGCGCCCGCGATGGCATTCACCAGCGCGGTGCGGTCGCCGTAAGGCACCGACATCATGGCTTCCTTCACCATGTCGGTGCGTTTCTTGTAGGCTTGCTTGAACTTGAAGGCGTTAAGCGTGGTCTTGTAGTGATCGCAAGCCCAGATATGATGAACGCCGCCTTTGCCCTCGATCAGGAGCTTGTCGACATAAGCGGCGGGACGTCCGACATGCGCGTCGGATGGCCTGGAGTAACCTTCCTGATGACCACCCATGCGAACGCAGCCGCCACCGGGACGCCCGATGTTGCCGGTGGCAAGCGCTACATTCACCAGGGCCGCGTTGGTACGGTAATTGTCATTGCCCCAGATGAGGCCTTTCTCATAGGCGAACATCGTCCGCCGCCGCGCGTTGCCTTCCTTCGGCTGGGCAATCCATTCCGCAGATTGGCGGATCTGGTCGGCCGTCAAGCCGGTGAGCCGCACGGCTTCGTCGAGGCTGACATTATTGGCGACGCGCGCGTTATCGAAATTCTTGGTCGAGGCGTCGATGAAGGTCTTGTCGGTCCATCCTTTGTCCGCGATGTAGGTCAGCCAGGCGTTGAACAAGACCAGGTCCGAGCCGGAGTTGATGGCGAGATGCATCACGCCATCCTTGCCTGCTTCCACCTCGCAAGCATTGACGGTAACGGTTCGGCGCGGATCGACAATCACGATCCTTCCGCGCGCGACCGGTTCGGAGCCGAACTCGGTCTTCTTCTTGTCCATTGAACTGCCGCGCAGATTCGGCACCCAATGGTTCAGGAAATAGTTGGTCTGAGTTTCCAGTGCGTTGGTGCCAACCGCAACGATGGTGTCCGCTAGTTCCGCGTCTTCATAGCAGTTGTTGAGTTCGCCCACGCCCATGTCGCGCGTGGCGTGAACCTCGGAATTGTAGGCCGGGCGGTTGTGGATGCGGATGTTCTTGACCTTCATGGCCCCGAAATAGAGCTTGCCCGTGCCCCAGGTATTTTCGTATCCGCCGCCAGCTCCGCCGTGGTCGAAGGCCGAAACGAATAAGCCGTCCTCGCCCATGTCATTGATGACCGCAACGGTCACGCGCGCGACAAGATCGAGCGCATCATCCCAGCCGGTCGGCTGCATCTGCCCGTAACGCCACACCATCGGGTCGGTCAGACGTTGCAGCTGGGTGTTGCGCTGCTGCGAATAGCTCATCTCGGCCATGCGCGCACCGCGCACCGAGCCAAGCCCGGAATTCACGACGCAGTCCTTGTCGGGTTTGATGACGATATGCACGTCGCGGCCGTCCTGGCGCACGATGTTATACATCGATGGCGCGTACCACGCGGCCGTCTCGGCCGGTTGCTGCTTGCCGAGGTCGACGCCGAACTTGTTCTGATCTGCGGCGGTGCCGCCCTGCTTATTGGTCGGCCACGTATACGCCTTGTAGCCGCACCCGACGATGCAGTAATGGCAGGTGACGTTGAATTCCCTTGCGTCCCTGGGGGCGATCGGAAGGCGGTCGATCTGACGCTTGTAAGCCATGATGCTTTCTCCTCACAACACGTTGGACAGGCGGCCGTACAAAAGCTCATCCACGCCTTCGGCATAGATGTCGCCCTTGTCGTCGACGCGCAGAGTGTATTGCGGAAGGTTTTGCGTGGCCTGCCCCCAGACCTGCAGGCCGCCGGACTCACAGTCGAACCGTGAATAGTGCCCCGGGCAATTCATGGTTCTGTCCGTGCCGTTGTAGTTGAGTGGAAATCCCTTGTGCGGACAGATGGTCGAAAAGCCGACGATGTCGCCGTCGGCACCGACGCCGCCAGAGACGCGCTTGCCGAACTTGAGCAATACGCCGGGGGCGTCTGTGTCCGGATATGAGACGGTGAAAGGTTGGTTCGGTTTGAGATCGGAGATGTTGGCAAGCCGGTTGGAAGGATAATCCACCCTGGCCGCTCCGGGCGCGGCCTTGGCTTGAGCCGGCACCATTGTTGCCACCGCAGCTCCCGCTGCGGCAAAACCAGCGCCCCCTAAAAATCGGCGGCGGCCGGCGTCCATCATCTTATCGCAATGGTTCATAGACGTTCTCCTCGGACGCGCCGGTACGCCTACCGGCGAGGTTTCCTCAAGGATTGCACCGGTACGCCTACCGGCCGAGCGTCTCGTTCAGGAATCGTCACACGGCTCCTAAAGCCCAGACGACATGTCGAGATGTCTCGACATGTCTAATAATAGAAACATTCTAGCTTGTCACCTACGTGTCAGTTAAAAGAAGAAGAGAAATTTAGAATCGCAGGATGGGGTCGAATCAATGCGCAAAACGATGCTGGCAGTGGCGAGTCATGCCGGCCCTATCCCATCTGGAAGTAAGTTCAGCGAGGCATATGCGATTTCCGCTCTTTCTGCGCTGGCGCAGCCAACGCGGCTTGCGATCTTCCGTCTATTGATCAAGCATGAACCTGTAGGTATTACCGCTGGAGTGATTGCCGATACCGTCGGTGCGCCGCACAATACACTGTCTTCGCATTTGGCGATCTTGGTCCGCGCGGGCCTGCTGCGGAGCTCGCGCGAAGGACGCACGATCATCTACCGTTCAGACGTGGACGGCATGCAATCGTTGATTTCTTTTTTAATAAATGATTGCTGCAATGGACATCCCGAACTCTGCGGGCTTTTGGGCGTCGACCGGAGCGCGGGATGCGGGTGTGCACCAGCCAAGAAGAAAGCCAGCACCTCAAAGAAACAAATTGCGCGCAGAAGTGGACTAGGTCGCGCTCGATAGTCCTGTTACAGCACTGGCGCATCTGTCACGCGGACGAAATCATAGACAGCCTCATGGTGAGGAGCCGCCAACGGGTCCGCGCGAAGCGCGGCCCGATGATAAGCTCCGCGGCGTCTCGAACCATCCTTCGAGACGCGCGAAGACGCGCTCCTCAGGATGAAGTCTGCATCATCCCGCACGTCTTTCGTCACACACGATTACGCGGCATAATATCGTATGGAACTCACGCCCCGTCTGCGCCTGATGAACTGGCTGGTCAGCCAGGGTCTCACGGGCCTGCCCGAGAACGATCTGATCCGCGGCTTCTGCGAGCGTTGCTGCGCCGAGGGCCTCCACGTGTCGCGCGGGATGGTCTTCATCGATACGCTGCACCCGATTTTCGAGGGCCGCGGCTTTCGCTGGAACGACGCAGAGACCAACGAGAGCCCCGCGTTCGAATATGGTTCGACCAATGAGGGCGAAGCTGCGGACGCCTGGCGGAGTTCGATCTTCTATCACATGCTCGAAAACGGCCATGAGGAACTGCCGCTCGACCTTGCCAGCGGCGCGTCCAACAATTTTAAATTCACCGGCGATCTCGCCGAAAAAGGTCACAAGCATCTCGTAGCCTATGTGCACCAGTTCGGCGAGGCCGGCACCATGGGGCAGATGGACTGCTTCTATTCCTACTGGACAACCCGGCGCGACGAGGGCTTTGGCGCGGAGGGCCTGGCGGCGTTGCGCGACCTGGTGCCCGTGCTGGGACTTGCGATCAAGACCGCGGCGCAGGCCGATATCGCCAAGACGCTGGGCCGGGTCTATCTCGGGCGCGATGCTTCCGAGCAGGTTCTGCGTGGGCGCATTTCGCGCGGCGTGACCGAGCGGATCAAGGCCGTGCTGTGGTTTTCCGACCTGCGCGGCTCGACCGCGATCAGCGAAAGCATTGAACCGGACGAGATCATCCCGTTTCTCAACGACTACGCGCAAGCTTCCATCGACGCGATTCACGACGCCGGCGGCGAAGTGCTGAAACTGATCGGCGATGGCGTGCTGGCCATCTTCACGCACGCCAACATGGCGGTGGCCAAGCGCGCAGCACTTCGCGCCGAACATCGCTTCCGGCACAACGTGAATTCGTTGAACGCCCGCCGCTCCGCCGACGGACGTCCGACCACGTCAGCCTATGTCGGCTTGCATATCGGCGAGGTGTTTTATGGCAATATCGGCAGTGAGGATCGGCTGGACTTCACCGTGGTGGGGCCGGCGGTCAACGAGGTCAGCCGCATCGCGTCGATGTGCCGTTCGGTGGATCGCGAACTCCTGACGTCGTCGGCCTTTCGCGCCGGGCTCGATGCCGCCGGCCGCGATTATCTGGTTTCCACCGGCCGGTTTGCGCTGCGTGGTATCGGCCGCGCGCAGGAGCTTTACACGCTGGATCCCGACATCGCGTCAGATGAAGTCGTGGCGGGGAAGTACGAGCGCTATCTGGCGGTTTAGCCGCAGGTTCGATGCGTTCGCGGGTCGTGTTTATGAGCCCACGGCGTGGTTCGCTCGCGCCCGCATCTTGTAGAGCCCGAGCGCCAGCAATGACGCCACCGTCAGCACGATGCCGAGCGCGAACATCGCGTCATGCGAAAC
>Ga0193730_1000596_pt1 | contig 10187 bp, 12 predicted proteins | sample U1a1metaG_FD_144919 | JGI IMG/M metagenome (GOLD analysis project Ga0193730, IMG submission 144919) | Soil microbial communities from a riparian zone of the East river system, Colorado, United States - U1a1 | ecosystem: Environmental > Terrestrial > Soil > Riparian zone | place: USA: East River...
AGATGGATTTCGCTCGCAAGTGGATCCAGAGGATCCCAACACCGTTTATTCGGAGTCGCAATATGGCGTCCTGGTGCGATATGACAAGCGCACCGGCGAGGAATTACTCATCCAGCCGCAGGAAGGAAAGGGCGAACCGCCGCTGCGCTGGAACTGGGATTCACCGTTGATCATCAGTCCTCACTCGCATACGCGGCTGTACTTTGGCGCCAACAAGCTGTTTCGCAGCGATGATCGCGGTAACACTTGGAAACCGATCAGCGGCGATCTGACTCGCCAGATCGATCGCAACAAGTTGCCGGTGATGGGGAAAGTCTGGGGACCGGACGCGGTAGCGAAGAATCAGTCCACATCGTTTTATGGAAACCTAGTGGCGTTGGCGGAATCGCCGAAGAAGGAGAATCTGATTTATGTGGGGACCGATGATGGTTTGATTCAGGTGACCTCTGATAACGGCGCCAGTTGGACGAAATACGACAAATTTCCGGGCGTACCGGAAAATACTTACGTCAGCCGGCTGGCGGCTTCGCATCACGATGCCAACACGGTGTATGCCGCGTTTGAAAATCACAAGAATGAAGATTTCAAGCCTTATCTGCTGAAGTCTGGCGACTTGGGAAAGACGTGGACGTCCATTGCGGGTAATTTGCCGGAGAATGGCCCGGTGCTGGCCTTTGCCGAGGATCCTGTCAACCCCAACCTGCTATTTGCGGGCACAGAGTTCGGCGCGTTTTTTACCCTGGACGGCGGTAAGAAGTGGACGCAGCTCAAAGGCGGACTACCCACCATCTCGGTGAGGGACATGGTCATCCAGCAACGCGAGAATGACCTGGTGCTGGCCACATTCGGGCGCGGTTTCTACATTCTTGACGACATCACCCCTCTTCGCCAGCTCAAGCCCGACTCGTTGCAGCAGGAAACAATTTTCTTTCCGGTGAAAAATGCGCTCATGTACATTGAGCGACGGCCGCTCGGTGGCAGCAAAAAAGGCTTTCAGGGAGACGCGTTTTACGCTGCTGACAATCCGCCGTTTGGGGCAGCCTTCACTTATTACCTGAAGGAGAAGATAAAGACCAAAAAAGAAAAACGGCAGGAGGCAGAAAAAGAGGCCACTAAGAAAAACCAGCTGCTTCCCTATCCTTCGAATGACGCACTGCGAGCCGAAGCTGAAGAGCCTAAGCCCGAGGTATATCTGATCGTCTATGACGAATCGGGCGCTCCTATCCGCCGGGTCGATGCCGCGGTTGGAGATGGGTTTCATCGCGTGGCCTGGGATTTGCGCTACTTCGCCCCCTCGGTCAGCGAAGAGGAAAAACCCGAAGACGACTTCCCTCCCGTTGGATCGCTGGGGCCGCTGGTCATGCCAGGCAAATACTCTGCGCGGCTATTCAGGAAAGTTGACAGTGTGGTTACAGAGTTGGCGGGAGCGCAGGCATTTACCGTCGCCGCGGATGGCACGGCGGCGATGAATCCGGAAGATCGCGCCGCACAGCAGGACTTCGAGCGCAAGGTCTCGCGTCTTTATCGGGCTGTCTCGGGAGCAATTAATTCTGCCAATGATCTGCAAACCCGCTTGAAAACTATTCGCAAAGCTTTGCAAAATACTCCGGCAGCGGAGCCGCTCGTTGCTGCGGCGGACTCCATCGAGAAACAAGGCAACGAAATATTGCGTGCTTTGCGTGGAGATGTGGCCTTGGCGGCTCGGTACGAAAATGCTCCATCCTCTATCAATGACCGACTCAACGGCATCATGGAAGGGGAACGTTTCGCCATTACCCATCCCACCCAGACACATCAGCAAGCTTATGCCATTGCGTCGGATGAATTTGCTCAGCAGCTGGCAAAGTTACGAAACCTGATTCAGGTGGATTTGGCGAAGCTCGAGAAGGATATGGAGGCGGCGGGAGCCCCGTGGACTCCGGGGCGGTTGCCGGAGTGGCAGGACCAGAAATAGAGGTGTGAACTCATCTAACCTCGCGGGTGCACCGTGCAGTTGGGATGGCCGAGTGGCCCGGGCCTACCCGTACCGAGTCCAATTCCGAAGGACGATTTTCCGCAAGAGAGAATGGAAAATTCTGATCTCAGATGTGAGTTCTCAGTTCTCAGATTGTAGAAGTCAGATGGGCTGTCAGCCCGAGACGAGTGGATTATTCGCCGGTGAGAAACTTGTATTGAACTGTGGTTAGCGGTACCACGGAGAGCCTTCCCTGGCGGACTAGCGGGGAATCTGCGAAGAGCTTGTTGGCTTTGACCTGGGCCAGAGTGACCGGCTCCTTTAACGCGTTTCCAACTTTGATCTTTACTTGTGGATTCTTAGCATCGGAAATGTCGACTGAGACGACCGTTGCCGTGCCGACTGCGCTCTTGTGATCCCCAGTCTCGTAGATTACGAGCCGATCTCCCGGCTTCATAGCACGTAGATTCTTCAAGGCGACAGGATTGGAAACTCCATCCCAAACAGTGCTTTTATCCCGCATCAAGTCGGAGAATGAATATTCGGAGGGCTCGGTCTTGAGCAGATAGTCCATAGAAAGAAATTGTTGATTTCAGCTTGCTAATTCTGTGGCTTCTCGTCTTTCTTTTCGGTTGGGTGGTCTTCGTAAATTGAGTATTGTTGCTGGGGCCGCTTCATCTTCACCGTAATCTCTTCGACGGGTTGGTCGATATCGTAATCCTCCCCAAAGGTCTGGAAGCCCGTGGCCAGAACCTGCACTCGCAGTTTGCCATAGGGGACGCCCTCGAAGCTGGCTTTCCCGTCGGGGTCGGTCTTGAGCTGCAGGCCGCCTCGGGATTGTTTACCGTCTTTCTTCACCGGATGCATGACCACGCTCGCGTTGCGAATGGGCTTGCCGTTGTAATCCTTGATGACCAAAAAATTCAGCAGGGCGCTTTTGTCCTCGGCCACAGCCCCTGCAGCCAACATCGCCAGCGTTATCACCGTCCAGGCTAAAGTCGTTCTCATAGTGCTCTCTGATTTTAAGCCCCTTCGACCTCGGTGTCATCCCGCGGCGCGAGAGCTAACAGGTTGGGGCGAGGCTTCATCTCCGAATCTAAAATTCGCTTGTAATCCCTTGTTATTAATATACTTGCTCAACGTCCAAGTGGTCCCTCTTGACATCTCGCTAACCGCTTCTTTACAATTAGCACTCGCTATATAAGAGTGCTAACACTCTGCTTTAGCGTTCTCCGATGTCCGCAATCTAACCCAAAATTCAACGAAAGACTAATGAAAGGAGTTTGCAACTATGGCTAAATTTACCCCACTCCATGACCGCATCCTGGTGCGTCGTGTGGAAGAAGCTGATACGACCCGTGGCGGCATCATCATTCCCGATAGCGCCAAAGACAAGCCGCAGGAGGGCGAAGTGATCTCCGTCGGTAAGGGCCGCTCTAACGATGAAGGGAAGGTGTTCCCCCTGGCTGTAAAAGAGGGCGACCGTATCCTGTTCGGCAAGTATTCCGGCACCGAAATCAAGCTCGATGGCGAAGATTTCCTGATCATGAAGGAAGACGAAGTCCTGGGAATTCTCTCCGGCGCGGCCAAGAGAGAGACCGCGGGATCGCGCAGGTAGTCGTTGGTCGTTGGCTAAGACCTGACAACGTAGGCAGGCCAGCCCTGCACAAATTCAAAAACTTTTAGGAGAAGACATCTATGGCAAAGCAAATCGTACACGGAGAGGAGTCGCGTCAAGCGATTCTCCGCGGCGTCAACCTTTTGGCTGATGCTGTGAAAGTAACCTTGGGCCCCAAGGGGCGCAACGTTGTGATTGAAAAGAAATTCGGCTCGCCGACCATCACTAAGGACGGCGTCACGGTAGCTAAGGAAATCGAACTCAGAGACGGCCTCGAGAACATGGGCGCGCAGATGGTGCGGGAAGTCGCCAGCAAGACGTCCGACGTAGCCGGCGATGGCACCACTACCGCTACCGTTCTCGCTCAAGCCATTTATCGCGAAGGCGTCAAGACTGTTGCCGCCGGCGCGAACCCGATGGCCATGAAGCGCGGCATTGAAAAGGCCGTAGCCTTGGTTTGTGGCACTGCCGATCCCAAAACTGGCGAACGCGGTAAAGGCGAGCTTGATCGGCTCTCCAAGCCTGTTACCGGCGAAATGATCGCGCAGGTAGGAACGATCTCGGCGAATAACGACGAGACCATCGGCGAGATCGTGGATATCTCTCTCCCTACTTCGTGACTGATCCAGAGCGGATGGAAGCGACTTTGGAAAATGCCTACATCCTGATCAACGAAAAGAAAATCAGCTCGATGAAGGATCTGTTGCCTTTGCTGGAGCAGATTGCCAAGAGCAGCAAGCCATTGCTGATCGTGGCTGAAGATGTTGAGGGCGAGGCACTGGCTACGCTCGTGGTTAACAAACTGCGGGGCACGCTGCAAGTCTGCGCTGTGAAGGCGCCTGGCTTCGGCGACCGTCGCAAGGCCATGTTGCAGGACATTGCTACCCTCACCGGCGGCAAGGCTATCACCGAAGACCTGGGCATCAAGCTGGAGAACGTCCAGATGAGCGATCTCGGCCAAGCCAAGAAGATTACCGTGGACAAGGACAACACCACGATCGTCGAAGGCAAGGGCAAGCACAGTGAGATCGAAGGCCGGGTGAAAGAGATTCGCAGCCAGATTGACAAGACCACCAGCGACTACGATCGCGAGAAGTTGCAGGAGCGGTTGGCGAAGCTGGTCGGTGGCGTGGCTGTGATCAAAGTAGGCGCCGCGACCGAGACGGAAATGAAAGAGAAGAAAGCTCGCGTCGAGGATGCCATGCACGCAACCCGCGCAGCCGTGGAAGAAGGCATTGTCCCCGGCGGCGGCGTGGCTCTGACCCGCTGCGTCAATGCTCTCGACAAGTTGAAGGTCGAGGGAGATGAGCAGATCGGAGTCAACATCGTGAAGCGCGCCCTGCAAGAGCCGCTGCGTCAGATCGCCGAGAATGCCGGCGAAGAAGGCGCAATTGTTCTGGGCAAGATCAACGATTCGAAGGACAACAACTTCGGCTACAACGCCCTGACCGGCGAGTACGAAGATCTGGTTAAAGCAGGTGTGCTCGATCCGACCAAGGTCGTGCGCACTGCCCTGCAGAACGCCGGATCAATCGCTTCGTTGATGCTCACTACCGAGGCGCTAGTCGCGGAGATCCCAGAAGAGAAGAAGGGCGCTCCGGCTGGACCTGGCGGCCACGGCGGCGGTATGGGAGACATGTACTAAGTTAGCGATCAGCACTCAGCAGTCAGCACTCAGCACTCAGCAAAAACGAAAGCCCCGTTCGCGAGAGCGGGGCTTTTTGCTGCTCACAATTCAACTTTATTTTTTCGCGGTGAGACGGTCGGAAATCTTGTCGTATTCGGTTTTGGGCAAAATGCGACGCGTCAGCAAGTCCTTGGGATCATCGTAGGGGCGGCCGGCAATGATCCGATCTGCCTGCACCGGCGTAATTCCGGGAAGCTTCAGCAGGTCTTCTTTGGTTGCAGTGTTCAAATTGAGGGGCTTATCACGGCTCCAGCCTTCGCGCACACCTTCGGCAACGGCTTTGGCGCCCTGCTTGATGTCGGCCGTGGCTTGAGCGGTTTTTTCTTTTATGTCTTCGGAACTCTGGTTTGAACTGCAGGCCACCAGTCCAATCAGTAAAGCAATCATCAACAGGGAGAGATAGTTGAGTAACCGCATGGTGTTTCCCTCCGCCGGGAAAATATCAGCTTACATCGAGGATAAAAACAGTGGGCAGTGGCCAGTGGCTAGCAACGGCAACTGACCCCCTGCCTCCAAACTACTTCTTCTTGTCGCCCTCTTTGGCTTCGCTGACCGCGGCTTTGTGACTGGCCCCAGCGAGTGCGGCCATAAAAGGTGCGGCCGGGGCAGTCGGTTTCACGTTCCCCAGCAAAATTTTGCGGAACGACATTCCCTTTCCGTAGATCGCCTTGGTCGAGTCATCGTCTTGCTCGATGACCGCGCCTTCCAGCGTGAGACCAGCGAATGCGCCTTTGGAACGGGAATAGGTTAACAGTTCAGTGTTCATCTTCCAGTCGGTTCCAGCGGACGCGTGACGTCCCACGGGACCGGCGGCGGCTGAACCTTCACCGCTGATCTGAAATTTGCTGGAGAGCAGATGCTGCAAGCCAGCGTCGTTCATGACCAGCATGACCAGATCCACGCCTTCCACGCCAATCTGAAGACCCCAGCTTCCGCCGCCTACGGAGACAAAGGCGGGAGCGCTCCAGCCGGTCTTGGTGCGGCAACTACCGACACCGCGTCCGTGCTTGCCGCCGACAATGAATCCGCCTTTCACCAAATTCGGAACCACGAGGATACACTTGGCGTTATCCAGCACCTCTTCGGGGATGCCTTTGTCGGGAGTCCCCATAATTTCCTTGAGTACGTCGGCAGCCTTCTGCAGTCGTTCAACCGCGTCCTCACGGGCGGAGGCTGCCCAGCCAAGGCTGGCCAGTCCTACCAAACTTAACAACGACAGAATCAGAAATCGTTTCACAATTGCTCCTGGAAGTTCATAGATTTGTTCGTCACCAAGGGACCGTGCCTCTCGGCAACCTAGTCGCTCGTTTCGCTGAACAGCAGGTCCGGCTTGCGATGACAGGGATGCGAGACTTATTTCAAACTGCGGTTCTACGTCCGCTGAGCAGGTTGATGATCAGAACGATCACGGCCAGCACCAGCAACAGATGAATGAATCCGCCGAAGGTGTAGGAGCTCACCAGTCCGAGCAACCACATAATCAACAGAATCACGAAAATGGTCCAAAGCATAAGTCACCTCACGGGATGGAGTAAGAGACCGCTGCGACAGCAGATACTCTGATGATTCTGCGGGAAAAGAGTTGTCACACATCCGGACTTTGCCGCGATTAGATGGGTACAGGAAACACTGTAGTGATGTTCACAGGCTGGTCAATCGGGCGAATAGGGTATTGTTCCAGCTCTGGATTGGAATGAGAATTCTCGGCGGAGGAAAATATGAATCCCGATGTTTCCAGAAATCCTCAAGAGAGCAAAGACAAGCTGAATTTCAAGTGCTCCGACGTAGGTCCCAAGAACTGTGACTGGCAAGTCAGCGGGAACAGCGAACAAGAAATCATGCCAAAAATCGAGCAGCATGGCCGCGAAAAACACAATATGACCATCGACGACGCAACCCGCAATAAGGTGCGCAGCTCGATTCGGCAGCAAGCGGCGTAAACCGCTATACGGCATTCATTGGAGTGTGCCATTGTCACTCGAAGGGTGGCAAGGGGCCGCCCTTTCCTTATTGCGAGGGTGCACTCTACCGTAGCGCTGGCGCCCCGCCGACTCGATGACGTGGAGCCGACTCCTGCCCGGGACGAAGTAAGATCGCGCAGGTTGCCGAGTAAAAAACAAACTGGCAGCCGTTTGTGGAATAATGGCCGCAACCTTTGGGGGCCGCTGAATGCTTGAATCTATGGTCGCAGTTTTCGCTCACCTTCTGAGTTGGATGTTCCTCATCGGCGGGATCGGGTGCATTCTCGTGATCCCGATCGTCGCCTATAGATTGTTCGCCGTAATCTTCGAACCGGATACTGAGGCCGACATTTAAGAATTGAACGGGCGATTAAGCGGTTTGGCCTGGCGGCGTCTCAAACGCCGGAGCGCCCGTAGGCAATGTGGCTCGGATCGTAGTGCCGCCGGTGTTCGAACTGACTTCGAAGTGTCCTCCAAGCTGGCGCACCCGTTCTTGCATGCCACGAATGCCGACGCCGAGGGTTCCGACCAGTTCCCCAGAGGGACCGAGGGATGTGCGCTCCGTACGGCGGCCGCTGTCCTGTACTTCGAGAGTCACACCATCATTGCCGAGAACGAAACGGACGGTAGCCACCTTGCTGCCGGAATGGCGGTGGACGTTGGTTAAAGCCTCTTGCAGGATACGAAAGAAGGTGATCTCGAGTTCGTGCTTCAGTCGCGGAACCTGTGGGGGGAAGTCCAGATTTATGCGAATGTTGCTTCGCCGGGTAAAACCATCGATGTACCACTGCACTGCGGAAGCCAATCCTACCTCATCGAGCAATGGGGGATGCAGCAGGTAAGACAGGGTGCGAATTTCAGAACTGATTTGTTCGGCCAACACCAGGCATTCGTTCACCGCTGCACTGGCCTTAGGCGGAAGCTCGGGAGCACAAGCGTTGAGCACGGTCAGGTCGAGGCTGAGAGCGACCAATTTCTGACCGGTGCTGTCGTGCAGATCGCGGGCGATGCGTCGGCGCTCTTCGTCCTGAAGTTGAAGCAAACGGCCCGAGAGTTGGCGCAAAGATTCTTCGTCGCGACGGAGATCGTCCTCGACGCGCATTCTCTTAGCTACTTCATTGATTAAGGCGGCGTTGGTTTGGGCCAGTTCCTGTTCCCTATGTCTTTGTTCCGTCAAGTCGGTGGCGATGACGCAAACTCCCTTGAAATCGCCTTCTTGTACACGACTGAGAGAAAGACAAACAGGCAGGAGCTTCTGTCTATCCTTCCCAACGTGCCATACGCTCTCCACCTTTTGTGGTCCTTCCTGAACCTTTTGCAGCAAGGAATCCAAGCTCGTATAGTCGCTGGGTTGCACGACCTCGCTCAAAGGAGAGCCAATCAGCTTTTCCAGAGGGATGTCCAGCATGCGGGCAAAATGCTGGTTGGCAAAAAGAACTAAGCCATCGCTGGTCATGGTGGCCGCGCCTTCGTTCATGGCCTCAACCAGCACGCGGTAAGGATGCTCGGCTCCTTGAAGGGTGAAGACGCGGTCTCCTCCGTCGGGGGCGTAAACGACCAGAGCATCCACTTGCCCGCTTCGAATGGCGCGGAGAGTCTCTTCGAGTTCGTGCAGGCGTGCACGGAGTTCAAGGGCGTCGTCGGAAACCGGCTTCGATGCTCTGCGCTTGCGTGCCATGGCATTACAGGTTGCTATGGATCAGACCTAGTCCCGAAAGCACTCGTTCGCGGTCAGAGAAATCGCCCACCAGAGTCCGCAAGGGGAGCGGAAATTCCTTGATCAGCGTGGGTGCCGCGATAATCTGGTGCTCTCTGGCCAGCGAAGGCTGCTGATAAATATCGATGATTTCAAGATCATAACGTCCCAAAAGAAATTGCTGGCAGATCGACCGGATGTTTAACACAGAGCGGGTTGAACGCGGCGTGGTGCCTGTTATGAACAGGCGAAGCTTATAGTTTGTCGCGATTGAAGGTGGTGGCGGCTTCGGATTCTTTGAACGAAGTTTGCGTATAGATGTCATAGGGCTCCTGCTACGGTGTCAGGAGTGCGGAGGTCGAGTCCGACCAGCACTCTTTCGGTATTGGATAGATCGCCAATGATTTTCCGAATCGGCGTGGGAAGATTGCGTACCAGGGTAGGAATCGCCAGTATTTGATCGCCCCGCGCCAGTTGCGGATTGGCCAGCAGATCGATGATTTCGATGCGATATTGGTCGTCCATGTGCTCTTTACAGATTTTCTTCAAGTTGTTCAGGGCGGTCAAAGACTTGGGAGTTTGCCCGGCAACGTAGAGCCGTAGTTCAAAGAACTGCGTTTTGCTAGGCCGCCGTGCCTGTACTTTTCGTTTCACCGACTGTCTCCTGCCGCCTTGGCCAGAAAAGGCTTCCCTTGGTAGGCAGCGGCTACCTTTCGGATGCGCGCCACTGCCGAGCGTTGCTGGCTACCGCGCCTTTGTTTTTTCTGCCCACCGGTTCGTTCAAGCTTATTCTGTTTGGCAGCGGAGCGAGGGGACACCCCAGTGGCGCCCAGAGCTGCGGGAACTAACTTGACACCGCGATTAGTCAGTAAGAATTCCCGAACCTGGTTGGAATGCGCCATGCCTCGAGACTTGACTACATAGAGACCGCGATTGCGCTCTTCGTTTTCTTCTAACTCGCGCAGCACAACCCAGGTATCAATCAAGGAAGAAATCCCCACTTCGGACTGTTCGGCGTGTTTTCTACTCACGGTCAGACTGGTGAAAACGGCGGTAATCTGATTTGCTTTGAGGAAATCAATCAGGCGCATCAGCATGGACTGGATCTCGCGATCACCGTCCCCGGAAATCAAGTTGGTGATGGGATCAATGACCACTACACGGGGTTTGAACTGATCTACCATCTTGTGCAGCCGTGCCAGGTGCATTTCCAACCCGTGTTCGGTCGGTCGAATGCCGTGAAATTGCAGCAAACCTTTTCTGACCCAAGG
>Ga0193730_1000597_pt1 | contig 10186 bp, 7 predicted proteins | sample U1a1metaG_FD_144919 | JGI IMG/M metagenome (GOLD analysis project Ga0193730, IMG submission 144919) | Soil microbial communities from a riparian zone of the East river system, Colorado, United States - U1a1 | ecosystem: Environmental > Terrestrial > Soil > Riparian zone | place: USA: East River...
TGCGCGCGTTTACCTCGCGCCGGCGAGTGAGTTCCGCGAAGGACACAATGAACCGGCTTTATGTAGTCGAGAACCGCTTTACGCTTACAGGCGCGATGGCGGACCATCGCCTGCGCTGTCCGGCGAGCCAAATTGCAGCGTTTGCGCACGCGCTCGCGGGAAAGATTCACGCTGCGACTAATGACGCCGGCCTCAGTTCTGTAATCGCGAATCTGCAAGTCCCGGCGGGAGCTGCCACTTTCGATGAGCAATGGCTCAGCGAGGCCGCAAATGATCTGATGGCGAAACCTGGCGCGAGCTTGGTGCTCGCAGGTCCAAATCAGCCAGTCGTGGTGCAATTGCTCGTTTATGCAATCAACGCTGCACTCAAAAATCTCGGCCAGACACTGGTCATCCGCCAGGTTCCGCGCAATCCGCGAACAACCGATATTCTGCAACTGGCGGCGGACATAAACGATGGACGCATCAAGCACCTTTTCATTCTCGGAGGCGATCCGGTCTATAATGTGCAGCGCGGTTTGGCAGAGGACCGAGAGACAAAGCTTCCACTTGATTGGAGCGATCTGCAAAAAAAAGTGCCGGAAATTGTGCGCCTCGGCTATCACGAGGATGCCACCTCGGCGTTAAGCAAGTGGCATGTTCCTGCTGCGCATTATCTCGAATCCTGGGGTGATGCGCTCACGTTGGATGGGGCGTACCTGTCGATCCAGCCAATGATTTTGTCGCTTTTCGGCGGCGTCTCCGAAATCGAGTTGCTCAACGCACTGCTCGGTGGACCAAAAACGGAAGGACCAGAACTGGTGCAGGAAACTTTTCGCACGACCAATCCACCGGGCGATTTTCAAACCGCCTGGTCCACCTTTCTCCGGGATGGATTTGCGGCGCACGTTCAATTGCGCGATGAGCCGCCTTCGTTTAACGCAAGCGCGGCAGGCGCGCTCGGGCAAAATTCGTGGGCACTTCCGTCGGCTCCCACGGCAGATGCGCCGGAGATCGTGTTTGTTGGCAGTTACGCGATGGACGACGGCCGCTATGCCAGTAACGGCTGGCTTCAGGAATTACCAGACCCCATCACGAAGCTCACTTGGGACAACGCCGCACTCATGAGTCCCACTTTCGCAAAACGGCTCGGGGTCCAAACAGGTGATTTGGTCCAGATCACGGTGACGGAGAAAGCTAAAGAGCCGATCAAACGCGAGCTGGTCATCGCCGCGCTCGTGTCGCCGGGTCATGCAGAGAATTCGATTACGATCCCGCTCGGTTACGCGCGGAAAATGCCAAGGTTCGATTCGTTGCCGTACTCGGGAGGAGCAGTCGCGGAAGAACCGCAAATCGCGGAACAGAGTGGCTTCAATGGCTATCTCCTGCGCACCGCGACAAATCCGTATTTTGTTGTTGCGGATGGACGCACGATCGAAAGCATCAGGGTCACAAAGACGGGTGGCACTTATCCGCTGTCCATCACTCAGGAACATTTTAGCATTGAAGGCCGCGGCCTTGTCCGGGAAGCGACGCTGGAAGGCTACCGTGCGGACAACGATTTCGCGGAAAAAGTTCCCGGCGAAGAAGAACTGCCGCCTCAGCTGCCGAGCATTTACAAGCATCCGCCACTCGACGCTCCACAGCAGTGGGGAATGAGTGTCGATCTGAATGTTTGCACGGGATGCAGCGCCTGCGTGATCGCCTGCCAAAGCGAGAACAACATCCCGATCGTGGGCAAATTACAAGTGGCCCATGGCCGGGCGATGCACTGGATTCGAATCGACCGCTATTATGCGAGTGAGAAACCATTCAATCAGGACAATGGCGATTGGCCGGAGCATCCGGAGATCGTGCATCAACCAATGATGTGCCAGCACTGCGAGAACGCGCCATGCGAAACGGTTTGCCCGGTCAACGCTACCGTTCACAGCGAAGACGGCCTCAACGTCATGGCCTACAATCGCTGCATCGGCACACGATACTGTGCGAATAACTGCCCCTTCAAGGTTCGCCGCTTCAATTATTTCGATTACAACCAGCGGCCGGTCGGGAAAAAGAAAATCGCCGGCGCATTCGGCATCTACGAAGAATATTTCGCGCCGCTCACGACGAAAGGCGCGCCGGATATCGTGAAGTTGCAGAAAAATCCAAACGTGACGGTGCGGATGCGCGGCGTGATGGAGAAATGCACTTTTTGTGTGCAGCGCATCGAGGAAGCAAAAATCGCCGCGCAGGTGCGCGCTGGCGCTTCAGCCCATACGCGGATCCCGCGCGATTCGTTCACGAGCGCGTGCGCCCAGGCCTGTCCGACTGAGGCGATTGTCTTTGGCGATATCAAGGACCCGGAAAGCCGCGTCTCGAAAATTAAAAAGGAGGACCGTAATTACCGGCTGCTAGAATATTTGAATGTGAACACGCGGACGAGTTACCTCGCGCGCATTCGCAACCCGAATCCGAAAATGCCCGACGCGAGTAAAATTGGTGTGGCAAGCATGAAGCAAAAAGCGTGAACGCGGCGTCGATAATGGGTGTGCTCTGCAATCCGGTTGTCTTCCAGGCTGTTTGCTGAAATGGACGAGACATACACAACATCGGAAAGGGTCGAAGGCGAGGCAGCCGCCGCCGCCGAGCGGCCGCTCGCACGGGTGCCGCTCGTCCTGAACAAGCGGAACTTTAGCTGGCTGACGGAGCGAATATCGGGCGTGGTTGAAAATCCCGCCCCGCGCTGGTGGTGGGTTGCTTTTACAATCACTGCAAGCGTCGCCACGTTTGGCCTTTTCTGTCTCGGTTACCAAATTTCAACCGGGGTCGGCACATGGGGGTTGAATCATCCGGTGGGTTGGGCCTGGGACATCACGAACTTCGTTTTTTGGATCGGTATCGGGCACGCCGGCACACTGATCTCCGCTATCTTGTTTCTGCTTCGACAAAAATGGCGCACCTCGATCAATCGTTCCGCGGAAGCGATGACGCTTTTCGCTGTCATTTGCGCCGCAATTTTCCCTGGCGTGCATGTCGGCCGAGTCTGGATGGCTTGGTATCTGGCGCCATTGCCGAATAACTACGGCATCTGGCCGAACTTCCGCAGCCCGCTCGTGTGGGATGTGTTTGCGGTTTCGACTTACTTCACCGTTTCGGTTTTGTTTTGGTACACCGGGTTGATCCCCGATTTAGCGACGTTACGCGATCGGACCACCTCGAAGATCAGAAAGTTCCTTTTCGGAATCTTCGCGTGTGGCTGGCGCGGCTCGAACCGCAACTGGCGTCATTACGAAATGGCGTATCTACTTCTGGCTGGTCTCTCCACACCGCTGGTTCTTTCCGTGCACAGCGTGGTGTCCTTCGATTTTGCGACATCGATCCTGCCTACATGGCACACCACGATCTTCCCGCCCTACTTCGTCGCCGGCGCGATCTTCGGCGGTTTTGCCATGGTCTTGACGCTGCTTATTCCCGCGCGGGCTATCTTCAAGCTGCACGATATCATTACTCCGCAGCACATCGACAAGATGGCGAAGATCATTTTGCTGACCGGTTCGTTCGTCGCCTACGCCTACACGATGGAGTTTTTCGTAGCTTGGTACAGCGGCAATTCCTACGAGCGCTTTGCGTTTTGGAACCGCATCTTCGGTCCCTACTGGTGGTACTGGTGGGTCGGAATGCTTTTCTGTAATTGCCTTTCACCGCAGCTCTTCTGGTTCCACTGGTGCCGACGAAATATTTTCGTCGTTTATTTCGTTTGCATGTGCGTCAACGCCGGCATGTGGTTCGAACGATTTATCATCATCGTCGGCGGATTGCACCGCGACTTTATTCCCTCCTCTTGGGGCCTGTTTATCCCGACCTGGGTGGACATCTGGACATACATCGGCACGCTCGGGATTTTCACTTCGCTCTTTCTGCTATTCATCCGTTTTTTGCCCATGGTCGCGATGTCGGAAGTGAAGACCGCCGTGCCGGAGGCGGACGTGCATTACGCCTCGCCCAATGGGCAGCATCCGGTGGCCGCCGGCGGGAAGGAGCGAACATGAGGACGCCGTCCGGCCACAAAGTTTATGCGATGGCGGCGGAATATCCGAGTGCGGCCGCGCTTTACGAAGCGGCCAAGCGCGTCCGGGACGCGGGTTTCAGACGTTGGGATGTCTATTCTCCATTCCCGATCCATGGAATGGACGCAGCGATGGGACTGGGAAAATCTTGGTTGAGCGGATGGGTTTTGTTTGGCGGAGTCTCCGGTCTGCTTACCGCCGCCGTGATCGAATTTGGCCCGTCTTCGATTCTTTATCCGCTCGATGTGCACGGTAAACCGACAAACTTTTTCACCGTGCCGGCGTTTTTCCCAATCATGTTCGAACTGACCGTGCTTTTCGGGGCGTTCGCCGCGTTTTTCGCGGTGCTCATCATGAACGGATTGCCGCGCTGGTATCATCCCATGTTTAACTGGGAACGGTTTAGCCGCGTAACCAACGACGGGTTTTTCCTGGCAATTGAAGCGCGCGATCCACGCTTCACCGAAGCTGGCGTGCGCGACCTGCTCGAACAAAGCGGCGGACAGCACATCACGATTGTGCACGAGGAATAATATGCTGCGCGGATTTCTACTGGTCTCTCTTTTGCTTACGATCGCGATCATTGCGGTGTTCGGATTTCGGGGACAAAAAAGCACCGGCTCACCCCTCGAGATTTTTCCCGATATGGTGCGTCAGATGAAAGTGCGCTCACAAGCGCCACTAAGTTTTTTTGCCGATGGTCGAGGTCCGCGTCTGCCTGTCGCCGGCACTGTTCCGATCGGTTACGAGATGCCAAAGGCTGAAAAAACAGCCGCGCCTCAAGCGCATCCGCGTGTCAGCTTCAGTGTCGGCACGGATTACTACAACACGGGCAAAATGGGCGGTAACTGGGGAACAGGTATTCCGGTCGAGGCCACCCCTGAGTTGATGGAACGCGGCCAGCAGCGTTTCAACATCACCTGCGCGATGTGTCATGGCGCCGCGGCTGCAGGCAACGGAATCACCAAACAATACGGCCTCGCGACCGTCGTTACGCTTCAGGATGAACGGATTCGTAAAATGTCGGACGGCGAGATTTTCAACACGATCACCAACGGCAAAAACACCATGATGGCTTACGGACCCAACATCGTTGTCGCCGATCGTTGGGCCATCATCGCATACCTGCGCGCGTTACAACGTAGCCAGAATGCAGCAATTGCCGACGTGCCGGAGGACCATCGCGGCGAACTGGAGAAAAAATGAGCGAGCGTTCACAAGCCGTGCCGACGCCGGAAGGCGAATATTTCGACAGGAGCCGTTTTGCGGGACTTTCACTTCTTCTGGGAGTCATTGCCCTGGTGGCACTGGTGCTCTGCGCCGTCGGTGCGTTTGTCGATCCACATCAGTTCAGTTATTCGTGGCTCTTTGCTTTTGCATTTTTCTTCACCCTCTGCGCCGGCTGCTTTTTCTGGACGATCGTTCATCATGCCACGGACGCGGAATGGTCGGTGGTGGTGCGGCGTCAGTTAGAAAATCTCGCGGCGTTGCTGGTTATTTTGGCGCTGCTCTTTGTGCCAATTCTTCTGCTCCGCCATCATCTTTATGCCTGGATGGACATCCCGCCCGGAGCCGAGCCTTCGCTCGATTCAAAACGCGCCTATCTTAACTGGAGTTTCTTTCTCGGGCGCGCCGTTTTCTTCTTCGGCTTTTTTATCGTCGCCTCGCTTTTTCTGCGCCGATTCTCCGTGCAACAGGATAAAGACGGCAATCCGCGCTTCACGATCTGGATGCGCAAGGTTGCGTTTACCAGCCTGCCGCTGTTTGCGCTGTGTCTGACCTTTGGGGCCTTCGACTGGTTGATGAGCCTGAACTATCACTGGTTTTCAACGATGTTTGGGGTTTACATCTTCGCGGGCGCGGCCGGCAGCTCCATGTCTCTGCTCGTGCTTGTCATTACCGCCCTGCGTCAAGCCGGTTACTTGAAGGACGTCATCACGCTCGAGCATTATCATATCATGGGGAAATGGATGTTCGCCTTCTGTGTTTTTTGGGCCTACATCGGCTTCGGCCAATACATGCTCATCTGGTATGCAAACATGCCGGAAGAGACCGAATATTTTATCACGCGGAACACCGAGTCGTGGTGGGCCTTGAGCATGCTCCTGGTGATCGGACGTTTCTTCGGGCCGTTTGCGATTTTGCTTTTGCGCTCGATCAAAAAGCAGCCACACCGGCTCTGTTACGTCGCGGGATGGATTCTCTGCATGCAAATGCTCGACATGTATCTCGTCATTTTGCCTGCGTTACATGGCACCGGCGTGCATGTAAGCATATGGGATTTGATCTCGCTCATCGCGATCGGCGCAACTCTCGCTTTCGTCTATCTGCAAATCGTGCCGAGGACTTCGCTCTTTCCGATCCGTGATCCGCGCTTGATTGAATCTCTAAGATTAACGAACTGAAATGGCCGAGCCGGAATCTCTTCGCCAGATTGCGCAATCGCGCGCGCCGTTGTCCACGTGGCTCGGAATCGTTCTCCTTTTCGCGCTTTTCGGCGTGATCGTGCTGGCCGTGATTGGACCGGCGCCGCGTGGAAGCGATTACGAGGAGACGCGGGCGAAGAAACGCGCAGAAACTTTGAAAACCACGCGCGATGAAGCCGCCAAGGCTCTAACCACTTACGGTTGGATCGACAAAAACAAAGGCGTGGCACATATCCCGATCGCGCGCGCCATGGAATTAACGGTGGCGCAACTCGCGCAGCAAAAACCAGCGCCAGCCGGGCCAATTGCCACACCCGAAGCTCAGGCTCCGGGAGGCGCGGCCGCGCCTTCGACCGCCCCCTCACCATCGCCGCAGCCGAGTGGCACACCAAAACCTGCTTCAGTTGCTCGCCCCGCCTCGGAGAGTCGCGGTCAACCGGCCGCTGCCATTAATCCGGCGCCTGCGCCACCCGGAACGCAACCCGGCGCATCGGCTTCACCCAGTAACTCGCCGGCGGCTTCCGCTGCCCAACCGAGCCCGGCGGGCCCCCCTTCCTCACCACTACCCGCAGCTTCGCCGGCCGGGTCTCCATCGCCAGTTCCCGGCAAGACACCGTGATGAACATGTCGATCTTTCGAAAAAGAACATGAACGCCACAGAAATTCCGCTGAAAGAACCGTCGGTTTCCGCCGCTGCTGGCGACACGGAGCAAATCGAGCGCGCGTTGATCGACGCTTCCACGCGCGTGCCGGTGTTGATGTTCTATACGTCGGCGATGGTGTGGCTGGTTATCGGTACGTTTCTAGCGGGTTTTGTTTCTTTTAAGCTGCATAGTCCAGACCTGCTTTCGGGAATCAGTTTCCTTACGTGGGGCCGTGTGCGACCCGCCCACATGAACGTGATGGTTTACGGGTGGGCCTCAATGGCAGGAATGGGGACCGCTATCTGGCTAATGGCGCGACTGTGCCGCACCGTGCTTCGACATCCGCTTTTGCTCGTCGCAGGCGCTGGATTTTGGAACTTGGGCGTTCTGCTCGGGGTCGGCGGAATTCTTTGGGGCGACAGCACTGGTTATCAATGGCTCGAGTTTCCGCGGTATGCCGCGATCATTCTTTTCGTTGCGTACATGCTCGTTGCTTCTTGGGCCGTGCTGATGTTTCGCTATCGGCGCGGCGAACAGATTTACATCACCCAATGGTATTTGCTCGGCGCGTTTCTCTGGTTCCCGTGGCTCTACGCGGCCGGGCAATTAATGCTCTTCGTCGTGCCGGTGCAGGGCGTGTTGCAAGCAGCCGTAGGTTGGTGGTACGCGAATAATCTGCTCTTTCTTTGGTTCGGCGCAATCGGCCTCGGCACGGCGTACTACATGATTCCAAAGGTAATCGGCCGCCCCGTTTACAGTTATCATCTGGCGACGATTGGTTTTTGGACGTACGCGCTCTTCTCAAGTTGGACGGGAATGCAACGCCTCGTCGATGGACCGTTTCCGGCCTGGATGATCACGGCCAGCATTGCCGCGACGATTCTCACTTTGATTCCAGTTGCCACAGTCGGTCTCAATCATCACATGACAATGCAGGGCTATTTTCCGCTGCTGCGCTACAGCCCCACGCTGCGGTTCACCGTTTTCGGCGCAATGTCATACACCGTCTTTAGTATCGTGGGCGTGCTCATTTCGCTCCGCTCCGTCGCGCGCTATGCGCAGTTCACGCAAGTCAGCATTGCTTATTCGCATCTGGGACTCTACGCGTTTTTCACCATGGTCATTTTCGGCTCGATGTACTACATCGTGCCGCGGCTCGTTGGACGTGAATGGCGCTACGCCTCGCTGATCAAACTGCATTTCTGGGCGTCGACCTATGGCATCGGGCTGATGATACTGATGCTGCTGGCCGGGGGTTTTCTCCAAGGCGCGAACATGGAGAATCCCACGCTTGCTTTCAGCGAAAGCACCGAAACGGTGCTTCCCTATCTGCGCGGACGCAGTCTTTCCGGTCTGTTGCTCACCGTAGCGCATCTGATTTTTGCCTATCATTTTGTGCTAATGCTTTTGGGTTTGGGCCGAACATCGACAGTCCCGACATTTTTAAATCCAGTTGAGGCGGAGGGTTCCGAAGGTCACTTATGAAAGGACTCGTCCCGCTTTTTCTCGGAATCTTTGGGACCTTCGCTTTCTCATGGGTGGGGTTGACCGTGATCCCGAATTGGCAAATCGGACACCTCAATCCGCAAATGGAGGAGGACGGAACCGACGTTTATCCCCAGCCACAATCGGGAATGGTCGAGCGCGGCGCGCGTGTTTACGCTGCGAACGGCTGCAATTATTGTCACAGCCAGCAAGTGCGCGCCGAGTACGCGGCGGCCGATATTGAGCGGAAATGGGGTGATCGCCGTAGCGCGCCGCGAGATTACATTTTTGAACGATCGGTTTTTCTTGGGAAAATGCGTATGGGTCAGGACCTGGCGAATATCGGCGCGCGCGCGCCGGCCGAACAGGAAAACGCGCCTGGGCCGCCCGCCGGAGGCGCAGCTCCTGCGGGTTCACCCGGGCAACAGCCAGCAGTCGCGCCTCTATCCAGCCCTGCTCGGTCTGGGGCCAGCCCAAATCCGCCGCCAAAAAGTGCCGGTTCTCCCGCGCCAAATGCATTGCCTGCCGTAGCGGGTTCGCCTCCGGAAGCCGCCGGATCGCCGTCGCCGTCTGCTGCTTCACCAGCGCCGAAAGCGCCAGCGCCTCAGGTTCCCAACGCATCGCCTGGTTCGACCTCAGCGCCTGCGGCGGCAAACGCAACCCCTGGAGGGACGACCTCCGTGTCGTCCGGGACGTCGGCGAGTGGCGAACTCCCAATTTACTCCGCTACCTGGCAGCATCGGCATCTTTATTCGCCGCGCAGCATTAACATCGATTCGAACATGCCGTCGTATCGTTTTCTTTATCAAACGCGCCAAATCAGTGATGCGCCTTCCGTCGATGCTTTGCACTTTACCGGCTCCGACGCTCCGCCAGAAGGTTGGGAGATCGTTCCCAATTATGACGCAAAATGTCTCGTCGCCTATTTGATGTCACTCAATCAATCGCATCCGCTGAAAGAAGTCAGATCAGCCGCGCCAGCAGCAGCATCGCCGCCACCGGCGCCCGGAAAATGACAACGCAATGAACGAGGAGACTCCAAAACCGCCGTCGCGTGTTGGCCAGGGAATGGACTACGGCGAACAGGAAGACGTGCAACAGGTGCACGCTGCTATCCAGCGCGAAAAACGGGAACCTCGCGTCGGCGCCGAACCGCTCTCGATTTGGTTGATCGCAGTTTACGGGCTGGCGGTGTTTTTTGGCGGCGCCTATCTGGGTCGTTATTCGGGAAACTTTAGCGGTGAGGCGCTTGACCCGTACGGCGGCGAGCCACAGGCGATGACAAAAGCTGCCGGCCCCCAGGGCGCACAACAGGTTACGGAACTTTCGCCGCGCGATCGCGGCAAAAAGATTTTTGCAGCGAACTGTCAGACTTGTCATCAAGCCAATGGTCTCGGCGTCGCCGGTCAATATCCGCCGCTTGCTGGCTCAGAATTTACCACCGGCGGCTCGCGCCGGCCGGGCATGATTGTCCTCAAGGGTTTGCAAGGCCCCGTCACTGTCAAAGGCCAAAAATTTGGCAGCGCGGTGATGCAGCCATGGGACAAAACATTGACCGACCAAAAGATTGCCGACGTTCTCACGTACGAGCGGAGTGAGT
>Ga0193730_1000598_pt1 | contig 10178 bp, 8 predicted proteins | sample U1a1metaG_FD_144919 | JGI IMG/M metagenome (GOLD analysis project Ga0193730, IMG submission 144919) | Soil microbial communities from a riparian zone of the East river system, Colorado, United States - U1a1 | ecosystem: Environmental > Terrestrial > Soil > Riparian zone | place: USA: East River...
ATTCCGGACCAGCCGGCCGCGATCGGGGACGGCACGCCGCTCCTGAATGTACAGGGCCTGAGCAAGACGTTCCATGCCCGCCGGTCCGCCGGCAGGTTGGCTCGTGTTTTCCGCAGGTGCTTCGGGCGTGTCGACGCCGCCGATGCCGCCGGTCGCTCGACCGAAACATATGCGGTCCGCGACCTTAGCCTCACGCTGAAGCGCGGCGCTCGACTTGGAATCGTGGGGGAATCCGGCAGCGGCAAGACCACCACGTCCCGCATGATCGCGCGCCTGCTCGATCAAACCCAGGGCAGCATCGAGTTCGATGGCGCCAATATAGGTGCCGTTCCGAGTGCGACCTTCAACCGGTCGGCGGTGCGTCACCGCATCCAGGTGGTGTTTCAGGATCCCCTCGGCAGCCTCAATCCGCGCTTCAGCGCTTATCAAGCCATTCTCAATCCGCTCCGCCGCGCCGAGCCGTCAATCTCCCGGGAAACGCAGCGCCTGCGTGTCGTCGAGGCCGCACAGCAGGCCGGTTTCGATCCGATGCTGCTCAGCCGTTTTCCGCATCAATTGTCCGGCGGTCAACAGGCGCGCGTCGGAATTGCGCGCGCGCTGGTGGTCAAGCCGGAGCTCCTGATTCTGGACGAGCCGACCTCCGCCCTCGATGTTTCCATCCAGGCCCTGGTGCTCAACCAGCTGGATCTGCTGCAACGCGAGTTGAACCTGACCTATATTCTGGTGAGCCACGATCTCAACGTTATCAGGCTGATGTGCGACAGCGTGCTGGTCATGCGCTTCGGCCGGGTGGTCGAAGCCGGTGACGTAGAGACGATTTTTCAATCGCCCTCACATCCCTATACGCGGGAGCTTATCGACGCCGTGCCGCATTTGCCTGCGCAGATTGTGGAGAACGTGCTGTGAGCATCGCCGATATTCTTGATGAACAGCCGCCCGCGGCAGTCCCTAAGCTCGTGGCGCCCTGGCGTATCGGCGTCGACGTCGGCGGCACCTTTACCGACCTCGTCATCGCCGATGGCGCCGGCGCCCTCTTTACGTTCAAGGCGCCGACCGATCCCTCAAATCCGGCGGCGGGGGTGATGGCGACGGTTGAGCTGGCGGCCCACGGACTGGGGCTTTCGGTTCCGGACGTGCTCGGCAATTGCCTTGTGTTCGTGCACGGCTCGACCATTGCCACCAACACCATCCTGGAGCGCAAGGGTGCCGTGGTGGGCCTGCTGACGACGGAAGGCTTTCGCGACTCGCTCGAAATCCGGCGCGGCTTTCGGGAGGACGCCTGGGACCATCGCACGCCGTTTCCGGAAGCTCTGGTGCCGCGCAGTCGCCGTCTTCCGGTTTCGGAGCGGATCGACAAATACGGCCTCTCCGAGCGCCCACTCGATCCGGACAGCGTTGTCGCCGCGCTGGACGCCTTTCAGCGTGACGGGGTGACATCGATCGCGATCTGCTTTCTCAACAGCTTTCGTAACGACAGGCATGAGCGCGCCTGCGCGGAATTGATCCGTCAGCGCTGGCCGGAAATGTGGCTGTCGATTTCGGCGGATATCGCGCCTGTGATGGGTGAGTACGAACGAACCTCCACGACGGTGCTGAATGCCTATGTGACGCCAAGGGTGGTGCCCTATCTGCGTCAGCTCGAGGGCGACTTGCGGGCGCGGGGGCTGGCCCATCCGTTGCTGCTGATCCAAAGCAATGGCGGTGCGGCAAGCGTTGAGCAGCTCACCGACCGGGCGGTGATGCTCTCCCTGTCAGGCCCCGCCGCCGGCGCCAGCGCGCTTCGTGCGGTGGCCGAGATGTCGGGACGGGACGATCTGCTGCTGATGGAGATCGGCGGCACCAGTTGCGACGTCACCTTGATGAATGGCGGCGAAATCGCGATGGTCGATGCGTTTGCGCTCAACGACTATCATTTCACGCTGCCTTCGGTGGATATCCATTCGATCAGCGGCGGGGGCGGCACCATCGCGTCAGTCGATTCCGGCGGCCTGCTGCAGGTTGGCCCGCACTGCGCCGGCGCCCGCCCTGGGCCGGCCTGTTACGGCTTCGGCGGTGACAATGCGACCGTGACGGATGCGCAGGTGGTGCTGGGACGGCTGCACTCCGGTGCGTTCGCCAATGGATTGATCAAGCTCGATGCCGAGCGCGCCCGCGAGGCGATCGAACGGCATATCGGCTCGCGGCTTGGACTGGATGTCGTGATCGCGGCATCCGGCATCATCCGGGTGTTGGAGCAAAGCTTGCAGCATGCGATCGAACGCATCAGCGTCGAGCGCGGGCATGATCCGCGCCGGTTCACGCTGGTCGCAGGAGGCGGCGCCGGGGCGCTTCATGCCGTCGCCGTCGCCCGTTCGCTTGGTTGCCGGACGGTCTATGTGCCGCGGCTCGCTGGGGTCTTCTGCGCATTCGGCATGTGCAGTACCGATATCCGTCAGGATTTTCGCATGACGTGGCTGCGATCGCTGGACGAGAGTTGCCTGAAGGACGTCGAGAACGGTTTTTCCGAGCTGATATCGATGGCGCAAGCGCGGCTCGCCGTCAGCGGGTTTTCCCCGTCCGATCTGAGCTTTGAGAGAGCCTTTGATCTGCGTTATCTCGGCCAGCAATGGACGTTGCAGGTGCCGGCCCCGAGCCTTGACATGGACCGCATACGCGCCGACTTCGAGGCACGGCACGACCGCCAATTCGGCCATCATCAGCCGAACGGACAGATCGAGATCGTTCATCTCCGGCTGGCCGGGATCGGCCGCCTTGCCCAGCCGCGGTCTCCCGATCATGCAAAAATAGACATCGAACCGGTCGCGTATGAGCACCGCCGCGTTCATCTCGATATGCACACGGGCTTTCAAGCAGTTCCGATCTACGACGGCAATCAACTGCGGCCGGGACAAAAACTAGACGGGCCGGCACTTGTTGAGGAGAGGAACACCACCATTCTGGTTGGACCCGGCGACCGGCTGGAGGTCGACGCCAGCGACAATTTCCTGATTCACGTGGCGGCGTTGGCGGGGGCTGTCGCATGATTGACGATCCGATCGGCCTCGCGCTGGTGCAGAAGCAGCTCGATCACATCGCCCGGCAGATGGGGTGGGTGATGATGCGCACCGCGCGCAGCCCGATCTTCAGCCAGTCGCACGATTTCTCCTGCTTTATCGGCGACGCCCAGGGCAATGTGGTGTCGCAGGCTGACGGGCTGCCGATCCACACCGGCGGCGGTGGATTTGCCATCAGGGCCGTGCTCGACAGTTTTGCAGGCGAGATCGCCGAGGGCGATGTCTTCATTCTCAGCGATCCCTATGAAGCGGGCGGCAATCATCTGCCGGACTGGACGATTGTGCGTCCGGTATTTGTGCGCGGCCAGATACTCGCGTTCTGCTGCAACCGCGCCCATCAATCCGATATCGGCGGCGGTGCAGCCGGCACCTACAATCCTGCCGCGACTGAAATCTTTCACGAGGGTATTCGCCTGCCGGTGCTGCGCCTGGTAGATGCGGGGACGACGCGCAAGGATCTTTGGCGGCTCCTCCTGCTCAACTCGCGCTGCCCGGATCTGCTCGACGGCGATCTGCGCGCCATGATTGGCTCGACGGAGATTGGAGCGGCGCGGGTCGCCGATGCCTTGTCGGCGCTGCCAGGCGACACGGTGCTGGATTATCTTCAGGGAATTCTCGGTTACGCCGAGCGGCTGGTGCGCGACGAAATCGGCCGCTTGCCCTGCGGCGAGTATGAGGGCGAGGACGAGAGCGACAATGACTGCTTTGGTCCTGCAGAAAATAAGGTTCGGGTGCGTATCACGGTGTCAAAAGCTGGCATCCATGTCGATTTCACCGGCAGTTCACCGCAGATCGCCGGGTTCAAGAATTCCTCGATAGCCAACACCTATTCGAGCGTCTATCTCGCCGTCATTTCCTTTCTGGCTCCGCATTTGCCGAAGAATGACGGCGCATTCCGGCCGATCACGGTGTTGGCTCCCTTGGGGACCATCGTCAATGCCCGGCCGCCGGCGCCGATGACAATGAACACGGTATTTCCGGCAACCAACATCGTTCACGCCTGCTGGAAGGCGCTGGCCGCCTGCGATCCGCCACGGGCCTGTGCGGGGTGGGGCAAGTCGCTGCATTGCGTCACCTCGGGACGGACGCCGGGCGGCGAAAGCTTCGTGATGTATCACTGGCACGGGCTTCCGGCTGCCGGAGCGGTGCAAGGCCGGGTTTCCCGCCATGGGGACCGTGCCGACGCTGTGCGGGCTTCGATTGCCGAACGTTGAAGCCTACGAGCAATTGTATCCGGTCACGATCCGAAAGTATGAAATGCGCAGGGATGGTGAAGGTGCCGGCGAATTCCGCGGCGGATCCGGCATCGACTATATCGCGGATGTCGACGCTGCGGCTGAATGGTCATTTCGCGGCGAGGGTGCCCATGGCCTGACCGCGTTTGGCATCAATGGCGGCATCGCCGGGCAGTCAGGCTCGCTGACACTGAGCACGCCGGACGCCAGGCCGATCGATGTCCCGCAATTCGGTGTGCGCCATCTGGGGCCGATGCGCATTGTCATCGCTTCTCCCGGGGGAGGCGGTTTTGGTGATCCCAAAAAGCGAGATCCGAACGCCGTGTTGCGCGACGTTGCCGACGGCATCGTCAGCCCGGCGAAAGCTCTGAAGATCTACGGAGTCGTTCTGGCCGATAGCCCGCTTCGCGTCGACCACGACGCAACTTGCGCGGCGCGTGCGCGAACGGATCCGTCGAGAACGACCGAAACCCCGGACGTCATGGAGAGCATAGGGTGAGCCAGACCAAGCTGTTGCAGACGCCTGCACCGTACGCGGGAACAAAATCCGAAGCGAGCTTCGCGCGCGCCCAAAAGATATTCCCCGACGGGACGGCACGTGTGACCATCGAGCGGGACCCGGGTCCCCGCTACGTTCAGCGCGGTGTTGGCAGCTACTTCATCGATCTGGATGGCCGGCGATTTCTCGATCTCAATTGCAATTTCACGACGCTGATTCACGGTCACGCCTTTGCGCCGGTGGTCGAAGCGGTGACCCGGCAGCTGCAAAGCGGGACCTGCTTTGCAAACCCAACCGAAATCGAGATTGCGTTGGCTGAACTGCTTTGCGATCGGATACCGAACCTCGATCGCATCCGGTTCGTCAATACCGGCACCGAAGCCGTGATGTTCGCGGTCAAGGCGGCGCGCGCCTTTACCGGCCGCTCGAAGATCGCCAAGATCGAAGGCGCCTATCATGGCGGCTATGACTGTGTAGAAGTCAGCCAGGCATCGACGCCGGAAAACTGGGGCGATGCTGCCGCTCCGAACTCAACGCCGTTTTATAGCGGCATGCCGCAAAGCGTGCTCGATGAGGTCGTCGTGCTTCGCTTCAATGACACGGAGGGAGCACGCCGGCTGTTGTCGGCGCATGGCGGCGAGCTCGCGGCGATCGTACTCGATCCGATGCCCAGCCGCGGCGGGCTGACCAGGCCGACGCCGGAATTCATCGCTGCCGTTCAGCAAACGGCCGCGGCCAACGACATCCTTGTGATCGCTGACGAGGTGCTGAATCTTCGGCAGGGATTCCAGGGGGCATCCGCGCGCTACGGTCTGTTGCCCGACCTGATCGCCATGGGAAAAATCATCGGTGGCGGCCTTCCGATCGGCGCGGTCGGCGGCCGCCGTCATCTGATGAGTGTCTTCGACGCGTCCGCCGGCCGGCCGCTATTGCCTCAGGGCGGCACGTTTTCCGCGAATCCGCTGTCAATGGTTGCGGGCCTTGCGTGCATGCAGGCGCTGGATCACACGGCCTTCGAGCATCTGGAGCAACTTGGCGAGACTGTCAGGGACGGCCTCAAGCGCAGCATCACCAAACGCGACGCGCCCATGAGCGTGACCGGTGCTGCCTCGCTGTTTCGAATCCACCCGATGCGCCGCCCGCCCGGCGATTTTCGCGAGGCCTATCAGCCGCCAGGAGCCGCGGCCCTGATGAAAGCGGTCAGCCGGTTTTTTTCGGAGAACGGCGTCGCGCTGCCGAATGGCGCGTCCGCCTGTTTGTCGACCCCGATGGGAGAAACTGATGCGACGTTGATCGTCGAGGTGTTTGACCGATTCCTCGATACGCATGCCGGCCTGCTGGATCAGCTGGAGAGGCTGTTATGACCGGACCCGACAGCTGTGTGGCCTGGGCTTTGCGCTGTCGCGGTGTCGAGGTCATTTGCGCCATAGCCGCCTTACCAGAACCCGGCGCTCGACAAGGAGATCGATGCCGCTCGCGCTACAGCGGCCAGCGGCGATAGGCTCCTCAGCGATGAACCGTAGCCTGACATCATTGGACGTGTTGGTGCGGTAGTGCGGATGGAGACGGGACCACGAACGGGCCCGTGATCCGCGTGCGGACGGCGGGGCTGCAGGCCTTTAAACACGTGTACCGAAGGATTGTGTGGAGATATCGCAGATCCGAAAATCCGATATCCGCCTCGCCTGGCTCGAACGACCGGTTCTGGCGCGAGAGCGACCACCGGCATGGAAGCCGGTGGTCGACGATTAGAGTTCAATCTGTTCAGCCATATTCAAGGCGTCGTCCACCTCAATCCCGAGATATCGGACGGTGCTTTCCAATTTCGTATGACCGAGAAGAAGTTGGACTGCACGCAAGTTGCCGGTCTTGCGATAAATCTGGGCAGCCTTTGTGCGGCGCATCGAGTGTGTGCCGTAAGATGCCGATTCTAAGCCGATGCTCCTGACCCAGCGATGCACCAGCCGGGCATGTTGGCGGGTTGAAATGCGAGGACTAGCATGAATTCGAGTTGGAAAGAGGTATCGGGAGCCGGTGGCCCGCAGCGTCGGTAGCCAGGCTTCAACCGAATTCCTCGACTGCTCCGAGATCTCAAACTGAACTGGTCGACCTGTCTTCTTTTGGACAATAGTCGTTCGACGCCGCACATTTGTTCCCGAGCAAACGTCGTCCAGTCGCAGTTTGACCAGATCACAGGCGCGAAGTTTACTGTCGATTGCTAGGTTAAAGATCACAAGGTCACGCATTGACCTCGCAATTTCTAGACGGACTCGAATAGACCATACGTGCTTGGGCTCAAGAGGTTTCTTTTGGCCGACGAGCAATCCTTTATTCCAAGGTTGTTGGCAACGATCGACGGGGCGTGCAGGCATACGCAATTCTCCGCCATCCCGCCCTCCGCGTCGCTCTATCGCGAGCGAATGACCTTAGTGCCGACTGAGCATTAAGGTTTTTCCCCACATGCGAGCTCACGACCGGCCGCTTCTGGCGCGATGCGGCCATTCGCGCGCTAGGTCGCAGCCATGAAGGTTGCTGCCGATCGCAAGCGCGGCCTTCAATCTGGAGCCGGGTCGGCTTAGCGCGGTCGAGCCTCAATCACATTGTGGAGGCCGGCGGGAAAAACGAAGGTCAACTCGAAGCCTGACCTGCCAAAGAGGTCTGAAAATTCCTCGCGCGTTCGCTCTCGCCCACCCGGCGAGACCAGCATATTCAGATCGCTGAACTTGGCTGCCGGCATTTCATTAGGGGGCGCGATGAGCCGCTCGATGAGAAGCAATTTTGCAGTTTGCCGCATCGCGCGTCGGCACACTTTTAATATGGCGATGGCTTCGTCGTCTTCCCAATCGTGAATCACTACCCGCATCAGATAAGCATCACCGTCTTCAGGTACCGCTTCGAAGAAATTTCCGCCCACGATATCGCACCGCTCGATTACGCCGCGTTCCGCGAGTACAGCCTTTGCTCCCGCAACAACGTCCGACTGATCGAACAGCGTTCCGCGCATGTGAGGGTGAGCGCGCAGGATCGCGGCCAGCATCAAACCCTGCCCCCCGCCGACGTCTACCATGTGGCGAAACGAGGAAAAATCATAAGCGTGGATCACGGCTTCGGCACTGCCGCGCGAAAGTTGGCTCATTGCTCGGTCGAACGCGGCACCGTGTTCGGGGTGCTCTGCACGGAATTGCCACACGTCCTTGCCGTTTAGATCTTGAAATGCGTTCTCGCCGGTTTGGACACTGTGCAATAAATGACCCCACACCTGCCAAAAATAGGGACCTCCGACAAGTTCCGCCCACGCTCCAATCGGCGTCGCGGAGTCCGTACGCAAACAATCACTCATGGGAGTGAGCGTAAACTTACGGCCTTCGTCTTCCCGGAAAACACCCACCGCAGCGAGCGCACGCAACAGTCGGTACAGCGAGTCTGGATGGCTTTTTGTCAGCTCTGCAAGTTCGCTGGCCGAACGAGCCCCGTCATTCAGGTGGTCAGCGACTCGCAAAGTTGACGCGACACGGATTGCCTGCGCGATCTGAAAACCATTGATCAGGTCCAGCAGAGTCAGTCGCGGGTCGGATGTCACTTGACGAGCCTCCCCTCTATCACTGGGTCGCTCTAAAATCGATCGCTTTTGCGAGATCAGCAAGGCGTCGACGGTATTCATCCAGCAAAGCGGCGAACTCGGCCGCGGTGCCTGATCGTGCGGCCTGTCCAACTGCGGCCAGTTTTTCACGAACACTGGCATCGTTTGCGACGGCGCGGACATCAGATGCAATCCGGTCGCGCAATGCTTCTGGCATTCCGCGTTTGCCGAAAAATCCCAAGGTGCCATCCATTCGAAGCTCTGGGAATCCAGCTTCGGTCACGGTCGGCACGTCCGGGGCAAGCGGCGCGCGAACGTCGCTCGCGACCGCCAGGAGCCGCGCTCTGCCTGACTGCACTTGCGGCATAAGCACACCCAGCGCGTGAACGTATAGATCTATGCGGCCTTCGCCAAGATCCTGGAGTGCAGGGGCAAGATCACGATAGGAAATAGCAGCAAGATCCAATTTCGACTTTTTGAAGAACCCTCCGACAACGAGGGGCGGAAGCCCGGGCGAACTGGCCCAGTTCAGCTTGCTCGGTTGATCGCGAGCCGTTTGAACCAAACCGGCGAGCGAACGGATCGAACTCCTTTCAGTGGCCGCTATCGCAAGGACAACGTCCGAAGTCGGAGCGATCGGGACCAATTCACGAATCGGATCATAGGGAAGTTTCTCGTGCGTAATCGGATGGACGGTAAATACGGCCGAGATTGAATAAAGCAGGGTATGATCGTCGTCGGTACCAAGAAAGGCGGAGACGCCGATCACTCCATCGGCGCCGGGCCGATTTTCAACGATGACGGCCTGCCCCCAGCGCTGGGAAAGTCGCTCCGCAAAGAGCCGAGCGCTAAAATCTGATCCGCTCCCCGCTGGAATGGGTGCAATCAGACGAACAGTCCGGTGCGGCCAGTCGGCGGCAAGAACAGCAGAACTCCGGAAAAAGATCGTGGCCAGGAAGAGACCAACGACAGCGACCGAGCGACTGGGAATGCGCATGACATTCTCCTTCTGCGACCTTTGTTTAGCGCGATTTTAGCTTTCGGCGACCGGCTCCTGGGCGGACGTGTTTTTCATTCGCCGCAACGACATGCGACATCAAGTCGATGAAGTGCTCACGATCTGCCGGTTCGAGGCACGACAGCAGCTTTTCTTGAGTAGCGAGTGCTCGCGGACGCAATCTTTTGCGCGTTTTGTACCCAAGTGGGGTGCAGCGAAGCATCCATATTCGCCGATCTGATTCATTGGGTCGCCGTTCAACCAGGCCCTTCGCCTCAAGTTGATCCACCAGGCGACCGGTATTCGTTTTGTCGATGGCGACGACTTCGGCAAGGCGGCTCTGATCGATCTCGGGATGGTGTTCGATCATGGTTAGAACCGCCCATTCCGACACAGGCATATCCTCATCTTCGAGTGCTTCCGCGACGATCGCGGTAGAAATCATCTGCAACCGACGGATCAGGTAGGCTGGAACACGACGATAGGGTGTCGGCTCCGCTTCGATGCGGGACGACCGATCTGCCGAAACGACCTCTTTCCTTATTGTCATAATTGTTACTATCGCAATAGTTACTATATGTCAAGCCCAGACACTGCGTGTGGGGTGCAGCGGCAGACTGACGATGTTCGCTCTTCGCAAGGACCCTTCGGACATGCCGCCATTTCCGTGCTGAGTCTGATTTTGGATAAAGCGAAAGTTGGAGTTCGGGCCTGCCAAGGGCAGCTTCTGGCGCAAAGCGGCCATTGAGCTCTATTCAAAGCGGATCAGTTTGGCTCTCGTTCGCTGGAGCTACCCAAACCTGGCTCATGAAGG
>Ga0193730_1000600_pt1 | contig 10154 bp, 9 predicted proteins | sample U1a1metaG_FD_144919 | JGI IMG/M metagenome (GOLD analysis project Ga0193730, IMG submission 144919) | Soil microbial communities from a riparian zone of the East river system, Colorado, United States - U1a1 | ecosystem: Environmental > Terrestrial > Soil > Riparian zone | place: USA: East River...
GACTATCGCTACCTGCTGCCGGCCACGCACTGGGTCGCGCACATGGCGTCGGGCCTTGCGTGGGTGAGCAAGAACTCGGTGCCGCAGGCGACGATCGACCTGCTCAAGCGCCGTAACGGGCAGGCTCGCATCTACCTGTTCGGCGGTCCCGACCAGATCTCGGGCGCAGTTGCAAGGCAGCTCGCGCAGTACGGATCGATCATTCGCGTCACCAACGACGACAACGTCGCCTTCAACGCCGACCCGGTCGACAACCCGATCGATACGGCGATCGCGTTCGCGAAGATGTGGGACCCGGCAGGCATGGTGGGCTGGAAGATCACCGGGCCCGGCCACGGTTTCACGCTCGTGAACATCAACGACTGGGCGGGCGCGGTCGCGTCGGCTCCGCTGTCGCACCTGGGCTTCCATGCCCCGCTGCTCTTCACCGACAGCGCGACGACGCTTCCTTCGCCCGACGACGGCTACTTCAGCATGGTCGCACCGACCTACCTGACGACGCCGGCAGACGGGCCGTACAACATGACGTACGTAATCGGCAGCTGGAGTCAAATCGGCTGGTCGCAGCAGACGCACGTCGACTACATCTCCGAGATGGGGAACCGGCGGCTCTGGAACCAGAACACCGGCAGCCGCTACTCCGACACGTCGCAGTAAGGAGAGTCGGAGGGTTAACAACGACGATCGCCCGCGCCGGGTCGCCACACGCGACCCGGCGCGAGCAACCGAAAGGCCAACCGCCATGCACGCAACCTCCCTTCCCCACAGCGTTCGTATCACCCGCCGGCACCTGCAGATCGCGTTGGGCCTGCTCTGGCTGCTGGACGGCGCGCTGCAACTCCAGCCCTTCATGCTTAGAACCAGCTTCGCGAGGCAGATCCTCGATCCGGTCGCAGCCGGGCAGCCTCATTTCGTCGCCGGCCCCGTGCACTGGGCGACGAATCTGATCGCGGCCCACCCGGTGGCCTGGGATGTGCCGTTCGCGGCGATCCAGTTGCTGATCGGGCTCGGGCTGCTCTTCCCGCGCACCGCGAAACTGGCGCTCGCCGCCTCGATCCCGTGGGCGCTCGGGGTGTGGTTCTTCGGCGAGGGCCTGTCCGGACTCGCCAGCGGACACGCGAGCCTGCTGACCGGCGCGCCGGGATCCGTCTTGCTCTACGGCGTGCTCGCGCTCGCGGCCTGGCCGCAGCGCGATCCACGGCAGGAACCGCCGGCCCGCTGGTTGCCGCTCGCCTGGGCGGTCATTTGGGTCGGCGGAGCGATCTTCCAGGCGCTCCCCGGCCAGAACACCGGCACGGCGGTCGCGGGTGCGATCAACAGCGGCGCTCCGGGCTGGCCCGGCCGACTCGACGCCTCGGTCGCCGGCTGGATAACGCGCCACGGAACGGCGGTCGTTGTCGCGTTGGTCGTCGCCGAAACGCTGATCGGGCTCGGCGCGCTTTACCGGAGGAGCCGCGGCCTTGCCGTCACGGCCGGCTTCGTGCTCGCGCTGGCGATCTGGGTGATCGGGCAGGACTTCGGTCTGCTCTACACCGGCCAGGCGACCGATCCGAACACCGCGCCGATCATCGCGGTGATGGCGATCGCCATCCTCGGCACCCGGGCCGCTCTTGTCGGCGCGCGAGTGCGTGCCCCTGGGTTGCACAAGCCCGCTCGCGTGTCTCGGCGCGATCTCGGAGAAGGCTCGGCGGCGAGACCGTAAGCAGAGGCTGGAGGAAACTCCAGCCTCTTTTCCTTAGGAACTGCCGTCTTGACCCTGAAGTCCTTGGGGGGCGAGTATCGGTCTTGCGATGGGGGAGCGAACTGCCAGAGATCGCGCCGGGATTCGGTTTGTCATAGCGGGCGCAGTGGTCGGCGTAGCGCTTGGGATTCTCGTCAGCGCGACCACCGATCTTCCACTTGCGCCAGAGGCGGGCCTGCTACTCGGTGCGCTGGTCGGCTGGCTCACGCGCCGCGTCGGCGCTCCCTAGTCAGCTAGCCGCCATTCGGGGTCGGCCTGCGCGCTTGAGAAGGAGTGATCGTCGACGCGGCAACGAAGCGCCCGCGGCGCGCTCGCGCCAAGTAGTCGGCCGCGCGTTACGGCGTGTCGACGTCCGGCTTCAGGATCGTGCAGACGAAGCCGAACGTCGGGTGCGGCTGGAACGCAACGCTGTCTGCGGTCGGGCTGCCGAACCACGTGTTAGGCACCGGTGCCTTCACCTTCTTGCCGATCAGCCCGCCTCCGTCGATCCTCAGCACGTCGACACCGCGATACGCGTCGGCGGTGTAGACGATCTCGCCCTTCGGATCGGTCGGCGACCAGTACGCCGCCCAGGTCGATCCGTTGGCCGGGATGTAGTAACCGACCTGCGCGATATCTGCCGGGTTGCGGTAGTCGAGGAAGCGGACGCCCTGCTCGTACCAGCCGACCGCGGCGACGCCGTCCTTGGCGTCGAACCAGTGCGACGAGCAGTTGACGGTCACCGGCGCCTTCGAGTCGACCGAACCACCGGTGAACATCCCGTTCAGCTCGGTCTCCCACGTGTCGACCGGCGTGATCGCGCCCTTGCCCAGGTTCGCGAGGTTCCACGTCTCGAACTTCCCTTGGCCGCGGCAGCCACCTGGTGGCACCTCGTCGGTGTCGATGTAGTCCTCCTCCGTGACCAGCAGCGTCTTCCCGCGTCGCTGCGAGTTGTGGAGGATGAAGTCGTTGTAGGGCGACGGATTCCGTCCGGCCTCGCCGGTCGTGCCGAGCAGCTTCGGCGCCAACGGATCGGCGGTCACCTTGTAGCCGGCCGCGCCTCCGCCGCCGACGTTCCAGACCGTGCCGGTGCTGTCGAGCTCGGTGTCGTGCGACACCTTGAAGTTGGCGCTGAGCGATGCGGCAGATTCGAACTTGCCGAGCGATTTCGGCGCGCTCGGGACGGTGAGGTCGATCACCTCAACGTGGTCGCCGCCGTCCACCCACGCCTGCGAGCAGTCGGTCTTGACGAAGTTCGCGATGTGGCCCGAGCCGCGGCCGCTACCGGTCAGGCCGAGCGGCAGGATCGCGCTCACGACGGGCGAGGTCCGATTGGCGATGTTGATCACGTACATGATCGAGCCGAGGTCCTTCGCCTCGCGGTCGTTGACGACTAGCAGCGTGTTACCGCACAGGTCGACATCCTCATTCTCGAAGTGCGGTAGCGGAAGATCGCCGACGACCTGCGGCGAATCGGCCTTCGCGATGTCGAGCACGAGGATGCCGCCCCAGCCGCTCACGTAGGCGTAGTGATCCGTGAAGTTCATCCCGGCAGCAGTTCCGGGGATGTGGGCCAGGTAGTGGACGTTGCTCGAGGTGGCGAGAGGCGGCTCGAGATCGGCGCCCCCGCCTGCAGCCGGCATCGCGCCCGCGATTAGAACCACGGCCGCTACCGCGAGGGTTTGCCTGCCCATCGGGGTCGGGCTACCCCGGTTCGACGAAATCCAAACGCAGCGCGGCCACGCCTTATGGGCTGCCTCCCATGCGACTGATCAGGACGTCTTTGGTGATGCCGTAGCGCTGGAGAAACTGTGCGGCGCGCTCGATGTCAATCTGGTCGGGCAGCGATCGATTGGCCTCGTCAGCCTCCTGCGACAGGCCGGCCGTCCGGAGGACGTCAACGACATGCTGCCTCGAAACCTGCGTGGCGATCAGCAACCTCTCTTACTGACGAAAGAGCAGTCACATGCGACTGCATTTCGACTCTAACGAGAGTCGGTCTACCAGCCGTGAAGTTGTGGGAACAACGACGGGGCCGGGACCAAACTATGTGCTTTGACGCCCGGACCTAGTCCGGGTTCTTAGTCCGGGTTCTGCGTAGAAGCGTCGAGGCGATCCCAGGCGAGCTCGTCCGGTCGCGCTCGCTCGACGAAGTAGGCGAGCCAGATCGAGCCCTCGAATAGGGCCCACATCGGCAGCAGCTCGAGTCCGGTGGTCACGGGATCCGGCCCGGGGAGGCCGAGCGCGATCACGGCGACGATGAAGTAGCCGAGCCGGCGGTTCCTGCGCAGAGTTGCAGACGAGAGGACGCCGATGCTCACCAGGCCGAGCACAACTATCGGTAACTCGAACACCATCACGATCCCGAGCAGGACGGTAGAGGTGAACGAGTAGTACGCCTTCGCCTGGATCAGGTTCGTGAAATGCCTGTCGTCGTAGTGCGTCAGCCATTGCAAGGCGCGCGGGAGGACGATCAAGTACCCGAACGCGAGCCCCGCCGCGCCGAGGGCGGTGGCGAACGTGACGAGGCCGAGGACGTTCCGCTCAATTGATGGATCGAAGGCTGGCGCGAGGAACGACCAGAGCTGCCACAGGATCACCGGCAGCGCAAGCAGGAATCCCGCGTAGACGCTCACCGTCACCGAGACGGTGAACGGCTCGGCGACCCCAAGCGTTACCACCCGCCGCCGGTCAGCCGGCAGCGGGTGGTTCAGCCAGTCGAGGATGTGGCCGTGGAAAGCGAACGCGACGATCGTCGTGAGCGCCACCACGCCGAGCACGACGATGAGCCGCGAGCGGAGCTCTTCCAGGTGTTCGACGAGCGTCGCGCCTTGGTCGTGCTGGAGGCGCCGCGGCAGCCGACCCATAAGAAGCTAGACGGTGGTCTCGTGCTCGTCGGCCACCGTAGAGCTCGTCTCGACAGGCGCGGGCAGCTCGCCCGGCTTCTCCGAGTCGCTCACGGAGTCCTTGAACTCGCGCATCCCGTTTCCGAGCGATCGCCCGATCTCCGGGAGCCGCTTGGCACCGAAGAGCAGCAGCGCGATCAGCAGTAGAGCAACGAGGTGCGTGGGGCTTGTCCAACCGGTCATTTCTCCTCCTGTTCTGGGATCCCGCCGCGGAAGGCGCGTCCCTGCGTAGAGCACCGCAGGGACGCACCGCTTTCGGCCGGGACTACGTTGTGAGCGCCAGTTGCCGCCATCGGGCGGTCGCTAGCCATGCCGGGCCGCATCTGCAGCCTTTGCCAGTCCCTTGAGGACGGCGAAGAACTCTGCTGATTGCCCGCGGAACAGCCCGTCGTCGGTCAGGGCTTTGACCGCACCCATCGCGGCGCCCTTTGTCTGGGTGGGGCGGATGATCGAGACGATCGGGAACTTGCGCTGTAGGAAAATCGTCGGCTCGGGCATGATCAGGTTGGTCTGCGTCGCCTCACCGTCGGCGTTGAGGTCGGGGAAAACCAGGCCGTTCGTCGGGTCGGTGAGGGGAGGCGCATTGCCGGCCTTGTCGTGCCAGGTCTGGAAGTGCATCGCCTCGGTAGGCCCGATGCTGAGCAGGATCCGCAGCACCTCGGTATGGGTGACCCGCTGGGCGAGTTGGGCGTAGAGGCTGGTACCGCCCTGCTCGATGAAACAAAAGTGGAAGCCCGCCGTGTTGGCGATCGCCTGCAGGTGGTCAGCCGGGTTGAGGTCGTCGTCGCTGCGCGGAATCGCCGGAAATCGCCCGGCGGCGAGGCCCGGGACGGCTTGCGGGAGCTTGTCGCCGAAGTCGGGGTTCTTCGAGTCGCTGCGGTAGCGCGTCCAGAAGCTGGTGTCGACGGTCAGCTCCATCAGGTTCGTCAGACGTCCGATCTGCTGCGCGCCGGTCGCCTGGCTGCTCGGCAGTTTGCGGAACCTGTTCAAGTTGACTGTTTCCGCGCCGTGCGCCTTCAAGTAAGCGTTGATGAAGGCGGCATGCGAGATCTCGTCGTCGGTGTTGTCGTGGATGTACTGGTCCATGTCCCCGTCCAGCACCGAAATCGCCTCGGTGTAGGCCGGATTGCCGCTTCCGCCGGGGACCTCGCTGTCCTGAATGCCGGCGAGCTCGTTGTACTGCTGCCAGAGATCGGTCTCGATGATCTCGGCCGCGGCGAGGAACCGGAGAATCGCCGCGTCGCCCTTTGTCAGGCCACCTTTTAGGGCACCCTCGGCGAGCGCCCCAGACGGCTCGACCAACAGGGCTCCCGCACCAAGGCTGGCTGCTCCAACCGCGGCGCCCTTCAGCAGGAAGGAACGTCGGCTAGTCAGATCCTGCGACTGTTCGCTTGCTTCCATGTTCGTCTCCTCTCGGAAGTTGGCTCCGTCTCGGGCGTACCGCCCGGCGGGTTGGTGTCTTCCAAGATCGCGAAGGGAGCCGCGTCTTTCATCCCCGAGCGCACCTAACGTCGATAGCCGCTTGCGGGAAACTCGCGGTTCCGGGTAGCGCCTATTCCCGGCGGCGCGTTCGCGCCAAATAGTCAGCCGCGCTCACGAGCAGAAGTCGAAGTAGGTCGACCGATGGTGGTCGATTAGATGGGGTATTGGCGCGGGCTGTCCTGGATCGTGATCCAGCGGAGCTCGGTGAACTCCTCGAGCGCGGCCTTGCCGCCGAAGCGGCCCCAGCCGCTGTGCTTGACGCCGCCGAAAGGCATTTGCGGCTCGTCGTTGACGGTCGCGTCGTTGATGTGGCACATCCCGGTTTGTAATCGCCGGGCGACGGACATTGCGGTGTCGACGTCACGGCTGAATACGGCTGAGGAGAGCCCATATTCGGTGTCGTTTGCGACCCGAACGGCCTCGTCGACACCGTCGACGGGCACGATCGAGACGATCGGTCCGAACGACTCTTCGGAATAGACCAGCATCTCAGGAGTGACGTCGGTCAGGACGGTCGGCTGGAAGTAGAGACCTTGGGCCTTCCCGCCGGTGATCACCTTTGCTCCCTTCGCAACCGCGTCTTCGAAGTGCTCGGTCACCCGCTCGAGCGCTTCCTCGTTGACGAGTGGGCCGATCTGCGTGTCCTGCTCGCGCGGATCCCCCACCTTCAGTGAGTTGGCCCGCTCGCAACGCTTGTGCGCGAACTCCTCTGCCACCGACCGGTCGATCACAATCCGCTCGGTCGACATGCAGATCTGTCCCTGGTGCATGAAGGACCCGAAATTGGCCGCCGCGACCGCCCGCTCGAGATCAGCGTCGGCCAGCACCACCAGCGGTGTCTTGCCGCCCAGCTCGAGCAGCACCCGTTTGAGGTGCCGCGCAGCCGTCTCGGCAACGATACGCCCAACCCGTGTCGAGCCTGTGAAGCTGATCCGCTGCACGGCTGGATGGGCGATCAGCTCCTCGACCACCTCGGCGGCGTCTTTCGGATCGTTGGTGACGAGGCTGATGACACCCTCGGACAGGCCCGCGTCCCGCAGCGCCTCGACGATCGCCGTGTGCGTGCGCGGGCACTGCTCCGAAGCCTTCAGGACGACCGTGTTGCCGTACGCCAATGGCGCAGCAACAGCTCGCACGCCCAGGATGACCGGCGCATTCCACGGCGCGATACCTACAACTACCCCAACCGGCTGGCGCACCGCCTTCGCCCGCTTACCCGGGATGTGCGACGGGATCTCCTGCTCTTCGGCCTCCACATCGGCCTGGCTCGCCGAGTAGGCCAGCATGCCGGCGCCGAGCTGCACGTTGAACATGCCCCAGCCGAACGTGCCGCCTGTCTCCTCCGTCACCAGCGCTGCGATCTCCTGCTGTCGCTCCAGCAGCAGCTCGGACGCGCGCTGAAGCAGGCCGCCCCGCGCAGCCGGTGCCATCGACGACCAGCCGGGGAATGCCCCCTCCGCCGCCTCCACTGCCGCACGAGCCTCGCCGTGGGCACTCATCAGGACCCGGACCCTAACGGGGCTAATCAGCGCACGACCGAGAACTTGGCGCCGACGAAGTCGCCGTTTTGTCCCAGCTCGTCCAGTCGCAGCTCGACGCGGCGCGGCAGCAGGGGTGCACCCGCGCCCAGCGTGACCGGCGCGATCGAGACGATGACTTCGTCCAACAGCCCCGCGTCGGCGAACTGACCGGCCAAGTCTCCCCCGCCGACGATCCAGACGTCCCGGTCGCCGGCGGCTCCGACCATCTCCTCGTGCACGGTTGCGACGTCCGCGCTGGTGAACTCGATTCCCGAGTAGGGGACGACCGGCAGCTGCCGGTGCGTGAAGACCCAGCACGGGACGTCGTAGGGCCACTTCCACTCCGCCGGAGCCTTGTCCGCGAATTCGTGGTCGAGGATCCATTCGTACGTCGTCGACCCCATCGCCATCGCGCCGATGCCGGCGATGAAGTCGCCGTAGTTGAAAGGGCCGTCGTCCTCGCGCTTGCGCGTGAACAGCCAGTCCAGCGAGTTGTCGGGGTCGGCGATAAAGCCATCGAGGGTGGTCGCTGTGTAGTACTGAGTGAGGCCCGTCAGGGAGCTCTAGGAGGTCATGCGAGTAGCGACGTCATACTTCGCAACCGACGTGCGCTGACCCGGGGTTTCGCCGGCCGGCATCGCGTTGAGCATCTCGTCGCCAACCCTGTAGTCGTCCTCGTTCTCGAAGAAGATGATCACGAGCGACTTCTCGGCATCGGCGTCGTGGAGCACGACGAGCTCGCTCGAGGGAAATCCCTCCGGCGGCTGCCCTTCGCGCATCTCGCGGTCCATCTCCTCCATTCGGTCCTTGCTGACACCGTCGAAGGTCACAACACGTGCGAGGGCCATCCGAGCCTCCCTGTCGATTGCGCCAACCCTAAGCGATCGTCATTCAAGTGCAAGGACCGGCTCCAGTCCCGTGAACGCGCCGATCCGGTCCGCCTCGGCGTCGAGCACTGTCCGCTGAGGTCGCGTGAGCCTCCGCGCCGGCGTGACCTGAAGCTCAATCCGCTTGCCGCGCTTCTTGCGCGCCCACAGCCCGGCGGCGACGCCGTCGACGATGAGCAGCCGGACGCCTGCGGGGCCTTCGTAACGGCCGCGCCTGTCGGCACCGATCTGTTCCCTCACCGGCTCGGGAACGAGATGCTCGCGCTCGCGGAAGCCCATGATGTAGACGTCGTACTCGGGAAGGAGCCTGAGACTCGGCTGAGGCTTCGGGAAGACGGTGTCGCCGGCAAGAACGTTGGCGCGGCGCCCCTCGACTTCGATCTCTTCGAGCTGGTCGCCAAGCGAGTCGAACAGCGCACGGGCCTGGGGGGCCCTGAACGCTCTGGAGGAGAACCACTCCCGAAAGTCACCGGGTCGCGCCGGGCCGTACGTGTGGAGGTAGCGCCGGCAGACTTCGGCGAGCGCCTCCTGCTCGTCCACCTCCTGCCAGCCGTCGATCCACTGATCCGGTCGGGCGAAAGTGACCTTGACTCCCTGGGGAGGTCCCTGGACGAGCTCGCCGGTAAAGAACGCGAATCCCGAGAGCAGACGTTCCTTCGGTCCTGGGCCAACGCGTTTCACGACTTCCTCTGCGAGCTCCTCGCGCAACAGGCAGCGGCCATCGAGCGCGTCCCAGACCGCCTCGCGAATCGCCCTCACATCGTCTCGCCCGAGCGGCGGATGGAGTACTCCGGCCGGATCCCGCCACGCGTCCAGACCCCCGTCGTCGTCCGGCGCCACGCCGGCCACTGCACGTCGGGCCGCATACCAAAGCGCCAGCTCACCGGCGGGATGCAGATGAAGAGTTCCGCGTAGCGTCCAGGCCTTGACCAACCGCCGCCGTTCCCAGAGCTCCTCGCGAACGTCTTTTTGGGTGAGCCCGTCGACACGGGTCGCGAGCTGGAGCTCCGCCGAGGCCTGAACCTGAGCGTGTATGCCGCCGAGATCGCGAACGACCTCGACGAGCCCATCGGCGTTCGCGCGATCGGCCAGCGAGGAACGGGCCAGTCGACGGGCGCGAACCTCGTCCCAAGTTGCCGAGACCATCGACGCGGATCTTGCCTACCGCCGGAGCCGATCGACCAGGTGCGAGACACTCGTCAGAATGCTGCGCGAGGGTGTCCCTCTCCTCGTCCGCCGCTTGAACGGCGCCTGGCGACGCTCCAAGGCTGACCGGATCCTGACGACCCGCTGAAGCCAGCCGTAAACGCCAACTCCGGCTGGCGGCCGCCCAAGTCGGCGGGTAGCCGTAATGACCGGCCAGCGCTTCTCGGTGATCCTGAATTCCACCGCAAGAGCAGTGGGAAACAGGGAGCATGAAAGCGGCCATGCCAGCACAAGACGGAGGTGACTCGTGACCGACCGGCAGGTACGACCGTCGCGAACTGTTGCTGCGCTCGCGGTGATGCGGCGGAACAAGCGCTGGGTCGCGCCTCTGCTCGGCGCGATCATCGCCGGCATCGTCGTGGCCGGAGTCTCCCTGGCAACGGACTCGACACCCTCGACCACCTCGTCGACCGTCACCGTCACCCGAGGGGCG
>Ga0193730_1000601_pt1 | contig 10143 bp, 10 predicted proteins | sample U1a1metaG_FD_144919 | JGI IMG/M metagenome (GOLD analysis project Ga0193730, IMG submission 144919) | Soil microbial communities from a riparian zone of the East river system, Colorado, United States - U1a1 | ecosystem: Environmental > Terrestrial > Soil > Riparian zone | place: USA: East River...
AAGTTACTGAAGAACAACAAAACCGGGGCGATAAATCCGACACAAGCGAGTCACGCGCCGCATCCTCTCCAAAACCAAAGAAAACTCCGAGCCCCGCTGCAAAACGAGCGACCGGCAAGTCGGCGAAGAAAGGGAAAAAATCTGACGAAACAGAGGAGACAACGCCATCGGCCACGCCGCGGGAGACACCCGAGCCCACCGCTTCACCCAAATCAAAGCGGCGGCACACACCGACGCCCAAACCGAAAGCGGCGAAGAAGAAATCGCATGAGAAAGAAACCGCAAAAAAAACCAAGAAAACTGGCAAATCCGAATCGGCACGGAAAGAAGAAGAAACACCGAAGCCGGGAAAAACGCCTGCGCATCCCGCGGAAGCAGAGCGCGCCGCAGCATTAGAAGCCTCACCTCCTCCACCGCGCGCAGTTGCGGCTGCAACGCCAACTCCGGCGCCTCAATCAAAAGCTCCCCGTGCTGTTCCTGGCAGCGACCGGTCCCAGATTGTGATCGAAAAGTCGGGGGTGGAGGAAGACCAGGGCTACGAGCCTCCACCATCGCCACCGCCTCGCAGATTCGGTTTCTGGCCCTGGTCTCGTAGTTCGACCAACTATCATTACCTTACGAGATCAGTTATCGACGCGATCCGGCGCGCGCCGGTGAAACGGCGTCGCTGGCAATTCATTGTCGTGCATAACAGCGGCACGCGACAGGGCAACGCGCGCGTTTTTGATTATTACCATCGGCATGTCCGCCGCATGCAGAATGGGCTTGCGTATCATTTCGTCATCGGCAACGGAACATCGACTGGTAATGGCCAGATCGAAGTGGGCGATCGTTGGCGACGCCAGATCAACGGCGGCCACGTGCACAGCGACTATCTAAACAACATTTCGCTCGGCATTTGTTTGGTGGGAGATTTTAATCGCGACCAGCCAACGCGCGCGCAGTTGGACGCATGCGAAGAACTCATCCGTTACCTCCGAGAACGTTGCGGCAAGATCGACAGGGGCGAGATCCCTGTCCGGCCGCATCGTGAAATGAATCCACCGCGCTGGGCCACTGATTGTCCCGGAGACGCCTTTCCGTATTCGTGGTTTCGGAGATTTTGACAGCGTATGGCTCCCTGTCATTCCGAGCGAAATCGAGGAATCTCTAATTTTGAGCGAACGGCGGGAGATGCTCGACTTCGCGCGACATGACAAAAGGAATCACTTTCGTTCCGCGACAATCAAGTTTGCCTCCTTGTAATTCCAGCGGTAACCGAATCCGAAATCGAGTGGCGGCGGATTGCTTTGTTGGAAGAGTTCCTGCAATCGGGGCTGGTAATGTTGTTTGAACAGCTCAATCGGGCCGAGGTAAACACCGAACAGACGCAGGTTCCATTTGTTTGGGTCGAAGTACGCCACAGGGATTCCGGAATCCTCCTGCACAATCATTTTGCTGTGCTCGAGAATGAAATTGCGGATCGTAGCGAAACCATTCTCAAACATCAGATACGACGATGATTTGAGAAAACTCGGGCCGACGCCCAATCGCTGGCAAAATTTCAAGAAACCGGGAGTCGCCTTGATGCCGCCATCAGAAATATCCGTGGTGAAGTAGTACATCGTTTGTGAATTGCCCGATTGGTTATCGGTGTAGTTGATCCGTACGCCCGGAATACCGCCGCCTTTTTGTTCAAATGCGCCGCTGCTGTTGAGAGCGCCGAACGTCACGTTGGTGATCGATTTATCGGCGCGCGCGATAAACGCGTAGAGAATGGGCAACACGCCATTCAGGTTCTGCTCGTGCAGATCGATTTTCATGTCTTTCGTGATGAAGTAGGTCGTATTCAGCGAGGACTTCATTGCGTTCTCCAGATTTCCCAGCGCGCCGGACAAGTTCGCAATGCGCGACGGATCGGGTGGCGGTCCCATTGCTTCCTTCCCGCAAAGCACGTACACCGCAGCTCTGGGGAAGAATTGATCGACGTACAAAAAGTCCGGACCGCTGAACATGTAAAAGGCAACAGGAACCGGTTGCAACGATTCTGGAAGGTACGTCTCTTGCCACGCGTGCAGTTTCTGCAGTTGTCGGACAGTTAGTTTTGAAAATTGCTCTTCAAAAAACGCGGCGTGTTGCTGCCATGCCGCCTCGCGCGTGAGCGGAGCGAGGGGAGAATTCTCAGGCACTGGCATTCCGGCCAAAAAACGCGCCACATCGTTAGGTCCGGCAGCTACCGGCATTGCGCGGGGCGCAGGCGCAATCTCTGAATTCTGTTGTGCAGAGGCGCGGAGCACGCCTACGATCACCAGCCCTACAACGGCAGACAATGTGTGGTTCATTTTCATGCCGAACGACTCGGGAGTTTTCTCGCGCAAAAATAAAGAACCACACCCAAAAGCGCTGTTCCCAAGCCAGCGAGGGACTCAGCAGTATGCCAGCGCAGCAGATAAAACATCATCCACATCGTAATTATTGAGAAGAGAACAGGCGGGAGCGGATAGAACCAAACTCGATACGGGCGCGTCATCTTCGGACGCGTGAAGCGGAGCACGACCACCCCGAGCACAGCAAGCAGGGAGCAAATCAACAAACTGAATTGAGTGTAAGTGACCACGTCCTCAAAACTGCGGGTAAATAAAAGTAGATTCACAATGAGCAGTTGCAGGACGATCGCATTCGTCGGGATACCATGCCGGTTTTTCCGGCCAAGCAATCGCAGCAGCCAATGATCTTCGCCCATCGACATGGTGACGCGCGGCCCGATCCACGTCATTGAGCTAATTGCCGAAACCAAGCCGAGACAAATCACCGCACCGGCAACGCGCCCGCCGTTTGCGCCAAAGATGTGTTTGCCTGCGATCAACGCTACGTCGAGCTGCCCCCTTAATTCCTGAATAGGCGTGGTGGCGAGGAAGATCGCGTTGACCAGCACATAAACCACGATCACCACGCCTGTGCCGACGAGTAATGAGCGCGGCACATTTTTTTCGGGCCGCTTAATTTCGCCGCTAATGTAGACCGCTGCGTTCCAACCAGAGTATGAATACATGACGTAAACCAGCGCCACTGCAAAGGACGCGCCGAAGATCAAGGTGGTGTCGCCGCGTGCAGGCAAAAAATCGATTGGCTGTTTCGCGTGCACGAACAAGCCAGCGGCGATCAGCGCGCCAATCAGGAGCAACTTTATGAGGGTGGAAAAATTTTGGAACGCACTGCCAACTTGCAAGTTCTTGAAATGAAACAGCGCCACCAGCCAGACCACCGCGAACGAGAGCAAGACCGGTGAGCCAAAACCGAGCACGCCCTGCAGGTATTTGCCAAACGCCATCGCAGCCAGTGCAATCGGCGCGGAAAATCCTACTGTCGCAGAAACAAATCCGGCCATGAACCCGAGCGCCGGGTGATAAATCTTCGACAGAAAATGATACTCGCCTCCGGAGCGCGGCAGTGCAGCGCTGAGTTCGCCGTAACAAAGCGCGCCGCAAAGCGCCGCGACGCCGCCGACAACCCAGAGCATCAGCAGAACAAACCCTGATTGAATATTCGCCAATTGAAAACCAAGGCTCGTGAAAATGCCGGTGCCGATGATGTTGGCAATCACGATGGAACATGCTGTGAGAAAGCCGACGCTGCGCGGAGACGTTCCCCATTCGGCACTAGAATGCTCAGCAACAGTGTTCATCGCACTATCGACAGTCCGCAAATCAGCGGAACGCGCGAATGGTTTAGGAGTAACGCTCGAATTCATGGTCCGTCTCGTATCGGTAAACGTGGCTCTAGCCACGGCCTGCGGTCCGCGCGCGCGCGCCTCACAAAGGCGCGGCTACAACGCACAGCTATAATAGTAAGTTGTCAGAAGTCATTCCCGGCGTCACTTTGCAAGTGGCATGAACGTATCTTCCAAGCCCTCCGTTGAAACAGCCACCCAACTCGCGGTCTTTCTTGCAAATCGTCCGGGTGCCCTTGCGCGCGTGTGTGAAGCGCTGGCCAACGCCGAAATTAACATACACGCGCTCGCCACGTCTGACACAGTCGATCATACGGTTGTGCGCATGGTGGTCAGCGATCCCACCAAGGCGCTCATGCTCTTGGGCGAAGCCGGAGTTCTCGCTCTCGAAACCGAAGTGCTCACGATCGAGACGACGAGCCAGCCTGGCGTTCTGGCCAAAATCGCGGAACGCCTCGCGGAGGCGGAAATTAACATCGAATACGCTTATCTTGCAGGCGGGCGCGGGGCTGAAGAAGGGCTGATCATTCTGCGGCCGTCAGACGTCGAGAAAGCGCGGCGCGTATTGCAGGATTTATAGTGGTCGAAAACGTAACTTTGAGTCGCGCTTAGATCGGTAAGGCCGCGACCGCCGAGCGCACGTCGAGGCCTTACGGGCGAATCTCGATTGTCGTGCCGTCGGGCGTAACGTGCCAGAGTTCCTCAATCTCTTCATCGGTAAGTGCGACGCAACCGGCAGTCCAATCCTTCCAACGGTGAAAGGCGCCAATCCAACCCTGTCCGTTTTGAATTCCGTGTATCATGATGTCAGAACCGGCTGAGACTCCGCGCGCGGCCGCACGTTTGTTGTCCTCATCCGAGGGATACGAGATGTGTAGCGCGAGGTGAAAACTGCTTTGCGCATTTCGGCTATCGATCTTGTAGATGCCTTCCGGTGTTTTCATGTCGCCTTCTTCTTGCTTCGCTCCGGTTGGATTACGACCGAGCGCGATTCGATAGGTTTTGATCTGTTTACCGTCGCGAAGGATCGACAATTTCCTCGCTGACTTTTCTACGACAATCCGATTGATTGTTGTTCCGGACGGTAGCGCGCGCCAATTGTTGTGCGCGTAGAAGTAGACAGCCAGCAGCAGCCCACAACTGACGAGAATAAGCAAAGCGACCTTGCTAATCACCCGGTGATTTTAATGATTCCACCGGAAGCGCAATACCAGGCAACAGTGATTTCCGGACCGCCTAGTTCGAAGCGATGATGCTGTGTGCCAAGCATATTGTTAAGAACACAAACGAGCAGACCTGAAAGGTCGCTGGGGGATTAGCCGGTGGTGCAAACCACCGGTTACGGATCGTCAGAAAGTACGAGCCCCGACAGGGGCGTCGGATTAAAGATAACGTTCGTCAAATTCGACGCCGCTGCGGTGCAGCAATTCCAGATACTCTTCGCGAAATGTGATGCTCCACTTGTTGTTCGATGTAATGACGAACCGCTTCGCGTTGGGAGGCACTTACCGTAAACGCTCCATAACCTTCCTGCCATGCGAACCCACGCACGCCAATCTCCTTGTGCACCCAACCAGAAGAAACCGCCTTGAGCTCACGAAGCACATCAGCCAGGCGATGTGTTGCTCGAAGACCGATCAGAAGATGGACATGATCGGACACGCCGCCGACGCTCTCGGCAATTCCGTTGGCTGTTCGGATAATTCCGCCAAGATATGCGTGCAGGTCCCCGCGCCATGCCGGTTGGATGAGCGGCTCGTGATTTTTCGTTCCGAAAACGATGTGATAATGCAGGCTCAGATGTGTCGATGACATAATGAGGTCGTTTGCGACGCCCCTGCCGGGGCTTTGAGTTTCTGTTTACACGATCAACCGGTGGTTTGCACCACCGGCTAATCTGACAACATCCCTCTGGGATTGGCGCTGGCGATCTTGCGAGCCGTGATGCATGTGGCTTGCGCCACCGGCTAATTTCCTAAGATCCCTCCGGAATCGTACGTGATCCACCGTTCGTGATTGCTAATGCGGACTCGATGCTGGATAAATGCGCGGCGCGTTTATGACTCCGGTAAGAACCTGGCTCGGTTACCCGTATCCTCTTGGCGCGACGTGGATGGGCAACGGTGTCAATTTCGCCATTTTTTCCGAGCACGCTACCGGTATTGAGCTTTGCTTATTCGACAATATTGAGGCGACCGAAGAAAATTTTCGCATCCCGGTCACCGAACGCACCGATCAAATCTGGCACGTGTTTTTGCCCGATGTCGGCCCCGGGCAGTTGTACGGTTTCCGCGTCGCCGGTCCGTACGATCCAGAACATGGACTTCGTTTCAACAGCTCGAAACTTCTTCTCGACCCTTACGCGAAAGCTATCGCCGGAGAAGTGATTTGGGCAGATGAAATGTTCGGTTACGCGATCGGCGACAAGAAGGAGGATTTGACGCAGGACTTCCGCGACGATGCATGGGGCGTGCCGAAGTCGGTGGTCATCGACACCGGGTTCGATTGGCAGGGGGATCGGAGACCCGGCGTCCCGTTGCACACTTCAGTGATTTACGAAGTGCACGTGAAAGGCTTTAGCAAACTCTGGCAGGAAGTTCCGGAGCGGTTGCGTGGTACGTACGCGGCGCTCGGTAGCCCGGCATGCATTGATTATTTGAAAAAACTTGGAGTGACCGCAGTCGATCTGCTGCCAGTGCATGCGCACATCGACGACAAAATTTTAGTTGATCGCGGGCTGACGAATTACTGGGGCTACAATACGATCGGATTTTTCGCGCCGCATGCGCAGTACTCCAGCGGCGCGCAAACGGGTGCACAGGTCTCCGAGTTCAAGTCGATGGTGCGCAACCTGCACGCGGCAGGGATCGAAGTGATTCTCGATGTGGTTTACAACCACACTGCCGAAGGAAATCATCTCGGCCCGACGCTTTGCTTCCGCGGGATCGACAACCTCGCTTACTACCGTCTGCATCCCGAGAATCCGCGTTTGTATCTGGATTTCACCGGTACCGGCAACACTTTCAATCTGTTGCATCCCCATACGCTTCAGCTCGTGATGGACAGTCTGCGTTATTGGGTTCTGGAAATGCACGTGGACGGATTCCGCGTTGATCTGGCGGTCAGTCTGGTCCGTAATCATGGAGGTTTTAACAAACTGCACCCTTTCTTCGAAATTATTCAACAGGACCCCGTTCTCTCGCGGGTAAAACTAATCGCCGAACCGTGGGACGTTGGCGAGGGTGGCTACCAGGTCGGAAATTTTCCGACGCCGTGGTCGGAATGGAATGGCAAATATCGCGACGCTGCTCGCGGTTTTTGGAAAGGTGATGAGGGGCGCATTGGCGAGATGGGCTACCGGCTCACGGGAAGCCCCGACCTCTATCAACACAATGGGCGGCGTCCGTCTGCCAGTATCAATTTCGTCACGTCACACGATGGTTTCACGCTGAACGATCTGGTCAGCTACAACGAAAAGCACAATGAACTGAACGGCGACGGGAACAACGACGGCGACAACAACAATCTCTCATGGAATTGCGGCGTCGAGGGTCCAACCGACGATCCGCAGATCAACGCGCTGCGCGAACGGCAGCGGCGAAATTTTCTGACCACACTTTTTCTTTCTCAAGGCGTGCCGATGCTTTTGGGTGGCGACGAGTGGGGACGAACGCAGAAGGGCAATAACAACCCTTATTGTCAGGACAACGAGATCAGCTGGTTCGATTGGAGGCACGACGAAAAGCAGAAGCAATTTCTGGAGTTCACGCGAAAGCTGATCTGGTTTCGCGAAGCGCATCCGGTATTTCGCCGTCCAAAATTTTTTCAAGGCCGCCGGATACGCGGCTCTGAGATTCGGGATGTGATGTGGTTCAATCCCGGCGGGAGCGAGATGAGCGACGAAGAATGGGCGTCGCCGTTCGTTCGCTGCGTTGGAATGCTGCTCAGTGGCGACACGGTCGATGTTGTTAATTTCGAAGGCGAACCCATTCGCGACGACACGTTTCTACTGCTGATGAATGCCCATTATGAAGCGATACCTTTTGTGCTTCCCGGCCAGGAGAATCTCGAGTGGCAACTGATTCTCGACACGATGGATCCGAACGGTTTTTTGGCGGAGCCGAAAAAAATCGCATCCGGCGATGACGTCGACCTTCGCGGGCGCGCCTGTTGTTTGCTGCAACTGATACGCGGGGCACAAGCTCAGGCGCGCGAGGAATCCTGGAAAAAACGGCCTGTGGAATTTCCGCCGCTTAGTGCAGAGGAAGAACGCTCTCGCCGCAAGTAGCCCGCTTGCCGACGAGGCAAAATTCAGGCAACGCAATCTTGTTGCCAAAAACGAATTAGTTTATAGAGATACGAAGCGCGTGTTATCATGCGCGGCCAATTTTTTGGTCAGTGAGTGTTCATGACAGCGAGTTCTCTTATAATCGTCACTGATCGCGGCAGTTTGAAAGCATACCGGGTGAACGAGACGCCGACGCGTGGCCCGAGCCTGCAACTAGTGCAGGCGTTCAACATCACCGACGCGCACGGAAGGCTGGTCGATAAAGTGAGCGATTTTGCCGGTCGCTTTCCAGTGAGCGACGGCGCGGGCGCTCATCATGGGGCTTCCATTGCGGAACGGACGCAGATCGAGGTGGAAACCGATCGCCGCATTCACAAAGAGCTCGCCGATCAAATTACGAAAATCGTATCGCGCAACGGCAAGGAAGGCTGGTCGTTTGCCGCGCCCGCTGAAATTCACTCGGCGATTGTTGAGCTTTTGCCTCCGGCAGTGCGCGACCGGATCGTCGAACACGTGAAATCGGATTTGGTAAAAATCGAACCGGCCAAACTTATTTCGCGGTTTCGCTCGCTGCAGCAAATCTAATGGCACGATGCTCGAACATTTTTGTTCCCTCAACGTCAAGGAGCTCGTTAGTATCTAATTAATCATGGAATTGCCTGTTAAGATCTCGTACCGGGGTCTGGAAAAATCTGACCAGATCGACAATCTCGTTTTGGAATATGCAGCGCGACTTGAAAAATTTTGCGACCACATCAACCGCTGCGACGTGGCTATCGAGCAGACCAATCATACGCATCACAAAGGAAATCCATACCGATGCCGTATCGATGTGACGGTGGCCCGAGGCCACGAGCTCGTCGCCGATGAAAGGCAAATCGACAACGGATCGCACCAGCCGCTCAACAAAGTGATCCACGACGCTTTCAAAACAATGGAACGCGAGTTACGTCGCGTCGTGGACAAGCAAAGACGCGACGTCAAAACGCACGCCGATACGCGTTCACCGAAGTAATCGCGCGCCACAATCTCCGGACGAATTAATCTTTCTTCGCGTACTTTTCGGCGCCGAGAAAATGCAGCGAAACGTACGGCTGATCGCCAATGACCCAGCTGTCGTGCGGTACCGGCGGGATGTAAAAGAGCTCTCCCGCTCGCAGCTCGACGACGCGTCCATCATCGAACGCAGCCGTCGCGGCTCCGGAGAGCACCAATCCAACGTGCTCAACGTTGCACCGGGTCGCGCCAACGCTCGGGCCGACATGCTCGCTCCATTTCCAGCCCGGCTCGTATGTGGCGCGCCCGATTGTCATCCCGCCCAGATGCACAAGCTCGAAACGACCTTTCTGTAAAACGCGAACTTCGTCCGGCGTCTCAAAGGATTTGAGTATGACCGCGATCTGTTCGGTGCTCATCCGTGACTCAACATCGAAAACTCGCCCGTAAAATCAAAAGTGACCGCTCTGCGTTCCGAAAGCATTCCAATCATTGGTGGATTGGGAAAAGTGCTTCGAGGCCAGGCGCTTTGGTGCCGGCAAGATAAACGTAGCCGGTAAGTCGCGGGTAATTGTCAGGATCAGATTGCCAGCGGTACGTGGCGTCATACTCCTTGCCGTCGAAAAGAAAATGCATTCTGAGCACGGGAATACGATCGGTGCCTGCCACAGTATCGAATCGAGCAGCGCATTTGTCGGTCTTACCTTCGATGGTTCGCATGACTTTTAGAACTCCTCCCTGGTCTCGAAGTGTGACATGGCCGGCGTAAGTCGCAGTCGAATCAGCCTTGCGGCCAATCAGGTCATACTCGCCAGCCATGTAGTTGCGCAAAGACTCCTCATCGAGCTGCTTGCCCTGTGGCTCCGCACACAGGGTGGAATGGGAGGCCAACATCATGATCAAAATTGCCAGAAACGCTCTCATCTCGCGTGACGAGAAAATCTCAGTCGCTGCTAGCAGAGCCCCCCATTGCGAACCTCTCAACTCTCATCCAGAAACTCTCAATTGAATGGAGCTTCAACGCCTTATCAGGTTTCACTTTTGATCTGGCCCAGTTTCGATCACCTTTTCCATTGCCCGGCTACGCCTATCGTTAGCGTCTTTGATCTGCTGTACGCTCTTCCTTAGTTTCGTTCCGTCGTATCCAACG
>Ga0193730_1000602_pt1 | contig 10132 bp, 15 predicted proteins | sample U1a1metaG_FD_144919 | JGI IMG/M metagenome (GOLD analysis project Ga0193730, IMG submission 144919) | Soil microbial communities from a riparian zone of the East river system, Colorado, United States - U1a1 | ecosystem: Environmental > Terrestrial > Soil > Riparian zone | place: USA: East River...
TTCCTCGCCACCAAAGTGCCCACCAGCGCAATGGCCATCATCTTCGGCTTGACGCTGTTGTACTCGGCGTTTCTTGCGCGCAGGCCGCGAGCCAAGCCTCCGGCTGACGAAGTTCCGGACCCGCTCGCCACTCGTTTGCGGCTCAATGGCAGCTTTCCAACCCCAGAAGGGATCCGGCACTACAACGTCCGCAACGTCCCTACCGGATTCAGTCTGATGTTTGGCGCCGGGACTTTATCTGGGCTGCTCGGAATCGGCTCGGGAGCGGTGAAAGTCGTGGCCATGGATCAGGCTATGAAAATCCCTTTCAAAGTCTCCACCACTACCAGCAACTTCATGATTGGCGTGACCGCAGCGGCCAGCGCCGGCGTGTACTTAAATCGCGGCTACATCGACCCTGGACTGTCCATGCCCGTAATGCTTGGTGTGCTGGCTGGCTCGGTGTTGGGCACACGAATTCTGATGAAAGCAGACACCAAGTGGTTGCGGCTGGTATTCAGTGTTGTCATCCTGCTGTTGGGTCTGGAGATGATTTACAAAGGATTAGCTGGGAGGATCTGATTGCCCGTTCAAAAGCAGTGGACCGATCAAAGGATCGAAAATATCGTTGGCAACCTCTTACGTACCGGCGTGCTTCTTTCCGCTGTCGTGGTCTTGTGTGGCGGCGTTCTTTATCTGATTAAGTACGGCCATGCGCCGGCCGACTACCGGATTTTCCGGGGCGAACCCACGGATCTGAAGAGCCTCAGCGGCATCGTGAGGGACGCCTTTACACTGCATAGCCGAGGCCTCATCCAGCTTGGGTTGTTGCTGCTGATTGCTACTCCGGTGGCTCGCGTTGCCTTCTCCATCTTCGGCTTCGCAGAAGAAAAGGATCGCATGTACGTCGCATTCACAGTCATCGTGCTGCTGATTCTGCTTTATAGCCTGATCGGCTCCGCGTCGGGACTCTAGAATCGAAATGCGAATGGCTGATTCTGTGATTGTTGCTTTTCAATTCAACAATCACAAATCATCAATCAACAATAAGGAAATGGCTCTCGCGATGAACTACTCTTCTACGTTCGACTCTTCAACGTGGGAACCGGGAAGCGCCAATTGATCCGATGCTGCGGAGGGATCGATCAAGGAGTCGAGTCGATCCTGGGTATCCCCAGCCGGTTTTTCCGATTTTCGCTGGACTTTACGTTCCATTTTCTCGCGCTGCTTGTCCTGCCGCGAACGTTCCTTCAGGCGTTTGTTAAAACTTGAGCGACTTCGACCAGCCATGCGCACCTCCACAGGGAATTGTGTCGCGGAATCGGCAAGCAGTGCCGAGCTGCGACTGTGGCTTAATGATATCAGGCAGTAGCGGTAGAACTCAGGCTACCAGCGGGGTTCGCGAGGCTGCCGGGCATGGCCTCGGAAATCGTCGCGACCACCGCCGCCACCGCCCGAGCGTTGGCCACGTGGGCCGCTGCTGCGTTCAGTCTTCGGCTTGGCTTCGTTCACGTTCAACGCGCGTCCGCCTAGTTCCTTGCCATTGAGGGCTGCGATAGCTTTCTCGGCTTCGCCGGAGTCGGTCATTTCGACGAAAGCGAATCCACGAGAACGTCCGGTATCACGATCGGTGACTACGCTTACTTGCTCGACAGCGCCGTGGGCGGCAAACAATGTCCGCAGCTCTGCTTCAGTCGTACTGTGAGGGATGTTGCCAACGAACAGTTTCTTCATTTTGTTTCCTTTTCTTCAAACCAATCTAAACCAGACGTCAATCGGCGGCCGTGCCCGAATGTTGCTTTACTGCATCCGTCCACGACCAGTTGGGACGCTTCTTCTCAACCGGCGTGCGACCCGGACGCGGATCATTCAGAGTTCGCACTGCGGCAATCCGCCAGGACGCTTCCTGAAATCCCCAACGTCGCGGCAAAGCTTCGCAAGCATTCGCGTACAAGGCGGCGACGGTTTGTCCCCAGGCGTTATGGCCATTATTTGTGCCGACCACCAAAACCTCATCCGCCCCCGGAGCCCCTGCCAGATATTCAGGCTTGCCCACCAGAAATGCAACTGCCTGCGGAGGTTTAGCGCTTCGGATCTCGCTACAAAATTCCTGTACGTTGACCGAATCGTTTCGCACATCCACCAGCACCAGGCTATACGAATCGGCCTGCCACAGCGCGCGTGCTTCCGTGATGTCGGCAGCGCAATCGACTTCGACGCCTAATTTGCGCATAATCTTGGCTCGGAGATCCCGCTTGTTGGCGTAGGTATCCACCAACAGTATCCGCCGCTTTCCGCTGAGTGAGGCAAACGAAGTAGCTGATGGCCTACTCATGTGCATCCTTCACCGGTGCACTCGCCATTCGCTTGCGTCCCGGAGCCTCACCGTTTTTGAGGGCTGCGGCCTGAAGAAGTTCGAACGTTCGCTTTCGTCGCTGGATGTTTTGCTTTCGTACCCGGTGAAATCTGGACTTGTCGCCATTTCGTTCCGACATCGCTTCCTCCTAAAGATAGGCTGGTGCTGCGTGGCCCCGATCCGAGCATCGCGGCGCAGTTCCGACGATGTCCGCACTACCTGCGAACGAGACGTCATACCGCCTTTGCGACGATTACGCGACTCCGGCGTGGCAATAGCTAACAAGAGGACGCGTTGCTGCTGGGTTTATGGGGGCGCCTTCAAAACTAATCTTCTCAATCGCGAAGGCGCAGGGTGGTAGAAAGCGATGTGTCTTCGTGGTTAAGCTCACAGCAAGTATATACCTGCTAGTGGGGCAGCAGTTAGAAAACTGCCAGCGTGGAGTATCGCTTTTTTCCAGCCGCGAATCGTTCCCGAATGCGGTAGACCGAGACCGGATCGTATCGAGAGGACTGGGATGGTTACTTAAGTAGCAAGCCAGGCGAGAAGCGGGCTATTCAATTTGCTAACGCAATATGCCCATTATCTGGTATGGTATAGATGCGTTTGATTTGAATCGGTTGTGAGCAGCTTCTCGCTTTACCAGCTAGTGCCTGCCCTTAGTACCTCCGACTCACCATTCAGCGTAAATAATTTGAAAAGGATACAAGTAACAAAATGGCAGAACAAGGAACAGTAAAGTGGTTTAACGACGCCAAAGGCTATGGCTTCATCAGCCGTCAAACTGGCGAAGATGTTTTTGTGCACTTCTCGGCGATTCAGGCAGGCGGCTTCCGCAGCTTGCAAGAAGGCCAGAGTGTTGAGTTCGAGGTCACCAAAGGGCCGAAAGGCTGGCAGGCTGAGAACGTCCGGCCCCTGTAATTCGAGACAGCGTTAAAAGGCGGTCTTAAATGTTTGTGGCGGACTCTTACATCGCAGCCATAGTGGCAATGATGTTTGTTGCGGGTGTGGTGCTTTTCATCGTAAGGGCCCGCCATAACTCTAAAGAACGCAAACAGTGGGAAGGCGTGCCCGTAACCACCGCAAAAGGGCGAGCACGCAACTAAAGAAGTACTAGAAAAGCACCGGCTCCGGTGCAATACTTGGGGTGTTTCTGCATGCGGGACGAATCCAAAGGCTCTTTCGCTGTAATCCGCTATAACCTGAGAACCTATGTTTCAGGTGGTGTTGTTGCCATCATCAAGGGAAAATCCAACGCCGAGACCACGCTCAAAACTCTAGAGGTCCAGCAAAGCTCAGAAGACCGCCACGAGGGCTGGCGTTATTTCCTTGAAAAAACTGACCTGAAAGCCGGAATGGATCCACAGGAGGCCACCAGCCTCCGCCAGGTAAACCTGGAACTCCGCGAATCCCAAGCTAACTGAAGTCAGAATGCAGAAGTGGAACCAACCACTTCAGGCTTTCTTTCTTCTGAATTCTGACTTCTTACTTCTTACTTCTGCAATTCCCTTAGTGTCGCCGCTTAGTTTCTTTCAGTATTGTGGCGAAGTTTCGACCGCCGAAATTGAACCCTTGCGCGATCTGGCCCGTCACCGCGACTTTCGAGCCGTTTCCCGGCACTCCATAATTCTGGCTGAAGACCCACATGCGGCCCGTGCCGTCGTCGAGTTGGAAAACGCCGGAGCCGAGCGCGCCAAAAGAGCTCGAAACCTGCCCGGCGATAGTGACTTCCTTGCCGGTATAACGCCCAGGGTCGCGATTAATGTTCGCAATGGTGGTTCGTTGCGGACACCCCGCAAGCAACAGGGTGCACAGTCCGATCAGAACTGCCGACAGCATCCTAGTACGCATTTTCAGCACACAGTCCTCCTGCGACGTAAGTGGACGCAGATTCTACCTCTTTTTGTTGGATGCGAACGCGAACTTTGGTGATGGCCCCCATCGGCCGACTATAATGGCAAAACTTAGCGGCCCAGATGCCCGAACCCTGCAGTTCTAGGGTTGTTCTGCGCTTGTGTGGTGCCGAATCTACGTCTCGAAGTACTCCAAGCAGGAGGAACCGTCGTGCCAGAGACCCCACAGCAGTACACCCAGCGCATTCTCGCCAACATCGAAAATGAAAATAAAGAGCCGCTGCAAGTGCAGCAGACGACTCCCAAAAAACTCGCGACCCTGATCCGAAAACTGAACAAAAAACAACTTACCCGGCGCCCCGCGCCTGGAAAATGGTCCATCGCCGAGATCCTCGCCCATCTGGCGGATACCGAACTAGTGGGCGGCTGGCGTATGCGAATGATTCTCAGCCACAACGGCACCCCGGTACAGGCCTTCGATCAGGATGCCTGGGCAAATACTTTTAACTACCTCCAGCGTGATTCCAAGGCTTCCCTGGAAACCTTCAGAGTACTGCGCCAGAACAACCTGGCACTGTTGAAATCCGTCCCCAAAAATCTTTGGGAAAACTACGGCATGCACCAGGAGCGCGGCAAGGAAAGCATAGCGCATATAGTCCGTATGTTCGCCGGCCATGACCTGAATCACCTGCAGCAGATTGAAAAGATCGCAAAGGAGAGCCGTCGGTGATCTGCCACTGGCCACTCGCCACTGGTTCTAGTTCCTCATTGACACCGTTCTCCCACTCCGGGGAAGAAGCAATCCAGCATTACCTACGTCATCTCGCTCCTGCGCTTCATCACACTTAGTCTGGCAGCATGGGAAACAGGAAATGGCTTCTAGTGATTGCTGTGCTGGCGACTTGTGTGATGAGCCGGGGACAACAGAGCTATCTGCCGGATGCCCCCTCGCATCACAAGTTCTGGGACGGACCCAATACCGCCCTGTTTGCGGCTCACTCGGCTATGGAAGCTACCGATTTTGCCATCACCCATCACAATCTGAGTAAAGGAGGCCGGGAGATGAATGCCATGGCAAAACGCCTTTGCGAAAGCGGAACGCCCGGCCAAGTGGTTTTCTTCGCCGGACGAACCGCTGGCGCTTTAGGGCTCAGCTACTTCTTCCACAAAACGGGACACCACAAGTTGGAGCGTGCCTTCACTGCGCTGGCGATTGCCGACTCCAGTTACGGGGTAGCCTACAGCTTCGCTCACCGCTAGCGAGCTGACTCTCAGTTCCCGGGGAGCCAAAAGTCCAGTTGACATGCGGGAGAGAATCAAAGTAATTTCTTTTCGTCCGCATTCCGGGTTCCTCATGAAACGTTGGCAGTGGGCGCTCCTCATTTTTGAATTGGCGCTGTTCGCATTGATTCTCGTTCTGCCCCAGGTGGAACTGCCGGAATTTACCTTCCATGGTGGAACTGCTCCCATCACCGCCAAGGCGCGCTTATCTCTCAACCGAGTTCAGGCAGCCGCCCCTATCCAATTGCCAATATTGATTCCCGGGCACATTCTCGAGACGCTTGCAGAGACCAGACTGGTCCCTCCTGCGCGCCTGGAGACGCGGCTGTCGCTGTTGTGCATACTGATCTGCTAGCCGCTGCTTCTAACCCCTTACTCACCCTGTAAAACCATTCAATGAGTTTGCTCCGCGCGGGCGTGCCCGTGGCAGTATTGCGGGTGCGTGGAGCCTCGGGGCAGTCGTTCCGGTTCGGTGTGTGCCTGGACTCGAGCAGAGGATCCGGTCTCCAGCCGTTGAATGACTGCCCCAAGTTCAGCACTTAGCATTTAGCACTTAGCATTTAGCCATGAGACTTACCGTTTAACTTCCCCAAACCACAGCGGCTCCAATGCTAAAGGCTCATTTGTTGGTTCCTGATTTCCTGATGCTGCCTTTCATAGCGGCATCTGGCGAGCCTTGCGATTTAATGTCCAACTCTCCGAACCGTCGCTGGCTAAATGCCAAGTGCTAAATGCCAAGTGCTAAATGCCAAGTGCTAAATGCCAAGTGCTAAATGCCAAGTGCTGCTTCCCCTACCGCGACCTCGCCAGCACCAGAGTCACATCATCGGGTTGTTCGTTAGCGCCAATCCAATCGTCCACGGCGGCGGTCACGATTTCGGTGATGCGTGCCAGGGGTAATTGCCGATTCTCACGAACCAGCTCAATCAGGCGATGCTCGCCGAATTCGCCGAAATCATTTTCCGGCTCGGTAACTCCGTCGCTGTAGGCCAGAAAGATCTCACCACGCCGCAGCGGGACCGTATCCTCTTCGTAATTGACCTGGCCAAAGAGCCCAATGACGGTACCGCCACATTCCAGGCGGCGTAGCGAACCATCTTCACCCAGGATGATCGGCGGCAGGTGGCCCGCATTGCTGTAAGTGAGCTTGCGTTGTTGCCCATCGTAAATTCCCAGAAATAACGTGGCGTATTTTTCCGCCGGCGTGCTTTCGTAGAGTTGGTGGTTCAACAATGACAGCATGGTCGCTGCTGAAACTTCGGCGCCATGCAATGTCGGAGTCGCCCTGCCGGAGCCCGCGGTTGCCCCCACCGCTATTGGTTCCCGCAGGAGCGGGATACCCTCCAGACTGTAGGCTCGCACTGCGGAATGAATGGTGGCCATCAATAGCGCTGCTGAAATTCCTTTTCCGCTGATATCTCCCACGGCCAGTATCAGCCTCTCGGTACCAAGAGTTAGGAAATCGTAATAATCGCCGCTGACGGTACGCGCAGGACGGCAGAATCCGTACACTTCCAGCGAGGGAAGCTGAGAGATACGCTGGGGAAAAAGTTGTTCCTGCACTTCCTGGGCAATGGCCAACTCATTTTCCAGTCGTTGCTTCTGCTTCTGTTCCTCGATCAGTTTCTCAATCGAGGCCGTCATGGAATTGAATGAGTTCGCCAGGGTGGCCAGCTGATCGTTCGAATTCACCGGAATGCGATGGCTGAAATCGCCACGGTTGATGTGTTTGGTGGCCTCGTAAAGGTGAGCCACGGCTCCGGTAACGGTGCGCGTCAGGCGTGTGCCGATCAATAACGCCGCCGGCAGCAGGATCACCAGGAGTCCAACAGCCATGACCAGCAAAATTACCTCGACTCCCTTGGCGAAGTCGCCCAAGGCAGCGAATAACCGGGCATAAAGGATCGAAGGGCGAGTCTGTACCCGCAGCACGGCACCCGCTCTTTTTTGCTCTCCGGATGCCCAGTCCACCACGGGAAGGGGTGTTCCGAAGTCAATTTCACGGTCGAATCTCCCGGAGGATGCGGCCAAATTGCCCGCCGTGAAACTGGGACGCAGGTGTTCTTCCCCGTTCTGAATGTCCATCGCATCGTTGCTCGCCCGATACTTAAACCCTTCGTTGGCTTTCTGGTCTTGAGAGGTCAGAGGTGCGGATTTGTTCGCAGGAACGCCGGTTTGCTGTGACTCGAGGACTGAAACGTAAAGCGTAATCTCGCCGAGTTCAGCGGCAACCTGATCCAAGAGCTTTCGATCCAGCTCATCACTCGAAATAACTGTCAGCTTCCGAGGGCCCACGTTCAACACCGTCGCCGCGCGAAGATAAATCTTGCCTTGATCGCGCACCACTGCTTTGAACTGAGGCGTCAGAAACGAGGGGAGCGAAAACGGAGTGTTCTCCTTCCCGCCGCACACCGGCAAAGGCTTTCCGTCTTGCCATCCACAGATTTCCTGGTGCGACCAGGATGCCTCGCGTCGTTTAAGCCCTTCCAGAGACTCTGCGGTTGCCTTTTCACCGCGCTCCACTCGGGTCGCCAACTCATTCGCAATGGCCGCGTTGGCCGCTTCCAAACTACGCAGGCGGGAGTTCAGCTCCGCGATGACTACGAAGTTCGCAAACTGCCCCGCGAACAAATAAATCGTGATGAATGCCATCGCCACCAGCAGCGCGGTAGGGATGACACCAATGAAAATGTAGGTGACAATCAGCCGGTTGCGAAGCCGCCACAAAAGTCTTGACTTGAGCCAGCGATAGGCCAGAACGGCGAATACGACAATGACGCCGAAGCTCAGGAAAAACACCCAGCCAGAAAGGCTCTCTCCGTAGGAAAGCTTGAACAATCCGAGCAATTTCTGTAGTGCAAAGAGCAGCACATCCAATCCCAGCAAGTACCAGGCAGTTCGCGCCACCTTGCTGGTAGGCATCAAGCCGGTTTCAACTAATCGAAGGCGGATATAGCGAAAATAGTTCATTCGTCAGGACGATTATAGAGGCTCGGCCAGAGAGCAGCCTTCAGCTCAGATCTCAGGATAAAAGTCGAAGAAAGCTTCCAGACTCGTCTTCAACTGATTCTCAATCTCTTCTTTACTGCCTTCGAGTACGTGCATGGTGACGTGCGCTTCACGCCCATTCTTGAGTTTAAGCGTGGCGTCTCCCACTTCAGCCAATTCCTCAGAAGGCAGTAACCGCATTCCATAAACTAGCGTTAGATTTGCCATTGGGAGATTCTAATCCAGCAGGTGTCACGAGTTCGGAGTCATAAACTGGCATCAGGAACTGAGAACTGAGAACTCACATCTGAAAACTGAGGCTACAAACATGCGCTCTCGGCCCAGAGCACATCCGGAGACCAGAGGCGAAAAACGGAAACCGGAAGCCGAGTTCGAGATTGACCTGATAAAATCCATCCGTGTTCCAGAAATTCTTACCGATTCTGATCAGCCTTTTTGGTGCAATCAGCGCTGCCGCGCAGCAGCCTTCCCAGCCGCAAGTCAAAGTAAATGTGCTCAACGTCTGCTCGCCTTCCGCGGAAGAGAAAGAGGCGATTGATTCCGCACTCGCTCGAATTCCAAAGCAGCCTCTCTTTAGCCCGGATTTCGAAATCGACCGCGGGCGTACCAGCCTTCAGGAGCGTCCCGGTTTTCTTCAGCCTGGCGAAAGTGGCCAGGATTCGTCCGAGTCCGCGACTGCCACCTGGGTCCGCATCCGTCGCGAATTTTCCTTTCAGGCAATGTTTTCCACGGTGCAATATTCTTTCAGCCAAGATTCCAAAAATATGATGGAGACGTTAGTATTTCGGGTGCGTGACCCCAAAGATCTGATGCAGGTTTCTATCGAGGACAGCGCATCGTCGGTGACTTCGCCTGCAACCATGCTGTCCACCAACACGCCGGTCAGCAGAATCAAGCTGGAACGTTTTGGCAAGTCTTCAGTGGTGCTGGCCCGATGCCCGGCCACGGCGGAAGGAACTGCGCCGGACCAGAGCGCCTATGCTCCGCTTTTTCAGAATGGATCTGGCATTGTCGCGAACTATCGCGCTCTGCTGCGAGCTGCCCACATCGTGCCCGACGAACTGGCACGGGTCGACTTGTTCAGCCCATCGAAGCCCGTGCCAAAGCCTGCTGCCAAAAAGTCTGCACCCAAGAACAAATGATCTCCTGTATGCTGCATTTCCGGCTTGCAACTTATTCCGGAATTCACAATCTAAAATCTTAACTACATGGATAACATTCGCGACGTCGTCATCATCGGATCCGGCTGCGCAGGTCACACTGCTGCTCTCTACACCGCGCGCGCGAACCTAAAACCACTGGTGCTGGAAGGTCACGAGCCGGGAGGCCAGCTCTCGCTGACCACGCTGGTGGAAAATTTCCCCGGATTCCCCGAAGGCATTCAGGGACCGGCGCTGATCGAAAACATGCGCACGCAGGCAGGCCGTTTCGGCGCCCGCTATGAGTTGGGTCACGTGGTTAGTGCCGACCTGAGTAAACGTCCTTTCACGTTGCAGGTTGGCAAGGAAAAAATTCTCACCCAGACCCTGATCATCGCCACCGGCGCTTCGGCACGCTGGTTAGGACTGCCCAGCGAGCAGGCGCTGATTGGACACGGGGTTTCGTCATGCGCTACCTGTGATGGTTTCTTCTTCTCCGGCAAAGAAATTGCAGT
>Ga0193730_1000603_pt1 | contig 10126 bp, 7 predicted proteins | sample U1a1metaG_FD_144919 | JGI IMG/M metagenome (GOLD analysis project Ga0193730, IMG submission 144919) | Soil microbial communities from a riparian zone of the East river system, Colorado, United States - U1a1 | ecosystem: Environmental > Terrestrial > Soil > Riparian zone | place: USA: East River...
ATTTCAGCGGATACGATTGGCTGGCGCTGGGAACGTGGAGCGCTCTCGGATTGGGTCTGGCGTGGCGGCAGCGCATGGTTCGTGCAGGAGAGATTCATCACCATGAAACTTAAAACGTGTCGCTTTTTCGTCTATCTGTCGACAATGTGGTTACTTGCGGCGTGTGTCTGGGCTGCGCCGCAAGTGTCGCCATTTGATCTCGTCATTATCAATGGCCGCATCATCGACGGAACTGGATCTCCTTGGTATTCCGGCGACGTCGGAGTTCGCGAAGGGAAGATCGTCGCGATCGGAAATCTGAAAGATGCGTCCCGAACCCGAACCATCGATGCACGGGGCATGGTGGTTGCTCCGGGATTCATAGACATGCTGGGGCAATCGGAATTGACCATTCTGGTCGATCCGCGTCTGCCTTCGAAAATTTATCAGGGCATCACCACGGAGATTACAGGCGAAGGCGGCTCGGCGGCGCCGTTGAACAATGCCATTATTCAGGCAGACGGTGCTGTCTATGCGCATTACCACATCACTCCCGATTGGAAAACTCTCGGACAATATTTCGCCCGGCTGGAAAAACAGGGCATGGGAATTAATCTCGCGACATACGTTGGCGCTACGCAGGTGCGTCGCATGGTGCTCGGCGATGACGATAAACAGCCGACTCCGGCACAGCTTGAGCAAATGAAGGAAATGGTGCGCCAGGCCATGCAGGAAGGCGCGGTCGGACTCTCGACCTCCCTGGAATATGCGCCCGCTCCTTACGCCAAGACCGAAGAATTGATTGCACTCGCAAGCGAAGCGGGAAAGTTTGGCGGGATTTACGCCACTCACATGCGAAATGAAAGCGACGCCGTTCTGCCAGCCATTGATGAAGCGCTGCGCATCGGACGTGAAGCCCGCCTCCCGGTGGAAATCTGGCACATCAAGGTAGCGGGAAAACATAACTGGGGGCGTATGCCGGAAGTGGTAGCGAAAATCAGTGCCGCTCGCGCCGCCGGCATGGATATCACCGCCGACACTTATGCCTATCCCGCATGGTTCAACGGTATGTCGGCATTCATTCCGCCCTGGGCTCATGACGGCGGCGATGCCAAGTTGGTTGAGCGGCTGAAAGATCCGGTTACGAGGGCGCGCATCCGTAAGGATCTGCTGACGCCATCCAGGGACTGGGATAACGAATGGCAGGAAGTCCCAGGGCCGGAGGCGGTTTTGATCGGAGTAGTGCAGAACCCGAAGCTGCTGCCGCTGCAGGGCAAACGGCTCTCTGAAATTGCGAAACTCTGGGGCAAGGATCCAATGGATGCGTTGTTCGATCTGCTGATTGAGGACAATGCTTTCACTGAGGTCGCTGTCTTCGGCATGTCGGAACCTGACGTTGCGCTAGCGCTGCAGCAGCCCTGGGTTTCCATAGACAACGACTCGTCCGGTACATCACCGGAGGGAATTCTGGGGCAGGAGCATCCTCACCCTCGAGCGTATGGCACGTTTCCACGCATTCTCCGCAAATATGTTCGCGAGGAGAAGAAACTTACGCTGGAAGAAGCCATTCGCAAGTTCTCCGCGTTGCCGGCACAGCGCATGCGGCTGACCGATCGGGGCGTGCTGAAAGCCGGGATGTGGGCCGACGTCGTAATTTTCGATCCGGCAACAGTCCGAGATGTGGCAACCTTCGAAAATCCGAATCGGTTATCTGAGGGCATGCAGTATGTGCTGGTGAATGGAGTGCCAGTCATTGACGAGGGGAAGATGACGGGAGCACTGCCGGGGAAAGTTTTGCGAGGAGCAGGAAGAAGTGACTAGTGACTAGTACGGCTCACTAACCACTAGCCACTAATCACTAGCCACTATTTTTGTGTAATCGTGAGTTTGTGCAATCCGATGGTTGCGGTGTCGATGCGAGCCGGCAGGGCGAATTTTGAATCCAATCCGACGCCGGGATACTTGGGTTGAAGATATTTTTCGACAAACATTTGCAGGGCGAAACGGGGAATGTCCACGCCATCCAGTGAAACCGAATCAACATTTACGTATCCTTGCCCGCCCGCGCCGCGGACGTGCGCTGAAACCACTACGTCATGAATTCCGCTAAACATTGTCAGCAACGGATTAGAAGAACGGCGTCCGGCTTTGAGTTGGTCAAAGTCGACGCGCGCTGTCGCGATAACGACCTCAGGTTGTCCCTGGAAATTTACCGACTCTACACCTGCGGGAAGCTTAATCGCACCAGAGGCGAGGTAGGCGTTGACTTCCTGTTCGGTAAATTCGGTTGGCGTCTGATCCGGGTGTGAGAGCGTGCCATTGCTTTGGACATGCTGTAACTTGCGCTCCATGCTGCTGACGGGAGCGCTGGACTTGGACGACGGATTGACCTGCGCTATTAGAGCCAGCGTGAAGAAGATGACAGCGGCGGGAAGGTTTAGAAAACGCCTCATGGTTTGAGCGCGGCCTGGGTCTCCTGGGTCTTCACCGGCGCCACACGAGGTTCGGTGAGTGGGCCGGTAATGTTGAACCCGGGCGCGCCATCGCGCACCAGTTTCAGGTCCAATGTACGTGTCAGTGAGGCAGTGCCGCTTAATTGATAGATGCCGCCAGCAGTCTCTAGTTTGCCTTGCTGTATCTCGAAGCGGCCGTCGTGCAGAACAAAGTTTCCTACGAGCCGATGAATTCGCAACGGCTCATTCCCCTCTATCAGTGCGATATGCGGCAACAATCCGTCGCGTACTTCTACGCGCGAGTTTGCTTTCGCTGAGGACAACAATTCGGCTGCATCTACCCCGGAAGCGCTGGCGCGATAATTTGCCGCGGCGGTTCCTGTGACCCAGCCATCGTGCATTGCTTCGGCGAGTTGTCGCAGATCTACTCGTTGCAGAATGCCCGTGCCGCTGTACTCCGGAGGCCTCGCGGTGAAGTCGGCAGTCCACTCGCCGGTGTGCTTCCCACCTAGTAGATCTCCACGCAAGTTGGAAAGGCGAAGTCTGCCGGTCTCTAATTCGACTTGGGCGGAGACCCGCGTTCCCACTAGATTCTGGATGGTCACTCGATCGATGGTGAGTTTTCCGGCGGCCCGAAGCGTCAGCAGGTAAGGAGTCGCGGTTTGCGTTGACGTGGACAAAAAGCGATACCACGGCTGTTTCCGAGGACGAGGGTTCAGCAATTGGTTCAATTCGCCGGTATCAATCTCATCAGTGTGAAGGTCAAAACTCACGGGGCAGCGATCCGGCACAGCACAATGCCGGGGTAGTAAAACTGAACCATGCCATGCACTACCGGCGAGAGAAGCGGTCAGGTTTTGTACTTGAACATTCTCGGGCGTAAGCGAGAGGTTCGCGGAAGCAATTTCTACAGGCGCATTGAGGCCACGAACTTCAGCGCGGATGGCCTGCAGTTGCACTCTCCCCGTTATTTGTGGGGCCGTGAATCCCGACCAGCCACCCGCAACCTGCAGATCGACTCTTGCGGTTCCATCGGCGGTGGGCTGAGGAGCGCGGAGGCCCACAGTCCGCGCGGCTTGAAGCAGGCGCTGAAATTGAGCATCTCCGGTCACTGAAAGACTGTATCCGGAGCGGGAAATCGAGCCGCGCACAACCGCCGGGGACGGCCTCCCGAGCGCGAGGTCAAATGGGCCAATCTCCAGTTGCGGCTCGCCCGGTACGAATATCGTGCGGGCATTTCTGCTGCCCGGCGCCATCTTCAACGAGATCTGCTTTTGCGAGATCTGTTTTCGCGAGACCTGAAAAGGAATCCGATCCAACACCATTTCTGTCTTGGTGAGTTTTGAGGCAATGCGGACGTCCAAGGTTTCTCCGCCACCGTCCCACTCTGCATAGCCTTCATCCGCACGCTGTACTTTGACGCTGGCATCCAGTTTTCCGCTGGCCACGAGATCATCGGGAATATCTTTTTTTGCGTGGCGTGCCAATGCAATCAGGGATTGTATGGGCACCTCCTTAGCGATCAGCGTCAAATCATAGGTGTGACTGCTGAAGATACCTGCGACGGTGCCATTCACCGAAACAGTGCCGTTACTCACTGGTGCATGGCAGGAGAGGTTTGACAAAGTGTGATCTACCGAACTGTAGTGACTGGCGCATTGCGCCACGAGCCGCAGCGCGCCGCCTCCAAGAATGTCGTAACGGCGGAAATCCTGAACCGAAGCGTCGGTTTCGACTGTGAGGTCCGCAGGAGTCCCGGAAAGCGCGGCTGCTAACTTGACCGTGCCGCGCCAACCTTTGTCTCTACCAGAGATCAGCTTGCTGACTTGTCCCAATTGCGCCTCAGTCCATTCCATGGTGAATTGAAGTGGAGTTTCGCGCAGCGTGGCCGCTCTCTGCCACGAACCGTTGACCCTAACTGTTCCAGTGTCGGTCAGGTTGAAGTCCATGCGTACCGGTTGTGCTTTGAGCCGCATACCCCAGACATTTTCCGATTCCTGCCAGAGTGCGAAGTCCGCAGCCATCAGTGCATAGGGCTTCTTTTCCTGCTCTAACTTTAAATTGATGCGGCCGCGATCGGCCTCAATGTAGGGAAATCCTGGGCGAGCTTCGGCGTTCGCTTTTTTCGTGGGTGCAACTGGAATCTGCGCTGCGCGCTCGAGAAGATTTTCGAGATTCCAATGCCCTTGGCGGTCACGCACCAGATTGAGGCTAGGCTCGGTAAGACTCAGGCGTGAGATCTCCAAGCGTCCCCGCAACAGGGAACTGACTCGCAGCTCAGCGGTGACTTGCTGAGACCGGATTACAGGCTCAGCGCCGAATGCCGGATCATCATGGACGACAAAGTTCTCGAGATCGAAACCGGGATGAGGCAGCAGCCGCATATGAACGGAAGAAACGTCTACTTGCCGTCCCAGCGCCAGACCAATGGCACTGACAATCCGCGTCCGCAGCCGTCCTGCTCCGGGTCGAATCAGAAACAGAGCCAGGAGGAGGACAACAATGAGAGTGACTATGCCATGCTTGGATCGCACGAATCTGGATCGCCTCAAGCTCACTGGACTATCCGGAATGTGCGCCGCCATCGCGTCTCGTCGAAGAAATGGATGACTACGTGTGCCAGGAACTTCAGCCGCTCGCTGACTTCCTTCTGCAAATATTGGTTGGCCGGGGTCTCAAACGACCAATAGATAAACATTGGACGCCCAATCACGTTCTCCTTTGGGATGAATCCCCAGTACCGGCTGTCGTAACTCACATCGCGGTTGTCGCCCATGCCGAAATAACTGTCGGCAGGAACCACGAGATCATCACCTTCGATATGCTGCTTCATGACTAACTGCCATTCCGGCGTGACATTAGAATCCGCGGGTGACACGGCGGGAAAATTATCGCGATAGGGATTGTAACCATCGCTTTTGTGGATGACGTAAGGCTCATCCAACTTTTCACCATTGCGATAGACCACGCCATCGCGCAGGTGAATGCGGTCTCCGGGGATGCCCATGACCCGCTTCACTACATAAAGTCCCGGTTCGGCCGGGTGAAGAAAGACCACGATATCTCCACGCCGTATTTCCCGATAAGGAAGCAGCGGACCAGTCCAATGCGTAGCCGGCGCGAACTGCACACGATTCACAAAAACGTGGTCACCGATCAGCAACGTGTTCTCCATGGAACTGGAGGGAATCTCGAAGGCCTGCACGATGAAGGTGATAATGAACAGGCCGGTCACCAGAACGGCTGACAAGGAGGCGAGAAACTCCACTGTAGTCTCGCGCGGTTTCTCAGCCTGCTTGCTTTCTTTTTTGGCCACTAGTGTTTGTCCTGTCGAAAGGGCATTCATATGTCCCCTAGTTGACTAATCGAAATGTGCGGTCCCAGCGAGTGATCTGAAAAATGTGGCTGACGGCGTAAGCGAAGTGAAAAAGTCTATCACCCGGCGAGTTAGAAACCGGAATGTCCTGATCGATATTTCGCACCGACCAGTAGATAAGCAGAGGACGCCCGATCACGTTCTCCTTGGGGACGAAGCCCCAGTAGCGGCTGTCCAGGCTTTCGTCACGATTATCGCCAAGCACGAAATAATGTCCCTCTGGCACGATCAGCTCGCCGTCTTCCACCAGTTTCTTCATTTGCAGCCACCAGCGTCCCTCAAGCCCTGGAACCGGAATATTCAAACGAGGGAACTCGTCGCGGAAAGCATCGTGGACCCGCGAACTGTAACGCACGTAGGCTTCTTCAGAAGGCACGCCATTCACATATACGCGGCGATTGATCAACCGCACCCGATCACCGGGAACTCCTACGACCCGTTTCACAAAATGCTGGGTTGGATTTACGGGATAACGGAAAACGATAATATCCCCGCGCCGCACTCGCTGGTAAGGCATGATCGGATCCCAGAAACCGCCACCTCCGTATCGCAATTTGTCCACTAGCAGATAATCGCCAATCAGCAGCGTGTTCTCCATGGATTCTGAGGGTATCTGGAAAGCCTGCACGACGAAGGTGATGACAAAGACAGCGATCACCACGGTCGCCAGCAACGATTGCGCGGAGCTGAGCCCATCTGCCGGCGGCTTTTTCGGCGCCACTTCGGTCACGATCGGATTAACAGCGTCCCCTGCCTGAAGAACGGCCATTGAACTGGTTCACCTGCGATACAAGATATTCGAGCACTTGCCGAGCCGCATCCTGCTCAGCGTTCTTTTTGGTGGAACCCTCGGCCCGACCCACAAATTCGGGCCGGCTTTCGGTATCCAGCGCGTGCAACCGCGCCTCGACGGTAAAAGTCTTGCTATGCTCCGGCCCCTGCTGATTTACCAGAACATACGATGGCTGTTGACGCCCAATCGCCTGCAGTTTCTCCTGCAATGCCGACTTGTAATCATGGGAGGGAAGGCCGTTGCCGTTTAAAGCGATGCGTTCCAGTTCCGGCCTCACGATGTGCCGCAACACCAACGACCGGGCTGTTTCCAGTCCGCCGTCCAGATAAACCGCGGCCAGGATGGCTTCCAGCGCGTCCACCAGAATCGCAGTCTTGTTGCGGCCGCCGCTTTTCTCCTCACCACGACCCAGCCGCAGATACTTGCCAAGCTCCAACTGCTGCGCTACCAGGATCAGATGCCTTTCACTGACCAGATGAGCCCGCATTTTGGATAACTCGCCCTCTCTAAAATGCGGAAAACGGTGAAACAGTTCCTCACTCGTAATCACGCCGAGGATCGCGTCCCCCAGGAACTCGAGCTGCTCGTTGTCACCTACCCTACTGCCTTCGAGTGCGGCCTCAAGCTCGCGGGCCTGGGAAGTATGGGTGAGAGCCTGCTCCAGCAACTCGGGTCGAGTAAAGCGGTATCCCAGTACCGCTTGCAACACGGCAATTTCCTGTGACTTCATGGTCGAGAAGTTCCGCGAAATCCCAGCCTTGGCGGGGATGGACTGTGGCCGCCATTACACCTGTTAGTTCTTGGGCGGAGCCGGATTCTGAGCACTCGTAGGCGGCTTCGAAGTTGGAGTGGGGCTGCCGCCTGTCAATTGCACTAACCGGTCGCGCTCGCGGCGAGCTAAATTTCCAGCGGTTGAGCCTTCCGGGGTCAGTGAGACCGCGTGGTTCGCTTCCTTGAGCGCTTCCGGATACTTTCCTTGTTTGTCCAGTGCCAGCGCCAGCCGCAACACAACGACCGGATCGAGCTGGGCGGGATACGCATCCATCGACTTGCGGTAAAAATTTTCCGCGTCCGCATACTTTTCCTTGTTGAACTCCAGCGTGCCCATGATGGCATAGGCGCTTGATCGCAGAACTCCTTTATAGGCGTCGATCTTTTCTTGCGGCGTGTCTGCCCGAGGCGCGATATCGGTGTCCACGGTTGTCAGCGAGCGCTGAGCCAGCTTCATCGCCTCGTCCAGGCGTTGTTCCTTGTCCAGGTCGGTATCCCGAGTGCGCTCCGCAAGCACCTGCGCCACGCCCACCAGGGCGGTCGGATTATCGGGATCGATCTTCAACACTTTGCGTCCCATCTCCATCATCTTGTCGGCATTATTGGCGCGCTGATAACTTTGCATGGCAGATTCGTAGAGCAGAACACGCAGTTCGCTGTCCGGATATTTGGTAGCGAAATCATCGGCCGCCTTTTCCACGGCTACGGGATCATTGGTATTGGCTATCGCGGCGTTGAATGCTTCATACTCCGGCTGGGTCTTGGCTTGTGGCGGACGTTTTCCTTGCGGAGTTGCGGGCGCAGTCGCCGGCTGAGGCGCACCCGGCTGCCCCTGGCTTTGCTGAGCTGCGCCGGTCTTGGGCGTGCCCGTCTGGGACGCGGGAGGATTCTGTGGAGATGAAGCTGGCTGCTGCGCAACTACAAAAGTCGTCAGACCCAGCATCATAGCTACCATCGCTGCTCGCTTCATAAACTCTCCTTGGGTACGATCTCGATCACAGAACGCTTTGCTCGGGAACCTTGTCGCGCACTACTGTGGATGGCTCGGCGGCTCATATGGTTGTTGCAGTCCCCGTTCCGCCGCCTCTTTGGCTTCCGGCAGCGACGCGCCAGCATTGAGCGCCGCCCGATATTGATCAACCGCCGCTGCCCGGTTTTCCTGCAAATCAAATATTCTTCCCAGGTAAATATGAGACCAGGCCACGACCTTGGGTTCGCGTGCCACTTCCAGCGCCCGCTGGAAATAATTGCGAGCGCCTTGCATATCCCGGTTCATGGTTGCGACTTGCGCAAGTATGAACAATGCCCGGCCTGGATCCTCGCTTTTTTCATCCAAAGCTTCCTGAGCGAGTTTCTGCGCATTGTTGACGTCACCGGCCGACAGCCGCTGCTCGGCAGTCATCAGGAGCTTGCCTTCCATGGGGCGGGAAAGATGTAACAGTTCCGGATCCGCCTGGTTTGCGAACTGGACTTGTGCCGCGCGCTTCTCTTCCTTGCCCACGTCGATATTGGAAACAATGTCGCCATAGGCATTGCGCAGACCTGCTGGATCTTTTTCAAACTTGATCAGCGCATCGTAAAAATAACGAGTCAAAATGAATCCTTGCTGCAACGACCCTTCCACCGCTTGCTCGCGTTCTGCCTCAGGCGCTTTATTGCCGCCCGTGGTGCGCGCTTCGATGGCCCGGATGAAACACTCGGTGAGCAGAAGCGTGACATCGGTCTTGAAACTCTCGTCAATGGGCGCAGTCTTCACTGAATCGAGCAGTGGCGTCAAGCGCTTCATGGTAGTTGGATACTTTAGCGCAAGTGGGTCCAGCAGATAGTGCAGATAGGTGTGCCGTATCTGATCCATTTTCAATGACGATCCTGAACCGGGGGAAATCACCACAAAGTAGTTCGATCCGTAATTGCGCGCGTTGATCTGACCAGGGGCGCCCATCGGGTCCAGATAGACGGTGAATCCCTGACCTAAATATTGCGAAGACGCTATCTTTAAGTATATTTCGGTGTCGAACAACATCTTGGCCACAGGTTCATGGTAGCCCGCCGTAAGAGCGGAGTAAGCCTCCTGGTGCGGTTGCCAGATGGAATGCAATCCCACGCTGTCATAAAACTTCTGCAGCAGGGGCAAAATCCCGAGCACGTAGGTGGCGTCCGGTGGAATATCTGCTTCTTTGGCCTTAAGCGAAAAGGGTGCGGGCGGTCCGTTGAGATAAAGCGCGAAGGATACGTATTGCGCCAGCGTTCGGGATGCGTCCGGTTGCCGATGTTCATCGTAGAACTGGCACATCGCCCGAGTAGCTTCCTTGGTTTCTGGCGTGGACTGAATGGATTTAGCAACCTCGGTGCGAATTTGGCTTCGCAACGGATGAGACACGCCAAGCTCTTGATCATATCCGCAAGTGTTAATGGCAGTCAGAACCGAGAACAATGTCTCGCTCGTGTCCAGGGCGACCTTGGGTGGACCCTGGGCCACAGAAACTTGCGTCAAGATTCCAATTAAAGCCGTGAACCACGTGTATCGAAACCTAAAAACCAGGAAACCTCCTCGAGGCAGGTGGGTATGGTTCAGTTTAAGGGCTTACAGGCAGAGGGTCAAACAACGAGAAGCCATCCGCCATTAGCCTGACTGATGGCTGTCAGCTTCTATCCTTTATCCGCGGACGCTGATTTTAGAAAACGACAGCACCGCGCGCCCGGTCGTCGGACGGCCCATGGAGGTCGCGGGACGGAACGTGGTGAAGATCAGCA
>Ga0193730_1000605_pt1 | contig 10102 bp, 12 predicted proteins | sample U1a1metaG_FD_144919 | JGI IMG/M metagenome (GOLD analysis project Ga0193730, IMG submission 144919) | Soil microbial communities from a riparian zone of the East river system, Colorado, United States - U1a1 | ecosystem: Environmental > Terrestrial > Soil > Riparian zone | place: USA: East River...
CCGGATGTTTTTTCACAGATGATCGGGGCCAAAGCTTTGCAATCCACCGGCTTCGCGGGCGGGAAGTCCTGTTGAACTTCTGGCAATCCTGGTCGGAGCCCTGCATCAAGGAGCTTCTCCGCCTCCGGCAGCTGCAGAAAGGTGCCGGCGCGAGCGCTCCGTTCATCGTGGCATTCCATGGCAGCAAAGACGGTAAAATCCTCGAGGAGATCCGTAAGCAGCACGGGCTGACCTTTTCGCTGCCGCAGGATACCGACCAGCGCATCGCACGCATGTATGGCGTGAAATGCTGGCCGACAACGATCTCTGTCAATGCGGACGGACTTGTTAGTCATGTCCAGTTTGGCGTCGCGCACGAGCACAGGGCGGAAGCATCCGATACGTAGTGAAAATGACGGCGTTAGCGGCCGGGTTGCTCATCGTCCCGCTGGTCGATCAGGGTCTTAAGGCAATTCTGCGCCGCACGTTGGGACTGCGATCGTTTTCACTGGGCTGGTTCGGAACAGGGTCTTAAGGCAATTCTGCGCCGCACGTTGGGACTGCGATCGTTTTCACTGGGCTGGTTCGGAAGCCTGCGGGTGAAGGAAGCGCAAATCTGGTGGGTGCGTCTCGGACGCAATTCAAATATGGCGATGATTTGGTTGTTATGGCTCTTTGCCGCAGGCGCAGTGGCGACTCTGACCGTTCTTTGCCCATCGTGCGGCTGGTTCGCGGGGCTGCTTATGGGCGGCTCCATAAGTCACGGGTTGGAAAGTTCCATCCGAGGCTGCGTCAGCGATTACGTGTGCCTGCGATTCTGGCCCGCGTTCAATCTCGCTGACATGGCCATCACCGTCGGTTTCATCGGGACCGCGCTGGGAGTGTTGATTACGATCAGGGACGCATTTCCATGAGTTCGTACCATAGCAGGTCTGACCTTCCTCCCAGCTTCCCGCGTTACTTCAAAATCTGCGGGCACTGGATCAACTCCTATAAAGTCTTTCTTTGCGTTGGTATTTACCTGGGGACTTTAATGAGCGCAGCCGTGGCCGAACGTTCCGGCATTCCACCTCTTCGCATGGGTGCGGCATGTCTGGCTTGTGCCATCGTTGGTCTAGTCGGCGCGAGGATTTACCACCTGCTCGTATTCGCGCAGGATTATCTAAGAAAGCGGTCTATAACTGCCCTATGGGATTCGAGCCGGGGTGGATGGAGCGTGTTCGGCGCTTTGGTGACAATCGTCCCGTTTTCATTCGCCGTAGCATCGGTGCTTCAGATCTCTTCGCCGTAGCATCGGTGCTTCAGATCTCGCTTGCTGTGTTCTGGGATCACATGAGCGCTGGCATTCTCATGGGTGGTTTCTGGGTGCGGCTGGGCTGCGTCTTTAATGGCTGCTGCGTGGGCCGGCAAACCAGCGGATGGTTTGGCGTCCGCCTGCACGACACGCGAAGCATCGGCAAACGGCGGATTCCCGTTCAGCTTATGGAAATGGCGTGGTGGCTCCTTGGCTGGGCTTGGTTTATCTGGCTGTGGCCGCGGTCCCTCGCGCCGGGGAGCTATGCGATTGGAGTTCTTGGCTGGTACGGATTAGGACGCTTTTGGCTCGAACCACTGCGCGAGATGCCTGACTTGGTGCTTGGACGGGTGCGCATCAACCAAGTGGTCGCTGGCGCGTTGGCGATTGCGGGTGCGAGGCGTTGGCGATTGCGGGTGCGAGCGCTCTTATTCTCCGAAGCTTGGCGAACTGAAACGCCTGCTGTGCGTTACACGCTTAACACCAGGTTTGCGGCTGAACCTGCTACCACGTGCTTCGGATAGTGCGTGCTGCGCTTGCGACGCTCATCCATCCGATTGGCGGCTTCATTAAGGGAGTGGGGGCAGAGCTTACTATTGACACTGCGGCAACCTTTGGGGTGATGAATGCGGCTATGCCGAGGCCCCTGCGCATTCAATACGCTGGAGCGGTTATCATTTGATGAGCCGAGGCGACCGGCGCGAAGCGATTTTCTACGACGATGCAGATCGGGTAGAGTTTCTAAGAACCCTGGCCCAAGCTTGTCTAAGACCGGATGGCAGGTACGCACCGTATCACGCGCACCGATCACAAGGACTCTCGCGCTAGGATCGTAGCTGCCGCCCGTGTCTGAGTAGTTGTAACAACAGTTTAGCTTTGCCGAACTGGCGGCTAACTTCCTCACATGGTAATGATCTGGCCCGTGGCGAAGTTGTAAAAATACCTTGGATTGGTCGTGTAGTGGCCCGGACGGTTGGGATCGGGATAGTAGTAGAGCACTGTGTTCAGACTGAAGTCGTAGAGATACGGAAAAGGAAAGCTTGGACTAGTGTAAAAGAAATGATTGGACGCAAAGTCGTAGAAGAAGATGCCGCTGCGTCCATCATTGGCATCAAACCAATACATGGTAATGATCTGACCCGTGGCGAAGTTGTAAAAATACCTTGGATTGGTCGTGTAGTGGCCCGGACGGTTGGGATCGGGATAGTAGTAGAGCACAGTGTTCAGGCTAAAGTCGTAGAGATACGGGAAAGGAAAGCTTGGACTAGAGTAGAAGAAATGATTGGACGCAAAGTCGTAGAAGAAGATGCCGCTGCGTCCATCATTGGCATCAAACCAATACTCGAAGCCCATGTCGAAGTGGTAGATGAAGCGCTGGTTAGTCAAGTAGCTGTAGTAGCCAAAGGGCGTGCCATTGGGGAACTGAAGATAATAAACGCCGTTCTGGAGCGCGATCTCACCGGTGAAAAATGATGGATGGGTCGCCGTAGGTGTTGGTATTACAGCAATAGCTGCTCGCAAATCAGGTCGCGGACCGATATGTTCTGCGGTATTCCCTTGCTGAGGGCTCCCGGTCTGTACAAGGATCTGTCTTATCTGGGCGGGGTTGAGTGGCACTCCAAAACGGTTCAGCGCTATGCCTTGCAGATTGATAGCCGCTCCTGCCACAATCGGTCCAGCACCAGACGTGCCGCCAAACTCTCTCGTGTACCAAAAATTGCGGTTATCCTGGTCATCCGGATTTTTGTAAAGATCACCAATGCCTGTAGTCACGATAGCCTCTCCCCAACCTTGTACATCGAGGCGGTTACCATAGCAGGAATACGATAAGCGCTGGCGGTCACGACTGCCAGGTGCCCCTCCTGCACCAACGAAGATCGCTCCGGAATCGCGGAAGGTTCGATCAAACAAGCGGTGGCAGGCAGCTTGGTCCAGGTTCACACCCCCGTTACCGGCTGTTTCCACTACCGTAATACGATTCGCCACCGTGGTTCGAATCGCATCGAAGACCGGAGAAATGGCTTCGAGGGGCCCACATCCGACCTGATCCCTTCCACATTCACCTCCACATACAGGAGTTTGGTTCTCGATGAGGATTACATCTCCGGCCGACCCGTTTGCTGCGGCGAGAATAATTGCATTGGCTGGGTTATACCCGAGCCTCATGGTTAGAGTAGGGGCTAAGCCGACGCCGGCCCCCCACGAGATGCCGGTAACACCTTTAGCATCGTTGTCTGCTATCACTTCGCCAAGAACAGCGGTACCATGATCATCATGAAAAGTATCAGGGGCTGAATCTCCCTGATTCAGCAGCAAAGGGACTCCATTAGCTTTGCTTAGATCTTCGTGCGTTTGGTTCCAAGTGTTATATTCGACGTCATATAATTTGATACGATTGCCGTTGCCTCCGGGAATCGTCGCTGAAAAAATCGCATCGATGCCGTCGGGAGCCGGACCGAGATAACCTTGAAGTGGTGTGAAGTTGGGTGTAGTACGAGTAGTCGCTGGCGGCGGCGCTGCTAAAGGAGCCGGTTCGGCGGTTTCTACACTATCCAGCCTCCTGAGATTCTCAATAAAGGTACCGGCATCAGCGCCAGGGTTCAAAGTGATCTGAAACCACAAATTCAAGTTTGGCAGAGGGTTTCTCGAGACTTGCTCTCCCATAGCCCTTAGCCGATCGATCTCCTGCTCGGACAAAGTAAAAAGCCGCGTGATGCGTCCTACTGAGTTCACGAGATCTGGAGGCAGCGGCCTCGAAGGCGGATGCACGTCAGTACCTTCTTTAAACTTAACCTGTATAATCTCTGACGAAAATCCCGGTGGAATTGGCGCAGCGGCTGTAGTAGAAGAAAACAAAGCGACGACGCCAAGCGTTGCGAGGGCATTTTTCCAACGGTAAAGGGATTTTGCTATTATTTTCATGGGTTTTTCCATTTATCATTCAGGACGGTTTGCGGTGCGGGTTTACTTTTCTGAAGCTGCGCGCTCACTTTCTGTATTTGCGCCGCCTGGTCTTTCACAGTCACACCCAGGGTTGCAATCTCCTTCTTCAACTCCGCAATCGTGGCTCCTTGCACCTGCACGGTTTTGTGTTCTTTCAGAAACTCGTTGAGCAACATCGCGTTCACGGCGTCGTATCGCACGCTGTATGGTTTCCCTTCCTTATCGGGCAGCACCAGCGCTGGATTCACCTTTGCGACCTCCTCAGCTACAAGGCCAAACTGAGCGGTGCCCTGAGGGTCAATGTCTTTCGTGTAATGGAAGCTCACGGGTTTCAGCGCGAGAATAGCTTCGCTCCCCTGATCCATCGGCTGTATGTCTTCCTTAAACCGTGCCGAGGATGTTAAAATACCTAGTTGATTGTTGATGTCGACAACGACTGGGTTGGCCATGGCCATTGATTGTCTAAGGCCGGCGATGAAGGTTTTTGTTTGACCCTCACCTATGCGGATGGTGTTTGAGTCGCCGCTAGCACCGTGATTGCCAATATAAATATTTTGACTTCCCGTTCTGCCGACCCTGCTGCCAGCCTCATAGCCCAATGCAATGTTGTCACTGCCGCTTCTATTGTCGAAGAGCGCCTCCTCACCGACTGCGGTGTTTCGGTAGCCGGTCATGTTGAACCAGAGCGAACGGGCGCCAAAACGGCGGTGTTCTGAGAGCCAACTGTGTTCTCTCTTAGTGCAAGAGCACCGGTTGCGGTGTTGTCTTCGCCAGTTGTGTTGCTAAAGAGCGCACTGTAACCGATGGCCGTAGTGTATGTTACCCCAGCACGGGCGCTGAACAGGGCGTTTTCCCCTTCTGCGGTGTTGGCGCCGTTATAACCGCCATCAGGGGGCGGATTGACTGCTCGGAGCGCAGGTGTCAGCGCAAGGAAAGCGAACGCCATCAGCGCCAAAGCGAGATGGATAATATTCGTTACTGTTTTCATGTGTTCTTCTTTGGTTGTGTGAACGAGCCTTTTGTTCACGGACCAACCCTGCGGGAAGAGGGTCAGGTGGAGCTCTTGGGGAGACGCCTAACAGACTTAGCGCGGCCCGATGCTGCCGCTCGGGCTGGTACGTTGTCAATACAAATTTTGCACTCCTGGAGGTTTCACAGCGACGACTTTATGGCTCTTTTGCTGTGAAAAGCTGCCTCAGGAAACCAGCGATCGCGATAATCGCAATCGCGACGAAGCTGATGAGCCGTCGGGAGGCAGGTCAAAGCAGCAACTCTGACCCCTACTCTCTACTCTCTCCGGAAGGGGTCACATTCGGGATCGATCTGTTGGGCCAGACCTGCCGACGCACCGGGTGGGAGATTCACGCCTATTGTCTGATGGATAATCATTTTCACTTGCTTGTGGAGATGCCGCGCAGCAACCTGAGCGTGGGCATGCAATGGTTGCTGGGCTCCTACACCCAGCGATTCAATCGCTAAAACGCAAAGCAAGTTGCAAAATCTCGGAGAACAATGATGAGTTGAATACACATATGAAAAGGGAAAGCAAAATCAGGGGTTACATCATTCGCAGCGCCGCCTACGCCCAGCGATTCAATCGCTGAAACGCAAAGCAAGTTGCAAAATCTCGGAGAACAATGATGAGTTGAATACACATATGAAAAGGGAAAGAAAAATCAGGGGTTACATCATTCGCAGCGCCGCGGTTGCTGTTGTTTTTTCGTGCGCAATTGTGGGTTTTACCTCGGCGTTTAGTCTGCCCGGGAGATGGTTAGGTCTGTCGTCGCGATCGGGCCTGCCCATCAGGCCGGCGGGCCTGGCGACGCAAACCAAAACGCTTACTTTTGCCGATCGCGTGGCGTACCAACGCGTGATTGAAGAAGTTTACTGGCGACACCGGATGTGGCCCAAAGAAAACGCTGGCCCGAAGCCTTCGCTGGATAAGGTCCTGTCGCATGCGCAGATCGAAAAGAAGGTGGAAGATTATCTGCGCAACTCGCAGTTGCTTGCGGATTACTGGCAACAGCCGATTACGCCTGAGCAGCTTCAGGCTGAGATGGAGCGCATGGCGAAGCATACGAAGCAGCCCGAAGTGCTGCGCGAACTCTTTGCAGCGCTGGGTAACGATCCGCTCGTGATTGCGGAGTGTTTCGCCAGGCCAATCTTGTCTGAGCGTTTGGTGACAAGCTTGTATGCCTACGACCAAAGATTTCACGGCGAATTGCAACGACGCGCGGAGGCCGAGCTGGCGGCGCATCGCAGCGTGAGCCAAATGAAACAAACCAGCGGCACCTACAGCGAAGTCGAATTGGTTAGAAACGACAACGGCCTCGACGAAGAGAACCGCGGCACCGAAGCCATTGCTAAGCTGAACAGCCGCGACTGGGACGAAAACGTGCAAAAACTGGCAGCGATATTTGGTGACGGTAATGCTGTAGGATTGCGTGGATGGAAGGACCCTTCGATTCGTGGCGTGCCGAAGTCGAAACGCACATGCCGCGGACCATGGCGGCGGCGATTACTGCCAAATACACACTCCCCACCATAGGAGGTCCATCGGTCGATTGCACCGATAACTGGATAGCGACGAGCACCAACAACGCGCCTCAAGGCCGATTTGGCCACGCGACAGTCTGGACCGGCAGCGAAATGATTGTCTGGGGCGGATATGACGGCACGTATTTGAACACGGGCGCGAGATACAATCCTAGCACGGATAGTTGGACAGCCACTAGCGCCGCCAACGCGCCTACTGTCCGAGCTGTTCGGACAGCGGTCTGGACTGGCAGCGAAATGGTCGTCTGGGGCGGATTTGACGGCAGCGCCTGGTTGAACACCGGCGGGAGATACAATCCCGGCACGGACAGTTGGACAGCTACCAGCACTACCAACGCGCCGGCTGGTCGAACCACTCACACGGCAGTGTGGACCGGCAGCCAAATGATCGTCTGGGGTGGATATAACGGCAGCAGCTATTTGAATACCGGCGGGAGCTATAGCCCCGGTACCAATAGTTGGGCAGCCACCAGCACCGCCAATGCGCCCGCTGCACGAATCTATCACACCGCAGTGTGGACCGGCAGCGAAATGATCGTCTGGGGTGGCTATGATGGCACCAATGTTTTGAACACTGGCCAGAGATACAATCCCAGCACGAATAGTTGGACAACCAGCACCACCACCACTAACGCCCCCGCTGCACGAGCAATTCACACGGGAGTGTGGACCGGCAGTGAAATGATCGTCTGCCCGCTGCACGAGCAATTCACACGGGAGTGTGGACCGGCAGTGAAATGATCGTCTGGGGTGGATTTGACGGCACGAACGATGTGAACAGCGGCGGAAGATATAATCCTAGCATCGATAGCTGGACAGCTGCTAGCATTCCCGCACTCACTGGCCGAGAAGCGCACACGGCGGTGTGGAGCGGGAGCGAAATGATTGTGTGGGGTGGAGCGAACAACTTCACCATTTATAACACTGGCGGGAGATACAGCCCGAGCACGGACAGTTGGACAGTCACTAGCGTCGCCAATGCGCCCGACGCCCGAGGCTTTCACACGGCAGTGTGGACTGGGAATGAAATGATCGTCTGGGGCGGAGAGAGCGGCACCGACTATTTCAACACCGGCGGGAGATACTGCGGTTCCACACATCCCGCCTTCTTTTCGGGCGAGGTTTCGCTAGGCAACGGCGTGTATTATCTTCAGTTCCCCAACGGCACGCCTTTTGGCTACTACGCCTACCTCACTGACCAGAATTTCATCTACCACTTCGACATGGGCTTCGAATATCTCTTCGACGCCAATGACGCCAACCACGGCATCTTCTTCTACGATTTTATGTCCAACCATTTCTTTTACACTAGCCCGAGCTTTCCTTTTCCGTATCTCTACGACTTTAGCCTGAATTCAGTGCTCTATTATTATCCCGATCCCAACAATCCAGGCCACTACACGACCAATCCAAGGTATTTCTACAACTTCGCCACGGGCCAGATCATTACCATGTGAGAAAGTTAGCCGCCAGTTCAACAAAGCTAAACTGTTGTTACAATCTGCGCGGTTTTCGACGGGCATTGCGGGAGAGTCGCTCACGCGCTCCCTCTCTTTTTTACTGCGTAAAATGCTATCAGAGGTTATGCCCGGACTGCAGCAATTAAACCGCGAAGCTCATCCTCGCGACAAGCAAGCGCGGTCGCGCCGTGAACGTCGCCCGTGTCATTGCACCGAACTACATATCATTTTGTCGTTGCCGTGTGGAGAGAAAAAGAGGCATACTCGAAGTATGAACCACCGTGCGGTTGCACTTCGCATAGAACTCGCGCACAAAGTTGACGATCATCTTTATCCACGAGTCATTTTGTTGACGGTATCCTTGCTAACCGCCATTTGTTTATTCCCTTATCATTAATCTCATGAGAATTATTCAGCTTGTTCTTGTCTATTTGGCACTCAATGTTCAAATTTAAAACCCTAGCGAAGTATGGCTTCGGTCCCGGACACATTTGGTAGATCACGTGTTGCCTACGGCAGAGAAGAATGCGTAGCACTTCCTCCGGCTCTGCTAACCGCCATTTGTTTATTCCCTTATCATTAATCTCATGAGAATTATTCAGCTTGTTCTTGTCTATTTGGCACTCAATATTCAAATTTAAAACCCCAGCGAAGTATGGCTTCGGTCCCGGACACATTTGGTAGATCACGTGTTGCCTACGGCAGAGAAGAATGCGTAGCACTTCCTCCGGCTCCTGGAACTGAAATTGATTCAGGCCGAAAGGATGATGAAGACGCCCTTTGCAAAATTAAATTTGACGATCCGAACGTGATTTTCTGTCCTGCGCTTCATAGCACAAATCCTGGGACTGATATCTACGAATTACCGACTGGAGTTTCAAGAGCATCCTTTGAACAGAAGGAATGCGCCAAGGAGACAAAGAGAAACGCCAACTTTCTAGCAAAATTTAAGCAATCAACAAGCTGCTCTTACACTCCGGCGATATTAGCTTACGGAAAGGTGGCTGATGCACTCAAAATTCATGTTGATGTTCCGGCAGTTGTCTATCGAACGATGGAACAAGCAACCCACAAGGGAGTCGAAAAAATGGCCGGCGTCTATGCTCACGGTCTCATAAAGCAAACCTGGGCGAACGATGGAACAAGCAACCCACAAGGGCGTCGAAAAAATGGCCGGCGTCTATGCTCACGGTCTCATAAAGCAAACTTGGGCTGGACTCGTTAGCAAAATTGCAGCTTCAAGTCCCAAAGTGATAAAGGACGGACTTCTTTACGGAGCAATGGTCGACCATAAGGGTGGAATTGATCACCATCCTACTTTGAATCAAAGGGGTCCCGATTCCAATCCTGCAGCTCCCTTTCTTGCATCTTCAACTTGGGCCATGGCTACGAAAGGCTCAGAGATAAGGAGTCAAATTCCGCCTTCGCTGAAGACACTCGGGCAAATGATGGCCGTTCGCGATGTAGGTGAAATGGCAATTATCGATCACATATTGGCGCAACAGGACAGGTTTGGAAATGTAGCTAAAAAAGAAAAAATTTTTTGGTTGGAGCAAACAGCCGCTGGTCAAAAGCTTCATTCTGTAAAAGCTACGAAGGCAAACAAACCGATTGATGGTACCAATCAAACGACGATGCAGTATCTAAACGCGAACCATATCCCTTATGTTCAGTTTCCCGTAATGGTTCTTGCCGACAACGATTGCGGATTGCGGCAAAATAGCAATGTAGTTCAAAAAAATAATATGGTTCAGCATCTTCGTCACATCAGTTCTAGCGTCTACAAACACGTTCAGAGTTTTGCAAAAACAAATCCGGGCGATTTACTCGAGTATTTTCAAAATCAAACTCTTATGACGAGTGATGAAGC
>Ga0193730_1000606_pt1 | contig 10100 bp, 6 predicted proteins | sample U1a1metaG_FD_144919 | JGI IMG/M metagenome (GOLD analysis project Ga0193730, IMG submission 144919) | Soil microbial communities from a riparian zone of the East river system, Colorado, United States - U1a1 | ecosystem: Environmental > Terrestrial > Soil > Riparian zone | place: USA: East River...
AGAAGAAAACTCGTGGTGTGGAATGATACCCGCGGTGGGCTGAAACGCGTTCTTTTCTTGAGCCAAAGTTCGAGGCGCTACGCCTACCGATGAAACACGCGCCGTTTCTTTTTTCGGTTCGAGCGGCGCAACATCTGGGGGGGCCGAAGTCATAGACGGCGGATTGGTTGGCCGGAAAAATTGTGTCGACGCCACTTCCCGCGCATCGCGAACGGGCAACTGAATGCGCACCGTTTCGCGTGTCTTTACACCCGCCGATTTGTCTTCAGGCAGAACCGGCGGTTCAAACTGAACAATGTCGTCCTGTCGCTGGTTGGGATTCGCCATGGGGGCAACGAAATAAATGTCGATGCAACATGCTCGAAAACCGCGCGATTGTCACGGGCAACTTGGGGCTCGCGGTACATCAGCGCCAATTGTAGGGCGTCTGTATCAGACGCCATCAATGGGCGTTTCACAGAAACGCCTTACAATTCGCCATTCGTCGTTAATACACGGCTACGCCAATAGATCGTATCCGCGGCTTCCAGTAATTCTCCGCCAGATGAAATCGCCGACCCGCGCGGCGTTCGACAAGACGACGCGGCCATCGACGTCGGGAGCGTCGCCTTCGGTTCGGGCAATGTGCGGTTGATCAACCAGTAACTTGAGGTCGCTGCCAACTTTCGCGCGAGCAAGTTCGTGCGCGATTTGTTGCTGAATGCGCATGGCCTCCCGGTAACGCGCGTTTTTAATTTTCGCAGGAATTTGCCCCGGCAGTTTTGCCGCGCGCGAGCCTTCTTCCTGCGAGTATTTGAAGATCCCAAGTCGGTCAAAACGAGCGCGGCGAATAAAATCCAGAAGGCCCTCAAATTCTTCTTCTGTTTCGCCGGGAAATCCGACAATGAAAGTCGTCCGTAGCGTGACACCCGGTATTCCGGTCCGCAGCTTGTGGATCAAAGTCTCGATGTGAGCGCGCGATGTTTCCCGTTGCATCCGGTTCAACATTGAGTCCTCGATATGCTGCAGAGGAATGTCGATGTAGCGCGCGACCTTGTCCGGCAGCTGCCGGATCGTCTCAATGAGTTCATCGCTCCAATGCGCCGGGTGCGTGTAAAGCAGACGCACCCAGAATTCGCCTTCGATGTTCTGGATGCTGCGAAGCAGTGCTCCAAGCGTGGGTCCACGGCTGGAATCAACCGGCTGACGCGGCCCAGCTTTTTTGCCCCACAAATCCATGCCGTAATAGGTTGTGTCCTGACTGATCAAATTGATCTCGCGAACGCCTTCACGAACGAGCGCGCGAATTTCCGCCACAACGGATTCCGGAGCGCGGCTCCGATGTTTGCCGCGCATTTGCGGGATCACGCAAAAGCTGCACGGATGATTGCAGCCCTCTGCGATTTTTACGTAGGCAAAATGCGACGGCGTCAGCCTGAACCGGGGAGTGTCGTAATCGGGAATGTACGTCGGGCGCGTGTTCGCGAACGCAAGATCGAAACCACCGGCGTCAGATTCAACGTTGGGCGTTGGGCGTTTTTGTAAGAGTTTCTTTACGATGTCCCCAAGCTGACTCACCTGATCAAGACCAATAAACGCATCAACCTCCGGCATCTCGTTGCGCAACTCGTGCGCGAATCGTTGCGACATGCACCCGCTCACGATGAGCCTTTGGTCCGGTCGTTTGTTCAAGCCACGTTGTTGATGCGCTTCCAGAATAGCTTCGATTGACTCCTCCTTGGCGGAATCAATGAATGCGCACGTGTTGACCACCAGGACGTCAGCGTCCTCTGGCCGCGCTGTGATTTCCATCCCGCGTTGTAAAACGCTTCCCAGCATGATCTCTGCATCCACGAGATTTTTGGCGCAGCCGAGACTGATCATGCCGATCTTCGGCTTGCTGGGAACGGCGGTAGTGATCTTCATTGGTTTAACCCAGAACGGCCAACATCCACTGTCTGCCTTGAGCGTTGGATGTTGAGCGTTGGACGTTTTCCTTCTGCTTACTCAGTTAACGGTTACGTCCTGGTCGCCTTCTTCAAGGGCCTCGCCATTCTTCGTGATTTTAACGGCCTCAGGATCGAGAACTCGAATAGAGATGTGCTTGCCGCGAAATTCAACCGGGGGGTCAGCAGGCGAAACCCAGCGCTCGAACGCAGGGTTAGCGCTCTGCTCGCCGACAGTCACTCTGACGTAGGTCCGTTTAACTGGGCGAATAGCAACGCGATTCTGTTCTCCTGATTCTGCCGGAGACGAATTCGCCGGCTCTTGCGTCTTCGCAATCTCTTCGCGAGTCACAGGCTTGGCACGACGCACTTCCGGCGCACTCGGCATCGTCGACGCCGGCGCAAACACGGCCGCCGCGGCAGTTGGGGCAGGTGAGACCGTGGGCTCGCCCCGGCGCAAGCCGCTGCACATTGAGAATTAATTTCATCACGGTAAAACCGATCACCAGCACGACGATTCCAACAATAAGCGGCATCGGTGAGACGCGGTTGCTATCGCCCCCGCGGCGGCTCCGAACGGGACGGCGAGGAACCATTGGCGCGCTGGCTGGCTTCTCAGGTCGATTTTCTTGCAGGTATGAATAACCGTCGACTGTCACGCGCTCCGAATCTTCAAACGCATCCAAGTACGGCGTGACATCAACGTCCAAAAATTTTCCGTAGATGAGCAGGAAACCTTTCGCGTACGCCAGGCTTGGAAACTGCGAAAAATCGTCCGCTTCGATCTCCGCGAGGCGGGCTGGACGGATCTTCGTCATGCGCGCTGCTTCATCGAGCGTGAGATTTCTAGCACGTCGCGCTTCCTGAAATTTTTTTCCGAGCCCTTCTATCGTCATGAACGAGAAAATGCCGGCTAAACGGCAGCATCGAGATCGACCAGAATCTCGCGTGGTTTGGCGCCCTCGCCGGGCCCCAAAATACCGCGCTGCTCAAGAATATCAACGATACGCGCGGCGCGGGTGTACCCGAGTCGCAATCGTCGCTGAAGCAGAGAAGTGGAGGCCCTTTTTTCCTGGCGAATGATCTCCAGACATTTTTCCACTAGTTCTTCGTCTTCATCCGTCACCTCTTCTTCCGGCGCGGCAGTGGATTGAAGCTTCTCGTGCATCGCGGTGTCGAAGAGAGGCGGGCTTTGCTTTGAAACGAATTCTACCACGCGGTGAATTTCATCGTCGGTCACCAGCACGCCTTGCGCACGAATTAAGCGCGAAGCGCTCGGTGGCAGGTAGAGCATGTCGCCTTGCCCGAGCAAACGATCGGCTCCGTTTTCATCAAGAATGACGCGGCTATCGATCTTCGAAGCGACCTGGAACGCAATGCGGGAGGGAATGTTGGCTTTGATCACTCCAGTGATCACGTCTGCGCGCGGCGTTTGCGTCGCGACGATCAAATGAATTCCGGCCGCGCGCGCCATTTGCGTGATGCGCGCGATCGCCATCTCGACATCTGCCGGGGCGGTTTGCATTAAATCGGCGAGCTCGTCGATGATCACGACGATGTAAGGGATTTTGTCGGGAATTGGCTCCTCTGCAGCCGGCATCGTTGATGCCGGGCCGGGCGCGGCAGTTTCGTCCTCCCGGGCGGGATCATCGATCCCGGCTACAGGTTTTTTCTTCGGCCGCGTATTAAAACCGACGATGTTCCGCGCGCCTACGCGGGCAAACATTTTGTAGCGGCCTTCCATCTTCTCGATCAACCACCGCAAGGCGAGCAGCACTTTTTTCGGATCGGTCACGATGGGAAAGGCAAGATGCGGCAGCGATTGGTACGCCTGCAACTCGACCACCTTGGGATCAATGATTATAAAACTCAGTTCATCCGGCGTGAAACGAAAGAGCATGCTGGCAATTAGGGCATTGATACAGACGCTCTTCCCGCTGCCAGTGGTGCCGGCCACCAGTAAATGCGGCATCTGCGCCAAATCTGTGATGATCGCTTTGCCGTAAACGTCTTTGCCCAGCGCGAGCGGAATTTTCGCCCGTACTTTCGCTTCTTCCCAATCAGCTGAGTGCAACATTTCGCGCAGCGTCACTGTCACTTTTCGCGTGTTCGCCAGTTCGATGCCGACAGTGTCTTTTCCGGGAATCGGCGCTAAAATGTTGATCCGCTCCGCGCGTGTCGCCCGGGCAAGGTCTCGTTCCAGGCTCACGATCTTGTCCACGCGCACGCCTTTCGCTGGATACACTTCGTAGCGCGTAATCGTCGGCCCTTTCGTGATGTCACCCGGCGCTACCGCAATGCCAAACTGCGCGAGAGTATCGATGAGGACTTGTTGCACCTCTTGCAGCTCAGAGGGATCAGCGGCCGCGCGGCCTTCGAAGCTATGCTCGTCGAGCAGATCGAAACCTGGCAACACATAATCTCCCCAGCTTGGAACAGCGGTTTCTCTCGAATCCAGTTTCGGCTTTTCGGCGCCCGCGCGCAGTTCAGCAAGAGAGGGTTTTCTCGCACTCGGTCGAGGCTGATCCGCGGGTAACGCGGTCGTATCAACAACTTTTGGCGTCGGACGATTCGCCAGTTCCTCCGGCAAAATCGCGGCGCCGACCGGTTCAGGCAAAGACATGCCTTTTTTTCTCAGTGCCTTCTCGTACATCCGGCGCTCCTTCGCCAGTTGCTTTTCCCTGATCGCCAACTGCTCTTTCAGATCGGCTTTTCGCAGTTTGCGCCGCAATCGCCATTCGCCGATTGCGATCGTGAGCCGTCGCCCGGCATTGACCGTCTCGCGAATAATATGAATGGGGCGCAGTCCCGTGACTAAAATCAAGGTCGTGGCATAAATCCCAAGGAGAAGAATCATGGAGCCAACCGGGCCGACCGCAGCGCGGAGCAGGCCGCGATGTTCATCGGACAACCGATACCCGATCAGGCCGCCAGGACCTTGAATGTCGACAGGCACTTTCAGACCGAGCAAATGGCTGATGTCCCACAATTGGTCGAGACAAGCGCCGGAGATGATGAACAAGACAATCCAATGGACTCGGCGCGTCACCTGCAACCGGGGATAAAACAATTTCGCCGCACCAAACCCGAGTAGAACCGCCGCCAGTAACAGCGATGCGAAAACTCCAATCAGCTGATAGCAAATTCCGGCCACGATCGCGCCCACCGGCCCAATGAAATTTTGGGCAGGATGATTGGCCGGCGAAATGTGGCTAAACCAGACCCACGACGGTACGTCTTTTGGCGTGTAGGAAATCAGCGCAAAGAAGAGCAGTGTGCCGACAAAAAGCAGAACGAGAGCGAAGACTTCGTTCCAAGCGCTGTGTCTATCCGTGCGGCCCACCGCGTTGGATAGTAACTCCGGAACCGCTTCTTTCAATGCTGTTGTACAGCTGAACGCCAGTGCTGTTGCTCCGGATCGTGCTTTTGATCGTGATCGGCAATGGTAATCGAGTAATCAACGGCGCGCGCGGCGGTCGCGCCCTACCACCCCGCTTTCAGTCTTGCGCGCGCCGCGAGAGACTGATAACTGTGGCAGCGCATTATGCGTTATATCTTCCGGCTGGGACTTATGGTTTTTTCGCTAGGCGCCCTGCTGGTTTGCATATCGTGCGAAAAACATCCAGTCGGCCAGATGCCGGAAGTCCAGCGCGAGCAGCCGGATCCAGCAAAGGTGTGGTCGCAACGAAAGAGTCATCCTGAAGAACCTTCCAATGCTCGCAAGCCGGCCGAGGCACATGAAGAGCGCTAGGGGGGAAAAGGAGATCACATGGCTAAACACCAATATTTGAGGTCGCCGCCCAATCTCACCGGCATGCCGCCGGGCGTACCTTACATAATCGGCAACGAAGCCGCCGAGCGCTTCTCCTACTACGGGATGAAGTCGGTCCTGACCGTCTTCATGGCGCACTACATTTTGAACCAGTCCGGTCTGCTGGCGCCGATGAACCCGAACGAGGCGTACATGTACACGCATTACTTCGTGTTCGGCGTTTATTTCCTTCCCATTCTTGGCGCGATTATCGCCGATGGTTGGATCGGTAAATATCGGACCATCCTCTCGCTTTCCATCGTTTACTGCCTGGGCAACCTCACGCTCGCGTGCATGGCCACTTCCTGGGGCGTCGCAATTGGGCAGCGAACGATGCTCGCGGTCGGCCTCTTACTGATTTGTTTGGGCGCAGGCGGCATTAAGCCGTGTGTGTCGGCCAACGTTGGTGATCAGTTCGGCGAATCCAATAAACATCTGCTCTCAAAGATGTTTGGCTGGTTCTATTTCTCGATTAACGCCGGTTCTTTCATCTCTTCGATTCTTTGCCCGTGGCTCCTTGCGAATCCGAAGTATGGGCCGGGTTGGGCGTTTGGCATCCCGGGCATCGCCATGTTGATCGCAACGCTGTTCTTCTGGGGTGGTCGCAAGAAAATGGTGCACGTGCCGCCGGCGGGACTCGGATACCTGCGAGAAACGTTCAGCCGCGAAGGTCTCATGACGCTCGCCAGGATCGCGATGGTTTACGTGTTCATCCTGGTGTTCTGGGCGCTGTGGGGGATGAGCAACGGCGTGGAATGGACGTTGCAAGCTGAGAAAATGAATCTGCATTGGTTCGGCATGAACTTGATCGCCGCTCAGGTGCAGACGGCCAATCCAATTCTCATCTTGCTTTTTATTCCGCTAGTCAACTACGTGATTTATCCGGCGATCGACAAAGTTTTTCGCCTTACGCCGCTGCGCAAGATTGGAATCGGTCTCTTTCTTACCGGTTTATCTTTCGTTGTTATCGTTTGGATCCAGGGCCAAATCGACACTGGACTTAGGCCCAGCATAAACTGGCAGTTGCTGGCCTACGTCATTCTGACGCTCGGTGAAGCGATGGTGTCGATTACCGGGCTTGAATTCTCATACACTCAGTCGCCCAACACGATGAAGAGCTCCGTCATGGCGTTGTGGCTTCTCACTGTTGCCAGCGGCGAACTTTTCGTCGGGCTATTCAACAAATGGGTCTTGAATCCCGACGGCACACGTAAGTTGACGGACTATCAGTACTTTAGCTTCTTTACGTGGCTGATGTTCGGGACGGCTATCGTCTTCGCCATTGTCGCGTGTTTCTATAAGGGCCGCACGTACCTGCAAACACAGCAGCTTACGCCGGATGAAATCGCGACTGAGCCGCTTCTTCACGGCGGCACACCCAGCTGAGACAAAATGAAAATCATCATCGCGGCTGCGTCCGCATTGTCGCTATCGATCCTCAATATATTGGCCGCTCCGCAGGACGAGGCGTTTCAGAAAATTGCGCATGACTACGTCGAGCAATACTTGCGGGCCAATCCCGAGCAGGCGACCGAGCTCGGGGACCATCGTTTCGACGGTGACGTGACTGACTACTCGGCCGAAGCACGAGCGAAAGATCTCGCAGCGCAAAAAGAATTTCGCGACAAGCTGAACGCTGTCGATGAATCGCAACTAAGCAGCGCGAACGCGGTCGATTTCCGCATTCTTAAGGAGAACATCGATTACGAAATCTTCCGGACCGAAGAGCTGAAGGAGCCGGATTGGAATCCTCTCGTTTACATGCAGAGTTTGGCCAACAGCTTGTATCTTTTGGTCGCGCGCGATTTCGCGCCTGCCGACAAGCGGATCGCGAATTTGCGCCTGCGCATGCAGAAGATCCCGGGCGTAATCGCGCAGGCGAAAGCCAACCTGCAACACCCACCGCGCGTTGATACGGAGACAGCGATTGAGCAAACGCAAGGTGCAATTAATCTCGTAGGCGCGGAACTCGCGCCGCTGCTGGATCAGGCGCCGCAAATGAAGAACGAGCTTGCGCCGTTGCAGAAGAAAACCGCAGCGACGCTGGAGGAGTACAAAAAATGGCTTCAGACCGATCTATTGCCGCGCTCGGACGGCAATTTTCGCCTCGGCGCGGAGAAATATCGAAAGAAACTGCGGTTCGCGCTCGCGTCGGACTTGCCGATGGAAGAAATCCTGAAACGCGCAAAGGCTGATCTGGAGCAAACGCAGACCGCTATCTACGAAACTGCGCTGCCACTTTATAAAAAGTATTTTCCGGAGGCCGATCAACAAACTCTCGCAGACAAGCACAAGGTAACGGCCGCGGTGTTGGATAAACTCGCGGAGCAACATCCCAATGGCGCCACGGTGGTTGATTACGCAAAGAAAGTTGTCACCGAAGCGACAGATTTCGTGAAACAGCACGATCTGGTCAGCGTTCCAAACGTGCCGCTGGATGTGATTGTGATGCCGGAATTCAAGCGTGGCGTGGCTATCGCGTACTGCGATGCGCCGGGCCCACTCGAAAAAAACGGCAAAACTTTCTTCGCCGTTGCGCCGACACCGAAAGACTGGTCGAAAGAGCGAAAGGAATCCTTCTTTCGCGAATACAACAACTACATGATTCGCGATCTAACCGTGCACGAAGCGATGCCGGGACATTTTCTGCAACTCGCTCGCGCGAATGAATTCCGCGCGCCCACGCTGGTCCGTGCCATTTTCCAGAGCGGCACGTTCATAGAAGGTTGGGCGGTGTATTGCGAACAGATGATGGCAGAACAGGCATACGGCGGACCGGAGGTAAAGATGCAGCAGTTAAAGATGCGACTCCGCGCGATTTGCAACGCCATTCTCGACCAAAGCATTCACGCCGGAAACATGACCGAAAAAGAGGCGATGGATTTGATGACGAAAGAAGCTTATCAGCAGGAAGGCGAAGCCGTGGCCAAATGGAAGCGCGCGCGACTGACTTCGGCGCAGCTCTCCACTTATTTCGTGGGCGTCACCGAACATCTCGATTTACGCGCAGCCGAGCAGAAGAAATTAGGCGGTGGGTTCAACCTCAAGAGATACAACGACGAGGTGATCTCGTACGGCAGCCCGCCGGTGAAATACGTGCGTGAGCTGATGCTTCAAGGAGCGACGGCTTCCCCGCCGTCGGGTTAGACGCGGCGGCTTGGAAGCCGTCATTCCTTGAGTTTACGCGCGGCGTTTTTTGGTCGGCTTACGTTTGCGCGGCCCACCCGAACTGACCTTTTTCCCATCTGACAATCTTACTAGTTCATCCAGATTAAACGTACGGCGCCGTTTCGCTCCTAGCTCGCGAAACTCCACCTGATACCAGCCGTTCATCCGATCCACTCGATAACGTTTCTGACCAATGCGCATCGGTTCGCGCGCGATCACGCGATGGATGATTTTTTCGTACTTGGAGCGTGACCAGCGCCGCATCCTGCGGCGGCCCCAATCGATCGTCGGTCCGACATCGTCATAGGTTTCGGGACGCTTCTCGAAATCGAGAAGGGAGCGCGCGTTTCCTTCGAAAACCGCGGTGATGTGCTCAAGCGTATTAGAGTCGCTGATCCGCTGGATTTGGCGACGAAATGGTTTCAGAGTTTCTGCTGCAATTGCACGCAGGCTCAGCGCGCGGCCGTCGCGCAATTTCCAAAGCGGCGCATTGACGTCAGAGGCGAATGGATTTTGGCCTAACGAATCGCTCATGATGCGCCACCCGCGGCGCGATGAATGTTTCTGGAGGCGAAACGGCGTTATGCGCGGAATTCCGTCTCGCTGCAATTGCCTGAGGCCAAAATCTTCCCAACGCAGTACCGTTTCCATGACTCCTGCGATGAACGCGCACGTGGCCAGCATCAAGGCCGGATCCGGCGTAAAGTCAGCTGTGACTTCGATCCGCGATCCACGGGGACGAACACCGACGGCGCTACTCTGCCTGTTGGTCGCCAGTAAAATCACCGGCACGGGCAGAATGTGCGCCAGCAGATACGCAAGCTTTGTCGCGTTACGGAGCTTTGATTTCCGCTTGCCCGGAAAAGACAAATTGTAATGTGCGCTGAAACCTTGGAGCTGGCAGTGACAGCCGTGTCGCTTCTCCCAATGATCCAGCTCACGTCGCAAATAGCGGATCTGCTCCCACAGCAAACGCGTGGCTCGATAACAACAGCCACGCTCGAGTTCGACTATGGGTGTGGCGACTTCGATAACGCCGGTGTCGAAGTAAATCGCGCCGCCGGCCGGCAGTTGAAAGGATTTGCCTGTCCGCGGAATCATTCGGCGTCGTACCAGACGGCTCGGATCGCCAAATACCTTTTCTGGACGCCGCCTGCGTCCGTCAATGATAAGGTTGAATTCCGCTTCCAAACCAA
>Ga0193730_1000607_pt1 | contig 10098 bp, 4 predicted proteins | sample U1a1metaG_FD_144919 | JGI IMG/M metagenome (GOLD analysis project Ga0193730, IMG submission 144919) | Soil microbial communities from a riparian zone of the East river system, Colorado, United States - U1a1 | ecosystem: Environmental > Terrestrial > Soil > Riparian zone | place: USA: East River...
ATACAAAAAACAAAATGAACGCAGTCGCACCCCACGGTGTGAAGACAAACCAGCGCGGCACGAAGCCAAATGTGTATTCAGCCTGCGCGGCAACAATCCTATCGGGTGTAAGCGAACCGACCACCATCACCACTGGGAGCACTGTGATAATGAGCGGCAGCTCGTAGCTGATCATTTGCGCGATCGCGCGCATGGCGCCGAGCATCGAGAACTTGTTATTGCTTCCCCAACCGGCCATGAAGACCGCAAGCTCTGTTGTCGATCCAACCGCAAAGAAGAAAAGGACGCCGCCGTCGATTGTAAACGGCGTCATGTTCCGGCCATAAGGGATCACCCCAAGGGCAAGAATGGCGGCAGCAGCGATGAGAATCGGCGCCAGGAAGTGCACAAGCTTGTCCGCACGCGCGGGGACGATGTCTTCCTTTATCAACATCTTGATACCATCGGCTACCGGCTGCAAAAGCCCGAATGGCCCAACGCGGTTGGGGCCGTAGCGATTTTGTATCCGGCCAAGAATCTTCCGCTCCAGCACCGACATGAGCGCGAACAGGGTCAGGAATACAGCGAGGAGCGCGAAAATATTAATCAAACTCGACGCGATCTGGACAACCCAGCCAGGAGCGGGCATCAGCCACGACAGCAGCCATTGCTTTGCATTAACAAAGATCTGATCGACAGACTTGCTCACATTGGGATGAAGAAAACCGTCAATTGATTGGTTAATCAAGACAGAACGCGTGATGATATTGTTTCAAACCGGTTCATGCTACTGCCTTGCCTTATTGCGTGGAGCGCTTTTAGCTTTGCAGGCAGGCTCTGGCGCGGTACGTTCGGCGTGCGCCATGCGAACGCTGGTTTTGTTGATCCCCACTCTTTTGGCGAGTGCCGGTTTGATCCTGGGAGAGATCAAGACTCCGGAGAACGCTCCGATTGAAATCACTTCTACAGGAGAGACGACGTATGAGAATGGCCTGGCCACGGCGCGCGATAACGTCGCGATTCATATTGGCAACACGGATATCTACGCCGATTACGCGCAATACAATTCCGCAACGCACGACGTAGAGTTGAGAGGCCACGTGCGAATCTATCGAGATGTGAGCCTGTACATCGCCGAGACTGGCATTTACAATACTGAGACTAAAAAAATCAGAGCGCTCAATGCGCGAACCGAATCGCAGCCTTACTTCCTGACCGGCGCCCATGTGACCTCAATTTCTGAAAACGGTTATCTGATAAAGGACGGCACCTTTACGACTCACGATACACCGAAGGCCGACTTCCATCTCCACGCACGAACAATTCGCGTTTACGAAAATGATCGCGTGATTTTCCAGTACGTAACCGCGTACGTTGGGAAGGTGCCTGTTTTTTGGTGGCCCTATCTTTACCAGTCGCTCAACGACGCGTTTAGTTTCACGATTTCGCCAGCGTATTTGAGTTCATGGGGACCGTCGCTTCTCACTCAGGTCACCTTCCCAATCACAGACGACATCAGGGCGCGGTTCAGGCTCGATTATCGGGGCCGGCGCGGTGTAGCCGTGGGCCTGGATTCGACCATGGATTACTTCAACGACAGCCAGGCGCGACTCAAAACATATTACCTCCAGGACCAAAACCCGAACCTGAATGACACCAATATTCCGCGAAAAGACGTTCCTACCGGGCGATACCGGGTCAGCCTGGCTGATACGACCAACTTTACAGACGATATTTATGGCATCGCCAATCTCACGAAACTAAGCGACCAGTACGTGATGCAGGATTTCTTTCAGGGGGAATTCCGCATCGATCCCGTTCCGGACAATGTGCTCGCGGTGACAAAGACGGATCCTTTTTATACTTTGACGGCTATCGAGCGTTTTCAGGCGAACCAGTTTTTCACTACAACAGAACGCCAGCCGGAAGTGGTATTGGACATCAAACGTCACGGGCTTTTTGGCGGACCCATTTTTTATGAAGGCGAGACCGGCTTTGCCAATTTACGCCTACAATTCCCTCAAGGTTTAGGCTTTGAGAATTATGGCACGGATCGTCTGGACACCTTCCACCAATTAACCTTTCCCAACACTTACTTTGGGTGGCTTTCGATCGTGCCAAGGGTTGGCTATCGCGGAACCTATTATGGCAAGACGTGGGACTTGGGATCGACAACCTTCGTACCGCCATCCAATCCGCTCGTACCCGCCTTTATTCTCCCCCCTCCAACGCTGGCTAATCCAGTAAAGTTCGACGGAGACACGTTTCGATCGGTCTTCGATACGGGCGCCGAAGCTTCATTCAAGATCTCACGAACGTGGGAGAACGTACAAAGCCGCTCGTTTGGACTGGACGGACTCATGCATGTGATTCAACCGTTCACGGACTTTTCTTATGTGAAAGAGGATGGACCTAACCCAACATCAATTTTGGCGCTCGATCGATTTCAGCCTTCGACGCAATTGCCGATATTTGATTTCCCCCAGTTCACAACCATCGACACTATCGATGATTGGACCGTGTGGCGGGTCGGCGTTCGCAATAAGCTGGAAACGCGACGAGACGATAGAACAATCACCTGGTTCGAACTCGATACCTACGTCGACGTGAACTTCAATAATCCCTTCGACCAAACGAATTACTCAAATCTCTTTAACAATATCCGCTTTACACCGCTGCCGTGGGTATCATTCTCGGTCAATTCCCAACTGCCTGCTTTCGACAAAGGGTTTACGGAAGTCGATACGGTTGCAACCGTTCAACCAATGGCCAATCTGCAATTGAACATCGCGCATCGCTATTTGAACGGGAATCCCTTTTTCCAGGACAGCAGCTTGTTTGTTGTCGGTGGATATTACCGAATCGACGACAACTGGGGCATCGGGGTCCAAGAGCAATACGAAGGGGCGACCGGCATCCTCGAACAGCAGCGCTACTCGATCTATCGAGACTTATCGAGCTGGGTGGCCTCGTTCGGTGGCATCATTCGCGACAATAACGGATCGAAGGAGTATGGCGTCCTCTTTACCATAACACTCAAAGCATTCCCGAAATTTGGATTCGATCTAAACTTCGATCCTTCGTCCGAAGGAGAATGAACGAAAGCGCGCGAACAATGCCAGATGGCCTGGATTTGTTCGGCCACTTGTGCTGCGGCTAATTCGCGCGATTCCTTCAATCATGGATCTTGCAATCATTGGTTCCGGTTATGTCGGCCTGGTGACTGGTGCCTGTTTCGCCGACGTCGGGCATAACGTCATATGCGTCGATAACGACGCACAAAAAATCAACCAACTGCAAGCCGGCGAGGTACCAATTTATGAACCCGGGCTTGAAGAAATAATTCATCGCAATGTGTCGGCGCACCGGTTGCGATTCACCGGCAGCATAGAGGAGGGCGTGGAGAATTCGCAGATCGTCTTTATCGCCGTTCCTACTCCGCAACAACCGGATGGCGATGTCGATCTTAGTTTCCTGGAGAAAGTCGCTCGTGAAATTGCGGGGGTCTTGACCGATTACCGCGTGATTGTCGACAAGAGCACAGTGCCTGTGAAAACCGGCGAAAAAGTGGCCGAATCGATCAAGAGGTATAACCGCCATGGCGCGGACTTCGACGTGGTCAGTAATCCCGAATTTCTGCGCGAAGGCTGTGCGGTAGCCGATCTGATGAAGCCTGATCGCATCGTAATTGGAGCCCAAAGCGAACGCGCCATCGACCTCATGAAGAAGATTTATGAGCCCTTTATGGCGCCCATCCTGGTGACCGATATCAATAGCGCCGAACTCATCAAACATTGCGCGAATTCATTTCTGGCGTTGAAAATTTCGTATATCAACGCAGTCTCGGCGATTTGCGAGGCCAGCGGCGCCGACGTCGAAAAAGTCGCCGACGGAATCGGGATGGATCATCGAATCGGACGCGATTTTCTAAATGCTGGAATAGGATACGGCGGTTCGTGTTTTCCCAAAGACATTGCTGCCTTCATCACGATCAGTGAGCGGATCGGTGTTCCGTTTAATTTGCTCAAGGAAGTACAGCGCATAAACAATGCCCAGAAAGAGCGCTTTCTAAAGGCGATTCGGGAAACATTGTGGGTGTTGCGAGAAAAGCGAATTGCAGTGTGGGGTCTCACATTTAAACCCGATACAGACGATCTTCGTTCGTCTGTCGCAATCGATCTGGTGGAAACCCTGCTTCGCGAAGGAGCACATGTCATTGCCTACGACCCAAAGGGAATGCAGAAAGCCCGCGCTATCAAAGCGATCGGCGACGCGGAATTCGCATCATCCGCCCTCGAAGCAGTGAATGATGCCGAAGCGCTGGTCATCGCCACGGAATGGAACGAATTCGCCAACGTGGACCTCGCGGTAGTGAAAGAAAAAATGAGAACGCCGATCGTCTTCGACGGGCGAAATCTGTTAGACCCTGAAACGATGGGCCGAATGGGCTTTCATTATTATTCGATCGGACGCGCCAGCGTGAAACCGCAGTAACTGTCCTTCCAGAATATGGCGCGGCTTTCTGCTCGCCGAATTGCGCTCAAGGCGCTGCGCACATGGCGAAAAGAAAGGCGGTTTGCCGACTCGATTGTTTCGGAATCTCTCGCAAAGGCGGAGTTGCCTGATTCGGATCGCGCGTTTGCTCTGGGACTCGTTTACGGCGTCCTGCGTAATTTAACGTTGCTGGATTTTTGGATTGGCTGCCTGCGCGCTTCAAGGGTGAATATCGATCTTCGTGATGTTCTGCGCCTGGGATTGTATCAGCTTTTCCTCATCAAGACCGCTCCACATGCGGCGGTCCATGAGACCGTCGGGCTCGTCCCACAAAGACAGCGACCAATCGTGAATGGCATGCTTCGCGCCGCGATCCGGCGGGACAGCGAGTTACTTGCACGTGCCGATGCAGAGCCTCTGTTTGTTCGGACCTCGCATCCACAATTTCTTGTCGAGCGCTGGCGACAGCATCTCGATGCTCAACACGCGGAAGAACTCTGCAAATGGAACAATCTTCCCGCGCCCGTCTACGGGCGGATTAATCAACCAAAAATCGACCGCGAAGAGTTCCTCCGATTTTATCCGAACTCGCGGCCGGTGGCGCGTAATCCCGAGTTCATTGAATTCGATGTGTTGCCGATAGGCGCTGTCAGGCAAGGCCACTGCTACATTCAAGATCCGAGCACCGCAATCGCCTGTCAGATTCTGAGTCCCCAAGCTGGAGAAAAGATCCTCGACGCATGCGCCGCTCCGGGCGGAAAAACCGGTTACATCGCTCAACTAATGGAAAACCGTGGGACAATCGTTGCATGCGATCGCGACCCGGAGCGATTGCAGATCTTGAAAGAGAACATGGCGCGCCTGGGCGTTGGGATCGTCCACATTTTTGATCACGATTGGACAGGCGGTCACGTCCCCGCAGAGATTGCTTCAATGGCGCCATTCCATCGCATCCTGCTTGATGCGCCTTGCAGCAATACCGGAGTAATGCGACGACGCGTGGATGTCAGGTGGCGATTGCAACAAGGTGATTTCCCCCGCATGCAACAGCGGCAGTTCGAAATGCTTCGCGCGCTCATCCCATTATTAGCGCCGGAGGGTGTACTTGTTTACAGCACCTGCAGCCTTGAGCCGGAAGAGAATGAACAGGTCGTGCGCCGAATTCTCGACGCTCCGCTGGCCATGCGTCTTATGGAAGAGAAGCGTTCGCTTCCCTTTCGAGACGGTTTCGATGGCGCTTTCGCAGCGAAATTTATCCGGAGCGCGGAGCATCAGCCGGTTGCGTCCGGCGATGCTGGTGGAATGATAAGGGCTTATGCACGACGCCCGATTTGATAAACTCGCGAAACTTCTGGTGGAATATTCCATCCGTCTCAAGCGCAATGAAACGGTCCTCATCGAGGCATTCGATATTCCCGACGAAATGACGATTGCGCTGATACGCGCGGCGCGGAAAGCGGGCGGAGTGCCATTTGCACAGACCTACCACGCCCGAGTAAACCGAGCGCTCGCGCTGGAGGCCTCCGACAGACAGCTAAACCCCATGGCAAGCCACGAACTGGCGCGAATGAAAAAAATGGATGCGTATATCGCAGTGCGAGGCAGCAATAACGTCACGGAACTATCTGATGTGCCGCCGGAGACAATGAAATTAATCGCCAGGAAAATGCGTCCGGTGCAGGATCAGCGAGTCAAAAGAACCAAGTGGGTGGTCCTGCGCTGGCCCACACCATCCATGGCACAGCTTGCCGGAATGAGCACCGAGGCGTTTGAAGATTTCTATTTCGAAGTCTGCACGCTGGATTATCGGAAACTTCTACCGGGCATGAAAACGCTCCATCGTTTGATGGAAAAGACGGACCGAGTCGAAATCAAAGGTCCCGGCACTGATCTCCGCTTTAGCAAGAAGGGGATTCCAGCCGTGATTTGTGGTGGCGATCGCAATATTCCCGATGGCGAAGTGTTCAGCTGTCCGGTGAGAGATTCAGTCGAAGGTCATGTGACGTTTAGCGCGCCAAGCATTTATCAGGGAATCGCATTTGATGGCATCCGTCTCGAATTCAAAAACGGAAAAGTCGTTAATGCGACGAGCAACGAAACGAAAAAGCTGAACAAGATTCTCGATTCAGATCCCGGCGCCCGTTACATCGGCGAATTTTCGCTCGGATTTAATCCACGCATTTTACATCCCATGCGGGACATTTTGTTCGATGAAAAAATCGCCGGCTCGTTTCATTTCACTCCCGGGCAAGCCTACGAGGAAGCCGACAACGGAAACCGAAGCCAGGTCCACTGGGACATGGTGAGCATCCAGCGTCCAGAATACGGAGGCGGAGAAATTTATTTCGACGGCAAGCTGATTCGAAAAAACGGAGTATTTCTTCCGAAACAACTGCGTTCGCTAAACTGGCGCTGATCGACTACGAGGGGCTCGCCTGGTCAGGCTCGCTTTGGCGCGCTAACAGGGTTCAGATGCATCATGCCAATCTCGCCGCCTTCGCCTAGCTCCAGGTTTGCGATCTCAAACATTGGCGCGCCTTCAACTGGGGATGGTCCGGCGCCCGGCAACTGAACAGCCACCTGCTTGGAATTCGAGTTTAAGATAACGGATGCTATTTCGAGCGAGGGTGCAAACTCAAGCGTGGTAATCTGGAATGGAACCGTGATAAGGACAGATGCCCGTCCCTGTCGCGATGGTGTGAGTTGGACTGGCGCGGTCTCAGAATTAGACACCACCTGTAATCCCGCGACTGCAAATGACGGCAAACCACCAGGCGTGGGTCTCTGCTGTTGCGACGGAACCATTCGGATCGTGCCGAGCGCTCCTGAGGCGGGCTGAATCTTCGCCACTTCGAAGCTGACCTGCAAATTCAGAGCCGACTGAGGCTGCTGAGGCGAGGGCAACCGCATCGTGACCAGCTTCGATATGGGACGCACCTTGAGGGCGCCCATTTTAAAACTGGGTGTCAACTGCATGGCTGCAATCTCGAACGAGAAAGTGAGCTGCACGGATGTTTGCATCGCGGCAGGTGGTTGTTGCGGTTTGGCCATCGGCGGGGCCGGGGCTTTGTTTACGGGAGCGATTGGGGTTTGAGTTGTTTCAGGCATGATTGCGGGTGTTGTTGTTTGCGGAAATACAGGTTCTGCGGAAGCGGGCCTTGGTGGATCAGACGGGAAGGTGGCAGCTCTTGCAAGCACTGGCGTGGGAATCACAGTCGAAAGTGTTTGGTCGGGCACTGGTTGTTCCAGGCTGACCGATTCAACGGGAAGCTCCGTCAACGCTGTAGCGGCGGGCAATGCAATTTCTGCAGCTTGCGGTCTCTCAACGGGCTCCTCCTCAAACGACGAGGTTTCCTTTGCACCGTCGAACGCTTCGCTCGCCTCACGTGTGGGCCAGGTGATTTCCTCAACGCGTTCGGAAATCGCAGCAGCCGCTTGCGGCGCCATCGCAGCAGTGACTTCGGTCAATTCACTGATCGCTGTAGTCCCGGCGATCTCAGCCGGCTGGGTGGTATCCGGGCTCTCCCCGTTCTCTGCCGCTTGTTCGAAAATTGGTCCCACAGATAATTCAGTCTCTGATTCAATAACCGACACCTCATGATTTGGCTGTTCCGTCTGATAGGCCGAGTCCAGTGACGGCTTCGCTCTGAGGTCTTTGGTCAAACCAAAATCGTGATTCAAGTTGCTCGAAGGAATGGCGTTATGTCGCAATGACGGTTTCGACGCCTTTAATTGCAGCGAAATCTGACGGGGCCCTCCGACAAAGCCGTTGCCCTGTGAAGTTTTCCTTTGCGGCGTTACCGACGCTCTTGGCTTAAACGGGGCAGGCGCGGCGGCAGGGGTTGTCCGCGAGTAACTTGGCACATTGAAGGCATAACGACGGCGAAGCGTAGGCACGGTCACCCAGGCGAGTATGACCAGCGCCGCTAAAAGTAGTCCCCCGACAACCCACATTCTGCTTCTTGCGAGAATGCCGGACGGCGCAGATTTGGCAGGCTCAACCTCTACGGCGGGACTCGCGGAAGCGCTCGTTTGAGCGACAGCCGGTTGATCATTTTGTTCCGTTGAAGCAGGCGATGTCTGCGGTGATTCAGCGGGCGCAGCCACGGCCGTCGAATCGTTGCCACCTGATGGCAATCCCGACGCCGGCTGCTGCACCGGCTGAGCGCCTGTTCCTGACGCCGAGTCGGTCGAGGAGGAAATGGAAGTCTGCCCAGTTGTTGATCCAGCGCTGGCGATATCCAGTCCGGCACTGGGCGCGCTCATCGTTGAGCCCAAAGCCAGTCCTTCACTTTTCGAGGTCTCACTTTGGCTATTTGCAGCAAAGACCTTGTCTGGAATAGGACTCGGCTCGACTGCCGGACTCCCCTCAGCCTGGGCTGTGTCGAACGCGGGGGTCGGCATGGTCCCTGCTGGAGGCCTTTGCATCCAACCAACGTCGTAAAAAGCGTCAGCAAAAACTCCGTTTAGTGCTGACGAATAAATCTTATTGGCCGAAGCAGTCCAATCGGCGGCTTTCTCTGGATTGTTGTGTTGAAATTCCCAAGCCGCCTGAGCGTAATACAATGCGGGCGTGTCCCCAGTAAATTGAAACTCGTCCATCATTGCATGTGCGCGGCTCTCTTTTCCTTCGAGCAAAAGCGTCATGTAGATCTTGAATTTGATGAGTTGTGCCGCCTGGTTTTTATCGCCCCCGGGCGTGCGCTTGTACAACGTCTCGAAACGGTCTCGCGCTTTTGCATATTCCTTCTTCTTAAAGGGAATTTGCGCCAGATTGTATTGTGCCTCGCGAAGTTTAGGATCCAGCTTGGCTGCCTTCTTAAATGCCGCTTCGGCTTGGTCGAACTGCTCCTGCTGCGCCAAAATCTCGCCGCGTAAATTAGTCGTCGCCGCCTGATTCGGATCTGCTTGATCAGCTTCATCGATCAGTTTAAGAGCTGCCGCCAAATCGCGCTGCCGCACTGCCTGCTGTGCCTGCTCAAACTTTGCACGAGCGGAGGCCTTCGTCTTTTCCGAGCGCTCAGCAGCCGTCATCAGCGGCAATGAAGGCCGCGCTTCGCCTACCGGCTTTTCCAGCCATCCAACTTCGTAAAGCGATTCTGCGAAAAGTTTATTCAGTTGCGGCGAAAAATTCTTTTCCGCGGAGCTGATCCAATCTTTCGCTTCCTTCTGATTCTTTTGTTGGAGCGCCACGGCTGCCTTCACGTAGTTAACTGCCGGCGTATCAGGCGAAAGCTCCAACTTGGCCTGAATGGAATCGACCATGTTGTCTTTTCCCTCGAGAAGGTACGTGAGCAGGATTTTGTATTGGATCAGCTGCGAAGCTTCTTTTGCCAGATCCGATTCACCGTTGGAAAGGAGTTGCTCGAAGCGATTCCGCGCGTCGGCCCAATCTTTTTTAAGAAATGGAATTTCCGCCATGTTGAAGCGCGCGTTCCAAAACTTGGGATCGATTCGGCTGGCGTCCTGCAGTGCTGCTTCCGCCTGATCGTAGTTGCCCTGGCGCATCAGGATCACGCCGCGCAAGTTCTTTGACGCGGCAAGATCAGGTTGGCGGGCATCGATGGCATCGAGTTGCTTTAGCGCCTCCTCAAACTTATTCGAATCGAACGCGCGGAACGCAGC
>Ga0193730_1000612_pt1 | contig 10046 bp, 9 predicted proteins | sample U1a1metaG_FD_144919 | JGI IMG/M metagenome (GOLD analysis project Ga0193730, IMG submission 144919) | Soil microbial communities from a riparian zone of the East river system, Colorado, United States - U1a1 | ecosystem: Environmental > Terrestrial > Soil > Riparian zone | place: USA: East River...
AATCGAAGCATGGCACCGATACCCACCAGCGACAGACCCATGTTGATACTAAAGTTCTTCATGTCCGCCTTACTCAGGTACTCAGAGTGGGGGTCGTATGCCTGAGCGAGCGCGTCGAGGAAAAGCTTCATCTGCTCGTCCTTATCCTGTTCGTGAATATTTTTGGCGAGCCGATCATAACGACGCGTAACGAGTTGCGGCGCGGGCTCGATCGGGTGCTCGCTCAGATGCTCCTGCAACAGTTCGTTTGTAATACGACCGCGCCAAAGTTGGTCAGCTTCCGCATCGTCCTTCGGCCACGGGGCTTTTTGGCGACTCAGCTCGACCGTTGCGCTGCCCTTAAAATCGATCGGCTGCTTGATCAGTTCCTTAATCTTCGCGACGCGATCGTCAACGCGTTTCGTGTACAGAGCGTAAATATCGTAAGCCGGTTTGAGCGTGCCGAGTAAAACGTCTCCGGCGATGGAATTGCCGTACTTGGCATTGAGCGCATCCACGTCCGCTTGCGTGAAAAACAGATGGCTGAAATCGAGCATCTCCAGATATGTCTGGAGGAATTTCTTCGAAACCTCCTCATTAAGCTTTTGCCGCGTGTAGTGGCCTTCTTCCAAAAGCCGGCCGACGGACATCGCGATCGTTTCCTTCGACGTCGCTATCGCCGGTGGGCTCGCGATTAATGCTGCAAAAAGGACGGCGCTAAGCGCCAGGCTTCGCTGGAAACGTGATTTCATTTGTAATTAAGCGGTTTCCCACCTTGGCAGATTTCGCGATCAAACGCAAGATAATGACAGGAGGTGGACATGTGAGTAGGAATGAGACAATGGAGAATAGAGAACATTCAATTATTCGTAAAAAGTCGCCACTCCAGTTGTAAACACGATTGGCTGCACTGAATCACGATGCGTTACGAAACTTTTTGCGGCGGCATTTTCGAAACGAACTGTTACCTGTTTGAAGCGCCAGAGGGCTGGATCCTCTTTGACGCGCCTCAAGGCGCTTGCGAATGGCTACGCTCACTCAATGTCGCGCCAGGCCTTTTGTTACTGACGCACGGGCATATCGATCACGTTCAAGACCTCGCCGGGATTAAGCGACAGTTTGGCTGTCCGATTGGTTGTCATCCGCTAACCGCACCGATGATTTCAGATCGGGAATTCTTTCGCAGTTTTGGTTTTGAACTCGAAATCGAACCAGCACAGCCAGATTTTTTAATAGAAGAAACGCCTGGTCGACATTTTCTCGGCACCGAGTTTCAAATTCTGGAAGTGCCCGGCCATTGCCCCGGCAGTCTTTGTTTCTTTTCGCGAAACGACAAGTTGCTCGTCGGCGGTGATGTTCTGTTTGCCGGGAGCATCGGGCGAGGCGATTTGCCCGGCGGCGACATCGATCTGTTGATCGCCGGAATCAGGAATAAATTATTCCTGCTCCAAGACGCCGTCACAATCCTTCCCGGTCACGGTCCGCCAACGAACATCGGGACCGAACGCCGAACCAATCCGTTCGTCGCTACCGGGTAGGGCAGCCAGCCCCCAACTCTGCGGTTACGGCGTTACTGCTGAAGATCCGCGAGGCACGCCGCCAGTGGCTCGAGGCCATCGATGTGCGAGAGGCTATCGCGCAGCGTACGCATTGCTCTGGGAATGTATTGCAGAAAATGTTTGTGACCTTTCACGAGCCCAAGGAATCCATAGGCGCCGAGCGCCTGCATCAGGCGTTGCATCGCGCAAAGGCGCAACTTCAAGTCGAATTCGCCGTTGGCAACGATTCCGTTTGCAAGCTGCCGGCCGCGATAATACGCGATCAACTCGGCGCGTTCATCATCTGAAACGTCGACATACGGATCGTACAGCAGCGAGGCCAGATCATATTCGGCCAGACCGGGCCGCATTCCCTGAAAATCGATCAGATAGGCCTGCGCGTTGCGAATGATAGTATTTTGCGATTGAAAATCACGATGCACCAGAACTCTCGGGAACGCGGAAAGACGTTCCGTGATTTCACTTAAAGCCGGCAACTGTGAGAGGCTGGCGACTTTCGCGCCATCAACTTTGAAATAACGGCCAAGGCAATTTTCAAAAAAATAATTCTGCTCCCAGGCATAAACCTCCGCATTGAACTCGGCAGGCAAATGCGGCTTGATTTGGATGCAAACCTCTTCCGGCAACGCGTGCAGCGTCGCGATTTGATCGAGAGCGGATTCGTAGAACGCGCGGCGCACCAGCCACTGTTCCATGCGATAGCTGTATAGATCGCGCTCCCCCAAATCCTCGAGCCAGATCAAACCCTCAGCGGGGTCGTGGAAATAAATTCCGGGCACGCGGATGCTGTGTTTGGCGAGAAAACTCGCGATCGTCACGTACTGCCGGTTCTCTTCCCGATCCAAATTGTATTTGACCAGGATCAATGCCTGTTCTGCCGAGCAGCGAATGCGATAAAACTTCCGATCGGATCCGCCCTTTTGGATCGGTGCGATTTTTATTTCCGCGACATCCAGGCGCGGAAAATGCATTCGCGTTTGTCGGAGGAGCAGCGCGGTTCTCATTGGTGAAAGTCAGATATCGATATTGCGATGAATGCCGCTGGCCTTTTTTTGGGAGCGGACAATACAACCCTGAAGCTGCGTTTGGGAAGCAATTTCTGACTCTGGCCACAAAATTGTGTCTTCGAGGATAGTTTTGGCGCCGACGCGGCAATGTTCTCCGACTACGGAACAGCCGCGCAATTCTGCCGTGGCATCGACGGTGGCTGATTCGGCGACGCGCTGAGGCCAGTGGTCAATCGCGACGTAATGCGGCTTCCAATGATCCCGGACGATGAGGCCATGCACATCCAGGTATTCGGTGCGCGAGCCGATGTTGAACCAGTTCCCGTCGTTCATCACCAGTCCGCCGATCTTGCCACCTTCGCCGATCCACTTCGTGACAATCGGAATGAACGAGATCTTTTTTTGGGGCGGAATTCTCTGGAAAATTGCTGGATTCCAAACGGCGATATTCGCGAAATCGAGATTTCCGGGCACCCCATAACGATTGGCGATGTCTACAACGCGGTGATCACGCAGCGCCACATGCGACGCCAACCCGGTGTCACGCAATGCGAGTGTCACGTCGTTGCCGCGGCGCAAATGTTCTTCGATCAGCGGCTGCAGGCTGACGTCGGTTAAGATATCGCCGCTGTAGGTTAAAAATGAATCGCTGCCGAGATACTGTTCTGCATTCTTGATCCCGCCGCCGGTTTCCAGCAGCACCGGTTCATGAACAAGTGTGATCGAATGAGCGGCGTATTCGCCTCCGTGAAAAAAGTTTTCGAATAACTTCGGATGCTTGTGCGTGTTGACGACGAACTTGTTAATTCCAACAGCCCCGAGATGATCGATGGCGAAAGTAATTAACGGCTTTTGGAAAATCGGAATGAGCGGCTTTGGCAATTCATCAGTCAACGGCCGTAATCGCAAGCCAAGCCCTGCGCCCAAAACGAACGCCTGTTTTATTTCGATCATGAACAAAAAAGCGAGATTCCTCGACTTCGATTGGAATGACAAGAAGAACGGAGAGAATGGTGCGGCGATCGGCGGCGGGATGACAAAGCCGATTTGTGATAGGCCTTATCGCCTCAAATAGAGTGTCCGCGTGCCGAAATCGATGATGCCATGCTGGCGTCTCAGAGTTTCTGCACCGAGGAGACCAGCCACCGGCGGAGAACCTTCCAGCAATCCATTGTGGATTAGTCCTTCCAGATCAATTACACCGACGTCCTTGCCAAAAATATCAACCGAGCCGACTGACAATTTCCGGATGCGCGCCACGCGCACGCCGCGTTCTTTCAGGTTCACAGCCGACGAACTATATTGCGTCTCGTAAGTCGCGATCCGCATGCGGCGAACGAACGACCGGTGCAATAGCGTGGTGAACGAGCCAGTGTCGACCATCAACCTGGCCGGTGTCCCGTTCACAGAGCCATTGACGTAAAGATTGTAACCGTCACTGACTTGAATCGGAACAGCCTTCAATCCGCGGTGGTTTAGACCGGGTGCGCGGCCAGCGATGTTGGGATCCATTTTTAGAATCAGCAATTGCCGTTCGCAATCCAGCACCGCCTCGGTGGGAAAGAGAATGTCGGCGCCGATGATGCCGTCGATTTGCTGTTCGTTAGCCAGTCGCGCAGCGCGAGTCGATCCACCAAGATCGACCGTAACCAGCGGTTCATCAATCAGCGCCAGTCCGCCAATCCGCAACTCATGTGCAATCGCCACATTGTTGAACCCGCCGTTAATCTGAACTCGCGCAGGCAAATTCGATTCCGCTGTTGCTGGTTTAAGCCGAAAATACTGTCGTCGGTCCAATGCGATTGCGCTTACGGGCGCGCCGCTATCAACTGTGAGCCAGGCGGGTTTCCCATTTATGAACGCGCGAATAAGCAGATGGTTTTGTCGCGAACGCACCAGTGGCAGGGCTTGAAATTGCGGAGCACCTCGCGCGCAGGCGCGCTGCGGTGCGGCAAGATATTCAAGCAACAACAGCGCTACCGCGCAGGAAATCGATGCAACCCTTCGAGCCATATGCAGAATTCGAAACCGCAGGGGACGGAGACTACACGCTTCTTTTTTATACGTAAAACATTTTTGCGTGGCTGATGGATCGCCGCGTGAGCCAAGGCAGGCGCGCCTTTTTTTTGGCATTGCACTATAGAGGCCGGTGATGATTAACTCTCCGGCTCAATGACGACAGCAATCACTGAAGCGCCTGCAACCGAACAAAAATTGGTCAGGGGACTGGGACTGCTCGATTCAACGATGCTTGTTGCCGGATCCATGATCGGCTCCGGAATTTTTATTGTGTCGTCGATTATCGCGCGACAAGTCGGCTCGCCGGGTTGGCTCCTCGTCGTCTGGGTCGTGACCGGCTTGCTCACACTGACGGCCGCGCTGTCCTATGGCGAACTGGCTGCGATGATGCCGAAAGCCGGCGGGCAATATGTGTATCTTCGCGAAGCATTCTCGCCTCTGTGGGGATTTCTCTACGGCTGGACACTTTTTCTCGTGATTCAGACTGGCACGATCGCCGCAGTCGCAGTTGGATTCGCACGTTACACGGGAGTGCTCGTTCCATGGGTATCTGAGAGCAATTACATCATCGCGCCCATCCGGCTTGGAGGATACGCGTTGTCCCTTTCAACGGCGCAGCTCGTCGGGCTGGCGCTGATTGGATTTCTGACATACACGAACACGCGTGGCCTTGAAGTCGGCAAGCTTGTGCAAAACGTTTTCACCACGGCAAAGACTGGCGCGCTAATCGCGCTGATCGTGCTGGGCATCATCGTCGGGTTAAAATCCGGCGCAGGCGCGGAAAACTTCAAAGATATCTGGACCGTGCGGGGGAATTTGCAGGACGTCGCCGCAGGGTTAACGGCTGCGACCGCATTTGGCCTGTTTGTCGGAATTTGTGTGGCGCAGACCAATTCCTTGTTCTCTGCGGACGCGTGGAACAACATCACTTTTACCGCAGGTGAAGTGGTCAACCCGCGACGAAACGTGCCGCTCTCACTAGCGTTCGGCACGTTTCTCGTGATCGGACTTTATCTACTCGCTAACGTCGCTTACCTCGCGACGCTGCCGTTCAATGCAATCCAAAACGCGCCGAGCGATCGCGTCGCGTCAGAAACAGCAAACGTCATTTTTCCAGGCGCCGGCGCCGCGATTATGGCGGTCGCGATCATGATCTCAACATTCGGTTGCAATAACGGCCTAATCCTCGCCGGCGCGCGCGCTTACTATGCAATGGCCAAAGATGGCCTGTTCTTCCGACGAGTCGGCGAGTTAAATAAACACGCTGTGCCGGCGTGGGCACTTGTCATTCAGGGCGTCTGGGCCGGCGCGCTCGTTCTTCCGCGAACGGTCAAGACAGATGCCGCCGGTAACGTGACGGGTTACGGGAATCTGTATGGCAATCTGCTCGACTACGTTATCTCGGCCGCGCTGATTTTTTATATTCTGACAATCATCGGGATCTTTTTGCTGCGCCGAAAGCGGCCGGACACTGAGCGGCCGTACAAGGCGTTTGGCTACCCAGTCGTGCCCGGGCTGTACATAATCGGCGCGACGGTCATTCTTGTCGTGCTGTTCATGTATCAAACGGCCACTACTTGGCCGGGATTGATCATCGTGCTAACGGGCGTGCCGGTTTATTTCCTCTGGAAAAAAGCAAATCAAACTCGAAGCGGAACCGGCCAGCCGCCCGCTAGCTAGCGAAGGAGAATACAACGCATGGCAGGTTTATTCGCAAAAAAATCGTTGGAGCGGCTGATGACAGAGGCGCAGGACGTTGGGGAACATAGCCTCAAACGATCCCTCGGGCCGGTTAACTTGGTCATGCTGGGTATTGGCGCAATCATCGGCGCGGGTTTGTTCGTGCGAACTGCCGCGGCAATCGCGGATCGTGCGGGTCCTTCCGTGGTGCTCGCCTTCATTGTCGCAGGAATGGGCTGCGCATTTGCCGGCCTGTGTTACGCCGAATTTGCGTCGATGATCCCAGTCGCCGGCAGCGCCTATACTTATTCCTACGCAACGATGGGGGAATTAGTGGCATGGATCATCGGATGGGATTTGATCCTCGAGTATGCCGTCGGCGCGGCGACCGTGGCCATAGCCTGGAGCGAATATGCAAATCGCGTCCTCGAGTGGTTCGGCTTGCGCATACCCTACCAGTGGGCGCACTCGCCTTTTGAACACGATATCAACAGCGGTGTTCACGGCATTATGAACGCGCCGGCCGTGTTCATCCTGCTGCTACTGACGCTACTGCTGATTCGCGGTACGAAAGAATCGGCATTCGTAAACGGCATCATTGTCGTTTTGAAGGTAAGCATCGTGTTGCTCGTGATCGGCATCGGGTGGCGCTTCGTCAATCCAGCGAACCACACGCCGCTCATTCCAGCGGCAACCACGTACGTCACACCGCAAGGCATCACCCACGCGTACGGAGGAATTCTCGGCATCCTCGGCGCGGCGGGCGTTGTGTTTTTCGCCTACATCGGGTTTGATGCCGTTAGCACGGCGGCGCAAGAGGCGCGAAACCCTAAACGCGACATGCCGATCGGGATCCTCGGTTCTTTAGTCATCTGCACGATTCTGTATGTGCTGTTTTCGTACGTGTTGAGCGGCGTCGCAACCGTGCAGGACTTCCGCAGTCATGGCCGTGAAGCTTCCGTCGCGTTCGCGATCACGAAATACATGACTGGATATGAATGGCTCTCGAAGTCTGTCACAGTCGCAATCCTTGCCGGCTTCTCATCCGTGATCCTCGTGATGCTGCTTGGCCAATCGCGCGTTTTTTATTCAATGAGTCGCGACGGACTGGTCCCGAAAACCTTTTCCGACGTGCATCCAAAATTTAGAACCCCGTACAAGTCGAATATTCTTTTCTTTTTGTTCACCGGAATCTTCGGCGCGTTCATCCCGGAGGACATTGTCGGTGAGATGACCAGCATTGGAACGCTGTTTGCATTTATGCTCGTTTGCGCCGGAGTTTGGATCTTGCGATCCTCACGTCCCGATCTGGAACGGGCATTTCGCGTACCAGCGGTACCTATTGTTTCGACGCTCGGCATCATTGTTTGCGGCGCGATGATTTATGGTCTCGGCTGGACGAATTGGATGCGGTTGCTTGTTTGGCTTGTGATTGGACTGATCTTCTATTTCAGCTACGGCAAACAGCACAGCCGCATCAGCGCACCGCCGCCGGAAATGCCCGAAGGCATTCAACTGACGCGCTAAGCCGTAGCAGACGCTTAACTCCAGCTGCTCTCGCAGATTTCTCCAGATGATTTCGTCGCGCCCAGTGCTAGCTGTTCTTCGGTGAGCTTCATGAGCTTTTTGGCATCGGTCTTGGCAAACCGGCGCCATGCCGCTGCGATCTGTGGCAGCGACATCGCTACTTCGCTAAGAACTGCCTCGTCTGCACTAAGGAGTCGTTTTGATTGTTCGCTGCTCAGCACGCGCTTTTCGAATCGAGAGATGGCCATGGCTAAGGGAGTCTTGCTATCGGATTCGAACAGGTTGAGAAGCTGTTCGAATCCGACATGAAAGGGAATCGTAGCGAGATCTACGTCTACGGTTTCGCCAATCGCGCCAGGAGGCATCAGGATCTCCTGTGACTTTGCAACCGAATGCCACACCTCTGCAGGCTGGTGATACCCGATCTCAACGCGATATGAGGTATGTAGCCCAGATGTTGTGAGACAATGCATCATGGCCATCGGCTCCACAGCGACGCTTTTTTCCTGGAGCCCATCTGCGCCATACAGGCGAAGATGGACCTGTCGATCCGTTGGCATCACCTTTTCGAACAAAGATGGCCAATCGATATTCCAACTCACGAAGATCGTTTGCGGATCCCTTGCGATGGCAAACAGAATTCGCGCGCCGCGCTCCTGGGCAAGGCTAAGGCGTTCAATGAGATCACCTCGCGCTTCGTCCGCACCAATTCGAACCAGGGGCTCGAGCGAAATCCGGAAGCGCTCACCGCGCTTTGACGTTTGCGCGTTGCGATTTGCTTTCCTTTCCACCATTTTTCACATGCTCGTGCAAAATGGCGAAACGCCAAGGCCAATCTTGCCGCACAAAGCGGTACGATTTCAGAAGTTGTCGCAGTGTCTCGCTAACTATTAATCTAATGAGCCCAAAAATCGTCAAGCTTGAGGAACTTTCTGATCGCTGCGACGAGTTGCGCGCGAACGGCAAGAAGTTGGTTGCTACAAATGGCTGTTTCGATTTGCTGCATGTTGGTCATGTCCGGTACTTAAGCGCCGCGCGAGCGCTTGGCCATTTCCTGGTGGTCGGCTTGAATGGTGACCAATCTGTGAGGGCGTTGAAAGGAGCCTATCGGCCGATTAACGCGGAGAGGGATCGCGCCGAGATTCTTGCTGGTTTGGATTGCGTAGATCTCGTGACGATTTTTCCAGAAACCCGCGCTACGCGGTTTATTGCTGCGATGAAACCGGCCGTTTATGTCAAAGGCGGCGATTACAATTCAGAGACGTTAAACGAGGAAGAGCGCGCATTCCTGAAGAGAATCGGAGCAGAGGTTCGCCTCATTCCGTTTGAGCCAGGTTATTCCACTTCGCGGTTAATTGAACGCATATGCACAACGAACAAGCAAAATTTATAGCCGGCCGGCAATTCGTTTCGACTCACGGGAAAAAACGCCGAATGAGCTAATGAAGCGGTTACCAATTGGGATTCTCGGTTCTGGAAAAGGAAGTAACTGCCGCGCGATTCTCGAACGCATTAACTCACGAGATTTGGCGGCCGATGCCAGAGTCGTCATCTCGGACGTGCTCGACGCGCCGATTCTTGCAATCGCGCGAGAGTTTCGCGTGCCCAACGCTTATTTGCCGCCGGGTCAATTTCGCACGCGATTAGAACCGCGAGCAGAGGAGGAGCTTGTCAAAATGTTACGCGAAGCCGGCGTTCATCTCGTTGTCCTCGCCGGTTTCATGCGGGTGTTGCACGCACCGATGCTGAACGCTTTCCCGAGGCGAATCATCAACATTCATCCGTCACTGCTCCCAAAGTTTCCCGGGCTCGAGGCGTGGAAACAGGCCCTGGCGGCCGGCGAAAGTGTAACTGGCTGCACAGTTCACTACGTAGATGAGAAGATCGATCACGGTCGGGTTATTGCTCAACGCGAGGTAACAATCTTCTCTGATGACACGCCGCAAACGTTGCATGCCCGTATTCAGATCGCGGAGCGCGATTTGTACTCTTCGGCCATCGCTCAGCTTTGTGAAGAATACCAGGCGACCCACGTGTAACGACACAACGAAGCATCGAACGTGGATTTTGCCGCCTACACTTGTTCGGGCTTTTGCTCGCGTCGGAGCAGTTCCTCCACCGCAATCGTCGGTTGTCTTTGGTCGTATAACACTGCGTAGACTTGCTCAATGATAGGCGTGGGGACGTTCAATCGCTGCGCCAATTCCCAAGCACTGCGCGTAGTGGGGATGCCTTCGGCCACTGTTTTCATCGACGCGATGATGTGGTCGAGTGT
>Ga0193730_1000613_pt1 | contig 10017 bp, 7 predicted proteins | sample U1a1metaG_FD_144919 | JGI IMG/M metagenome (GOLD analysis project Ga0193730, IMG submission 144919) | Soil microbial communities from a riparian zone of the East river system, Colorado, United States - U1a1 | ecosystem: Environmental > Terrestrial > Soil > Riparian zone | place: USA: East River...
GGCGGCAAGTGGCCGATCCCTGTCCTTGTCGGCGTGTTTCCGCTCACGAGCCATCGGCTCGCGCTTCGCCTGCACAACGAGGTGCCCGGCATCCTCGTCCCGGAGTCGCTGCAGGACGCATTGGAGCGCGCGGGCTCAGATGCCGCGGACGTCGGCTTTCAACACGCCCGTGACCTGATCGAGGCGTCGCGGGAGCGCGCCGCCGGCGTCTACCTCGTCGCGCCGTTCCGGCGCCCGTTGCGTGTGCTGGAGCTGTTGAGCTAGGGAGCGCACTTGCCGGTCGAGATCGGCGCCGCATTGGCCGAATCGAGATCGGCTCTGACGACATCGATCGGAACGCCGTAACCCCCGACCGCGCCGATGCGCGCTGCGAAGACCATCGCCTCGACGGCACCGCGCGAGTTGACGGCGGGCGCACCTGAGTCCCCATGCCGGACGACCCCACGCAGCGCGGTGATCGGTCGCGTGACCGGGCCGGACCCGTACGCATCCTCTGCGAGCACGACCGACGTGCGGCCGATCCGCGCCGGAGTGACCGTGAAAGGGCCGTTCTCGGGGAATCCGAGCACGGCCACCGGAGTGCCGGCCTTGGCCGTCGCAAGCGACAGTCCGCGCAATCCGAGATTCCGAACTCGCAGGACGGCGACGTCGTTGCGAGGATCGAACGCCACCACGTCCGCCGGCAGGCGACCCCCGGACTGGAGCTCGACCACGGTGTCCTGCTGGCCTGCAACGACATGAGCTGCAGTTACGACGAGATCGGGCCGCGCGGCCCAGCCGGTCCCCTCCACTCCGACATCGCAAGCTGTTCCGAGCACGCGCACCACACTGGGTGACGCGCGACGGACTCCGACCGCACGCGCAAGCCGAGGGTCAGGCGGAGCGACGGGTCCGGCGGGACCCGCAATGGTCGGGAAGGGATCGATCCGTGCAAGCACGTCGAGGACATCCGTCGGCGAGAGCACTTCGTTCAGCCGCTGCAGAAGCGCCGAAGACTGTGCACCACGGCGAAGGTCCGTCTGTCCGGGCAAGAGCAGCGCGACCGCGCCGATGACCCAGACGATGGCGAGCCCGCTGAGTGTCCCGAGAACGAGGCCGCCGGTCGCATCGAAGGTGGTGAGTTTCGGCTTGCGCACCCTGGAGCGAAGCGCCGACCCCGCCAGCGTGCCGAGCGTCTCGAGGAGGATCGCCCCCACCGCCGCGCCCACGAGAGCCGCCAGCGGTGTGTAGGGAGAGTGCTTGCCGCCCTGGAGCAGTTCAGGCGCGAGCCGCGAGCCGAGCCAGGCGCCGAGGACGATCCCGGCCAGCGAAAGCGCGGTCGAGATGAGCCCCTTCTTCCAGCCGATGAAGGCCGTTAGGGCGACGAAGCCGAGCGCGATCAGGTCGACCTTGGTCATACGGTCGGGAGGCTACTCGTGTCCTCGGATTCCTGGCGCGCCGCTGGCCGTGCGTAGCGCCGGAGGACAGTACTCAGCGGGGCGAAGCTCTGACCGGCCAGGGATGCGAGGTAGACTGGCTGCCCCTGGGGGCGTAGTTCAGTTGGTTAGAACGCCGGCCTGTCACGCCGGAGGTCGCGGGTTCGAGTCCCGTCGCTCCCGCCTCATTGCTTCACGGTCTTCGCCGTTTCGGGCGGACGCGCGCGAATGCGAGTGACACAGTAGAGACACAAACGCGCGGCCGCTCAATTCTCAATCGCTCAATTCTCGAAAGCTTCGGTTTCCAACCTGGCAACGTGACAACGTGCGCCAGTCTCAGGACAACGCTGGCGCCTCGGTCTCGCCCTTCTGGAGCAGACGCACGCTGCGAAAGCGATCCAAGCAAAGATGACCACAGTGCCCGCGCGCGTTGCAGCACCGTCACCGACGGTCGAGAACGCAGCGTTCGCAACGAACACGGCAGGCACAGTCAAAACGCTCGGATCCACGAATCGCGCCAGGCGGGGTTCCGGCGGAATGCGAACGCAAGAATGAGCGGTGCAAGGAGCGAGAACGCGGCGGTGAAGCCCGATTCGATCTTGTGGGCGCGTGAGTGCCACGAGACGTTGTCGCACGCCGCATCGATTCCTTGGCAATCGAGGTGGAAGATGCCGTCGAAGAACGTCGAAGTGCCTTCGGCGATCAACACGGCTGCGCCGATGCGACCGATGACATCGGGACTGAGCGCGCGCCACAGTCCAAGCCCGAGCAAAACCACGAGGACGCCTGTGAGGTTCGCTCCGACCTGGTTGTAGATCCAAGGGCTTGTGGCTGTCATCGCACCGAGGTCCGAGATGTCATCGTTCGCCACGCTGTAGGCGGATGGTTGCGCCAGACCACCCGCGATCCAAGCGATGTTGAACGCCACGAATGCGAGGAGGCCACAGGCCCCGGCGATGCGCGCTGGCACGTTTAGAGACCGTCGCTGTCGGCGCGTTCGACGGTGCGCGCGAGCTCCACTCGGGAAGACACGTCGACCTTGCGAAAGATGTTGCGCAGGTGAGTCTCCACCGTCTTTTGGCTGAGGAACAGCTCGGCGGCGATCTGGGGGTTCGTCTTCCGGTCGACGACCAGGCGCGCGACCTGCAGCTCGCGCGAGGTCAAGGCTTCGATCCCGGTCGCGCCGGCTTTGCCGCGTCGTGTTCGGCGATGGACGCGGTGGCCGAGCTTGCGCAGCTCGCGCTCGGCCTCGTCACGCCAACGCAGTGCGCCGCAGGCCTCGAGCGCCGCCGCAGCGTGCTGCAACTCCAAAACGGCTCGATCGGCCTCGCCGGCTTGCGCCAGAGCGCGTCCCGCCAGCGTGCGCGAGAGCGCTGCCTCGATCGGCGCCCCCACTTCCTCAGCGCCGGCCACTGCCAGCAGCGCCCGTTCAGCCGCCGCCGAGGCGTTCCCTGTATAGAGATCGACCGCCGCCGCCGCTCGATTGGCCCAGGCCATCGCCATCGGAAGCTGCAGCGACGAGGCCCAGGCTCCAGCAGCGACGGCTGCACGCCTCGCATCGGCGGGGCGGTCCAGTGCAAGCCAACAGAGCGTGAGCGACTCAAGGTAATGCGCCCTCGGGCCACCGGCGATGAGCACCAACTCCTCGCCTCCTGCGGAACCAAGGAGCAAGTCGGCCGCACGTTGCGGTTCCCCCGTTTCGAGAAGCGCACGGGCGAGGTCCACGGCAGCCTCAGCTGAGTGGAAGCCCTCGTCGAGATCTGCGGTGAGGTCGACGGCCTCCTGTGCCGCCGCGAGCGCCAGGGCAACGTCGCCGGCATGGAGCGCCGCTGCCGAACGGCTGCCGAGGCTCCACACTAGCGCGTGCGTGTTGCCGAGCAGGCGCGCTGCCTCGGTGCCACCGTCGAGGAGCTCGCCCGCCTCGGCCAGCTTGCCGCGCATGCGCCAAAGCCCGCCCAAAGTCAGGACGAGCACGAGAAAGAGCTCGCCCCCCTGCCCGGTGGCGCGTGCCACGGCAAGTGCACGGGTTGCGTGTCTGTCACCGTCGGCGTACCAACCGGCATAGAGCTCCGTCCCAGCGAGCCTGGTCGCGGACTCCGGGTGGCGGGCGAGGTCCTCGTCCGACAGCGAGTCGACCAGGGCCGTAGCCTCTCGGCGACAAGCCTTCGCACGCTCAGCCGCGCCGGTCATCGACTCCGCCAACGTGAGCAGGGCGAGTGCCGCCGCGGTCAAGGGCGGGTCTCCGAGCCGTCGCGCCGCGCCCACCGCACGCTCGGCGCACGCGTGCATCTCTTCGTATCGCGCTCGCCAGACGAGATTCACCGCAAGCTCGTTCATGAGTGCCACGGCCTCGGGAGAGCCCTGGTCAGGAAGGCGCTCGATCGCGCTCGCAAGGCGCGCGCCGGCCTGCTCGTGTCGTCCGAGCAAACTCTCGACGGCAGCGCACCTGCGCGCGACCGTCGCGTCGTCGGGAGCGATCGCGAGCGCGTCCAACAGGACGCTATGACTGTCGGCGAAGTGCCCGCTCGCCGTCTGCGCTGCAGAACGCGCGAGCAGGAGCTCGATCCGCTCGGCCGGGGCCGCGCTCGCCGGAAGGAGGCGAAGTGCGTGGCCGAACCAGTTCGCCGCGCTTGCTGGTGCGAGCCGCGCGGCGCCCTCACCCGCCTCGCGCAGAACGGCCACTGCGCCGAGGTCGCCCTCGCGCGCGGAGCGTTGGACGTGGTGGGCGCGCGCCGCAGCCGACGCGCCGCGCGCTGCAAGCAATTCGGCACAGCGCTCGTGTGCGCCCAGTCGCCAACCACCGGGCGTCGCCTCGTACACGGCACGGCGGATGAGCGGATGCCGGAAACGAAAGCGGCGCGGCACTTCGGTGCTCCGAACGAGGTCGAGCAGGAGCAGCTCGTCGATCGCTTCCATGGCGGCGGCCTCCGATGTTGCGGCAGCTGCTGCAGCCAACTCGGGCTCGAAGGGGTCGCCCGCCACCGACGCTCCCTCGAGCACCCGGCGCGCATCTTCCGACAAAAGGCCGAGCTCTTCACTAAGCGATGCGGCGACGGCCGATGGAACCTCGATTCCGCTGAGCGAGACATCAGGTGCGTCCCCGGCCCCGCCGTGACGGCGGAGCGACCGCGCAAGCTGTTCGAGATAGAACGGATTGCCGCCGCTCTCTTCATAGAGAACGGTGGCCTCCTCACCGAGCAGCTGCCGAGCTTCGAGCGCGGTCAGCGCGCCGAGCTCGATCCTGACCACCGTCCCCGCGCGATCGGCCCGTTCGATTGCGGCAGAGAGGCGCTCTGCCATCTGGTGTGGGCGGACGGCCAGGACGATGAGGACACCCGCGCTGGGCGGCCGCCGGAGGAGCGCGCCGAGAAGCTCGACGGACGCCGAGTCGGCCCAGTGGACGTCGTCGAGTACGAGAACTAGGGATCGCGTCTTCGCCAGCTCCTCGAGCAGCGCGCGCACCGCCCGGTGACTGCGGTAGCGCTCGTGCTGAAGCGCGACACCCCTCGCTGTGCCGAGAGCAGAGAGCGACGGGAAGACGTGCGAAAGCTCCGTGCGCACGTCTTTGTCCAACCCGGCCAGGCGATCGGGACTGAGTCCGCGCAGGTACTCGTCGAGCGCGTCCACGAAGACCGAGAACGGCAGGTCGCGCTCGAGCTCCGACGCCGAGCCGGCAAGGATGAGCCGTCCGTTCTGGTCGGCGGAATGCGCGAACTCGGCCAGAAAACGTGTCTTGCCGATCCCGGGCTCCCCGATGAGGGCGATCGCGGAGGGGATCCCCTGATCGACCTCACCGAGCGCCTGGTCGAACGTGCCGAGCTCCTCGGCGCGGCCGACGAATTGGTCGGTTAGCAGGGCCATTTCGTTCTCCGGCCAGGGTAGATCAGCCTGACCTGATCCCAAAATCAGGGTGCAAGATCAGGGTGTCCCCCCGATGTCGGAGCGGCCGCGCGGAGTCAGTCTCGTCGCATGGCCCAGTACTTGCTCCACCACCACCACGAGACCCATGAGTGCGGCACCGTTTTCGCCTCATTCAAGGGGCACGAAAGCCCACTTCGTCACCTGCCGACACTCGCCTCGTGCCGCTCCGGCGGTCACGCGATCTGGTGGACGGTCGAGAGCGCGACCGCAGAGGACGCGCTCCGGTTGTTGCCCCGCTACGTCGCTGAGCGTACGACCGCCACGAGCGTGAGTGAGGTCGACATCCCGTGACAGGAGGACCCATGAGCCCCGCAACTCCGAATACGCGCGAGCTCGCTGCACGCGAGAGCAACGGCATCTACGTCCTGCTGCTCTGGCACCCGCGAGAAGACGCGATCACGGTCTCCGTTGAGGACGACCGCCGCGGAGACCGCTTCCGCATCGCCGTCGCGCCGAATCGCGTCCTCGATGCCTTCTACCACCCCTTCGCGTACGCCGCCTAGCGGCTGAAAGGAGAATCGACATGTCCCGTAACAAGCACCAGAACCGCAACGTGGCGGCTCGCATGGGCCGCTGGAGCGCCGCCCACTGGAAGACCGCAACCTTCGGTTGGCTCGCACTCGTGGTCGTCGCTTTTGGCATCGGCGGCCAGGTCGGTACGAAGCAGATCGATCCGAACGCCAAGGGGCCGGGCGAGTCGGGCCGGATGGACAAGATTCTCGACGCCGGCTTCAAGCAGCCCGCCGGCGAAAGCGTTCTGATCCAGAACCGCTCGCTGCAGGCAGGCACGGCCGCTTTTGCAGCCGCGGTCGACGACGTCGTCGCACGCCTGTCGAAGGTGGCAGTCGTTCGGAACGTACAGGCGCCCAAGATCGCCGGTGACCGCCACGCAGTGCTGATCGATTTCGACATCAGCGGCGACAACGACACCGCAGCCGACAGGCTCGATCCGGTGCTCGCGAGCGTCGGCGATGCGGGGAAGGCCCATCCCTCGTTCTTCGTCGGCGAGTTCGGCGGCGCGAGCGCTGCGAAGGGCGTCGACAGCGCGTTCGCCGACGACCTGAAGAGCGCCGGCGTGTACTCGATCCCGCTGACGCTGATCATCCTCGTTGTGGCGTTCGGGGCACTGGTCGCCGCCGGGATCCCGCTGCTGCTCGCACTCACGGCGGTCTTCGCGACCTTCGGGCTCGCGGCGTTGCCGAGTCACGTGATTCCGCTGGCACAGGAAGCGTTCGCGGTGGTACTGCTGATCGGACTCGCCGTCGGCGTGGACTACTCGCTCTTCTATCTGCGCCGAGAGCGTGAAGAGCGAGCGGCCGGCCGGAGCCCGGAGGCCGCGCTCGAGGCTGCCGCTGCAACATCGGGCCGCTCGGTGCTCATTTCCGGGTTCACGGTGATGGTTGCCATGGCCGGGCTGTTCCTGACGGGCGACGCGACATTCGCATCCTTCGGGTACGCGACGATCATCGTCGTCGCCGTCGCGATGCTCGGCTCGCTCACGGTTCTGCCCGCGCTGCTGTCGAAGCTCGGCGACCGCGTCGACCGGCTCCACGTTCCACTGGTTCGCCGGCGACGCCGCGGCAGCCGCGAGGGTGGCGCCTGGGGTGGGATCGTCGACGCCGTGCTGCGCCGGCCGCTCCTCTCCGCCTCACTCGCCGGCGGCTTGCTGATTGCGCTCGCGATTCCAGCGCTGCAAATGCACATGGCAACGCCGGGTCCGGACACATTCCCTCAGAAACTGGCTGTGGTCAAGACGTACAAGCGCATGCAGCAGGAGTTCCCTGGGAACGCGTTACCGGCCAACGTCGTCATCAAGACGTCCAACGTGAACGCTCCAACAGTCCGTAACGCAATCGCGGCGCTCGAGCGTCGCGCGCTCGCCACAGGACAGATCGAGAAGCCGATCACCGTCGACACGAATCGAAGCGGAACGGTGGCGAACATCACGATGCCGATCAAAGGCACGGGCACCGATGCTGCCTCGATGAACGCGCTCGCGTTGTTGCGCGACGAGCTCATCCCGGCGACCATCGGCACCGTTCCCGCGGCGGAGGTTGGCGTCACCGGCATCGCCGCCCGCTGGAGCGACGAATTGTCGCAGCAAAGATCCAAGCTCCCCTACGTCGTGGCGTTCGTGCTGATCTTCGCCTTCTGCCTGATGCTGATCGCGTTCCGCTCGATCGTCGTCGCATTGAAGGCGATCGTCCTGAACCTCCTGTCCGTTGGCGCGGCGTTCGGGATCCTCGTGCTGGTCTTCCAACACGGCGTTGGCAAGGGCATGCTCGGCTTCAGCTCGACCGCGGGCATCTCCCCTGTCGTGCCGATGCTCCTGTTCGTGATCCTGTTCGGGCTCTCGATGGACTACCACGTGTTCATCGTCAGCCGGATCCGAGAGACGTTCGATCGCGGCGCGAGCATGGACGACGCGATCTCGTATGGGATCAAATCGACCGCAGGAACGGTCACGAGCGCCGCGATCGTCATGGTCGCGGTGTTCTCGATCTTCGCGACGTTGTCGATGCTGATGTTCAAGCAGTTCGGCGTCGGGCTGGCGGCCGCGATCTTGATCGACGCCACCATCGTTCGCGGCGTGCTGCTCCCCGCGACGATGAAGCTGCTGGGCGAGCGGAACTGGTACCTGCCCAGGTGGCTCGAGTGGCTTCCGCGACTCGAAGGGCGCGAATCAGAGCCCGCGGTAGATGCAAAGCCTGCCCTCTCTGCCTAAGACCACACGGCTAGACCTCCGGCCTCGACGGCCGGAGGTCTAGCCGTCTCGATGAAGGGAGTACTCATGAAAGCTGACGCACATCCCAAGAAGAACACCGGTCTCACGATTGGTGCTTGGATCGCAGCCGTCCTCGGCGTGCTCGTGCTCGCATTGGGTGTGACGGCGATCTGGGCCGACACCTCGAAGCGGGACGACAACGGCTACTTCTCCGCCAACGCGCACCGCTACCAGGCTCACACGCGGGCGATCTCCACCGAGAGCATCACCGTCGGGAGCTACGTTCCCACTTGGCTCGCAGGAAAGGTCCGACTCGACGTCTCCGGCGACAAGCCGTTGTTCGTCGGCATCGCGCCGAAAGCCACCGTGGACGCCTACCTGGCCCGAATCGAGCACACGGAAGCGACCCGTCTCGACCTCGACCCATTCAAGGTCACCTACGTCGACCACGCAGGGACGGTCGATCCCGGCCGGCCCGCGCGCGAATCGTTTTGGGCGGCAGGCGAGTCCGGTGCCAGCAAGCCGCTGTCCTGGAAACTCCGCTCTGGCAAGTGGTCGATCGTCGTGATGAATGCCGACGGCTCTCGCAATGTCGCGGCGACGATCGGCGTCGGCGTCAAGGTGCCGGCGGCGCTGTGGGCCGGGATCGGGTTGAGCCTGTTCGGAGCCGCGCTGCTCGCCGCTGCAGGGTTGATCTTCACCGCCCGCTCGAGGGCCGACCGTCGCGGGGGAGCGAAGGCAGCCTTGGCTAGCTGAGACGCGGACGTCGGGCCCGAGCGTCGATCCCTTCCGGCTCCTCCACTGTCGGATCGCCGACGTAGTCGAGCGCCTGCTCGGCGGGGAGGCGGCTCAGGATCGCGAAGGCGTAGATGACGAGACTGAGGAGCGCGACGGCGAGAATGTCCCAGCCGAACGTCAGCCCGTTGCGAGGTCCGTGGAGGCCGAGCAGCGGGACGGAGCTCGGCGTTCTCGTGTCGAACGAGCTGAAGTACGAGATCGCACCCATGCCGAGCAGGTACGGCCAAAGCCAAACCGCGCTTCGCCAGTCGAGCGACAGGTTCCGCGCGGTCGAATCGGTGGCAGTCGAGAGAGCCAGCAACGCAAAGCCGATCAGGATCGCTGCGATCAGCTTCCACACCACGGCCCAGCCGGTGAAGAGCAGGATCTCGCTCGCGGCGACGAATGTTGCAGGCGCCAGCAACGATGCGGCCGCAAGCCTGAAGGGGCGTGGCCGCTCAGGATCTTGGCGCCTCAGCGCTCCGAGCGCGAGCGGGGCCATTGCGTACACGGCCACGGCCGCCGCCGAGATGAAGCCGACGAGCTGCTGCCAGCCGGGAAACGGAAGGAGGATCACCAGGCCGCAGAGGAACGAGAACGCGATCGCGAGGAACGGCGTTCCGCTTGGCGAGAGGCGGGCGAAGGCCGAGGGGATAAAGCCGTTGCGAGCGAGTGCGAAGGTGAGGCGCGCGCTCGCGCCCGTGTAGATCAGACCGGTGCCTCCAGGCGAGACGATTGCGTCTGTGTAAAGCAGGACAGCGAGCCAGCCCAGGCCGAGTGCCGTCGCCAGTGCGGCGAGGGGCCCGAACCCTCCCGAGAACGAGACCGCCCCCCAGCCCTTCGAGAGCTCCGAAGGGTCGAGTGCCAAGATGAACGCCACCTGTAGGGCGATGTAGAGGACGATCGCCACGGTCATCCCGCCGATGATCGCGAAGGGGATGTTCCGCCTCGGGTTGCGAGTCTCCCCACCGAGCTGGACAGCCTGTTCGAAGCCGAGGCCGGCGAAGATGACCCCGCCCGACGACAACGCAAGAAACACTCCCTTCCAACCGAAGGGCATGAAGCCACCGTGCGCGCTGAAGTTCTCGGTGTGTGCGGAGGTTGCGATCAGCGCGACAACCGTCACGGCCGGAACCAGGAGCTTCCAGCAGACCGCGAGCATGTTGATGTCGACAAGCC
>Ga0193730_1000615_pt1 | contig 9999 bp, 8 predicted proteins | sample U1a1metaG_FD_144919 | JGI IMG/M metagenome (GOLD analysis project Ga0193730, IMG submission 144919) | Soil microbial communities from a riparian zone of the East river system, Colorado, United States - U1a1 | ecosystem: Environmental > Terrestrial > Soil > Riparian zone | place: USA: East River...
CACCGCGACGTTGAGGGAATCGGGATCCGCTGACTCGATTAGACGATCGACAATCGTGTTGTCGAAAAGATGATCGCTCATGGTGAGAAGAAAGCGTGCGCCGACGTCCCCGGCGGCAACAAGAAGCGAGATACCATTCTGTTTTTGCCAATCGCGGTTTTCGATAAAGGACGCGCTGAGGCCGGAGGGAATCAACTGCTTGACCTGCGCGTTCACGCGCTCGCTTTCATAGCCTATCACGAAATGGACAGTCTTGGTCCCTGCGCGGACCAAGGCATCTAGTGTGTACGAAATCAAGGGACGGCCAAGCACGGGGACGAAGGGCTTCAGGAAAGTCTTATCCGAACCGCGGAGGCGCGACCCCTCGCCGGCCATCAAAATCACAGCCTCAGAGATCGCCGTCATAATTTGTAATATCTTCTCAGTCCCCAAAGGCGAACGCGCTGGGGAAGGAACCGGAAAATCAGCGGTGCAATTTTTGATTGAAACGCGTCGCCAACTGTTATTCGTGGCGGCGTCTGCGCGGAGTCAATCAGTCTAAGAACATGCCGCGCGACGAGCTCCGGACCTGGCGCCTTCTTCATATTGCACTCAACTATTTCCCAGGTTTTGGCGATCTTTTGTTCGTACCGCTGATCAGTGTTGCTGGCATTGATGACACTCTTGTTGAATTCCGTGGAAATGTCTGCCGGTTGAAGATCGACAATGCGCACACGCGAACGAGCGAATTCGAGTTGCATCGACATGGTGAAGGAGGCCAGGGCTGCTTTTGCGGCGTTGTAAGCCGCCATGAACGGCACTGGAAGCCGGGAAGCCAGCGAAGTGACGTTAATGATCAAACCTTCTTCGCGCGCTTGCATGTGGCGAAGCGCGAGTTGCATCAACTGGATTTGGCCGAACACGAGAATTTGAAACTGGCTCGTGATCGTCTCAAAGGGCAGAAGCTCGGCAGCCCCGAAATGACCTGCTCCGGCATTGTTAATCAAAACATCGAAATGACCAGCTTCGGCAAGCGCGGAGTTGAATGCCTGTTCGATTGAGAGCCGGTCGGCGAGGTCGAGACGCACCGGATGCAATCCGGGCACTTTTGGAATGCGCTCCAAATTGCGCGATGTGCCCCAGACCTCATGCCCCTGCTCGACCAACGATTTTGCAATCGCGAGACCGATGCCGGAGCTCGCCCCGGTGAGAAGAACCCTTTTCATAAACGGTTTCCGCGATCGAGCAAAGGCAGCGATTCAGCGATTTCGTATCGGAGTGCACGCGATTTCATCCAGCGAATCGCCAGCAAGTCGCGGAACGATTTGAACAAACGATCCCAAACACCATAATGACTGGTTCCCGAAAGTCGTGCGTTCGTCGAGACGGAAATCTCGATCACGCGGAACCCTTCCAGTTTAATCAAGGTGGGAAGAAACCGGTGCGCGCCATTAAAGAACTTCACGTTGGCGATGCATTCGCGCTTAAATACACGATACGTACAACCGGCATCGCTAATCGTTTCGCCGGAGAGTTTGTTGCGGACCCAGTTAGCAATTCGTGAAGAAACGATTCGAACCCAGTTGTCTCCACTTCTCCGCGTCGTGATTCGCGTGCCGCAGACGCAATCAGCACGGCTGAGGGCCTCGATCATTGCCGGGAGGTCCTTCGGGTCATTTTGCAAATCGGCATCCAAGGTGGCGATATATCGGCCGCGGGCTACTTGCATCCCGGCCCAACTCGCGGCCGACTCTCCACAATTCAATTTGAAACGCTGAACGCGCAATCGCCGATCGTGTGCAGAAAGCTGCTTTAAAACACTCCATGAATTATCGGTGCTGCAATCGTCGGTAATGACGACTTCAAAATCCAAACCAAGCGGGTCCATCGTCGCGTGAATCGCTGAAAGCAGCGGCTGCAAGTTCTCCTGTTCGTTATGGCAGGGGATAACCAGGCTTATCTCCGGTACCTTCATTGCTGGCCGAGAAATTGCAGGATTGAATCGCAAACATAATCGACATCCTCCAGCGCCAGTTCTCCGTAGATCGGTAGCGAGAGAATTTCCTTCACTGCGGCTTCGGTCTGCGGCAGCGTCGGCAAATCGGAATATATTTTAGTAACAGCCGGCTGCTGGTGATTCGGCACCGGATAATGAACGCCTGTGCTGATTCCCTTGCTCTGCAAATAGTCCGCTAACGCGTCGCGCCGTTCCGTCCGGATTACATACATGTGGTAAACGGCACGTGCCCATGTTTTTTCGGGAGGCGTCCGGACGGCTCCGGTCAGACGCTCGGTGTAGCGAGCAGCGACTCGCCGCCGATGTTCGTTCAGGTCCGACAGTTTTCGGAGTCCGATGCGGCCGATCGCTGCCTGAATTTCGTTGAAGCGAAGATTGTAACCGACCAGTTCGTGGACGTACTTGGTTTTGCGACCATGGTTTCGCAGCATTCGAAGTTTGTCCGCGAGCGCGGCATCGTTCGTTGTAATGCAGCCGCCATCGCCCATGACAGTGAGGTTCTTTGAAGGAAAGAATGAAAATGCTCCGCCGACGCCCATTGAGCCCACGCGTTTCCCGTCAAATCGCGCGCCCTGCGCCTGCGCGCAATCTTCGATTACCCAGAGATGATGTTTGTGCGCGATTTTCAAAACGCGATCCAAGTTTGCGGGATGACCGTAAAGATGAACTGGAAGAATCCCAACGGTTCGCGGAGTGATCGCCGCCTCGATTAGATCGACATCGAGGCAGTAAGTTTCGTCGATGTCGATGAAGAGGGGCTTCGCGCCCCAATGCATCGTCGGTTCGATCGATGGGAATGCGGTATGCGATGGCACGAGCACCTCATCGCCAGGCTGAACCCCCATGGCGCGATGGAGTAGGAAAACAGCCGCCGTCCACGACGAACAGAGCACCGCTTGTTGGGTGCCTGTGTGATCTGCCAGTTCGGCTTCGAAGGCTTCGCACTCTTTCGTCAAAATGTACGACCCCGATTCAAGCGCGCGCATCGCAGCTTCTCGGACCTCTTCGTTCAGAAAAACGCGCGAAAGCGGAATTTTTTTCATCGGTCCGCTTCGGCGATTTCGATCCATGCGCCGGTTCTGGCCGACTCGAGCGCGGCCTCCACTACCCGAATAGCTTCAAATCCTGCCCATCCATCAACCAATGGAGGGCTGCGCCTCTCGATGGAGTCGATGAAGGCGGCGAGCTCGGCTCGAAGTGGTTCCTCGGGCGGAAACTCAAGCTGATTCACCGCGCCCTCCGACGCCTCAATGGAAGAGCCGTCCGCGATATGCCGATTTTCGAAAATTTTGATCTTGTACTGCGCGACGTTGTAGTCACACACGGCAGAGGATTCGTCGCCCATAATCATCACCTCACGGACCTTACCCGGTGCATGGTAGCCTGCTTCTACCGTCGCACGTATCGCCGAGCCGTCACCCCGGTCATATTCCAGGACAACGAGAGATTCGTCATCCATCCCGCGTCCCAGAAAGTCATCCATTACCGCATGGATTCGACGCGGCGTGTTGCCGAGAAAGAAATTGAACAGGTCGATGAAGTGTATGCTGTCGGCAAAGGTAACGCCCGTATCCGAACGAGGGCGTTTAAGTCCGGTGAACCTGGCGCGCAGTATTTTGATTCGGCCAAATCGGCCCTGCGCGATCGCGTCACGCAGCCAAAGCGATGCCGGATCAAATCGAAAAATGTGTCCAACTTGCAGGATTAACCCAGCCCGCTCCGCTAACTTCGTTAATTCTTTCGCCTCGGCGGAGACGAGACTGATCGGTTTTTCAACAAAGACGTCTTTCCGCATTTCCAGTAACTCACGGCAAGTTTCGAAATGGGCGGAGGCGGGTGTTACGATCACGGCGGCATCGATCTGAGAAAAGAGAGTGCGTGGATCCGTACTCCGGTGGTCGTCCGAAAGTCCCACTGAATTGATTCGCCGTTCGTCGAGGTCGCCCACAAAAAGCTCAACCGGCATGGATTTTAATATGCGCAAGTGATTCACGCCCCATCGTCCAAGGCCGATAAGAAGAATGCGCTTCCTCGCCATCGTCATGGCTTGGACAATGCTGTCGCCCGCGTCGAGGAGTCAAGGGCGGCTGAGGACCTGGGTAGTGCGTAAACTGTCAACGCTGGAGAAAGATAGATGAATTCGTCCGGGCGGAATCTGCGCGAGAACATTACCGTTCTTTGCCACGGCATACGGTTGATTCTTGCCACATGTTGAAATCCGGGGATGCGGTCGCGAACTGCACCGAGTCATGCTCCTTGCGCGCGATGTACCCGAACCTCATGACCCTGTGCCACCAATAATTTGACGATCGCGAGCCCAATCCCAGAGCTCGCGCCAGTGACAAGAATCTTTTTCAAGGCGCAGTCATCCTTTCACTTCGAAAGTGCGAGACATCGTGGTGCTTCCATAAATCACAATAAAGCGCGAAAATTCCCGTGTCAGGGAGGTTGCGAATCGGCACCACGCGCAAGCCAGCGCTCGTGTGTATAGACCGCCTCGATCTTTTCAAACACCGTGGCGGCAGAGTCGACGATGACACATTGTAAAACACCGCAAATTCCAGTGCATTACACCATTGCTTTTGTTTAAGAGAGCACTTCCGCCCTGACGCATCTCGTGCCGCGGATTCTGGTAACCGTGCTGTCGGCCGTGACTGGCCGGGTTTCCAACCAGCCCGCTTCATCGAAAAACCACAAGCGACGCTCCAATTTGACGAAGATTGCGTGGGCAGGGGAAAAAACGTCAAGAGGAATTGCGAATTCGCCTGCGAAAGCGTCGCCATCATATTGGGCGACACGAATGGGCTCACAGGTGCTGCAGTCAACCAATTCCACTGCCGAAGGATGAAGTGGAACAAGCGTACGCACGCAACGGATCATTCCCGTCAGATCGTGACCCAAAACAAAAAGCGTTGCGGTTGTCAGCCGCAGCGGTTTTGCGGAAAGCAGTAACTTCAAACGAAGCGTATGCGATTCTCGCGAAATCCACCGAATTGATCCATCGCCAAGTGTCGATTCGGACGATTCAATTTTGAGAAAGGTTTCCGGGCGCGCGGCGTACGCCAGAAATCGCCGTCTTGAAAGCTTCAGTTGTGTTTTGTGGCAACGAATCGCTTGTTCCTTGACCTTGGTCTCTGTTTTTAATTGCTGAAGTTTCTGCGCACGATCGAAAAACGCCCGGCTCTTGCCATGAATGGTATAAGCCCACGCCGACATTGGTGGCCCATCCGGATACAATTTGCTGAGCGCAAGCCGCAACGTCACCGCCAGAGCACTGTGATCAGGATGAGTGTCATGGATTGAAGGAACGAGAAGGTGCGTCGGAGCCCAATCATTTATAGATGTCGCGAACTTTTCAAACGAGGACAGGCAATTGGTTATCAGTAAATGTGTGAGCCGTTGATCAGGCAAAGCAAAAAAACGGACGTCTGCCGGGGAGACGCCCAAAATCTGTAGAGCAGCCAGCGCTTCCGCACGCCGCAATTTTCCCCAGCGTTTTCGATCAGTTGCGCCCAACTGCCATTTCCGCTCCAACACGCGCTGCGGCCACGGATTATCGTCACCATCCGTGGCATAAACGATACGAACGGCGGCACCGGCACCGACGGCGCGCTGCAAAACAATGCCGCAAGCCAGTGCTTCGTCGTCCGGATGGGGCGTAATCAGCATCAATCTCGATTCAGATGTGAATATTGTGGCAGACATCGCTGGGTTCATTCAGAAACGAGAGTAATCAACGTTGATCAGCAAGCGATCGCATTCAGCCATTGTGGGCTAAGTATGATGCTTGAACGGAATAAAATGTCGAGCCACTGCTTGTGCCCAGAGCAAGACCAAACCATGGGATGGCGATGTCGACTCAAATGTATGCGAACCCGCTGCCAGAAACCGCGCGCCATTGTAAGGGATTCCGTCAAGCGTACCCGACACATTTTCCCTGGGGGAAATGATTTCATAGGATGCGGGAATTGTTACTTCGAACTCGCACCGACGCGGATTCGTGGCTGAAGGTTTCAGTTCTTTGCCTGCTATCCGCAAGTTGTTTGTCACCGTTAGGTAATTACGTCGCACAAAACGGGATGTATCACGCGGGAATGTTCTGATCAGCGTGGTAGCTACCACGCAAGTGTGTGTCTCCACACATCTTTGCGGAGCATTGTCCAGCATAAGCCCGCGCTGAATAGCCGATTTCGTGATCGTTTCATAAACGGCGCGAACACCGCGCTGTCGAAAAACCGTTTCGCCTTTGCAATCGAGGACGTAATCGCCCGGTTTTAGCAGCGTAAGCACGTTCCGGAGCAAATCGGTCTCCCGCTTAGTTCTGTCTTTCCAAATCGGTTGCATTGCAATGAGAACAAAGATTTCGCCAACCGCGAGAAACACCGGCACAGGGACTCGTCGAAGGATTTGGCCCGCGTTCCACTTAAAACTGATCAACTTGGTGGAGGCAGCAAGCAGCGCGCCGCTGCAAAGCACGGCAGCCAGCGGATAAAATGGCGGATCGTCATCATGACTTCTCACGGGCCAGAAAGTCTTGAAGGCGAGGAAATAGGAAGTACAAACCATTAGGATAAAGACGCGCCGGAACGCCAAACCCGCACCATCTGTAGCGCAAATCATTCGCCGGGCGACGTAAAGGATAATCGGCAGCGCAATGATGATTGTTAGCGCGAGATGGATTCTGTAAGCGAGAGAGGATGCGCCACGCGTCAGAAAATTGAAGTCGAACACGCAATATCGGAAATCGGGCCAGAGCCCTTTGAAGGCGAAGAAGATCATTATTGTTGCAGGAATAGTTGCTGTCGAAACAACAAAGGCGGCGATGCACTGCACCAGATGAGTCCAGGACAGGGCCAGGTTTCGGCGTCCAACGAGCAACAGCGTCAGCAGCGCTGCGACCGCAATCGACAATAAAAACAGGACCGATTTCATTGAGACGCCGAAACAGAGCCCAAGGAACAGGCCGGCGGCGAGAGCGCGACGCACAGTCAGCGGACCGGTGACTAGTACCGTAATACACAACAACCACAGCGGCGCCCAAAGATTATCCGTTCGAAATTCCAGTGAAATCAAGTGATAGCGGGTATAAAGACCGGCGAGGATTACAGCCCAGATGCCGGCCCGTCTGGAAAAAAGGCACGTGCCGATTTTGTAAGTGCACCATGCCGCGACGAAATACATCGGCAGCAGAATGAACCGCATCTCATAAAGAATGGTCGCGCGATCGCCGATCAGCCCAAAGATCGGCGCAAACGTGATATGAAACAGCGGCATGTGATTATCGAACACGTCGCGATATTGCACGAAGCCGCGTGCCCAGGCCCAGATCACGTGAAGATGCTGCGGTTCATCGCTGTCAAACCTGTAGCGCAGGATATTTACGACCCTGATCACGATCATCAGCGCGAAAAGAACTGCTGCGGCGATGAATTCGCCCGGACCAGACATTTCGAAATAAGTCGCGCCGCGCCGCGCAAGCGATATGTGTTGCAAAGTTGTCGGTGTTCCTTGCTCGAGCGCCATGTCGAAATGAAAGCCGGTGTGCTTTAATTCGATGCGGAAATTCTTCCAGCGCGTTTCCCCACCGATTCCACAGCTAATAGCCTGAAAGTGGGCGATTGGAACTCGCCGAGTGAATCGATTTGCATGTTATACCATCACACCATCACCTTTTTTTGACTCCGACCTTGCGACGCCTGGCCAGTTTCACTTTAAGGCGGACCGCGCGATCATCACAGGCTCCGCGTTCCCGGCCTCTTCCAAGGCAATCCCTCCGCGCTTGTCGGGTGCATTGTGACCATTTTTGTGAGCGGCATAGCGAGGCCGATACCGGAGCTGGCACCGGTGATAAAAATGCGTTTCATGACGAGCGGCGGCGTTCGACAAGATAAAGTCGGACACGGCGATTCTGCGGGTAAATCAACATTGAGCGTCTGAAATCGGCGAGGTGTATCAAGTAAAAATCTTTCCGCTTGAGGGATAGATCGTCGGTATAAACCGCAGCCGCATTCCGTAGCACTTCCTCGTCCTCCGCGATGGGGACATGGTCCAATATTTTGAATTGCGGCGCGTACCACTGAGCGGAACGGTACACAACGGGTAGAATCAAGAGCACATTGCCGCGCTTCGAGGGCGGATAAAGTTTTTCCAAATAGCGTACGAGCCGGACTGCTGGCGCTTCATCGCGGTGATTCTCTATAGCCAATGGAACCAGGATATACAGGAGCAATGCCGGAACACAGATTGCCGACAAGTTCCACGGTTTTGGTAATCGTAAAAAACCGCGGAGCATTATGACAAGGAGCGGCGGAAAGACCATGAGATAGTATCTTTGGTCGCCGGGAAGACTGACAAAAATAATCGCAATGAGGATGATCAGCCAGGGGCTGTGGAATTTCCAAAATTGCCGGTCCTCCACGTCGCGTCCGCGCCAGATATAAGCGATGATCGCACAGGTTGTAAGTCCGATACCGGCTGCGAGCACCCGAGGCGATTGAATGAAGCCGAACCCTTTCCAAAACCACCCGAGAATGTGCCTGACGAACCGCATTCCGAGGTAGTGAGGACTCCAATCGCCGGCCCCGATGTAAACGGACGGCAGGTTTAAGCGCCAGCGCCATTGGCCGTACGCGAGCTCGGGATACACACGCCAGAACGGCTCATTTGGACGCAATTGAGACTGCATGTACCACATAGGCAGAAGCCAGGTTAGACAACCCGCGACCAGCACCGCGTACGCAAACCACCATGTTTTAGCGTTTACACAGCCTTTCTTGAGCGGAATGCCAAGAACCACTGCAACGACAGGAAACAATTGCGGCCGTGTCCCAGCCGCGGCGGCCCCAAGGAGAGCAGCCCAAACAATCAGGCCGCGCTTCCCCTGTTTCAAAAAGCAGATCGCGGCAAGTAACTCCGCGCTCATGAAACCCGCTGCCAGCATGTCCGTCACCGCCTTCGTAGCCGTCATCCAAACAACTGGCGTGATCAGCAAACAACTTGCGACCCACCATGCGAGTCTCTCGAAAAACTGGAGGCGAATAATCGAGAACCAGGCCGCGATGAAAAGTGCGCCGCCAAACGCCGAAGCGCAGTAAAGCGATGATTCGGTTCCGATGTGGAAAAATCTCGTCCCGAGCCAGCCTAAGAAAATAAAAAGCGGATAACCGGGTGGGTGCGGCTGATGATGCCAGAGGTCGAACGAGCGCACGCCCATTGCAAATTGCACAGCATCGATGTCATCGAGCGCCGGCGAATGTGTGAAAAAGTAAAGCGCAAAGGCTGCAAGAAAAAGGAACACGGCTTTCATCACGGATTGCTGGCCGGAATCGCGTTGTTCCATCTCGGTCGAAGTCATTGTGACCAGCGCATTCTTTATTGTTCGGACATGGATTGCTATTTTTAACTGTTTGCGTGCTGCAAGAGAGTCCCTGTGAGTAAGTGTAATTGCTATACGCGCCGTCTCGAAAGATGGTCTGATCATACGATGTCGACCTTGTTCCCATGTTTCCGCTAATTGGCGCAGTCCTTGTTATTTCCATTGGGCTGTGCCTCACGCGGCTGCTGCCGGGTATGAGAAAGCAGCGGCGACAAGTCCGTTTCATTCGTGAAACGTTGGCCGCCAAGCGCACCTTCGATAACCGGCGCGTAATCGTGTCGCTAACGACAGTGCCCGACCGGATCAACAATTTGAGGCCGACGATCCGGTCCCTTCTAAAGCAAACACGCCCGCCGGATGAAATCGTGCTTGCGATTCCGGAGTTTTCGGTTCGGGAACAACGGCCTTATGAAGTGCCGAAATATATTTCGCGGTTGCCGCGCGTGCGTGTCTTGCATTGCGCCGAGGATTGGGGGCCAGCAACGAAGTTTATCGGCGCGATTCAGGATGAGCTGGCAGCGGGGCGGGAGAATAGTTTGATCATGGTCGTAGACGACGATCGGCTTTATCCGCGCGATGCGCTTGAAACTTATCTTTACTACAGCAAGCAACTGCCAAACGCAGCCCT
>Ga0193730_1000617_pt1 | contig 9985 bp, 8 predicted proteins | sample U1a1metaG_FD_144919 | JGI IMG/M metagenome (GOLD analysis project Ga0193730, IMG submission 144919) | Soil microbial communities from a riparian zone of the East river system, Colorado, United States - U1a1 | ecosystem: Environmental > Terrestrial > Soil > Riparian zone | place: USA: East River...
CGCTGCGCCAGCCGCCCGCCGAGCGATCCTTCAGTTTAATCCCCCCTTCTTGGAACCCGGTCAGAAATGACCGGGTTCTCCTGCGTTTGGGGCTCTTTCAATCAGCAGCGAAAATCCAACTAACAGTCGTCCGCCCTTGGCTCTTTGCTCTTGGCCCGGCTCACTGGCACAGGAAGTGCTGAGCATAAGAATGGCAAGCACGCAAACAAACGTGCCCCCGCCGCCATCACTTCTCTGAGCGCTGCAAGCCGCTGCGCCAGCCGCCCGCCGAGCGATCCTTCAGTTTAATCCCCCCTTCTTGGAACCCGGTCAGAAATGACCGGGTTCTCCCGCATTTAGGGCTCTTTCCTTCAAAGAACTAAACTCAAACTAATATCGGAAATAAGACGGGTTTCTTTGATCCGCCCGTTCCGCCACGTCAATGTGAGGAGAGTATTCGTCCGCCAATACCAGCAACTGTCAAAAAGACGAATTTTGTCACTTTGACGGTGCCGCGTTTTGTAACTTGACCGCTCAAACCGGAGGTTGAGCAGGACCATCCACTTCGTTCCAGAAAACTTTTTCAAGACGAGCGTTAGGTCAATCTCACTTCCAGAATTTGAAGCCCGCGCTATCCTTAGCCCTACATCGTGATGCTGCTAGACTCTTGGGGTGACTGAACGCGAGACCATGACTCAGCCCGGGGAATCTCGCGTCTGGTCCGTGATTAAGGCGAGCCTTCCAACTCCAGCCGAAGCATCGCTGGTTTCAGGTTCCGCCCTCCTCACCGTGCTTTCATTTCCCGATTTTGATCTGTGGTTCCTGGCCTGGATCAGTGTCACGCCCTTATTAATAGTTATCGCGCACTCCGTTACACCGCGAAAGGCATTCGTCGCGGGCTGGCTGTGGGGGACGATCTTTTTTTATGGAACGTGCTGGTGGCTCACGTATCCAATGATCCACTACGCGCACATCAACCCCTGGTTGGCATACCCGCTGGTGCTGCTGCCCATTCTTCTCGTCGCGCTGTTTCCGGCTCTTGCTTGCGCATTCGCTCCCGGTCTCATTGCCCGCTTCGGCGTCAGCGCATTGATTCTAATTCCCTTCCTTTGGATTTCATTTGATTGGTTGCGTTATGTAGTCACGGGACAAGTCTGGAATTCGATCGGTTATTCGCAGGCGTTTCATCCGATGATGATCCAAACGGCGCGCTGGGGCGGGATTTATTCGGTCACGCTGTTGATTCTGTTTTGCAACGCGGCAATCGCGCTCTTCTTGATTCGTCGCAGGTCACTAATGCCAATCGTGTGCACGTTAGTTACCGTCGCTGCGCTCATCGCAGCTACGGCAATGAGTCGAAGCTCTCAAATCGGACGTGTAATGAATCGGGATACGGCGATCGCTGTGGTGGGCATTCAGCCTAACGTTCCAATGGACGTCGCCGGGGACGATGCGCAGATGAACGTCCTGCTGGAGCGACATCTTGCGTTAACGAGGACAGCATTGCAGGAACTGCAATCGAAAGCGGCGAGCGGCGACCTACCTCGGCTCGTCATCTGGCCAGAGTCGCCGATGAATTTCAGTTACTCCCGCGATCCGCATCTCCGGCAGCTGGTTGGGGACTTCGCGCGCGACAATCACACTTCGATTGTGCTGAACTCGCTCGAAGCGGCTCCGGATGGCGGCGATCAAAATTCCGCCGTGATGGTAAATGAAGAGGGTGCAATCGCCGCGCGGTATGATAAAATCCGCCTGATGCCGTTTGGCGAATACGTGCCGCTGCCCCGATGGCTACCGGGCGCGAGTTCGGTGCGTGGAATCGTCGGCGAATTTACGCCCGGCAGTTCTTATACGCTGATGCCCCTCGGCGCGCTTCGCGCCGGGGTTTTTATTTGTATAGAGGCCGCGCATCCCGCGATAGCGCGCAACTTCACGAACGAAGGCGCCGACGTGCTGATAAATATTTCGAATGATGGATACCTTGGGCCAACGCCGGTGATGCGACAACACCTGGCCAACGCCATCTTTCGCGCGGTAGAAAACAATCGCGATCTGGTGCGCGTCACCAACACCGGGATCACTGCTTTCATCAGTTCGACGGGAAGGACGTTCGACGAGACACCAGGCTTTCAGGAGTCAACGCGCACCTGGACCATTAGTAAGACCGGTGATGTTACTACTTTTTATTCGCGGCATGGCGACACTTTGGTTTACGCCTGTGCCTTGATCAGTTTGGGATTCGTTTCCGCAAGTTTTATGAAAAGGAGATCGGTGCAGTAGCCCGCGCATGAGCAAGGGCGCTGTTTCTAGACACGCCCTCCCTGACGCGGTCGGCCACTGCCGAATACATTAATGATTGCCACAGTATCAATGCAGGAATTACGGAATTCGTTTGAGGATCTAAAGAAACGGGTCGACCAACTCGGGAGGTTTCTTTGATGTCCCGGCGAAACGGGCAGAATTAGATCGGATTGAAGCACAAGCTTCGGCGCCTGACTTCTGGTCGGATCAGGAAGCGGCGCAGGGACTTCTACAACAACGCAGCCGGGCACAAAGAGCCATCGAACGACAGGAGAAATTCGAGACTGAAGTCTCAGACGCCGGGGTGCTCTTTGAATTTGCTGAAGAGGACGACTCATCGCTGAATGAATTGCGCGAACTGCTCGTCCGGGTCGAGCATGAACTCCTCGCGGCGGAAACTGAAACACTGTTAGCGGGTGAGAACGACTCTCGTAATGCGATCTGCACGATTCATCCGGGCGCCGGCGGGACTGAATCACAGGATTGGGCCGAGATGCTCCTGCGGATGTATTTGAAATGGGCCGAACGGCGTAGTTTCAAAACCGAGATCATTGACTATCAACCGGGTGAGGAAGCGGGAATCAAGAGCGTGACTTTCAAAGTCGAAGGCGAATATGCATACGGGTTGCTAGCGGCCGAAGCCGGCGTGCATCGCCTGGTACGCATCTCGCCATTCGATCAAGCGGCGCGCCGGCACACATCGTTTGCTTCGCTGTTCGTCTATCCCGAGATCGATGAAGCAGTGGAAGTCGAGATCAACGACAAGGATTTGCGCGTTGACACATATCGAGCGACCGGCGCTGGTGGCCAGCACATCAATACGACGGATTCTGCCGTGCGCATCACGCACCTGCCCACCAACATCGTCGTCCAGTGCCAGAACCAGCGCTCGCAACATCAGAACCGCGCGGTGGCAATGCAGGTCTTGCGATCGCGTCTGTACGAATTGGAATTGGAAAAACGTCGCGCCGAAACGAAAGAACTGGAAGCGAACAAGCAGGACATTAGTTTCGGATCGCAAATTAGAAACTATGTGCTGGCGCCTTATCGTTTGGTAAAGGACGCGCGTACAAAACTCGAACGCGGCGATGTGGATTCGGTGCTCGCCGGTGACATCGATGACTTTATCAAGGAGTATCTACTGTCGCGTCGCGCGGCGTAGGCCACCGTTTCGTTTAGGAGCGGGCTCCTAAACTTACGCAAGATTAAAATTATGGCTGCTATATCCTCCGAATTAGAAATCGAACCCGCGCAACGCAACACGCGCGTCAACGAAATCATCGCGATTGGCCTGGTGGCGCTGGGGTTGCTGCTGTTTCTTTGTCTCTTTTCTTATAACCCAAACGATCCCTCGTGGAACGGTGCCGGAGAAACCGGCACCCACAATTGGATAGGCGCCGTCGGGGCCAATGTAGCGGCCGCGCTTTTCCAGAGCATCGGTCTGGCCGCTTATCTGGTGCCGTTTTTGTTTCTCGCGGCTGCCTGGCGGCGTATTCGCTCGCGCCGCATTAACGCTCCAGTTTCGCGGCTCGCGGGATTAGTCGTTTTGGTGCTCTCATCCGCGGCGCTCCTCTCGCTCGCCAATATCAAGCCTTTCTTTGATGCCAGCTTCAATGCGGGCGGTTTAGTCGGAGCGGTCATCGCGCGTGTTCTCGTTGGCGGGCTCAACACAATAGGCGCAACTATCCTGTTAGTCGCGATCGCGGCCACGGGTCTCTTGCTGGCAACGAACTTTTCTTTCGCAGACTTTTACGGATCGTTCGCAACTACGATGGGCGATCGTTTCGCTGCGTTCCGAGCAATACCTGAAAGATTTCGCGCCTGGCGTCAGGGCCGGCGTGAGCGACGTCAACACCGAATCGATCTGAAGCAAGCAAAAACAGAAGCCGGCTCATCGATACAAATGGCGCCGGCAGATGGCGGCACGGAAATTAGATCCAGCAATCCGGAACTTGCCGAGGCATTCGCATCGTTCAGTGCGACTACGGCAGCGCCCGCGAAAACCATGTCGGCAGCCGCCGGCGTTGCGACCGCGCCGGTGAAGCGCGGCGGATCCCGCGGAAAAACCGAGACGGCCGAGTCCGCGATGATCGAAGAAATGGTGCGCGAGGCGGCCGTGAAACGAAAGACTGAAACACCTGCCGCGGGCAGTTTGGATTTCAGCGGCCAGCGCAAAGTTTCGGCAAAGACCTCAGCCTCAGACTATCAATTGCCTTCGGTCGAACTTCTGAACGAGCCGCAAATGCGGAGCGAGCAGGCGGATGATGAATTGCTTGGCATGGCGACCAAGCTCGCTGAGAAGTGCCGCGAATTCAACGTCACCGGCCAAATCAAATTCATCTGTCCCGGCCCTGTGGTCACGACTTATGAATTCAAACCCGATCCTGGCGTTAAGTATTCTCGTGTCACTGGATTGGTCGATGACCTCTGCCTCGCCCTCAAAGCTGAATCAATTCGCATCGATCGCATGCCGGGCAAACCGCACGTCGGCATTGAAGTACCGAACCCGCGCCGCGAAACGATTTTCCTACGCGAAGTAATCGAATCCCGGGCATTCAAAGAGTCACCTTCCAAACTGACGATCGCTATCGGCAAGACTATTGACGGCCTGAATTACGTCAGCGATCTCACCAAGATGCCGCACCTGCTTATCGCCGGCACTACCGGCGCCGGAAAATCGGTGGGCGTCAACTCGCTTTTGGTCTCAATTCTTTATCGCGCGCGGCCGGACGAAGTGAAACTGATCCTGATCGATCCAAAGCGACTGGAACTTGGACTTTACGAAGATATTCCACATCTGGCCACACCAATCATCGTCGATCCAAAGCCCGCTGCGCGCGCGCTACGCTGGTCAGTGGGCGAAATGGAACGGCGCTACAAAGAGCTGGCCGGCTGGGGAGTGCGCAACATCGACGGCTACAACGCTGAGCGCGAACGCCGCAATTCGGTCAAAGACTTTGACGAAAACGGCGAGCCGTGGACGCGCATGCCTTTCATCGTCATCATCATCGATGAACTTGCTGACCTGATGATGACTTCCGGCCACGAAGTCGAAGATTCGATCACCCGTTTGGCGCAAATGGCTCGCGCCGTCGGCATCCATCTGGTGCTCGCGACGCAACGTCCTTCAGTTGATGTGATCACCGGATTGATAAAAGCCAACTTTCCTTCCCGCATGTCTTATCGCGTCTCTTCCAAGATCGATTCGCGCACTATTCTCGATACCAACGGAGCCGAACACCTGCTCGGCCGCGGTGATATGTTGTTCCTGCCGCCGGGTTCGTCGCGTCTGCTCCGTGTTCATGGGGCTTACGTCGATGAATCTGAAATCAACAAGATCGTCTCGCACATCAAGACGCAATGGGAGCCCGACTATGACGAGACCATTACGCAATCCGATGAAGAAGCGATGGGTCTGGAAGATTCGGACGGCGAGCGCGACGAGTTGTTCGAAGACGCGCTGCGCATCTGCGTCGATATGAAACGAGCGTCGACCTCGGTGCTGCAGCGCCGCCTGCGCATCGGTTACGGCCGCGCCGCCGCCGTGCTCGATCAAATGGAGCGCGAAGGTTTGATTGGCAAAGCCGACGGCGCTCGCCCGCGACCTATCCTGCAAAAAGCTTTCGACTTGGTCGGCGACTGGGAAGAACAAGAAGTTAGCTTGTGAAGTCAGCTATGAGCGATACTGAAGATCTTGACTTGGAGCCACACATCGGTGAAGGCCAGTCATTGGCGACGATAAAGACGCGACGTTCGCTTTCAAAGTTACGGCGCGAGCTCAGTGACGACGAATTGACGTCACCGGCAGTTCAGCGATTGCTGATTGACGAAATCGAACGACTAGATCGTCAAGTATCAGATTTAGAAACATATAGAAGGGGTTTCTACGAGACGGAGAAACGCGCAGCCGTGCTTGAGCAAAAAGTCAGCGTCTCACGCTCATCAGAAATAATTTTTGCAGTGTGTTTGTGTGTAGGTGCCGCGGCGCTGGGATATGCTCCTTCCCTATGGAGCCATCAACCGAGCGGCTACCTTTCAATAGCCTTTGGGGCAATTCTAATCATTGGAGGAGCGATCTCACGGTTCGTACGACAATGAATGTTGAACTAAAAGCAGTAAGAAATGCTGGCGACCTCGATCATGAACGTGTCGTATTGCGGGTGCGATTGCCCGACGATATTGGTTTGTACGTCATTGGCGATAGCGAGTCAATAGATCCTGAGTCGATCTCAGGCCGACTCCATCGAATGTTTTGGTTTCCCGATGGGCGAGTAAGCGCGGGCGATCTAGTCATACTATATTCGAAAAAAGGAAAGGACAAAGCAAAGAAGAATAAAAGCGGATCCACGTCGCACTTCTATTACTGGGGCTTCACCCATCCGATTTGGAACGAACCTGATAGCGCCGCTGTATTAATTAAGATCAAAGATTTCACATTCAAGATACTTGCCGATCCCACGGAAGTAGATGAAATAGACACCCCACAGGAGAATGCAACTCCTTAATGAAGCCGTTCCACAGCTTCTGTGGAAAACCTTGTGGAGATCGCACACTTAGGTGTTACAACTTTCTTACGCTGCAACACTTCCAGCAAAATGCACTCGTCAACGGCATTTGCTCATTCCCTTTCTCATCAGTAACTTGCATCCGTGAAACGCGGTTTTGAAGTAAGCACGACCCGAGTGAACGTCACGTCCGGTTCGTACCCTTCACAAGATGTTGGAGGTTCGCAGCGACGGAGTGATTTAATCCACGAAACCGCACGAAAGGTTTTTTCGTGCCAATTTCGTGTGAGTTCGTGGATGGTCTTTCCCGGTCTAATTAAGAATCAAGATTTCCTCCTACGCAGCTGTTGATCTCTCTAGGCGTCTCCGACTATAAAGACTTCGCCACCCTCTCCAATTGTTTATGAATAAGCGGCCACGACGATCTCTTTCCTTCTTGTTGGCCTTGATTCTTTCGGCCTCAGCATGCGTAAAGCGCGCGCATGAGCAACTCCCCGCGCGATCATCGGAAGTGTCTAGTGCACTACCTACGTCATCGAGCCAGCAACGCCCAACCAAAATCAATATCAACAATGCGCCCCCCAGCGAATTGGAATCGTTGCCCGGCATCGGTAAAGCTCTGGCGGCGCGCATCATTGCGCATCGTGAAAAGTACGGGCCGTTTCGCCGCGTCGAACATCTGATCATCGTTCGCGGCATCAGCGATAAGCGCTTTCGCGCGCTGCGCGAATTGATTACAGTCGAGTGATGGCGAATCTGACGCAACTCCGCATCGCTGCGCGCGAGATCTTCGATGAAGCTTTGCAAGCGATTGATCCAGCGGCCGCAATGCGAGCGAACCTGCGCATCGACGGCACTCTGCTTCGTGCCGGCAAAATATCGACCAATATCGGCAAGCGGAACATCTACTCCATCGCGATCGGGAAAGCGGCCGCGAAGATGGCGACTGGTCTCAATGAGATACTGGGTGAAAGGCTTTCAGCCGGAGTTATCACAACCAACGACACCCGACTCACCGCAAAGCAGTTAGGCAACAAATGGCAAGTCTTTCATGGCGGCCATCCCGAGCCGAATGAGTCCAGCCTGGCTGCGGCCAGAGGCTGTTTCGACTTGCTGGAAAGGGCCAATTCGGAGGGCGCGCTGCTAATCTTCCTCGTCTCCGGCGGCGGCTCAGCCATGATCGAATCACCGGCCAACGAAGCGATTTCGCTTGATGACTTGAAAGCAGCGAACCGATTGTTGGTGAATTGCGGCGCGTCAATTTCCGAAATCAACTCGGTGCGCCGCGCGTTCTCAGCCGTCAAGGGAGGCAGGCTCGCCGCCCGCGCGCCCAGCTGCGATCAAATAACGCTGATCGTTTCCGACGTGCCGGAGCGCGAAGAGCGAAACGTCGCTTCGGGTCCAACCCTCGCGCCACCAGGCGACGCTCCCGATTCGCGCGACGTCACTGATCGCTACCAGCTCCGTTCCCAGTTGCCGGCGTCGATAATTCAGGCAATCGAGAATGCCCGGCCTCTGAGCTTTGCGTCCGACGCGATGCGCGAACATCTCGTGCTCCTGAGCAATGACGACGCATTGCGAGCGGCGGCGAATGTCGCGCGTCAACGCGGTTTCATTACTGAGATCGCTCACGACATTTCGGACCAACCGATCGAAGAAGGCTGTGACCTGCTCATCAAACAATTGGAAGCGCTGCGCGCACAGCATCGCAACAAAATACCCAATCGTTTAGAGGCGGGACTTGTCCCGCCAGTCGACACGAGTGTCCACTCTAAACTGAAACGTTCTGTTGTCTGTCTAATCTCAGGTGGGGAGTTCGCCTGCCCTGTTAAAGGCAGCGGAATCGGTGGCCGGAATCTTGAGACCGCACTACGTCTCAGCAGATCGATCTCTTTCGGCACCGTCGCCCTCTGCACGGGAACAGACGGCATAGATGGCAACAGTCCCGCGGCTGGCGCAATCGTTGATAGCACCACCCTCGACCGCGCCACCGCGATTGGGCTCGACGTCGAAGACTTTCTTCGCCGCAGCGATTCGTATTCGTTCTTTGTAGCGTTGGGAGATGTGATCGCGACCGGACCAACCGGAACAAATGTGCGCGATATTCGGGTTCTTCTCGCGGTCGATTGAAAATCAAAAACATTCCGCGTCTTGACTCTCACAGGCGCCGCAGCATATAAACGCAGCCGCAACAGGAGATCGAGTGGCAGTTCAATTTCAGGAAACCGACAACGCGCCGTATCCCGGCTCTCATCTTTCATTCACTGATCTTACCGACAGATTGAACTCACTTAGTTCCGTTCCGTCTCTCGCCGCAGTTTACGAACTAATCGAGCGCACTAAGATCGGCGACGAAGAAGTGCAGCCATATCTGGGGTTCAAGGAGGGCAACTATTCGCGCCATCGGGTGATGAAGAATGAATTTGTTGAGATGCTGGTGTTGTGTTGGAAGCCGGGACAGCGAACGCCAATTCACGATCACAACGGTTCGCATGGCGCGGTGTTTGTGCACGAGGGAATTCTTTGGGAAACAACTTTTGAATATAAGAAAGAGACCGGTCTCGCCTACCAGTCGCATCGAGAATTGCGCACCGGCGGTCTGACGGGATCAGAAGTTCCCGACATTCATCAGCTCGGAAATCCTGATGTGAGCGGCCGCGACCTGGTGACGATTCACATCTACGCACCGCCGCTCGGCGTGCTTAAGACTTATAAGCTGGGCAGCGCCACCATCGATCTTTACACGCCCGCGGAACCTGATTCTGTGTAATCGCAACGGTTGTGGTGTAGTCAGTACCGGGAGCGAACCGGGTTGTAGTCTCGGCAATCTCACATCTTGCGGTCCATCGCGACCCCGGTCCTCAATCTCGAATAAACGTACTGACTTTCAATTCTTTTCCATCCGTTACGACACTAATGGTCCCCCGCTCTCCCGTCGTCATCACCTGCGCTCCGCTCGCGCGCCAACGATCCACGACTTCCTTGTTAGGATGACCAAAGATCGACGTGCGGCCCACCGAGATAATTGCCAGCGGCGCGCCCGTCGCGGCGATGAAGTCCGGCGTTGATGAGGTCCGGCTGCCGTGATGCGCGACTTTCACGATGTTCGCGCGCAAGTCCACGCCTTCGCTCAGGATTCTTCGCTCGGCTTCCTTCTCAATATCAGCGGTGAACAAGAAAGCCTGATCGCCACAGCGAAT
>Ga0193730_1000620_pt1 | contig 9967 bp, 9 predicted proteins | sample U1a1metaG_FD_144919 | JGI IMG/M metagenome (GOLD analysis project Ga0193730, IMG submission 144919) | Soil microbial communities from a riparian zone of the East river system, Colorado, United States - U1a1 | ecosystem: Environmental > Terrestrial > Soil > Riparian zone | place: USA: East River...
CCCGATTATTTATGCTTTGATGGAGCGACGCCAAACAGAATGGAATATCCGTCCGCTCATTACAAAGCGCTCCTGAAGTATGTGAGCGAGCACTACGCCGGCGTTTTCTGGAACACGACGCCAAGAAAAGTGGCCCAGTTTTTTGCTAATACGAGGAAGATTCCCGCGGCTAGCGAAGCCTCATCTCTGCATTAACTTTCTCCGATGAATATCACGGTTTTCGGAATGGGGTACGTGGGCTGCGTCACAGCGGCGTGCCTGGCTGAGATGGGCCATATGGTGACCGGAGTGGATTTGCAAGAAACCAAGGTATCCCTCATTAACTCAGGAAGAAGCCCTATAATTGAGCCGGGCTTGGAAGACCTAATCCGCCGAGGAGTGGACACAGGGCGTTTGCAAGCTCTTCGGGAAGCAAAAGAACTGGGGGATATTTCATTGGTCTGCGTTGGAACACCGAGCAATGAAAATGGAAGCTTAGGCCTTGGGCAAGTAGAGAGAGTTGTCGGGCAAATCGGTGAATTGTTGAGAGATTCCGATAAATTTCATGTTGTGGTCATCCGCAGTACGGTGCTGCCAGGAACGGTGGAAAATATTATTTTGCCGATACTTGAGCGCACGTCCGGCAAGCAGGCCGGAAAAGATTTTGGCATCTGCATGAATCCTGAATTCATGCGAGAAACCACCGCAATTGATGATTTTTATCACCCGCCCTTTACTATAATTGGAGCTCGCGATGACCTTTCAGCTGAACGGCTTGCAGATATCTATTCCAATTTAGAGTGTCCGATTGAGCGCATACCCATTCCGGTAGCTGAGATGATCAAGTATGCCTGTAACACATTTCACGCCGTGAAAGTATGTTTTGCGAATGAGATTGGTAATCTGAGTAAGCGCATGGGTATCGATAGCCACAAGGTGATGGAGATCTTCTGCAAAGACACCAAGCTGAATATCTCTCCGTATTATCTCAAGCCAGGATTTGCTTTCGGGGGCTCCTGTCTCCCAAAAGATCTGCGCGCCATTCTTCACAGAGCAAAGCAACTGGACGTGGAAACGCCAGTGTTAAATTCCGTCCTCGAAAATAATCGTAAACAGATTGAACTCGCTCTCAATCTGATCCGCCGAACGGGAAAGAATCGGATCGGAGTGTTGGGGCTCAGTTTTAAAACAGGGTCGGATGATATGCGAGAAAGTCCTATCGTGATGTTGATTGAGACCTTAATCGGTAAAGGGCATAAGGTGACCATCTACGATGAGGAAGTTGGCCTGGCGAAGCTGGTGGGCGCGAATAAGCGTTATATTGAAGAGACGATACCTCACATTTCATCTTTGATGGTTTCATCTCCAAGCGAAGTTATCGAGACCAGTGATGTTGTGGTTGTGAGCAAGAAAAATCCTCCAATTTACGACGCGATTGTCAAACATGGGGATTCAAGAGTAATAATCGATCTCGTTCGGTTATATCCAGAATCTATAAGCCGGCCGGCTAATTACGAAGGTGTCTGTTGGTAGCAGCCTGACAATGCAAGCCGTCGTCGGATTATGAAAGCATCTGCGGTCAGAGTCCTCATGCTGGTGGAGAATCATTTCCCGCAGGATACACGTGTCAGGAATGAAGCTATTTTGCTCACAGAGGCCGGTTATCACGTCTCAGTGATCGCACTTCGAAAAAAAGGCCAGGTCATGACCGAAGTCGTCAACGGTGTACAAGTTTACCGTCTACCACGGTTAGAACTATTTAAGAAAACCTCGCATGGAAACCTCAGTCGGGCAGGTCTGCTTTTCCTTAAACTGAAATCCTCTCTTGGTTATCTTTTTGAATACTGCTACTTCACGGCGGCTTGTTTGGTGGTTAGCTTTTATGTTTTCATCCGTCGTGGTTTTGACGTCATTCATGCTCACAATCCTCCCGATACCCTTTTTTTGGTGGCTCTACCTTTCAAGCTGCTTGGGAAGAAATTCATCTTCGATCACCACGATCTTTGTCCGGAACTTTACCGCTCTCGTTATCGAACTGGGGAAGGTTTCTTTACCCGACTACTAAGAGTGTTTGAATGGTGCAGCCTCAAGCTGGCGGACATCACGATCGCGACCAACGAATCCTATAAACAGGTGCAGATGGAGCGCGCGAAAAGAGATCCCCGGACCATTTTTATTGTGAGAAATGGGCCTGACAAGTTACGAATGTCTCCAGTTCAACCCTCGCCTCGTCTCAAGGCAATGAACAAGTGCATTCTTTGCTACGTGGGCAGTCTTAATCCTCAGGATGGCGTTGATTACCTCCTTCGATCCTTGCGCTACTTGTTGAACGATCTGAAGCGGTCGGATTTCCATTGTGTTATCATGGGTACGGGAGACTCATTGCAGGATTTACGCGATCTGGCTGGAACGCTGCAACTCAACGGTTGCGTTGAACTAACGGGCTTTGTTTCCGATGAAGATTTGCAGTCCAACCTTGCGGCCGCGGACATTTGCGTGGATCCCGATCCTTCCAGTCCGTTGAATGATGTATCTACCTGGATCAAAATCATGGAATATATGGCGTATGCAAAGCCCATCGTCTCTTTCGATCTAAAAGAAACGCGGTTTTCCGCTGGTGAGGCTGCTGCTTATGCTAAACCAAATGGCGAATCCGAATTCGCGGAAATGATTGCCCACCTCATGGAACAACCTGAGCTTCGAAGAAAGATGGGGACTTACGGTCGTCAGCGGGTTGAGCAGGAATTGCAATGGACTAAAGTCGGCCAGAACCTCTTGACCGCATACGAGACACTTTTCGGCGAGAAATGAATGACGTCTTTTCCTGGATAAGCGTTTTTTGTGTTGAATAAGCACCACCAGATCAATTCTCGAGCGCGGCCGGCGAGCAACGCTTTCCCGACAAAGCCAGAAATTCGGCATGCAGGGGTTGTCGATGTAACGTTCGGTGAAAACGTTACTATCGTTCAACCAGTCAACCTTTACGGATGCGTACTTGGGGATGATACGTTTGTTGGCCCCTTTGTTGAGATACAAAAAGGAGTTGAGATTGGCAAACGGTGCAGAATTCAATCACACGCATTCATTTGTGAGCTGGTTACGATCGGAGATGACTGCTTCATCTCGCATGGCGCAATGTTCATCAACGATCTCTTTGTTGAGGGAGGCCCTGCCGGAGATCAAAATCTCTGGGCATCAACCAAGCTTGGCCACCATGTGAGTATCGGAACGAATGCCACCGTGCTGCCGGTAACCATCTGCGACCACGTGGTTGTCGGAGCCGGCGCTGTCGTAACCAGGGCTATCACCAAGCCGGGTATTTACGTCGGCAATCCCGCACGTCTCCTGCGTCGACTTCCTGTAACGCCCTAACCACTCTGGCGGGAATTCTAAGCGATTTTAACAATTTTGACACCGGAACCGTTAAAGGTCGAAGAAGGTTCTCTTGCTTCATTGCACAAATCCTGAACTGAATCCGGGCCGGCGGCACTCGAATGCTTATCATTAATGCTGACGATTGGGGCCGATCGCTAGCGGAAACCGATGCGGCCCTGGAGTGCTACAAAGCCGGTCGGATCACATCTGTCAGCGCGATGGTTTTCATGGGGGACTCCGAGCGCGCGGCGGAGCTGGCGAAGGAAAACAAATTGGATGTTGGATTGCATCTTAACTTTACCGACAGATTTACGGCTAATCAGGACGCGAGCGTGCTGGCAAACCATCATGAGAAAATCATCGCTTTTCTTCGGCGAAACAAATACTCGCAACTTTTGTATAATCCCTTCTTGCGGAAAGAATTTGCCTATTCATGCAAGGCACAGATTGATGAGTTCACCAGTCTATATGGCACGCTGCCATCACACATTGACGGACATCATCACATGCATCTTTGCGCCAACATGCTTCTGAGCAAGGTAATTCCAAGGGGCATCAAAATGCGTCGGAATTTTTCATTCTGGCCCGGCGAAAAGGGTCCGTTGAATAGGGCCTATCGTGCGTTTGTCGATCGTCGGCTTGCCGGCAGATATTATATACCGGACTATCTCTTCGATCTGAGCCAGTGCATTGAGGCGAAGAAACTAGGCCGGGTAACAGTGTTGGCTAAATCAAGTAACGTCGAACTCATGACCCATCCGGTCACTCATGCAGAAGCCGAGTACCTTATGAGTGATGAATTCCGGGAACTATTGCAGCCTCTCGACGTCGGCAGTTATGCGCTGGTGTGATGTCGCCTTGCGCTCTATCCGCCGGCCTCACCTAGTGACGGGCTTGAGGTAATTCAAGAATTCGTAATCTGTGAATCTAGTGCACCTACACCTTGCCTTGTTGGGCGTTCATCTGCCGCCACGGGTCGCGCTGCTTCTCACGCTGGGCTTCATTGCTTTCCTTTTTCGACGAGAAATTCGGGAAAGACCCAATGTCAGCGGTGCCCTTTGGATTCCACTCCTTTGGCTCATGCTCATTTGCTCAAGATCCTTCACCCAGTGGCTCAATATCTGGGGCTTGCACGAGAGCGGCGCCGTTTCGGTGGAAGAGGGGAGCCCGCTGGATGCGTGCTTTATCTTCGCCCTGCTTACAGCAGGCGTTTGTGTTCTTCTTACCAGGCAGGTTCCTTTCGCGGAGATTGTTCGGAACAACAGTTGGCTCGTAATTTTTGTGACCTACTGTTTCATTTCCATCCTCTGGTCTGATTTCCCCCTGATCTCGTTCAAGCGCTGGATCAAGATGTTTGGTCATCCGATTATGGCACTCATTGTCCTCACGGAGCCGAATCTGGAAGAAGCCGTGATACAATTAATGAAACGATGCGCCTACGTGATTGTGCCGGTTTCCGTTCTCTTCATCAAATACTATCTAGATTTGGGAATGCGTTACGATCCGTGGAGCGGCTCTCAGATGCGTGTCGGCATCACTACGGGAAAAAACGAGCTGGGTGCAGATTGTCTGATCTTGGGTTTATTTTTCTTCTGGTATTTGCTGCAAATTTGGCGAACTGAGCGGAGCACTTACCGACGAAACGAGCTCCGGCTGATTGTCGCATTCCTGCTCATGATTGGTTGGCTTTTCTGGAAGGCACACAGTGCCACGTCTATCATCTGTTTCTTTGTGGCGATAACGGTGGTGGTGATTGTGGGTGTGCGTTGGATAAACAAGAACTTTGGCACCTACATGTTAGCAGGGATAGTGTTGATCGTCGCAGCAGAGCTAGCCTTTGGTATATCGGGACATTTTTCTGAGGCCTTGGGAAGAAACGCCACCTTGTCGGGCAGGACAGTCCTCTGGGCGCGATTGCTCGAAGTACACATTAATCCGATATTCGGAACAGGATTCGAGGTTTTTTGGTTAGGAAAAAGACTGGATGAGCTGGAAGGAATTTTCTTTTTCGTCCCGAACGAGGCCCACAATGGCTATTTGGAAGTATATTTGAACCTGGGATTACTGGGGCTATTCATTATAATCGGGGTTCTTATAGCGGCCTATTGGAAAATTCGCCCTGAGCTTTTTCGAAATTTTGAATGGGGGCGATATCGATTGGGCTTCTTCGTCGCGGTACTGCTGTACAATTGCACTGAAGCCGGCTTTCGAATATTGAATCCTATCTTGTTGGTCTTCTATCTCGTTGCCATTCACTGTCCCCGAACTTCTCTTACGGGGGCGCAACCGCCTCTCGAGTCTGGGAGATTCGACAGGGAACTCGTCTATGCTGAAAGAGAACCTTAAAGCGAGCATTCTTTGGCACGGATATTGCGGGAACTTACCTCAAAACTATCAATTACATGGGATATCTTGGGGATTATAGCGGGCTAGGACAAAGGGCGACGCAGATTCAAGCGAAACTTGCAGATCAATTGGATCCGTTTTGCGATTCTGCCACTCGCCGCGAACGCGGGAGAAAACGTGGCGCAATTCTCTTCGCGCTCTTTTTGGCTGCTTCTGGGACGGCTCAAGCGGCAACCGTGAACGCGCGGAGCCCTTCCTTTGCGGATGTAAGCACCGCGGTAAGCGCTGCCAAAAACGGTGACACCGTGGTCGTTCCGGCTGGAACGGCGAGTTGGACCAAGACACTGGTTATCAGCAAACCCATTTGGTTAGTAGGCCAGACCACGGTAAATTATACGAACGAGACGGCCAGTGACCAGACGATTATCTTAGATGATGTATCGCGTTCATCATCTACGCCGCCTGCTCCTATTATTCACGTCATGTTAACCGCGGGGGACATGTCCGTGGAGCCGACGGTGCCCCTGCTTCTAATAAAAGGATTCACTTTCAGGGGTAGTCCCAGCACGCCAACGGGCGCTCCGAACGGCGTCATCATGTTGTCCGCCACCTGTCCAGCGGTCCGGGTCAGCAACTGTCATTTCGACCGCCTCTACCAGGGGTCAATCACTACTTTTGGCTGGATTTATGGTGTGATGGATAATTGTCTTCACACGATCACCAATCACCTTTTAACCGGCGTAATGGGAATGGCAAGCTACAATGGCCAAAAATGGGGGGACGGTTCCTGGACGGAAGATGCTCACTGGGGCAGCTACAAGTTTTTCTTTACGGAAAACAACGTGGTGCAAAACCTGGTCAAAACGAGCGGAAACATGGACGCCAAAAGGGGCGCTCGTTATGTGGTCCGTAACAGTAAATTGTACGACTGCTCGTTCGTTCAGACGCACGGAACCGAAGGCGACCGCGACAGGGGATGCCGGGCAATCGAGTTCTACAATAATATTTGCACGCGGAGCAACGGAGGTCCCGGTAGCCCCGGTGGCTTAAGAAGCGGGAACATACTTTTTCACGATAATCAGTACAAAGGAGTGCCTTTGGGCAACGCATTTCTGTCACTTGTAGCGTACCGACAGATGGTCGATTTTCAGCCTTGGCAACTAGCATCCGGGGGTAATTCCTGGGACCAGAACGATCCCCATGGATTGTACGCCAGTGGAACGGCTGCCACCGCATCAGTTGTTGGCGCAAGCCAGGGCGACACTTCATTTTATGTAACGGGAAATTTGAGCGCGTATAACACAGGCGGATATTCTATCAAGAATACCCGAACAGGGTTAGGTGCTGTTATTCACGCAGCGGTTTATAATTCCAGTGGCAACAGAACCCTTATAACATGTGGGTATAGTATTGCCTGGCCGACGGCCAAAACTGCCTTTGCGACAGGTGATCCATTCGAAATCCGCAGAACGTTGCGTGTTCTCGATCAAACCGGATTAGGCGCGGGCAAGCTTTGTTCGGGAACAGCCCTGTCCCTGAACGGAGCGGTTGACGAACCGTCTTATGCTTGGAATAACACGCAGGCGAACGGGTCCCATGTCGTCATTCAATCCGGAGGAACTCCTAATCCAACGTTTGTAGCAGGCAGAGATTATTTTAATTCCGCCCCACCATTTACCTACAAGCCTTATACTTATCCGCATCCCCTGACAAACGCCATCGCGCCGCCTAGCAATCTTCAAGTCACCCAGTAGACCGGTTCGGTCAACTAACCGATCGGTTGTCCGTTTTCGATGGCCCTGAGCGGTTCCTTTCGCGCCGGGAAGCAATTGTCAATCTTGCGGATTTTTCGGTCATGGTTCGAACCGTTTGTGCCAGCGGGCAGATGAAATAGCTCAATTTGAGCAGAGGTCCACGCGGAACCCGCTGTTCTTCGTCTGCAATTGCCATCCACCCGCGAGCGGAAGTTTCAAATCCGTTTGGAGAGACCCAAATCTCGCTTCGTTAATCGCGATCTGCAAGGATTCCACTAAATACCCGGGAAGTGCCACCGACAGCTTTTTCGGGAACGCATCGATCTGCGCTATTCTCATTTGTCGGCATAACTTGCGATTTCTGATGGTGGCTCAGATCCTTCGAATTCCAGAGAATGAAAAAAGTTACGGTGCTTTTATCCTTGATTGTACTTTGGTACGTCAAGCTAATAGCAAGCACTATCACGGCCTCAAGCCCTTCGCTGCGAGATATTCAATCGGGAAGAGGTCAGAGCGATGTAATTGTCGGGGCTCCGCCCGTCAACCGCGCGACTGGGAAGGCTGCGTGGCCGCATCAAGCTTTGGAACCAAGTTATTCCTGGAACGACATCTATACGCCTACTGGGGATTCGGTAAACTTCAAGACTGGCGCGGGTAACCATAAACTTCAACAGGAAGGTCGAGATTATTATAACAATACCCCGATGCCGGGCTACAAGCCGTACACTTACCCGCATCCGCTGGTAAGCGGCGGTGCCAGCAAACACGCCCAATCTGAAAAACTCGACGACCGAGCAGCTTCGACCCGCGAATGGTAGAGTCCGCGTCGGCTGCGGGAGATTTTGCCGAAAGTCAAAACACGAACTCGCGCTCCAAGATGAGCTCTGAATATATTGCCTCGAAAGCCGATCGTATCCTGATCACGGGGTCAAACGGCTTTATCGGCTCAAAAGTGGTGGAAATTCTTCTCGAATATGGCTTTGTCAATCTTCGCTGTTTCGTCCGGCCCTCAGGCCGCCTTGGCCGTCTCGAGAACGCGTTCAGCCGGTTCGACGGCGCGAAAAACGTTGAACTGATCACAGGCGATCTTCTATCGCGGGACGACTGTAAACAAGCCACTGCAGGAGTTTCCATCATTTATCACCTCGCCGCCGGCATGGAAAAATCATTCGCCGGTGCATTCATGAATTCAGCACTTGTCACTCGTAACCTGATGGATGCGTTTCTCCAGTTTGGACAGCCCAGGCGCTTTGTGAATATCAGTTCGTTTGCCCTCTATTCTAACGTGGGCCTGAGCCGCGGCGCCCTCTTGGATGAGAACTGTCCGTTAGAGAACGCTCCTCAAAAACGATTTGATGCATACGGTTTTGGAAAACTTAAACAGGAGGAATTGGTCAAGGAATATGGCAAGAAATTTGACCTGCCTTACGTGATCCTTCGACCGGGATATGTTTTCGGGCCAGGCAAGACAGAGCTAAACGGCCGCGTCGCGATTAATACCTTCGGATTTTTTATCCAGGTAGACGGATCGCATGTTTTGCCGCTCACCTTTGTCGACAACTGCGCCGAAGCCATCGCTTTGGCAGGCCTCATACCAGGCCTTGAAGGTGAAATTTTCAATGTGGTGGATGACGAGCTGCCCACAGCCCGAGAATTCCTGCAGGCCTATAAGAAGAGGGTGGGGTCCTTGCGTTGTTTTCGGATGCCGTATCCTCTGGCATACGCTCTCTGCGCTTTGTGGGAGGATTATTCCAAACGTTCACTGGGCCAGCTCCCTCCTGTTTTCAATCGCCGCCGCTGCGCGGCTGAATGGAAAGGGAACCGCTACTCCAACCAGAAGCTTCATGATCGGCTAGGGTGGAAGCCGAGGATGCCGATGGAACAAGCTATAGTCGCCTTCCTTAGCCAGTTTGAATCGAAGACGGAGGAGAGATGACAGAACATCAGTCATCAGTGATCGATCATCGGACCAAGGCCATACTCAAAATTGCCATAGTGGGTTGCGGAAAGGTTGCCGACCAGCATGTAGAAGCCATCCGTCGGATTCCAGATTGCGAAATTGTTTCCCTTTGCGATCGAGAACTACTCATGGCGAAGCAACTAGGAGAACGACTTGGCATTCCCGCCTGCTTTTCCGATTTGGGAGAAACGCTGAAGGCTGTCTCTCCGGATGTTGTTCATATCACGACCCCACCCCAGAACCATTATGCCCTGGCCAGGCAGTGCCTCGAGTCCGGAAGCCATGTCTATTTGGAAAAACCTTTTACTATCACAGCAGGGGAAGCGGAATCGCTGATCCAATTGGCTGAAGACTGCGGGTTAAAGATAACCGTGGGGCACAATTATCAGTTCACTCTCGAGATGCTGGAAATGCGCCGGCTCGTAAGGGAAGGATTTCTCGGTGGGCGACCTGTTCATCTTGAAAGTTACTGGTCCTACAATTTGGGGGATTCAAGGTACGCCAGTGCATTCCTCGCCAGCCGCGCTCATTGGGTCCGCCAATTACCGGGACA
>Ga0193730_1000623_pt1 | contig 9951 bp, 8 predicted proteins | sample U1a1metaG_FD_144919 | JGI IMG/M metagenome (GOLD analysis project Ga0193730, IMG submission 144919) | Soil microbial communities from a riparian zone of the East river system, Colorado, United States - U1a1 | ecosystem: Environmental > Terrestrial > Soil > Riparian zone | place: USA: East River...
CTTCCTGCGACGCCCAGCTCGACGAGCGCCTCGAGGTCGGCGGGCACGGCTCGAGAGAAGCCCCAGATCTCGGCGTCAAGCCCGGCCTCGAGAACCAGCCTGAACGCGCGCTCGTCGTCGGCCGAGACTCGCGGGAAGCCGGCCTCGATCCGCTCGATCCCAAGCGCGTCGAGCCCGCGCGCGATCTCGAGCTTCTGCTCCGGGTCGAGGACGACACCGACGGCCTGCTCACCGTCGCGGAGGGTCGTGTCGTAGAAACCGACCTCGGCGTCGATCGCCGCGTCACGGTTGATCTCGCCGGTCCAGACGCGGTCGTTCACCGGAAGTCGTCCGGGAATGAGGACAGCTTCTCGGCACCCCCCGCCGTGACGAGGAAGTTGTCCTCGACGCGGAGGCCGCCGCCCTCGGGCCAGTAGATCCCGGGCTCGATCGCGAGGACCATGCCCGCTTCGACCGTCCCGCCGCCGGCCTGATGCGCGTAAGGCGGCTCATGCGCCCGCGCGCCGACACCGTGCGCAATCGGGTGACTCGGCTGGCCCGGGTATCCGGCCTCCTCGATCCCGGCGCGGACGAGCAGGTCGAGCTCGGCGAGCCCGGCGCCGGGACGCAGGTGATCGACGGCTCGCGCGTAGACCGCGAGCAGCTGGTCGAGGAGCTCGTCGTAGCGAGGCTCGAGCTCGCCCGGGCAGACGTTCTTCGTGTGGTCGCACCAGTAGCCGTCGACGCAGACCCAGATCTCGAACAAGGTCGGCTCGTTCGCCTGAACCGGCCGGTCGCCCGTGGCCGTGAAGGTGCGGATGCCCGGCCCCGACCAGACGAGCGAGAAGCCGAGAGCGAGGTCGACATCAGCGCGGGCCGTCCCTTCGCCGTGGACGTGGCTCAGCCACAGCGCCGCGGCGTGGCTCTCCGTCATGCCCGGGCGGAGATTCGCCTTCACGTGGTCCATCGCGTCAGCGGCGATCTCGTTCGCGATCCGCATCCGCTCGAGCTCCTGCGGTGTCTTGATCGCCCGCGCTTCGTTCAGCAACGGCGTGGCGTCAGAAGCAGCCGGCCAGGCGTCGAACCACGCCCTCGTGTAGGTCGTGGGCTCGCCGACCATCCGGTCGGCAGCCTGCGTACCGAGCGAGAGCTCCAAGCCGACCCGCTCGTACTCGCGCGAGATCTCAAGCGCGAGGTCGAGCGCGCGCATAGTCGGAGGCCGCGGATCGGACGGGTGGTACCCGGCGAAGAACCGAACGTCCTCAGTCCACGCCGTGCGAGCAGCGTCGTCAGCCGAGGGCTCGAGCGCGATCAGCGTCGGCTCTCCCGCGCGCGGAAAGACCACCGCCTCGTAGCCCTTCATACCCCAGAAATTCGTCAGGTAGAGGACGTTGTCGGGAGCGCGCACGACCAGCGCGTCGAGCTCCTGGTCCGCCATCAGCGCCCGGACGCGCCCGAGCTTCGTATCGTCCCGCTGCCACCTCACCAGCGAACGCGCTCCGGCGGGTCCTCCCCATGAGCCTCCCGCCACGAGACCACCGGATTGCGCAGCACCCCGATCTTCTCGATCTCCGCCTCCATAACGTCGCCCGGCTTCAGGTAGAGATCCGCAGCGTCGGGGCTGAAGCCGGCGACGCCGGAGACCGTTCCCGTCGAAAGCACATCACCGGCCGAGTACCCCAGCGCCGAGTAGTGCGCCAGGATCTCCGGGATCGTCACCGACATGTTCCCGCTGTGCGAGCGCTGCCTCGGCTCGCCGTTCACCCGTAGCTCCATCGCGAGGTCGTGCGGGTCCTCGATCTCGTCTGCCGTGACGATCCAGGGGCCCAGCGGGCAGAAGGTGTCAATCGCCTTGCAGAACGAGAACACCCCCGATTCCATCTCGCGGCGCTGGATGTCGCGGGCCGTGATGTCGTTGAAGATCACGTAGCCGCCCACGTGTTCCATCGCCTCCTCGGGCGAGAACCACTTTCCCGCTTTCCGGATCACGACCGCCAGCTCCAACTCGTAGTCGAGCTCCTCGGTCAGGTGCTCCGGATAGACAACCGGCTCGTCCGGCCCGACGATCGCGTCCACGTTCTGGAAGAACATGATCCACGGCGCGATCCGGTGCGACCACTGCACCTGCTTCGACTCCTCCTCGTGCTCGCGGAAGTTGCCGGCCGTGTGGAAGAACTTCTTGGGCACGATCGGCGCGCGCAGCCGGACGTCCTCGAGGGCGAACTCTTCGCCGGTCGGGCGCGGAACTTGGTCGCGTTCGAAGTAATGGCGCATCGACGGCACCTCAAGCTCCACGACCTTGTCGCCGCGCAGTTCGCCGACCCTGCCCTCGTCGAAGGTGACCAGGCGCGCCATTAGCGCCCCTTCCAGTAATGGTCGCGGGTTTCTGGCGAGTGCCTGGGGTCGCCAGGTGCCGCCAGAAACGCCCTGACTATTGCTGCAAGGGGCACTAGGTCCCGCAGAGTCGCATAGCGGCGCGAGCGTAGACCTCCGCCGTCCGCACGAGCCCGGCGATCTCGAGGTTCTCGCCCAGCTCGGCGTCCGGCAGTCCCGAGGACGTGCCGTAGTTGAGCGTCGGGATCCCGTAGCGGGTCAGCACCGACGCGTCGGAGAACCAGCGCACGACATCCGACTCGGGGGACGAGCCGAAGACCTCGGCGTGCGCCTCCCCGACCGCCGCAACGACCGGGGACGATTCTTCGATCTCGCTGCCGGGCGCGGAGACGTAGACCTCCGCGTCGACCCTGAGGGAGCGGGCAAAGGCGAGCGCTTTGCGGCGAGCCTCCGCCATCGGCACGCGCGGCGGCACGCGCAGGTCGAGGAAGAGATCGGTCCGGTGCGGCGTCCGCGACGCGCGCCAGCCGAAGCCGCCCTGGATCGCGCCGACGTTGGCGATCCCGCGCACGCCGTCGTGGCTCATCTCCAGCTCCCAGCTCGGCAGCCACTCGAGCACCTGGTCGAGCACATCGCGCATCCTGATGATCGAGTTCTCGGCGCGGCGGCCCTCGCTGAATGCGGTGTGGATGAACGGACCGGTCGTCGAGAGCCGGAGCCAGAGTGCCCCGAAGTGCGCGAGCACGAGCTTGTTCTCGGTCGGCTCGCCGAGGATGCAGAAATCGGCGGCGCCGCCGTGCGAGACGAGGTGGCGTGACCCAGCGGCATAGCCGCGGTACTCGGCGCCCTGAGCGTCGCCCTGCTGAGCCTTCTCGATCTCGCCGGCGACGCACGCGATCATCAGGTCTCCCTTCAGCCGCACGCCCGCCTCCTGCAGCGCGCGGACGGCTTCGATGTAGCAGCAGAGCGCCCCCTTCATGTTCGAGATCCCGAGCCCGTAGATCCGGCCGTCACGCTCAAATCCCGCCGGCTGGAAGCCCGGAATCCCCTGCAGCCAGGGCTCCCGTCCCGAGTACGACGTGTCCAGGTGGCCGTTGAACATCAGCGTCGGACCGCCGCCGGCGCCCTCCCAGGTGCCGAGCACGTTCGCCCGCTCATCCTCGACCGGCTGCCACTGCACGTGCAGGCCGAGGTCGGCGAGTTCGTCGCGCATCAGCTCCGCCGCCGGCTGCTCCGACCCGGTGAACGACGGCGTCGAGACCAGCCGTAGCGCGAGCTCCACCAGCCGCCGCTCGTCGATCCGCAGCTCCATCAACGGAACTCCGGCAGCACTTTCTCGCCGAAAAGCCGGATCTGGTCGTGCCGGTCGGCCCCCCACAGCTCGAGCATGACGTGGGTGCAACCGGCTTCGCGGTACTCCTCGATCGCGGCAATACAGTCCGCCGGCGTCCCGGCGATCGGCTTGCAGCGGTCGAGCAGGGAATCCGTCACCTGCTCCTTCGCGGCGAGGCGGCCACCGCTCTCCATCGCGTCCGCGACCGGCGCCAGCTCGTCCATCTCGATCTCGGCGGACTCGAGCAGCGCGTCCGCCGCGCCTTTGATGTTCTGGAACTTGTTCGCAAGATACATGCCGCCGATCTCCCGGGCGCCGTCGCGACCGGCATCTCGATCCGACTCGTGGATCGACGCGATCACGGTGCAGCCTATGTCGATCGTCTCCGGGTCGCGGCCGGCCTCACGCACGTTGCGGATCGTCCAGCGCACGTAATCCGGGGTCGTGATCGACGGCGTGAGCAAGCCGTCGGCGATCTCTCCCGCGAGCATCTGCATCTTCGGCGCCGTCGCGGCCACATAGATGTCGGGCGAGCCGCGTGGGCTTTCGGCCTCAGGAGCGAGCGCCGGCACAGACGCCGAGAACGTCTCCCCCTGGTATTCGAACGCCTCCCCGCCGAGCACGCCGCGAACGATCTCGACCGCTTCGCGCATCGGCCCGAGCGTCTTCTTGGTCGCGAGTCGGGCGTTGTTGAGAAAGATCTTCGACGTCCCGAAGCCGAGCAGGAACCGGTCCGGCCCCGCGGCCTCCTGGACGACCCGCGCATCCATCGCAACCTGGACAGGATGCCGTGTGAACGGCGAGATGATCCCCCAGCCGATCGCCAGCCGCTCCGTCTCGCGAGCCATCAGCGCCGAGACGACGGTCGAGGAGCGGGCCTCCATCCCGTGCTTGCGCCACCAGGGGTAGGCCTCCGCGAGCCAGATCGTGTCGACGCCGGCCTCGTCCATCACTCGCGCGGAGGCGAGCATTTCCTCGAGCGGCTCCATCGTCAGCTGCATGACGCCGACTCGGAAAGGCTGGCTCACGCGTCTTCGATCGAGGGCGCGGGCTGTTCGGGTGCGCCGGAGTCGGCCCGGGCCGCCTCCTGAACCTGCTTGTCGAGCGCGTCGAGAACGTTCGAGACCTGCTGTCGGACGATCGGCTGCAGGACGCGCTGCCCCATCGACCCGACCGGCCCGGCGATCGAGACGTCGGCCTCCCAGTGCATCAGTGTCTCGGAGCCGGACGAGGAGAGCTGAAACTGGGTCTGCATGCTCATGATCGCGCCGACGCCGTCGCCCTTGGCCTTGAGGCTCGCGTACTCCGGCGGCCGCTCCTCCGTCTTCTCGAATCTGATCCGCATCTTGAGGCTGCCCAGGCCGAGCGGGATGTTGGAGGTCGCATGCCAGTGCCGCTCGTCCTCGACCTCGAAGCTCTCGACGCCCGGGATCGTCTTGGCCAGCCGCGCCGGATCGTTCAACACCTCCCACACGGTCTGCTGTGGAACGTCGAACGTGCGGTCACCGGCGACCTTCACCGCGACTCCACCGCGACCCGGCCGCGCGACTCCTCCGGGTTCGAGATCAGCTCCCAGACGCGATGCGGCGGATTGCACGAGTCGTAGACGATCGGGTTCCCGACCGGCCGGAGCGCATCCTGCAGCGCCGCGCAGACGGCGTGAATCCCGGCGCCGCCGCCCTCGCCCATCCCCTTGGCGCCCAGCGAAGTGAAAGGCGAGGGGGACTCGATGTAACCGGTCTTCAGGGGCGGCATGTCGAGCGCGTGCGGCACGTGGTAGTCGTAGAAGTTCGGCGTCAGGAGGTTTCCCTGCTCGTCGTAGGTGAACGTCTCGTGCGTCGCCGCGCCCAGCGCCTGCGCGGTCGCGCCGTGCACCTGCCCCTCGACGATCTGAGGATGAATCCGGTTGCCGCAATCGTCGACAGCGGCGTAGTCGACGATCTCGTAGGCGCCGGTCTCGGGGTCGACCTCGAGCACGCAGACGTGGATCTGGCTCGCGTACGTCAGCGTGAGATTGCCGTACTTGCGCTCCTTGTCCGGCACCTCGAACGGCGGCACGTAGACGTAGCGGCAGTTGAGGGTCACGTGCCGGATCTCTTCCGGGAGGATCGCGTTGTTCGCGTTGACGATCGCGCCGATCCCCATGAACGGGATCGCAGCCTCCGGGTTGTCGCGCAGCTTCGCAAAGCCGCCCTCGAGCACCACCGCATCCTCGGGAACGCCTCCGAGGACGGCCGCCGCGATTGTCCGGATCTCGCCGGCAAGCTGGTCGACCGCGCCTTTGACCGCGCCGAGGCCGGTGACGGCGAATTGACTGGCGTAGGTGCCGGAGAAACCGGCGTGCGAGTTCCAGTACGTGTCGTGGCCCGGCCGCACCGTGACCTCGTCGGGCGAGATGCCCAGGGCATCGGCGACGACCTGGGCGGCGGTCGTCTCGTGGCCCTGTCCCTGCGGAACCGTGCCGAGGGTGACGACGACCTCGCCGAAGATGTCGAGCTTGACGGTCGCCACCTCGTTGTTGCCCGAGAACTGGAGGTCGGGATTGAGGAGCTGCGACTGCCCGAAGTTGTTCGTCCCGGAGTCGAGCGTCGAGCCGATGCCGACGCCGAGCAGCTTGCCCCGCGACTCGGCGTCTCGCCGGCGCTCGTCGATTCGCTCGTGCTCGACGAGCTCGAGCGCGATGTCCAGGCAGCGCGCGTAGTCACCCGAGTCGTAGACGCAGCCGTTCGGCGTCGTCCATGGGAACTCGTCCGCCTTCACGTAGTTCCGCTTCCGCACCGCGACCGGATCGAGCCCGAGCTCGTTGGCGACGATGTCGATTACGCGTTCCGTGAACCAGAGATGCTGCATCCGCGAGTAGCCGCGATTCGGCGAAACCGGCGACTTGTTCGTCGCGACCTGTGTGAAGTCGACGTGGACGTTCTGCCAGCGGTAGCAGCCGGGCGTGACCTGGGCCCAGATGATGCAACCGAGCGGCTCGTATCGCGGAAAGGCGCCGCAGTCGTCGATCGCGCTCGTCTTGAAGCCGAGCAACGTCCCGTCGGCCTTGACCGCGACCTCGGTGTCCTCGAACCAGCGCTCGTTCCCGTGCGCGTTCGCGGTGTGCTGGTCGGTCCGCCATTCCGTCCACTGCACCGGCCGATTCAGCTTGCGGGCGAGCAGGCAGCAGGCGACGAAGTAGGGATGGAGGCAGATCTTGTTGCCGAACGCGCCGCCGATGTCCTGTGTGACGAAGCGGAGCTTGTCGGTCCCCACCCGCAGCGCCGGCGCCATCCAGATCGCCCCGATGCCCGGCATCTGATGGTTGCAGTGCATCGTCCACTGGCCCGTGCCGCGGTTGAACTCCACAAGGCAGCCCGAGCACTCGAGCGGCGTCGAGGAAAACCGGTCGAAGTGGAGCTCCTTGATCCGAACGACGTGGTCGGCCGCAGCGACACATGAGTCCCAGTCGCCCCAGTCGAACACGCCTTCCCAGACGAGATTCGAGCCCGCGTCCTCGTGCAGGATCGGAGCGTCCGGCTCCTGCGCGCGCCGGGCGTCGACCAGCGGCTCGAGCGGCTCATACTCGACCTCGACCAGCTCGGCGGCGTCGCGCGCTAGCTCGCGAGTCGCCGCGACGACAGCCGCAACGGGCTCGCCGACGAAGCGCGTCTTGCCGACGGCGAGCGCGTAGTCCTTGATCTCGCTGCCGGGCGGTACCGACATCTCGAAGAACGGGTCGGTCAGGATCGCGACCTCGTCGCCTGTCAGGGTCCCGTAGACGTCTTTGAGCTCGAGCGCGCGAGCGACGTCGACCGAGACGATCTTGGCGTGCGCATAAGGCGAGCGAACGAAGTGGACGAAGCCCATGCCGTGACGCTTGACGTCGTCGAAGAAGACGCCCTCGCCCTGGACGAGGCGCCGGTCCTCCTTCCGCGGGACGCTCGTCCCGATGAACCCTGGCCGCGTCTCCTGCTCCTCGACGACGAGGGCGCTCGTGGGTGCGCTGGTTTCCGTCACGTGCCGGCCTCCGCTGCCGCCGCGATCGCCTCGACGATGTTGACGTAGCCGGTGCAGCGGCAGATGTTGCCCTGGATCGCCCTGCGGATCTCGCGCTCGGTCGGCTCGGGGTTCTCGTCGAGCAGAGCCTTCGCGCTCATCAGCATGCCCGGGGTGCAGTAGCCGCACTGGAGCGCGTGGTGCTCGCCGAAGGTCTCCTGCAGCCGGTGCAGATCCCCGTCGGCGCCGAGCCCTTCGACTGTCTCGATCAAGGCGCCGTCGGCCTGGATCGCCAGCATCATGCAGCTCTTCAGGAGCGTGCCGTCGACGATCACCGAGCAGGCCCCGCAGTTGCCGGTGTCGCAACCGACGTGCGTGCCGGTCAGGTCGAGGTCGTCCCGAATGAAGTGCACGAGCAGCCGCCGAGCTTCGACCTCGCGCTCGTAGGTCGTGCCGTTGACCGTGACGCCGATCGTCTTCTGGGCGACGGGCTCGCTCACGCGGCCTCACTCGCTTGCCGGGCGGCGCGCGTCGCCACAACTCGCGCGAGCTGGCGCCTGTACTCCGCCGGCGCGTGGATGTCCGAAGGTGGGTCGAGCTCCGCGGCCCCAACCGCCGCTCGCACCGACTCCTCGTCGGCCGAAGCTACTTCGACGAGCACGGGTGTCGCCGAAACGCAGCCGAGCGCAACGCGCACGCCTCCGTTCGCGCTCGCCGCCGCGTTAACGATGCAGGTCCCGTCCACGCCGATCGTCACCGAGGCGAAGCCGTCGCCGCCCTCGCGCCGCGGGATCGAGATCCCGGTCAGCAGCTCGCCGGAGCCGACTGCCGTCATGTAGACGCCGAGAAAGAACTCTTCGGCCGGGACCGTTCGCGTGCCCGACGCGCCGGCGACCTTCATCGTCGCGCCGAGCGCGACGAGCACCGGGGGCAGGTGGTTCGTGGGATCACTGGAACAGACGTTTCCGCCGACGGTGCCGCGGTTGCGCACCTGCACATCCGCGATTTGCGCCGCCACCTCTCCGAGAATCGGACGACCGCGATGCACCTCCTCGGCTCGAGCGAGCTGCGTGTAGGTCACCATCGGTCCCACTTCGAGGCCCTCGTCGGTCTCGCGGATCTCGCGGAGCTCGGAAATGTCGTTGAGGTCGACGAGGAGCTCCGCCGCCGCGATCCTGGCCTTCAGCACGTTGACGAGCGTCTGCCCGCCTGCGAGCGCCCGCCCGTTCGGATTCGCCGCGAGCAGGGAGAGCGCCTCGTCGACAGAACGGGGACGGGCGTACTCCACGCTTGCGAGAAGCATCGCTGTCTTATATTCGTTCCGCCTTCGCCGACGCAACCGGGACCGCGCGCGACCGTACAATCAGGACTCCCTTGGCTGGCGCTGATCTTGACGGGAGAGGGCCAATGAATCCAGGCCTGACCCCTTTGCGGCCGGACGCTCATCATCAGCGGGACCCTCTGGCGGCAATCGCCGTCCCGCTTGCGCCGATCGCCCTCGAGGGGAGGTATCGCTTGCTGGTCGGGGCGCTCTGGCGTCTCAGTCGTTCGCGGAAAGGTCGCTGGGCGCTCTCCATCGGGTCGGGAGCCGTCGTGGTCGCCCTGGCGTTGCTGGCCGCTCGCCATTTCGCGACGACCTCCTGGCCGCTCGCAAACGGAAACCCCGGCGTGCTCGCGGCGGCAGGAGTGCTCCTCCTCCTCGCCCAGGCCCTGAAGGCGTACGGCTGGGGACGGCTGTTCACGCCGGAAGAGCGGCCAAAAGCGCTCGCGCTCGCGGCCGGCAACGGCGGGGCCGCGCTGATCGGAGTCGTCCTTCCCGGCCGCTTCGACGATGCGATGCGGGTCGCCGTCGTCCGCCGCTACCCCGGCTGTCCGGCCGGCGTGCGTGCGCTCTGCCTCTCCCTCGTCATGCTCGGCCTGATCGACAGCGTTGCCCTGGCGCCGCTCGCGTTTGCTGCCGCTTTTTTCCCGGGCGCCGGGTGGGCCGTACGCGCCGCGCTCATCGTCGTCGCGGTCGCCGGAGTTGCGGCCGCTGCTCTGATCCTCGCCCTGCCACGCTTGGCCGCGAGCAGTCGGGCCTTGCGCTTCCGGGTTGGCCGCTGGCTGAGCCCGCGCGCGACCTCCCGCCGGGCAGCATCGGAAGCGTGGGCGCTCGTGTCGGCCTGCTGGCTCGTCCGGGCGGTCGCGCTCTTCTTGCTCCTCGGCACGCTTGGAGTCGGCTTCTCGTTCCCGCTCGCGCTCGTTTTCCTGTGCGCGGGGGCGGCGGCCGCCGCGCTGCCGATCGGTCCGGCGGGCGCAGCAACGCAGGTCGGCGCCGGGGTGCGGCC
>Ga0193730_1000625_pt1 | contig 9946 bp, 6 predicted proteins | sample U1a1metaG_FD_144919 | JGI IMG/M metagenome (GOLD analysis project Ga0193730, IMG submission 144919) | Soil microbial communities from a riparian zone of the East river system, Colorado, United States - U1a1 | ecosystem: Environmental > Terrestrial > Soil > Riparian zone | place: USA: East River...
CAGCACGGCACCACGTTGATTGGTAATAAGTCCGTCGCAGCCGGGGAATTCACGGCCCACAGGGCCGTGGCTACAACTATCGATTACTGCGATCTTGTTCCCGTGAATTTGTTGAGCAGTGAACAGCGGCCAATCGCCGACGCCGATTGCGTTGCGAATTTCGCGATGTGCTGCATCGAGCCGCTTTAACACTTCGGCTTTATCGTGCGAAACGTCGATGCCGGGAATTCTTTGCGTAAAAGCGTGACGACAATTTCCGATGGCGTTCAGCGCTGGAAATTGTTCGAAGGGTAACTGCGTCATTGCGGTCGAAATCCCAAATTGCCACACCAAAATCCGAAGGGCAGGCCAATCATCAAATCCCAAAAAGTTGCGAGCGACCGATTTGGAATTGGAATTTGATCCTTATTTGGAATGTGACGTTCGGGACCTTCCAGACGAAGTTCGCACCGTGCTGTCGTCGTCAGCTTTTTTCCTTTTTCCTTCGGCGTCCACGCCACTGCCGGTATCATAGGTCTTCGCTTTGGTCGCGCGCGGCGCGAGGTCGGCGAACATCTCCTGGTAGGAGCTCTGCGCGCCTGTGGCGCGGTCAAATTCAGCCAACGAGGAGTTGTATCCGAAGAGCGCCTGCAAACGGGTCGATTGCGCAGTCAGCAACTGCACCTGCGCGTTGAGCACATCCAATTGGACTCCTGCGCCTGCGTCCAGCCGCGCCTTGGCCAGACGAAGCGCTTCCTCGGCTTGCTCCACGTTTTTCTCCTGACTTACAATCAACTCGCGGTTCTGCTGCAAATTTGAATACGCGGTCTGCACTTCCAACTCAACCTGCCGAACGTCGTCGTCGTAAGTGATCTTGGCTTCCGAAAGCAGGGCACGCTGTTGGACGACCTGGCCAGCGATCGCGCCGCTGTCCCAGATTGGCATGCTGCCCTGGACCCCTGCAACCCAACCTTTGGAAATATCGTGCCACCTGGAGTTGACCGGCGAGCTGACCCATTCGCCGCCGCCAGTCGCGGTGATAGTTGGGAGGTACTGGCCCGCTGCCGTCCGCACTTGCTGGAGTTGATTCAAAACATTTGCCCGCGCCTGCTTAAGAAAAGGGCGCCGCTGTTTTCCCATCTCGATCGCGTTGACCAGCGATATGGTTCGAGGGTTGTATGGCATTTCACCTATTACGTCGAGCGGCGGATTTTCACCGCGCCCTGGCTGGAAATCGAGGCCCAGTGTCTTGGCCAGAGTGATCTTCGAGATTCGATAGTTGTTCTGAGCGGTAATCAGCAGCGGAATCTGATTGTAGAGCGCCACCTCAGCCTGCAACACGTTGAAGCGTGGAACTGTTCCCGCTTCGAAGCGGTTTTGCTGGTCTTTCAACTGACTCTCCAGCAAGTGCACGGATTGTTCCTGCACTTTGATAAGCTCTCGATTGACCACGACCTGGTAAAACTGCGTTTTCACGGTCGCGAGCAGCTGGTCCAGAATGTTGCGGAATGAGAAGTAGGCGCTGTCCCGCTGAAAGAAAGTTCCCCTGATCTGATTGTAAGAGGTGCCATTAAAAATCAGCTGTGTTCCGGTAACGGAGATGCTGTACGATATGTCGCTGAGCTCGGTGTTTCTAACCCCCGGCGTGGCTGTCGGGGCGGCGGCGCCGGCGAATGTCCGAGCGTCCCCGACCTGCGACTGCAGCGCTTCAACGAGGGAACCGGTTGTGCCCGTCCCCGTGGGTGTCGTCCCGATCGGGATCCCAGCCGTCGTGCTTACGGTTCGAGCGTTAACGAGGTTCGGATCAGTCCAATCGAAATTCGTATTTACATTGATCTGTGGCAGCACCTGCGCACGGACCTGAATGATCACGCCTTTGGTTCGTTTGATCTCCTGTTCGGCATTGAGGAGAGTCGGATTGCGCTGGAGCGACGTCAGGATCGCTTGATCAAGTGTAAACGTGGGAACCTTGCCTGAAGAAGATGTGCCACCGCCCGTCGATGTCGATCCTTCGCCTGTGCCGGCGCGCGCCACCCAGCTGGCAGCAATCATCGACGCGGCGAACCCGGAGATTACAAAATATTTTCGCATAAAGAAGGTTTATCCCGAGAGATTAGACGCGTAAACGTAGACACCCAGATTCAAACTGCGTGCTTTTTACCGAGGTGTGATAACACCTCCGGCCAATAGATGAAAATCATTTCGATTGGCAGTAATCATAAATTTTAGTGTAAATCTGCAACCACGCCTTTTGCTCATCGGGGGTGAGGTGTTCCAAAACCTTCATCAGATTGCCAACCATTTCCTCGCGAATCCGCCGGACCAGCGCCGAACCCTTGGGCGTAATGCAAACCATCACCTTGCGGCGATCGTCTGGCGCAACAGAACGCACCACGTAACCAAGATTCTCAAGGCGCGCCACCAAACCGCTCGCTGCCGCCGTGGTGTGCCCCATTTTCTTCGCAATCGCAGACATGGTGAGGACTTCCTTTTGATCGAGGAACGCCAGAAGAAAAAACTGCACAAAGGAGACGTTCCCAGGCGCGAGTTCCTTACAGAGACGCAGCAAGAAACAGCGCTGCATCTCCAGCACAAAGTGGGAAAGCCGTTCCGCATCCGCACGAATTTGATCGGTCGGAGTTCGTGCAAACGCGGTCAAGGCTCCCGTATTCAAGGCGATTAAGCTAAAAATGCGCGCACGACCTGTCAAACCGCTCCGACCAGGAGTTTTGGTTAATCCCAGGTTTGAATATCGACAATTTCACCTGCTCTTAGCGACTCGCCGACAGCAATGCGCAGCAGCGCATTCGATTGGCTCAACCCAAAAAGCGCATGCGATTCCTGGCGCCCGATGGGCACGAACGTTCCGTTCTCGATTCTGCCGCGAACGTAATGAGGGCGATCGCCTTCGTTCGCGAGATTGACGGTCAATCTTGCCGATATTTTCGGCAGATCGAGGTTGTTCGCGCCCATCATCTTCAAAATCGCCGGACGCACAAACTGCAGAAAAGTTACAAATGCTGAGACAGGATTTCCTGGCAAACCGAATACAGCACATCCACCGGCTTGACCGAAGAGAAATGGTTTCCCTGGTTTAATCGCCACACGCCAGATGTCGATCTTGGCCCCGAGCGTGCGTAACGCCGCCTGGACCAAGTCGTGCTCGCCGACTGAGACGCCACCGGTAATAACAAGGATATGACTTTTGATTCCGCGCTGGATCGCTTGGATCAATCGCTCGTGTTGGTCGGGGCAATGTTCAGCTGATTTCACAGATGCGCCGCAGTGTTGCACCAGAGCCTGAAGCAATATCGAATTGCTGTCGTAGATTTGCCCCTGATCGAGCTTACTTCCTGGCGCGACGACCTCGTCGCCAGTAGAAACGACTGCTGCGTTTACCTGGCCGCCGACTGTCACATCAGCAAAACCCTGGGACGCTAGAAGAGCAATCGTCGTCGGACGAATCCTTTCGCCGCGCCGGAGAATTTTCTGGCCTTCCGCTAAATCGCAACCGCGCCGCCGAATGAATTCGCTGGGATCGACATCCACATTCACCACCATCTCGTCCCCTTCGCGCGTGGTGTCTTCCTGCATGACAACCGCGTCCGCGCCGGCAGGTATCGGCGCCCCTGTAAAAATCCGAGCCGCTTCCCCAGGAGAAATCCGGAGCCCCCGATCGATCCCAGCCGGCTGCTCGCCGATCACATGTAATCGCGTGCCTTTTTTGGATGAGCTCGCCACGACGGCGTAGCCATCCATGGCTGAATTATCGAACATCGGCAGCGGCAACTGCGCGACGACCTCACGTGCACTAAAATAGTCCAGGGCCTCGGAAAGTGGAACAGTTCGTTCCCTTAGCGAGCCGACGCTGTGCAACACTCGCCGACGCGCCTCTTCTTCGCTGATCATGCCCAATCATTTCAATTAGCAATCGGCGATTAGCAACTGCAATGAAATCGCGAGCACGCGACGAAATCGGTGTCGACAGATGCAAATTACGAATTGGAAATCCAAAATTGCCTGCGATATTCTCGCTCTGCTTTTTGGTGAGGTGGCTGAGTGGTCGAAAGCAGCGCTTTGCTAAAGCGCCGTAGCCCAAAAGGCTACCGAGGGTTCGAATCCCTCCCTCACCGGTTCCCTCGTGAGAAGCGCAAGCTGCCAAATTGCATAACATTTTGGCATAACAAAGCCACTGTTGTTTGCCCTTGTCCGCCAATGTTCGTAGAGGTCACATCGGGCTTGCAAAAGGGTGTCTTTCCTCGGCATTCATCCGAGCCGTCATGAAACCTCTATTTGTCGTTCTCTGGGACCGTAAAAGAACAAAAACGACTGTGGTACGGTCAATACGTTGTCACCAGGCTCTTCTTTCGGATTGTTTGGTCTCGCCGCACACGTAAATTTAATAAGCAGCAGTGTTGCCCCCACTACTTCAGTCGTCCGGACAAAATACTGAGAACTTTCGGCCTCAGTTTCCGGAGAATTCTGCGTGAAGCGTTATGTCTGCGGACTAGCCGCCTTCCGGACCGGTGAGTGAGAGGCCGTCCGCTGCTTAGTAAATGTTTAGCTTCAATAGCAAGACCGGAAATTAGTATGAATATACCTGTCGCGGCGGCGCTTCGCTGTTCTCTGATGTTCCTCGTTTCAGCCGTTGCATACGCGGACAGTGCCCAATGGAATCTTGATCCCACGTCGGGCGACTGGAATACAGCTACCAACTGGACGCCAAATACTGTTCCCAATGGGCAGGGGGATATTGCTACATTCGATTTTTCGAATACAACCGATGTTTCCATCTCGGCCAATACCGAGGTAAATAGCATCACATTCACCTCAGCCGCCACGAGTCCCTATACCGTTACCGCGAGTACGGAGTTGGCACTCACCATTAGTGGCGTGGGCATCACGAACAATTCGGGGATCGCGCAGAAATTCTTAACTGCCGTTGACGGCTCCGGCAACTTTGGCCGCATCCTTTTCACTACCAGTGCCACCGCCGAAAGCTGTATCTTTACCAACGACGGGTCAATCTTCGGCTCACGGGGTGGTAGTACAGAATTCTACGACTCTTCAACTGCTACCAATGCGAGTTTCACTAACCGTAGCGGATCGGGTACCGGCACATCTGCAACGATCTTCTTCGACACCACCACCGCGGCCAATGGCGCCTTTACCAATGAGGGTGGCGATACCGGTGGCACTCCGTTCGCAGAAGGTGGCCAAACGATCTTCTTCGACGCCTCAACGGCGGGTAATGGGATCTTTACTAATAATGGTGCAACTGCCAGCGGGGGATTTGGTGGCGATACGGTTTTTGACGACAGTTCGTCCGCCGGCAACGGTAGCTTTACAAACAATGGCGGCACTGCCAGCGGTGTAGCCGCTTTCGGCGGTGGTGCCACATTCTTCTTCGGCACGTCCACCGCAGCTAATGGCATCTTTATTAACAATGCTGGTCCTGCCAGCGGTGCAGAAGGCGGCGTTACAGAATTCGGGTTGGAATTCTTCAATTTCTCCCCGAGTGCCGGAAATGGCACCTTTATTAACAATGGTGCGACCATCAGCGGTGCTGTGGGTGGTGAGACGATCTTTACCAACGCCTCGACCGCTGATGCTGCAACGTTGAGCGCCAATGGAGGAACAAATGGCGGGGAAGGTGGAGCAATTTTTTTTGAAGAGAACTCGACCGGTGGCACAGCGCGGGTTGAAGTTTTTGGCAACGGCATCTTGGACGTAAGTGGCCACAACTCCCCTGGCGTGACAATCGGCTCGGTTGAGGGTGAAGGAGATGTGTTTCTCGGAACCAACAATCTGGCCGTGGGCAGCAACAATCTTAGCACAAGCTTTTTCGGAGTGATTCAGGATGGCGGCTTCGGCGCCTCAATGACAGAGATCGATACGGCCACTCTTGGCCTCACGGAAGCTAGCTCTAACGACGGGGAACCCCGCCTCGACCGTGGCGTTTTAAAGGTCTATGACTCAATTTCGACTAATCCGCTCGTGATTCAGAATGGCAGTTTAAGGGGAAGCGCGGGCGGCTCGCTGACCAAGATTGGCTCTGGAACGCTCGAACTTGATGGAGTCAACACGTATACTGGCGACACGAGCATCAAGCGTGGCGTGTTGCAGGTTGACGGCTCGATTTTAAGCAACACTTTCGTCAATTGGGGAGGCACGCTCGCAGGCAGTGGAACTGTCAATGGCAATGTCACCAATGCAAGGGGCAAGATCAGCCCCGGAGATGCGCTTGGTGAGCCGGGGATGCTAACGGTCGGAGACAACTACGCGCAGACAGCAGGTGGCACTCTCTTCATCCAAATTGAAGGGGGAAACCCCGGCCAAGTTAGTGTTTTGGACGTTCAGGGAAATGCTAACCTAAACGGATTCCTTGATCCAGTGCTTGTAAACGGTTTCGTCCCAGAGATCGGTCAATCCTTCACGTTTCTCAACTACGCGTCCTTCACCGGCTTTTTTCATATTCGGACCCCTGTTTTCGATCACGGCAGGAAACGTTGGTTACTGGGATATAACCCAACCAGCGCGGTCCTAACCGCAGTAGAAAATCACCGTCCGTGAGGCACAATCTCGAACAGACGGCGGCTTGAAACGCCTATAGACAGGAAGCAAAAGAGAGAAAGAAGCAGACGAGCGAGTAGAGATTACTATCCGTGATACGGCCCGTGAGACGGATGCGGCTTAGGCGTATGCCTTGGCGTTGCCGTAGGAGTAGGAGTCGCGATTGGCGTCGAGGTCGGAGTTGGCGTCGGAGTTAATGGTGGCGTTGACGTAGCTGTAGCTGTAGCCGTGACAGTCGCGGTCGCCGTGGCTGTCGCTGTAGCCGTAGGCGATGGCGTTACCGTCGCGCTTGGAGTGGGACTAGGCATCGGCGGGTCGGTCACGAGCGGATGCGGATAGACGTAAGATGTGTAACCGGGCTTGGCTGTGCCGACAAAATAATGTTCGTTCAAGCGTATGGCCGCACAGTCTGAGACGACCGCTGGCGCTACGTTATTGTTCCAGATGTAGCTTGGGTCTGTTACCTGATCGTTCCAGCCTGCTGGCGGGTTTAGGTTCTGGACATTAGGTAGAACTGAGCCTTGGCCCCTGCCAGACACGTCCATTTGCTGTATGACTTTGCGGATTTCAATGGAGTCACCCGCGTTGAAACTTAGGTTCGCGGCGTATCCGCCCGCGTCTCTATATGTTATAGCGTTAGCGGTGTTGCTTTGAATCTCGCAGAAATTAGGATTTGTCCCTGAATTTGTCCGGCGAATCACGTAGCCTTTCCATTGGTTAACAGTCCAGCTTGGGCTACCCGATACCGTTACCGTCAATCCGCTGCTTGCTGATGCCGCCGATCCAGTGAAATAAACCGTAGGCGAGTTTATGTCCCACGGGCTTGTCCCATCTGCCCCGCCCCAGACAGAGAATGAATAAAAGTTACGAAATCCAGACAGATTTACCTTAGGCGGACTCCAGCCACCAAAGTTCACAAAGGTGTTGTCGTGAACAAGAATCGTGCCGGAGCGCGAACTGCACACGGTGTAATTTACGTTGCCGTCAATGGTGTTGTTGTAGAACTCGTATGCCCTGCCGCCACGAGTCCGGCCTACGCTTTCAGTGCCATGATCGCTAGCACCGTTGTATCGAGACATGTGATTGTGGCGAATGACGAATCGAGCGCCAGCATACGCATCAGTCACGAACCCTTGATACGTGCCGTTGCTATTCGTGAACGTGTTGTCTTCGATGAAAAAGAAGTTGGCGGATCCGAAGTTTGCCGGATCATGCCATGAGTAATCGTAGCCGTTGGGCTGACCGTTGTAGTTGGTTCCGTAAATCGTGAAGCACCCGAAAGCACCATAACCGTTCCCTTGTCCATTAAGGAATGTGTTATTGTCCGCAACGCCAAGAACAGTGTTTATCCCAATGTTGCCGTCCATCATGTTCCATTTATTGTGGTCGAACCGGAACTGAGCGCCGTTGCGTTGGTCTGCGCACTTGGCGTTCACTAGCCCCGGATCGTTGGCGTATTGGCCGCGACCGCCGTGTCCGCCGTCTTGGAATTCTATCCCAGTCAACCTTACAAGGCCGTTAGCGGGAACCGTGATGTTTATCATCTGACCGTTAGAAACGTTGTCTCTCAGTATCGTGCTGCCTACACCTGCACCCTGCAAGGTGATCGCCTTGGAAATTACCACGCCAGTTGTCCATGCGAAAATTCCCGCAGGGAGCGTGATCGTGTCGCCGTTCTGCGCTTGGTTATCGTGAAAAAACTGAACACTTTCCGCTGTCCCATTGGAATGATAAACCGTAGCCCCGCAGCGCGGGCCGAAAAAGCCGCTCAAAGTCAGAATAAAGATGGCGCTTCTGCACAGTGTCCGAATGTTACCCATGTTTCTCCTCTCTGGTTAGAGTGCGAGTGCGCGTTCGTTGACGCCTATGTCATCATATGCAGACAAAGCTGTCAACTGTACTTCTTAAGATTTTTTTGTCCGCAATGAATTGTCGAGACAACCCCGACTAGCCTGAATGCTTAGGAGATTTTTGCATTCTATGCAAAAAATGACGCAACTTCAGGCTGGCATTTCCGTAGATGTTAGTATGAGGAAGACGGAGACAATCCGGAAACTGGCCAACAACAAGAAGGATGCCCGCCTGACGATTCGAATTCCGAGAGAATTAAAGGACAAGATTGAAGGGATCGATCGACTCTATGGCGTCGCCTTGCCCAAGATCGCAAATGAATGCCTCAAGGCATTTTGTGATTACGTTGAACAAAAGAAACAGACGCCAACTTTCCCGCTCAGCATTGGCCCATGCTTACCCGGCGCCAAGGCGCGTGACGGTTCACCTCGCGAGCGCCGCGGAGTTCAAAACGGTCACCGGCGGAGAAAATAGGAACGTTACCGTTTCACGACCCGAGCGAGGCTTTTCCCCTTTACATGTAGAGTAGACGCGCCGACCAGCCGTCGTGATCTGTAGAGCTGTGTCTTGCAATCCGACGTTGAGCGCCCGCGACGCCCCAGCCTCTCGACTGGAGTTGGTCCCGCACTGCGGGACGAAGGCTGGTTGACGAAGGCGGGCTTGCCACGCCGGAGCCTTGGCGAAGGCGGGTTGACCGTTTAAACTCTCGCGTGCGCATTGAATCACCGCAGATCCAAAACTTCATCGACGGTCAATTCGTTGCACCGATTGGCGGGAAATACCTCGACAACATCGAACCCGCGACAGGAAAGCCCTATTCCGTCCTCGTTCCTCTTCCACGCTGATCGCATTGATCAAATGGTGCTGAGACACCAAGAGCTCACGCACGGATAGGAGTACGAGCCGCTGGAAACAAAACCAGCGAGTAAAAAGGAAGAGGAAGCTCCAGAGAAAACTTCCATCTCGATCGACAAACCTTATGAACTAACCACCCACCACCACACTCGCCTGCCACACTTGACATCTTACATAGGGGTTAGGTCTTTTTATCGTGACAATATCCACTGCGCCTCGTCAAGGTTGCGATGTCTGAGTGCCCACTGCCACTCTGCGCGCTTGCATACAGGACAAACGTAGCGCCAATGCTTCGCCCTCTCTCGCTCCGGTTCATACTCGCACCCACCGTTCACATACTCCCGCGCGTTTGGGAACTGACTCAACTCGGCTGAGTAATACGGCTCTTCGATGACGACTAACCCTCAGTGAATCGGCACGATCTTCTTCTGCATGCGGATATGATGGCCGTTGCACACGCCAGTTTTCTGCGCGCGAATGGCACCGCGCGCGAGCTGATCAGCTTCAGCGCTGCTCAGCGGCGTTGAAGCCACAGCACTCGCAATGAGCAGGAACGCGGTGACGATCAGGAGAGCGCGCATAGACCTAACGGATAAGAGCTGAGCCACAGCCGGAAGAACCGCTGGCTCGAATTGGAGCCGCGCTAAACCCAAGAGCGGGGCAGCTGTTGGCTCCAGCGATTTGTTAG
>Ga0193730_1000626_pt1 | contig 9930 bp, 6 predicted proteins | sample U1a1metaG_FD_144919 | JGI IMG/M metagenome (GOLD analysis project Ga0193730, IMG submission 144919) | Soil microbial communities from a riparian zone of the East river system, Colorado, United States - U1a1 | ecosystem: Environmental > Terrestrial > Soil > Riparian zone | place: USA: East River...
ATGCGATCGTTGGGTTTGTCGACCTGCTGCGCGAGGGTGTATATGGAGAGTTGGCGCCGCGACAGGTAAAACCGGTTGAACGTATCGAGGCCTCGGCCAATCACCTGCGTCATCTGGTTGATCAGATTCTCGATCTCGCCAAAATGGCAGCTGGCCGACTGGAGATTCACACCGAAGGAATTGATCTGCGTCCGTTCGTTCTCGATGTCGCGAGCGAGATAGAATCGCTGGTTAGCGAGAAAGGGCTCAGCCTGTCGCTCGTCATGGGTGCAGCCCTACCGCGCATTCGGACGGATCCAACTCATCTGCGGCAGATTCTGATGAATCTTTTGGGAAATGCGGTCAAATACACCAACGAGGGCGGTATTGTAATCCGTACACGTCTCGTTGATACACTTCCGGATAGCGGGCCTCTTACCGCGGATCGTCCATCCTATCCGACCAATCCATGGATTGGAATCCAGGTGATCGATACGGGGATTGGCATTCAGCCCGCCGACCAAAGCCGGATCTTCGAGGAGTTTGAGCAGATTGATGCAGGCCCTCGCGGACACTCTGCCGAGCGGGGCACGGGACTGGGGCTTTCCATCTCCCGACGGCTGGCGGCTCTTATTGGTGGAATGGTCGAGCTGGAGAGCGAGCCCGGCAAAGGGTCGACTTTTACTCTTTGGCTGCCTGTCGATCCCGCCGACTTACCGGCTACGCCTAAGTAGTCCCTTGAACTTGTCCATCATTTTCGGCTGATCGGGCTCGATGGTCGCCGCCGCTCGAAATGCTTCTGCAAAGGCGACCACACTGGGGTAGCGGTTAGCCGGTAGCCGGGAAAGGGCCCGCATTACGACAGCGTCAAGCGCTGGCGAGAAGTTGAACTCCCCCTCGCCAGCGTCCTTGAGTGGAATTGGGGGCATGGTGAGAAGCTGAGTGAACATCTCGCGTGGAGCTTTCGCGCTATATGGGAGCGAACGTGTCAGTAGAAAGTAGGCTATCGTGGCAAGGCTGTACTGGTCGGCAGCTGCGGTAACGATCTCGCCCGACAAAGCTTCAGGGGCGATGTACATGAGCGTTCCGACAAAGAAACCGGCACGGGTAAGACGTTCGTCGCTTGAGGCCTGCGTGTCGGTTGCAATTCCGAAATCCAGAAGCTTTACCTGCCTGGTCTTCGAATCGTACATCACATTCTCAGGCTTCAGATCACGATGCACAATTCCAGCATCGTGAGCTGCCTGAACTCCGGCTGCTATCTGAGAGACGATTGTGGCAACCTCATCCCTCGGTAGAGGCGCGTACTGTTTTGCATACCGTTCCAGGATTTCGCCTTCAGCCCACTCAATGGCGAGGAAATGGAGGCCATTTGCGGCCTGTCCTATTTCAATGGTCTCGACCACGTTCGGGTGCTTGACCCTGGCGCCGTATTTTGCCTCACGAATGAAGCGTGCTACAGCCGTTGTATCCTGGCGCAGCTTTTCCCGTAGCACTTTGAGGGCTACGGTGCCATGATTCGGATGCTCGGCCAGGTAGACGGCGGACGTTCCGCCCTCACCGACCTCTTTCTGGATCGTATAGTCAGCGACGGGAGTGCCGACCATCTGCTCTCGAGACACGCCGCGAAGCTAATAGAAACCAGCAAGACCGGATAGGGTATTTACCACTCATGTCGATCTCCGTGAAGCAATCCCTTGGGCTAATTGTCCTGAGTTCTTCTCTCGCTGTTGCCTGTAGCTCGACGACTACACGTCCAACTCCCCAGGCGAATTTGCCAGTTCTCCAGCCCGCTGGAGAAACGCCGTCCGACGTGAGTGAGGTGTATCGGAGCATTGGATTACTGGCCGCACCCAACCCGCTCGCATTTGTCGGGAAGATCTCGTCGTTCGCAAGCGTGTATCCGGACACCACTCTGGTTCTTGCCGGTATTTCAGTTCCCAACCGGGCGCTCACGTTTAGCAGAGAAGGGGACCGGTTTCGGGCTCAGTATGAGGTGAAGATCGCGATGAGCCGCGGGGATGTGGAGGTGGCAAACGTAAACGCGATGGAGATAGTGAGGGTTGGCTCCTTTCGGGAAGTAAACCGAACCGACGAAAGCGTAATCTTTCAGCATTACTTCCACGTTCCCCCGGGTGTCTACACTCTTTCGGTGTTGATTCGTGACGTCGGAGGCTCGCGTAGTGCTACTCAACAAGCAACGCTCATAGTTCCCTTGCTGAGCACTGGCCGTTTCTCCACTCCGCTCCTCGTGTACGAAGCCACGGGAAGGTCGCGTCTCGACTCAGCGCCACGACTATTGGCAAGCCCACGGTCGAGTGCCGTTTTTGGCCGTGACAGCACGGTTGCGATCTACGTCGAGGCATACGGTCAGGGGACACGCCTTCCAGTGGATTATGTTGTGCGGAACGACAAGGGGAATGGGTTATGGCGCGACTCGGCAACTTTGGCACGGAGGGGCGCTCTGTTCAACGGCATCGTGAACGTGCCGATATCTGCGGTAGGTGTTGGAACAGCGCAGGTGTTCTTTACCCGCAGAGACTCGCCGGATAGCGCGAAAGCTCCGCTGTTCGTGAGCTTTGGCGAAGATATTCCTTTGATGTCGTTCGAAGACATGCTCGGCTATTTGCGCTTTTTCGCGAGCCCTTCCCGGCTGAGCGCCCTTCGATCGGCGCCGTTGGAAAGACGTGCGACTGTATGGGCGGAGTTTCTGCGTGTCACGGATCCGGTCCCTGAAACCCCGACAAATGAGGAGATGCAGGCCTACTTCACACGAATTCAGCAGGCCAACGTCGAGTTTCGAATGGATCGTACACCTGGCTGGCTGTCTGACCGGGGGATGGTTTTCGTCTCCCTCGGAGAGCCGGATCAGATAATCGAACGAACCATGAATGGCACAATGTCGGCCACCCAAATCGCATCGACCACGCGCCTGCAGGTGTGGCAGTATCGCCAGTACAGCTCGCAGCTCGTTTTCTACGAGGACACTGGAAGATGGAGACTGACGAGACCAAGCGAGAGTGAGTTTCTTTCGCTCAACGGTCGCCGGCAGCACTAGGATGAGGCAACCATAGTCGTCGCGCGTCTTGGAATACTGTTGCAGGAACGCCTTCGTGCTCTCCGGACACGAAGGCGTTTTATATTCACTTCATGAATGTTCCTGGAAGCCCGCGGCTGTTTCTGGTCGACGGGTACGCGCTCATCTATCGTGCCTTTTTTGCACTGATCTCGCGTCCGCTCACGACGAGTAAAGGAGAGAACACCTCGGCGAGCTGGGGCATAGCAAACTTTCTTCAGCGCATGATTACCAAGCACCAACCCGATTACCTCGGCTGGGTGCATGATTCGGGTCTTTCTTTCCGCCACGAGCGGTATCCTGCCTATAAGGCTACCCGGGAAAAACTGAGCGAAGAACTGCAATCGGATTTCGATCGCGGCATGGACCGCATTCGCGAGATACTGGATGCTTACCGCATTCCGATTATGACGCTCCCCGGCTACGAAGCTGATGACGTAATTGGGACTCTCGTGGCCAAGAGTGTCGAAGCGGGCGTGAACGTAGTGGTAGTATCTGGCGACAAGGACTTTCAGCAGCTGGTGAAGCCAGGAGTCTGGCTCCTGAATCCCGGTCGAGGTGGACCAGCCAACGTCGAAGAGCATTGGGTAAGCGTCGAAAACGCCGAGGAGCGCCTTGGTGTGGCTCCCGAATTCGTGACCGATTATCTGGCCCTTGTCGGTGATTCATCCGACAACATCCCAGGAGTTCGTGGTATCGGGGACAAGACAGCGTCAGAGCTTGTGAAGCAGTACGGGCACCTTGAGTCCATCTTGGCCAACGCCGCGTCGATCACGAAGAAGCGTCCGCGTGAGGCGCTTCTCGAGCACGCGGAAAATGCGAGGCTATCGAAGGAATTAGTTACTATCCGGGACGATTTACCAGTCGCCTTCAACCTCGAATCACTCCGGATAAAACAGCCCGATCACTTGCGCCTGCGGGACCTGTACATCGAGCTGGAGTTCCATTCGCTGGCGAAGGACTCGGCCGCTCAGGCGCCCGTAGAAGAGAAGCCACAGGAACGCGCTGCGAAGTACGTGATTGTGGATACTCTCGAGACACTGGAGCACGCCATCAGGCGTACGCGCGAAGTTGAAGCGATAGCGGTTGGCACCGAGACTCTGATCGATCCTTCGAGTCCACAGCTTGTCGATCCGTTACGGTCGTCGCTGGTCTCCATCGCAATCGCTGTCGGCGAGGGCGAGGCGTACTACTTTCCGTTCCAGCACAAGCTACGACGGGAAGAAGGTCAGGTAGAGCTGCTCGTAGACGCCGCCGGTGACCGCTCTGCAACAGACGCACCGGAAGATAGAGGCCTGATTCGGGGAGGCGACGAACCATTCGCGGAGACGGCGTTAAAGAAAAAGAAGACTAGCAACGACTCGATGAGCATTGCTGCCCGAGTGCTGCGCGAGAACAAGCCGAAGAGCGTTCGCAATCTTCCTCCGCTTGGCTCCCCGGAGATGAAGCCGCTGAGAGATCTTCTTGCCGATCCAACCGTCCGAAAGACCGCGCAGAACTCGAAGTACGATCTTGTGACGCTGCGATGTGCGGGGGTGAATCTCGCCGGACTGGACTTCGACACTATGCTGGCGAGCTATGTGCTCGATCCGGGACGTCGCTCGCACGGGCTGGATGTGCTGGCACTCGAGTTTCTCGACCACACCATGACCTCGATTACGGATTTGTGTGGCAAGGGCCGGTCAGCAATTCCGTTCGATGAGTGTCCTGTCGAAGCGGCTCGTGATTACGCATGTGAGGATGCCGACATGGCATTGCGGCTGCGCAGAGTATTCGAGCCGCAGCTCGAGTCGTACGAGCTTACCCGACTCTTCGAGGGTGTGGAAATACCTCTCGTCGACGTGCTTGCCGAGATGGAATGGACCGGCATAGCCATTGACCTGCCGTTGTTCGCCTCGCTGAAACAGCGCTTTCAAGCAGGCCGCGAGGAAGTGGAGAAGCAGATCTATGCGGCTGCGGGAGTGGAATTCAACATCAACTCCAATCTACAACTTCGGGATATTCTTTTCGGAAAGTTGAATCTCCCTGTTAGCAAGCGAACCAGCACCGGCCCGTCGACCGATGTTGGTGTTCTTACGGAACTGGCGGAGGCAGGGCATGAACTGCCGACGCTGCTCATGGAGTACAGGGAGTTATCCAAACTCGAGAACACCTACCTCGATGCGCTCCCTCGACTCGTCAATCCAAAAACGGGTCGCTTACACACCTCCTACAATCAGACAGGGGCCAGCAGTGGCAGGCTTTCGTCCAATGATCCAAATCTCCAGAACATCCCGATTCGCAGCCAACTGGGTCGGGACATAAGACGAGGCTTCATTCCACGTAAGGATTGGCTCTTGGTAGCTGCTGACTACTCGCAGATCGAGCTCCGGCTTCTCGCGCATCTATCTCGTGATCCGGCCTTCGTTGAAGCTTTCCAGGCCGGCGGCGATATCCATCGGCAGACTGCAGCCGTGATCTTCGACATACCTGTCGCAGATGTTACGAGCACGATGCGTAGCCGGGCCAAGACGATCAATTTTGCCACTATTTATGGTCAGGGGGCACACGCGCTATCGCGGCAGCTGGGCATCGAACACGCGGAAGCGAAGGAGTTCATCGCCCGCTACTTCGAAAGATTTCAGGGCGTGCGCAACTACCTTGATTCGATGGTGGCGTTTGCCCGCGAAAATGGATATGTGCAAACGATATTTGGACGTCGGCGATATATCCCTGAGCTACGCGAACGGAACTTCAATATTCGCGCATTTGGTGAAAGGGTGGCTGCGAATTCACCGATTCAGGGATCCGCGGCCGATCTCATAAAGATTGCGATGATCAGAATCGACGATGCTCTCCGAACACGGAGCCTGCGTAGCAAGATGCTGCTGCAGGTTCACGATGAGCTCGTCTTCGAGGTGATCCCGGAGGAGCTCGAGCAGGTGCAAGAGCTGGTGAAACACGAGATGGAGCATGCAGCGCAGCTGTCAGTACCGCTGGTTGTCGATCTCGGCGTTGGGAAGAACTGGCTGGAGACCAAGCTCTAACGAGCTAATAGCGCCGCGGATGCGGTTCGAAGGCTGCCCAGTATGCTCCGGTCAGCAGTCCCATCAGGTAGATAAGGTCAATCCAGATCGAGTGCCCCAAAGCGCCTACGACCGTGAGATGAATGGCATAGGTGATGAGCACCAGACCGAGACCAAATAGAATCGTCAGCATTGCTGGCTCATCCGCGTTAGTGCTCCGCCTCACTGCCAAACTTCTCGCAATTCTCACCGGGGTCTGATGCGTGAGGCGTCCCCACCAGGCAGCAAGCGCGATGAATCGCTCCTTTGCCGAATCAGGGATTCTCTCGTAGGAGGCGTTCTTATGGGGCGGTAGACCAGCCTCCTCAGAGACAGATCGCAAGCGATTTGCGATTTCTTCTGTCAACGCTGCGTGGTCGTAGCCTGGCCAACTGTCCATGTTGATCGACTCACCGATCCGCGCACCAACGGCCGTCCCAGGTGTGCCCTTGTCCTCGAAAGTCAGGCCCAATGGCAGAATGTGAATGCCATCAATGCCGGCCTTGTCCCGTGCTTCCAGCGCTAGTCTCGCCAATCCCGTTTTTAGCGGTTCCAGACCAAGCTCATTGTGGCTTTTCCCTTCCGGGAAAATGAGCACTGCCCCACCTCGGGCGAGCAAGTCCGTTATTTCGCGAAAAGCTTCACGATTACGCGATTGGTCCAGGGGTAAACCGTCCGGCTTTCTCGCTTCGTCACTGGCTCGACGTAGCGGCACCACGTGCAGGATCCTGAAGAGAAGCGCAATGAAAGGATTGTCGGCAAGTGTAGCCTTTGCGGTCATCGCGATCCTGCGTGGTGCTACCCAGCCAACGATCAGCGAATCGACGAGGGCATTCTGATGGTTGACTGCGATCAGCAACGGCCCCTGCACCGGGAGTTTTTCCTTGCCCACGATGCGGATATCTCCGTAGAACCAATGGAGGGAGATTCCGGTAATCCATCTGAGGAGGTTGTATATCATTTCGACGGCACGGCTCGCCTGAAGTTGTCAGGAACTCTCCGTAACAGCAGAAGTGCCAGCATCATTCCGATCGCGACGGTCGCAACGCCGGTCCGATAGGCGAACCCCGTTCCCATCGATGGGGTCAATCCATCTACAGCAAGTGCCCAGATGAATGGGCCCACAACGGCGGCAGCTCGCGAGGAGAGAACCATAAGGCTGAAGAACCGACCGGCTTCAACGTCTGGAACGAGGCTCAACAGCAATGGCCTCTCCGCGGTTGAAACACCGCCATAGATCAGACCGATGCATGCACCGACGATCCAGAATGCTCCCCTCGACGGGGCTACGATCATGGCAATCAGGAGTACGATCCATCCAGTGAGGACCCAGGAGAGAGTCCGCTTCGGTCCGAATCGATCAACAAGTCGACCGATTCCGAAACTTCCGATCACAGCGGGAATGGTGAGTATGACGAACAGCGTCGCTTCAGAACCTTCGACGAATCCCATCGCGTAGATCGTGTAAAGCGCCATGTTCGCGATGATCGTCCCCATTGCATCCTGGTAGAGAAAAGAAGTGAGGATGAACCTCATCGTTCCCGGATAGTTCTTCGCCTCCTCTAGCGTTTTCCGAACATCCTGAAAAGCCTCGCGCCACAGCACTCGTTTCTTGCCATGTATCACATTGTGATCTCGGCAGAGTATGAACAGTGGAATCGAGAAGAGAAGAAAGAGGATTGCTGTCGGGACGAATGTGGAAACACGACCACCATGGGCCGTAAACGGGACTACGCTCCTGAGAAAGCCGATGACGCGTTCTGGAATGGCTCCCAGTATCGGCACTGTTCCGGTAAAGAATGGCAGCGTAAACACGACACCGGTGATTGAGCCGAGGTACCCGAATGCAGCACCCATCCCGGACAAACGCCCGCGGTGATCGACTGGAGCGAGTTCCGGCAGCATCGCGTTGTAAAAGGGCTGCGCGCCCTGGTAAGCGTAGTTCGCGATCGTAAACGCTGCGAGCACTCCAAATAGCGCGACGCCCGGAGATATCGTCGTCGATGAAACAGCATCGGTTATTCCCTCTCCTATGAGCGGGAGTCCGATCTGGCCAAGGATCGCCATCACTACGATCGACAGGCACGCGATGAGAGTAAAACCAACGACCCACGGTTTTCGTCTCTGGGTTGCATCGGAGATGGCGCCGAAAAGCGGAATCGATACCACTACCAGGGCGGAAGCAATTCCGTTGACAGTTGCGTAGAGTGTGTTCGAATGGTGGAGATCTTTGACGAGCCACGCGGAGAAATACAGTGTGGCGATGTTCATTGAGAACACTGTATTCGCAAAATCGTAGAGAGCCCAGCTGACGCGCTCCTTCAGCGGGGCCAGCGGTGGGTTCAGATCGCCGGGTAGCGCAATACCGAGGGCCGCGGTTGAGCCTCTGTCTGCCGGATTGCTTGAAGCCGCTGTCATCGATTTCATTGGCTATGCCGGTTTGGTGTCGGACCACGGTGGTTCAGGCGTTAACCTACGCCATCCAGCGTCGTGCTTAAATACGTATGGTGACGTAGCACCGGAATGAGTAGTCTCGATGCTGGGTACTCGACCGCTAAATATCCCATGACCCTCGGTCATATGCGTCCACTTCGCGCCGGACTGCTGGCGCTTGTTCTCTTCTCTTGCCGAGACAGGGGAGGAAGCGGTGAAGACTCCGCTCGATCGTTACCGCCCGTATTCTCCTCTGGTCCAGCGAGCAGCACGAATTGGGATATAGACGCTGGACCTGTGATGCTCGTTTCCCTGGGCGGCAGCACAGATAGCGCTGCGGTGATTCTACCGGAAGTCACCGATAGCACAATTGCATCAGTGGAGGGCAATGCCGCGCCGGTCACTGGTCTCGTCTTCGATCTCTTCGGGCGAGGAGGGAAGATCGATGGTTCGACGACAGTGACTCCTATTCAGGTGCCGGATACGAGACAGGAGTGTGATGCGTGGCCGCTTGTCAGGGTGCGTGCTCCCGGTTCCGGGTGGCGCGTTGGCTTTGCCGGCGCACACGTGCAAGCCATCAAGCTTGATTCGATCGAAGCTATGACGAGCACCGATTCGGCCGCGCTTGCGGTGTCTCTGGCAGAGACAGCAGCGACGCTGGTGAATGCTTCCGATCCTGCGTTCAGAGGATTGCCGTTCCGCGTGCGGTCAGCTTACACATTTCGACTCGATTCCATCCACGTCGTCATCGCCGATGTTGTTCGCAGCGTGAACGAAGAAGCAAACCCGAGGATCGAACACCTTCTCATGATTGGTGAGAAGCGTGCAGGATCAATCGGGAAATACACCACCGGATATTACAGCCGTACTGCAGGTGCGGAAGAAACAACGCAGACGACTGAAGTACTCGCGGCAGTGCGAGTTGGCTCGTCGAGAAAACCTGCTGTCGTCGTCAACATCGAGTACGATGATGGCCGAGTGCTGGGTCTGATTGAACGCGTAGCGCCTGGACAGTGGCGTTCGCTGTGGAGAAGCGCTTTCACGGACTGTTGACCACACCTGCTGCGAGAGCATGGTGCACGATTCCTAGAGACCAGTGGGTGCGCTCACGAAGCTCCACGGCAGCTTGTGCTTCTTGGCCAGGTGTTGCGCCAACGCACGGACACCGACTGTCTCTGTCGCGTAGTGACCCGCGTATATGATTGCGAGCCCATGTTCCTCTGCGTGGATCGCAGTCCAGTGAGGTCCTTCGCCGACGATCAGAGTGTCGATCCCGGCGGCGGATGCTTCGCTCAACGTTTCCGCTGAAGCTCCTGCTCCGGTGCAAATCGCCCACTGCTTTGTTCGATGGCCGGCGGGAATCACAGACGTGCGAATCTCGCCGTAGCTCTTCGCAAA